>Ga0307512_10000602_pt1 | contig 53411 bp, 50 predicted proteins | sample 14_EM_MG_FD_200267 | JGI IMG/M metagenome (GOLD analysis project Ga0307512, IMG submission 200267) | Populus trichocarpa ectomycorrhiza microbial communities from riparian zone in the Pacific Northwest, United States - 14_EM | ecosystem: Host-associated > Plants > Roots > Unclassified | place...
AGAGCTCAATCTCCAAGCCCTCGCTCAGCGTCGGGAGAACAGCGCTGCCGCATGCAAAGTCCTCCCTTCCGGTGCTGATCTGGCTGCCCCCCTGAACCCCCAGTCATATGCGAAGCCCGAATTCATGCGACCCCAAAACCGCCGTGATGGAAAGCATCCTGACGCTATGATCAAAGACTTCAGAGCATTACTCGACAATACGCAAGACACAACGCACCGCGAGGCAATATCCAGCGGCACACGGGATTTTATGAAGCATAAGAGTCGTAACAAGACGTATATATTGGATGAACAACTGCACCCAATGGAGCTCTGTATTTACCATGGTAATAAGGTTCAAGTTGAGGGTTCAGATGGTGAACGCATATCTCAGATGTGTCGATGCACAGGAAGCCAGAGCCGGCGCGGAGGGGATCGACGGAACGACTGGGTGTGGGTAAAGCAACGCCCGGGGAGGTGTTATGGCGCGCTGAATGGGCGTCTCCCGTGGCAACTGCAACGACTATTCAAAATCAAACTCCAAAACGAGGATGGAGCCTTCGTTGAGTTCTGGTTAGCCCTGGCGCTCACCACAATACCTGAAAACTCGGGTAACTTGGATCCGGTCTCGAAATTTGTACAAGGGAGAAAAGCACCGGCGGCCGTTGCTTTGCAAGTTTTCAGCGTGGGGAATATTGTCGGCTGCGCGCACGTAATTCCAGAGATAGCTACTACTAGTAAGACAGGAGACGGACGGAACGAGCGATGGATTGTCAATAGCCACATAGATCTGGCGACTTCGAATGATGTGTATAATTGGTAAAGAGAATTGCATTTTGCGTGCAGGTAGAAGGAATGCGAGGAGAGATAGTTGCAGCGCCACCCATCGCATTTCAATCCCGATGCAAGCGCGTACCCAATGAACCCATTCCGACGTATGGTCACAGTTGGCCACAACGCCAGAGTGATCGTTTAAAATAGGAGACCGACAGAATGCGAAGAGACAGTGAAACAGCGATCGGAGGGCGATATACAACGCGACGCGTTGTATTGACGCCGGGCGCAGAGTACTCCGCCACCGGGGTATCTCTGACGGCTCTGACGGAGCGCGTCCACTCTGACGGAGCCATTCCGTCCAAACGGAATATTGTTTTGCTGATGATAATCATGGGAATGTCGAGATTTTGGTTCGAAAATGTCCGCCCCGAGATGAGAGACTGGTAAGGAGCAGGAGATAGTCGATTTCGGGATAATGCAGTAATTGGTGTATGCTGTACTTGCTCTATGTTGTACCTGGTGAATGATGTCCGCAGTGCATGCGTACTCCGTGTTACCTCATGATCATCACATGGAGAGATAGAGTGGGATGACTGAATTTCATGTTCATAGGTGATGGTAGAGTTGAAGATGAGAAAGAGAGAGGTGCCAAGAGAAGAGGGAAATGATCATGAGAAACTAGGAGTTAAGAGATTGTTGTATGCGAGCCAATGTACCATTCCCAATATGGCAGGTATGACTTACAATCATGTGGGTCAACACACTGATACGCGGTCTTCACAATCCAATTAGGTAAGCCATACCCCTGATGTCTCCGATCTGTTTGTGTCGTCCATATCATTCCCAACTTCATCCCCTGATCTCTCTGTCATGTCCACAACTCCACCATCATCACGGAATACAAAGCTATATTATTCCTCTGTATCCTACCATGCCATGATAATGAGTTAATACTGAGTCCAGCGTACACCAAGATTGGCATCCACCCAAGATTGTTTGTCTTCCCTTCATTCAGACCATTACTGGTTGACCCCTTAATGTAGCTTGAGCTTCTGGTTTGCCTCTCTACAACATTGACTGCCACCTGCCAGCTCACAAGGACAGCACAAAGACAAAGTCACTTCAGCACATTCCGATCGTTGCAAGTTAACAAACTGATAAATTGAGTCCCATGACCTGGCACGCCCCCCATCAACCACCTCCCATCTTGCTCCCTCATGACCTTGAAGTGCATCTCCAAACTTGCCTATTTATGGCCTCCAAGTGTATCCCAGAGTGACTCAATCTTAGCCTCCAGCTGCATCGCCAAACTCGCATGATGACAGCATCCACATTCGCACAATCATGGCCTTCAATAGCACCACCAAACTTGCTTGATCATGGCATCGAAGATCACATAATCATGGCCTCCAATGGCATCTCCAATGTTGTTCGATTACAGCCTCCAAGTGGGCAGGATGAGGGCCTCCATGTGCATCCCCAACCTCGCTTGATTAGGTCGCGCAAGGTCATCACTGACTCCCATGATCTCGGCCTCCACATGCATTTCCACTGCTCCCAGGCTTGTCTCCGGCACTCCCCTGTGCTCCCAGGCTACTCGATGGCACTCCTAGTCTTGTCGCCGGCGCTCCCAGGCACTCCCACGTGTACCCCAAGTCCACAGCATTGGTCCAGTCAACTCTGAGATTTGGCCACCTTGGGATTCTGGTCCGACAACTCCCAAATACCCCCATAGGCTCAGACAGACAAAAGTGACATTGGCTGATCACTTCGAGGTCACAATCGAACAAACGTGTAGGCTGTGACTCTGAGTGTCTGAAGATCGCACGAAGACCATAATCAAGCAAAATTAGTGCAGTACTCGAAGGTTCTCAATTTGGAAGTGGTCAATCTGGATATAGTCGATCCTGAAGTGGTCAATCTGGATGTGATCCATCTGGAGGTAGTCAATCTGGAGGTGGTCAATCTATGGGTGGTCAATCTGGAGACCATCAATCCAGAGGCAGTCAATTTGGAGCTTGTCAATCAAGAGGGGGTCAATCTGGAGGCAGTCAATCTTGAGGTTGTCAATCTGGAGGTGGTCAAGCGGATGATACAGCCAGTACAGCATTCACCCCGTACAGCATACACCAAGCACAGCATACTCTGAGTATAGCATATTCCAAGTATAGCATACATAAAGTATAGAATCCACTCAACATTGACTGTCTTCCCTTTATCCTCACAATTAGCAGTTGACATCTGGATGGTGCTTCAGCTTCCATCATGCATCCCTATAGGATTGACCGCCACCATCCGGCTCTCTATGAGAGCAAAATGGCAAATTCAACACTTCACATTCCAACACTGGATAGGTAACTCAGTAATCGATGGAGTGCCAGCACCCCTCACACATTCGAATCGACCACCTCCCGATTGATCTCCATCTGATCCATTACCTCTTGATTGACCAGCATCAGATCGACCACTGGCAGATGAAAAGTCACGGGCTCATCTACCTTCACATTGACCGCCTCCACCTTGATCACCCCTATATTGACCACCTGCAGATTGACCCCCTCGAGATTGACTGCCTGCAGATTGACCACCTGCTGAGTGACTGCCTGCAGATTGACCAGGTGTATATTGATCGCCTGCAGATTGACCACCTACAGATTGACCGCCTGCAGATTGACTGCCTGCAGGTTGACGGCCTGCAGATTGACTGCCTGCAGAGTGACCGCATGCAGATTGGGAACATGCAGATTGACCGCTTGCAGATTGACCGCATGCAGAATGAGCACATGCAGATTGGGAACATGCAGATTGACTGCTTGCAGATTGGCCGCATGCAGAATGAGCACATGCAGATTGACCACATGCAGATTGACCGCATGCAGATTGACCGCATGCAGATTGACCGCATGCAGATTGACCGCATGCAGATTGACTGCCTGCAGATTGACTGTCTGCAGAATGACTGTCTGCAGAATGACTGTCTGGAGATTGACCACCTGCAGATTGACTGCCTGAAGATTAACCACTGGCAGAATGACCCCGTCCAGATTAACCACCTGCAGATTGACAACCTCCAGATTGACCACCTGCAGATTGACCACCTGCAGATTGACATCATGCAGATTGACCGCCTGCAGATTGACCACCTCCAAACTGATAGTATCCAGATTGACTGGGTTCAGATCTGCAGCCTCAATATCAACCGCTTGCAGATCAACCACCTGGAGATCGATTGCCTGCAGATTGACCACCTCCAGAATCACTGCCTCCAGATCAACTGCCTCCAGATTGACAGCCTCCAGATCAGCCGCCTCCAGACTGACTGCCTCCAGATCTGCCGCCTGCAGACTGCCCGCCTCCAGATCTGCCGCCTCCAGACTGACTGCCTCCAGATCAGCCACCTCCAGATCAGCCACCTCCAGATTGAACACTTCCAGATTGACCACCTCCAGATTGACCACCTCCAGATTGACCACCTCCAGATTGATTGCCTCCAGATTGACCGCCTGCAGATTGACCCCCTGCAGATTGACCGCCTGCAGATTGACCACCTGCAGATTGACCGCCTGCAGATTGACCACCTGCAGATTGACTGCCTTAAGATTGACCGCCTCCAGATTGACCGCTTCCAGATTGACCGCTTCCAGATTGACCGCCTCCAGATTGACCACCTCCAGATTGACCACCTCCAGATTGACCACCTCCAGATTGACCCCCTCCAGATTGACCACCTCCAGATTGACCGCCTCTAGATTGACCGCCTCCAGATTGACCACATCCAGATTGACCGCCTCCAGATTGACCGCCTCCAGATTGACCGCCTCCAGATTGACTGCCTCCAGATTGACTGCTTCCAGATTGATAGCATCCAGATTGACCGGGTTCAGATCTGCAACCTCATTATCGACCACTTGCAGATCAACTGCCTGGAGATCGACCTCCTGCAGATTGACCACCTCCAGAATCACTGCCCCCAGATCAACCGCCTCCAGATTGACCGGCTCCAGATCAACCGCCTCGAGACTGACCGCCTTCAGGTTGACCACCTCCACATTGACCACCATCATATCGACCACCTCCAGATCGACCCCCTCCAGATCGATCACTTCAGGATCGACCCCCTCCAGATCGACCCTCTCTTGATCGACACCCTCCAGTTTGACCTACTCCAGATCAACGCCCTCCAGATTGACAGCCTCCAGATCAACCCCCTCCAGATCAACCCCCTCCAGATCAACCCCCTCCTGATCATATTTTCACAGTTCCACCATCAACAGAGCGACCGAACTCAGATTGACTGCCTCCTGATTGACCACTGCCAACATGACTACCTGGAAGTACTCCTTTCATTTCTCTCGATCATAGCCTCCCAGTGAATCTCCAGACTAACCCCATCATTGCCTCGAAGTGTGCATGAATATGGACTGCAGGTGCATTTCCGAAGCCACATGGTGATGCACTCCAAATGCATCTCCCAACCCACTTAATCACCACAGCGAAGTGCACCTCTTATTTCACTCAATCTCAGCCTCGAAGTCCCTGTCAAATCTTGTTTTCTCATATCTTCAACTGCATCTCTAAGTTCACTCAATGGCTATTTTCATGCATACCTTGAATTGCTCTTAAGTTCCACCTTCAGCCAGTTCAGATTTACACTGTGCAGATGGATAGGTACATATAAAGATAGATACATAGATACTTAGATATATTGATGAGAATACAAACTGACTACATGAGTTGTAACATTATTTGATCATGAGTAGCAACTATGATTTCGAGCTCCACTGGGAGTGATTCAACTCTGAAGCTTGGTGGCCAGTGTTTCATATTCGTCTAAAGCTTGTCACCTACATTTCCTGACCGTCCTGAGATTTCTTCTGCTCGTGCTGTATCCCTGCATATTTGTTGCCAACACTCCCGGATGCTCATCAAGGGCAACAGCATTGGTCCAGTCATCTCTGAGATTTGTCGCCAGCACTCGCAGGTTCAACTGATGGCTAGTGCATCAGTCCGGTAAGCTCCAGGATTCGACCAGCCTGGGATTCCAATCAGACAACGTCTATATACCCCTACAGCCTCCCAGTAACAGAAACACATATTGCTGATGTCTTCTCCATGCATGCCATCTCGGATTCTAGTACCTGTGCCTGCAATCTGCAGTTTGGAGTCATGAGCAACTTGAATTGTATCACAGGATGGTAGCTGTAGTTTGTGAAAAATAGTGCCATTAGTGTAAAGGGGTGAATGGAGTGACTAAATGCAGATTTCACTAGGGGTAATAGTTGGACCCAGATACTCTGCTTCTAGTTGCAAAAGGCTAGGAGGTACTATGCCATTGTTTGGTGCTGCAACTGCATCTAACCATCAGTCTGAGGGTGAATGGCAGAAGAAAGTTGTTGATTGATACTGAGTCAGAGACAACTCAGTTTTAAAATTTGTTGGTGAATATATTGCCTCAATTGGTGGTGATATTGTCTGGTACACCCCATTTCCAGATCACAGTTTGAAATACATTCATGCTTGCTCTGGGGAGTTAATATCCTCTTTACAGAAAAGGTAGGTCACCTGATTGGTGATTTGGTAGACAATTATCAAAATCCCAGAGTATTTAGATTCAATTGATTCTGGCATGTCGGTGATGAAATCAGTTTTGTGTCCCTTCCAAGGACATGAAGATGGTGACAGTGTCATGTGAAGGGCATAGCATGCATGATGTGGTACATGAGTTTGGTGGCAAGACTTGCAGCTGCCTATGTAATTCCCTATGACCTTTTGATAGTGTTAGGAATGGGTCCGGGTAACATGCCAGCGGTCCAGGTTTCAAACTCATAACTGCGTCGGTTCAGGTCCAGACCCATCCAAAAACCTGAGCCACTGACTATTGGCGGGCCAGACCAGGACACGCATCCATCAACCAACGGATTCTGCCGCGTATGGCTAGACCCGTGAGTTCCAATCTCTTGTTCTGCCTTTCGGGTTTCACTAATTGTCTTCGCATTCAGATATGCCACTGTCAATCGCAAAATAATGACAATGGTATGGCAATGTTTGATTTTCATTTATTGGCCATCTTGAAGATCAAAACGAACAGAGACATGTGCCCTATCACATCCTGAACTGAGCATCAATGGAGCGTCAACAATTGTTGGTCCTGTATCTTGGGTAATCTGGGGGGCGATAGGTTACACACAGTCATAACAAAATTATTGGCCGCCTTTACAGGAAAAAGAGAAAGCGAAATGCTCCCTACCCCATCTTGAAAATTAGCGTCAACGGAGCGTCAACAATTCTTCGTGTTGCATTGTCAGTAGTATGAGTGGCACTTGATCACAATCATCCGTAAACAAGGATATGGCAGCCATTAGAGGCCAATATGTATGGGATATTCCCGTCACATTCTGTGGGAAAGTAATGACCAATTTCATCTACGGAGCAACCACGAAGTGTTCTTGAGCCTCTTGACGTACAAAAACAGTCAACATGATGTATATAGAGAATAACCGCCACATCGCGCTGTGACTGACCATGATGCATGGCCAACAATTGTTGACGCTCCATTGACGCTCATTGTCAAGATGGGGCAGGGAGCAGGTGGTTTTCTCTCTTTCCTATAAAGGCAGCCAATACTTCGTTTATGACTGTCTGCAACCTCTCTCACCCCAGATTACGCAAAATACACAACCAACAATCGTTGATGCTCATTTGGAAGATGGGGCTGGGAGGGTATCACAATCTGTTTTGCCGAAAATGGTCGCCACAAAATCCTCTATGACTATATGCAACCTATCGGCCGTCTGATCACCCTGAACCCAAGACCAAAAGTGGTTGACCCTCTGTTGACACTCATTTTAATGTATCGTATAGTCAATATCTGCTGCCATCGAGAATTGTATAAATAATAATCGTGATGTATTGGTTGCCTTTTTGTCCGATTGAGACTCAGCCCATTGAAAAAGCCAAGCCCAGTAACATTTTTCCATGGGCCTCACTTATTCTACCAAGATTGAGATATCTAACTGAATACTACATTTCGCCAGCTATCCTTGTTTATGAACAATTATCCTCATGGGACTGCTCACTATTCTCCTATAATATTTCTGTAAGTGAAATTCTCAGTCAAGCAACATATAGAACCTGGTGAAAACATATTGACCCAATCTATCCTACTTTTTCTTTGTTTCCCTTATTACTCCTTGTATCCATTGCACTGACAGTGATCAACACCTTTTCAGGCAGTTTCATTGACCTCCATGTTGGCCGAATCAATCCAGGAACATTTGGTGCGGCACACACAACCTGCTGTTCTGGGCTTTCCGAAGCCTTGATGCCATTGCATCGATCTACATCTGATGCATCGTCTGCCTCAAAGTCGTCTTCGATCGTGTTTGGATCATCCAAATCAACTTACCAGGTAAGCCAATTTTCAGTGTCGGATATGGTCTCTGGTGCACTATTCTGATCACTTTCGACTGGATGACGGTCGATTCTTCTGATTCGGCAGACATTTATCACTTGAGTTTGTCCTCCAGGGAGGTCATTGGCAGTTAAAGCTGGTGGCAATGTTGATCTTTCTGACAATTTAAATGCAGCCGCACCACCATGTTGAAAATTTGACCAGAATGCTTTGATGATCTCTTCGGTATGTGAAATGAATCCTATGGCTGTCATTTGGTTGTTATGAGCGCGAGATTACTTCTGTGTAGCATGCAAGTTTTGGCTGCTCTGCCACATCTCCAAAACGTCATGGACCTTGGCCATTCTGTGCAATGTTCTTTCATCCGCTTCTTTCTTCAATGCAAAGCTGTTTTCAGTTTCTGCAGTATCCAACCCCACACAATTGTCTGCCGCAATTCTGTTATTGGCTCAAGCAAACTGCCTTGCTACAGCTTTTTCCCGAAGCATGTCCCCAGTGGTTCTGAACTGTCTCCAGCCAATATCATCTCACCCAAGTGAAAAACTGGCCTCCAATTCAAGGCCGTGTGGTATAATAGAGAATAAGCCGCGTGCAACATTGGAGAGATTGGCAAACTTGGAGTTCTTTTCATCCTGCTGGCTCCATCAGTCGGTGATATCCGGTAACCAAAATGTACTACTAATCCCCATGGGGTCAGAGTGGTAATTATTAAGATGTGGATCAACTAGCCCCCAGTTCTTTGATGATAGAGGTGGTGGATTCAAATAGAGGCTTGCAGCTGTCAATATGCGTACTGCACGATTGCGTTGTCTGGGAGTTGTGTCAGCCACTCTTTCAGGCGTTTTGTATTCTTCATTATCGGCAGACAAATCATATGGATCAAAAGAACATTGACCAAATCAACAAGACTTTGGAGAGGGGAAGATATTACTGTGCGGAACATTTTCGGGTTGAATGACTAACATTCATTGATGGTTGGCATGGTATTTGTTCTCCACATACTTCGGAAAGGCCCCCTGATAATGGGTAGTATATGAAATCTTGTCCTCATGATTAATATCCATCGCCATGTCCCATGTCCTAAATGATCGCAACTTCCAGAACGGATCAAGAATATGTGCTGAAATGAGAAGCAGACCAGTTGTTGGAGTGACTTCAGCATATTATTTGGGCAGCTTGTGGCTCGCAACCTCCAGGGTGATGTATAAGTCTTCCTGCCATTCTGACTTCTTCTTAGCCGAAGCTTGCATAATGCCATCCATGTGAGCGAACATGTTATTGGAGACAGTGATGACCCGATGAAGAGTCGAATTATGCCTTTTCGACATGCAAAGGGTCCAGTATTAGAATAGCCTCAAAACCTTCATGACATGAGGGACGATGGTCCATTCATCCTGAGTTGTGAAGAGTGGCTGGTACTCACTGTATTTTGGATTCTTGAGCCAGTAGTGGGTGAATTGTTGTATTCAGTAGGCTCACTCAATCAACTGCAGTGTCGAATCCCATCGTGTTTTCACATCCATAATCCGTAGTACTGCAATTGGTATATTGGCTTTGTGACAGTCAATGAACTCGTATCGATGACCAGGTGTCAGCGTAATCAATACAGCAAGCATTCACTGCTTTATGAAGGTGTGTTTCATGTCTTTCAAAATGTCTTGAAATACGTACTGTCTCAAATCTCTTTGCCTGACCTGGTCGCACTGCTGACACATTATTGATTCTTGCATTGCCCTCTCTTTGCAGTCTTCGAGTGTTCCCAATGTATCTGCTGCCATTCCGTCCAAATTGCTGATCGCGTGCATGGGCTTCCGAAGACTCAGTGCAGCCTTTCACACTGAGAGTGCTCATGAACACACCCAAAGCAAGCTCAATGACGTGCACCACGCATGGTATGGGGTTGCGCATTGTACGTCACCCAATTCCGGAGGCCTTCATGGTTGATTGCCGTTCGTGAGGCATTGAATAATTTGACCAAGCATTATTAGTCAAAATTCCTAGTAAATGGCCATCAGTAAGCTTGAAACAATCTAGAACTTCCTTCAAATGTATGGCTAGCCTTGCTCTGGTACTTTGACCCTCGACATAATATGCTTCATTAGGATTTGGAATAAAAAAACAACAGGCTATCAACCTCGTCAAAGGCAAGTTGTACTTCTCGCAATGCTCAATTTCGAACCATATAGTAAACTGCTACCAACATTATCGTGAATTTGTTCATTGATGTCCACCAATTTAACATCAAGCTCACTTTATTTCATGACAGCAATTGGTTTTGCATTGCACCCACTGTCAGTGAGTATTCCCTCCAGCAAATTGATCTAAGGGTGCTGGCGGATGAAAGCACCAGCTTGGCGCGAAACGCATTAACTGACCGTTGTAGCTCGAGGTTTGATATTCTAACCCATGGACTATAAGACAAAACAAATCCTGACATGAGGCAGCGATTCCAGGTATCTTGGTGAAACTCGGTAGTTAGGTAGTCCTTTGGTGCCAGTTCAGAGCATTGTGTCTGTCAATTGTGTTAATATAGGTAAGATCTAACTGTTGAGTAGGAATTTCATTTGCAAACTTACTATTGTAATTGCATGACTGCCTTGTCACTTCAATATGGCCAAAGCCATTACATCAATGGTTGTACTTGTCAATTCAGAAACTCCCGACTGTGTTAATTCATTTAACTTTGCCATGTGCGCTGTTGCGAGCAAGTGATTGCCCATTGAGCTGGGACCATCATCGGATGGATGGTGAAGAACTTGATGACACACAATAGATATGATGCCAGGGCTGCCGGTCTCCTCAATTCGACAGTGCAAATAGAAATGCCATGAACGCGCACATTTAGCATTATGCCAAACAATAGGACGTGTCGAGCCCACATTCATTGATGCCCACCAATTGTCGAAAATGATTTGTAAAGTAAGGTTGCTCAAATTGCGAATAAAGACACGCTCATTTTTGGAAGATATCATAACCTCTAGCAGCAAGGTATTTATAGATTGCAACTCCGACATGGTTGTGGGAATTTGGAAGCTGTGCAATTGCTGCTGAGAGACTGTCAAATGTTACATTATTGTTGAGTAGAACGCTGGAGCCGAAATATTGACTCTTGAGCTACATGCACGACAAAAGTACGATCTGTGAGACATCGCATGTATTGTGGTGAAGTTCCATACACGGTCATACTGATAAGACTGACTGTTTGAAAGGCTATTCAGGTATGACACAAGGCATTTCGTTGCTGTGAAGCTTGCTGAGCCCCACAAATCCTGCTGCCACTCCAGCGACATATATTTAGGGGGGGGTAGCAGAATTGTTACTGGCATTCTTGCCCACAATGGCGGCCAATATGATGATTTCGGGTTTATGTCGATGCACAGCCGGTGGATTATGTAAGTTGCATGACCAAAAATCATTGATGATCTGGAGATGCTCCATTGACGCTCCATTGACACTCAGTGTGAGGACATATGAGAGATGCTGTCGAAAGCAATTCTGCCCAGAACGGCGGCTGATACTTCAATTATGGGTTGATGTTGCTGCACAGCCCTTGGATCTTGCAAGATGCAAGGCCAAAAATCGTAGACGCTCTGTTAACGCTGATTTTTCGGACATAGTAGAAATGTTGTTGCAGGCATTTTGTCCTGGAATAGGGGCAGATTGTTCGGTTGTGGGTTAATGTTACCACATCTCCCTTGGATTTTGCAAGATGCAAAGTTAAAAATCGTTGACAATCAGTATTAGAATGGGGCAATGAGCATGTCATTTGCCATTTTAGCTAATACACCAACCAATAATGTTACCTTGGGAGGAGGCGACTATGAAACCCTGTGATTGTTGAATGTGTAAGACTAGAAATCGTTGACGTTCCATTGATACTCAATTTTAGGCTAGGGCTACGAGTTTGTCATTTGCTATTTCGGCTGTAACGCAGACCAATACATTTCCCTTGGAGGGATGTGTCAATGGAGCCCTTTGATTGTAGAATGTGGAAGACCAATCATTGTTGATGCTCTGTTGACACTCACAGTAAACAAATCAAAATAGCTTTCATTCACTCAATCACTGTATGCAACGAATTGCATCCTCATTATTGACGTGCAATATTGTGTTTCTAAGTAATATCATTTGCATCCAGAAGCTTTGTGGCCTGTCAATTTAGTATCAATCTCTATGCACGTTATCTGAGTGAGAGATGACATGGCCCTATCACAGTCCTGCACATTCGGCCGGCAATTTATGGCACGTAGATCATTCTGGTAGTTTTTGATTCATATAGCTCTACTTTCTCCTCTTCCTTCATCCAGCTCCTTCTCCTCGATTTCAATGACATACCATAAGCAATTTTGAAGATCTCAACCAGGTGGAACAGGTCTGTATGGAGAGTGATGCAGTTGGATGCATGGATGAATGCAGCATGACGGTCGTCATTCAGACAGATTCATATTGAGCACTGACCGCTCCTTCCATGACCTGTATTACATCACTCACTTAAATGTTGTTAGTATATTTCATCACTAATATAGCTTTTGTTTTCTCACTTAACAGTAATTGGCCAACAGAAATCAAGCTTATTGGCAGCCTTACAACCTGATTTGGGTGCTAGAACTTTCGCATGGTGCGTTCGACCCTTGCGATTGCACATACGAATTATCATGTCTTACAATTTGGTCGCTGAAATTAAGACAAAGCTGGCATGTAGCTAAATTGGTACACACAGTGCTTTTCACCGAGATACAACTTCAAAACTTACAATTGCCTTATGTAATCCTCCGATAACACATGAGGCGTCACCATGTCCTCGTCTGAATCCGGTGTCTATCTGTTGATTTGCTGGGCTGGCTATATGCAAGGGTAAAAGCTCACAGGTGGAACAGGCTTCGCATTCAAAATCGGTGATGAATTGGGCTCCTCAGTTGTTGCGAGACCGGCTCTGCCTGAAATTGACCGTGGGTTCCCAGAACAAAGCCAAATATGACTACTTACTGGTAGAGAAGTCCCTAGCGGTATTTGCGATATTCCTGTGAGAATATCAAGACACTCGATTCACTCTCCAAATGTAGTCAGTACAGGTGCGTCTGAATCGTCATTCGTTTGCCGTTCAACAACTGCTGCAGTCATCAATTCGGATGTGCAGTAATTCAGATCTCTTTCACACAAGTTGTCGGCTGCGTCCTCCTGTCTCGGATGTGTCAATTTATCAAGCTTCATCTGCTTCTGCCAAGACTTCTCCATGCGCTGCTGTACCATGCTGAACAGTGCGCACAGCACCCAGCAGGGTTCATCATCTTCGCTCCGCTTGCCCAGCTCTGTCTGCGCATCAGCTTCATCTTGCCCAACCTCCCCATCGTCGGAACTCGCACGATCACTCTGACCGTTTCTCATAGCAACCATCATCTCCTGAAATGGCTTTTTGGGCTCTCTGATTGTCAATCCTGCATTTTCAGCTGGCCTCTGATCTGTCTGCTCCTGCGTAATTGCTGCCTCTGCATCATCAACTCGCTTTCTTGCCTGAGCAGTTTCTCTCTCAACATAAGCCTTGATCAATTTCTCTTTCTCTGCATTGCTTATGAAGTGCATGTCTTGTCCTTTCTTGGCCACAAGCTGCTTTTTGGATCGGAAGCTGCGCAACGCCTCAAAAGCTCCGACTTTGTCTGTATCCCGGCCGCACTTGCCTTCATTCGCTTGATGACATCGTCGTGTGAACGGCATTGTGGATTTGCCATAGTACCCGGCGGCAAGTGGCAAAAAGTCATCTTTTGGAGCATTTACCATTGCAGTTTGTGTTGACTTTGTTGTTGGGCGAGATGTTGGATGTTGAGAGATAAGGACAATATGGAGGCAAGCTGCATGTTTTACGTCAAGGTTGGTACATTTAATCATCTTGAACAAAGCAAAATCTGCTTTTTGACGGTCAATAAAATGGGAATAGTTAGGCTAACAGGACGGCACGACATGCTGTTTAGCCTCAGTTTCAAGTAATATCCCTGCGATATTGTGAGACAAACATCACCAGACATCCTTTCGCATGAAGAATGTCCTGTTGATATCTGACATTCATGAGATTTTGGCTGTCATACAGCTCGATGTATCCAGGTGGACAAAGCAACAACATCAGACCAACTTCTTGCACATCGTGGGACAATGGGAAACCCCTGCAACTTGCATCCCTATGCAGGCTGATTCATCTTGAGTATACCGTACATGTTGGCTGCTATTCATTCTATTCTGACATGAACCTTACTATATATTCCTCAGGACTTCCATCTTCCTTTCGATATCATCTTCCTTTCCAATTCCTGACCCCCAAATCATGGCCACACAAACACGTCAGCCAGGTCACAGCGGATCCGAATCGAGCTGATTAATGGGCGCTTCATCTACTATGTCACTCATTGGCAAGCATCGAGATCGCAGACACCGGTTAGTCCACCGCAACACTGCGAATGCAGCCACCCAAAACATGTTCCTTGATGCACATTTGAAAATCATCCGTAAGAGTGGAAGCAGCAAGTATAGAAACCAGCATGTGATTAGTTGTGAGCATATCCATATCATGGTAAACAGCGGTCAACTAACTAGATAACGGACATCTGGTGTACATAGTGAGGAATGTGACCAATTTATCGCTGCCCAGATTCAGAAATATCAATGCTCAACCCAGGTATCTGTCCGCACAGTCCGCGAAATTGACGATCATGATGGTGTTCGCTCTGGGATTTTTGAGAAGGAATTGAGTGATCAGCATCCCTGGGTGTGAACGAAGTAGGCTCTAATCACTTGACAGAAGGCTATCGAAGCGTATATGGTTGAGGTACTAGCTGAATCGTATTGTTATAAGCAGTAACTAATTTCTTATAGATTTTCAACATGGCTACAACTATGGCAAGGCAAGGTGGTCGGGTACAGCTGGAACGGTCAGCCATACGCCTGGCCTTGAATATGGCTTACATGGCCAAAGGTGGGTTTTCGCACACCGCTATAGAGGAAAAGCACTATCTGATCAAGAAACCACGTGCTGAAGTCCGAGAATGGAAAAGGCGGGGAGTAAAGTTTCCTGGGAGTAAGGTGGTACAGGCTGCGATGGCCAGTCACCCGAAAATGGTTAGTCAAAACCACCCGGACAGAGGCCTTCCTTGGCAAAATGGCACCTCAAACAATCTGCTTACACGCTGGAGACACAAAGGAACACTTGCACCTCAACCCATCCGACGCAGACAGCCGACTCCAGAGCCAACGCCAGCTCTGCTTTGAGCGCCACCCACGCCACCTGGTAACAATGCTGAAGCTTAACGTTCCAAAATCGTCAATTTGCCAGCCTGATATGTGTATTCACATACGTCTCCTCCCTGCGCTGAATATTTTACCCTTAATGCATATGCCCAGGATAGCCAGCACCAGACAGATTTTGATCCAGATATGCTGACTAATGAAGGAACATCCACTGGTTAGTACACTATCTGCTGTGTGGTAATGCAGTTAACATCCATTTTGAAGACAAGAGCAGCATATTGAGCGAACCTGCAAGTGATGGCGAGCATTGATCGAAAAGCACAGGATTTTGCAGATTATTATTATCCATAATTAGTGGATACTGTAAAGTATATTTTAAAGGGTTTATTTATACGTATTATTAAGGAACAATGTAGTGATCAAGGAGAAGGTAAACTAAAACGCTAGAAAGGGTCCCAAAGCAATGTGAATGATAGACAATGCCAAAACAAATGATTGCATATTGCAGATATGCCAGTGGCAAAATGAGCATCAACGGTGTGTCAACAATTTTTGGTCATGTAAGTCTGGTAATAAAAAAATGATTTGGTTGTGGTTATACATAATCGAAGTATTGGCTGCCTTTATAGGCCAAATGTTTAGCAATACACTCCCTACCTCGTCTTAAAAATGAGTGTCAATGGAGCCTCAAGAAATTTTGGTCTTGTACGCACAGTAATTGTAAGGTGATTCAATCGCTGTGGAGCATAACCATTGTATTGGCTGCCGTTATAGAGAAAACAGTAAGCGACACGGTCACTACTCAATTCAAAAAATGAGGGTCAACTGAGCATCACCGAATTTTGGCTTTGCATTTTGGGTTATAGAAGTTTTAATATGTGGTAATAATCCATATCCGATGGATTGGCCGCCTTGACAGGCAAAACAATGCGTGAAATGTTCATGTCCCCATCCTCATAATGAACGTCAACCAAGTGTCAATGATTGTTTGTCTTCTACGTCAGCTAATTACAAAGTGATCTTGTAGTGGTTACGAATAATGGATGTAATGGCTGCCTTTTTAGGCAAAAAAGAAACCGACACGGTCATTGCGCCATTCTGAAAAGGTGCGTCAATGAAGAGTCAACGATTTTTGGCTTTGCATCTAGGATTATCTGTGTGGCAATCAGTTGCAGACATCCATAAATGAGGTATTAGCCGCGTTTAGCATCAACAGCAACAGTGGCACACTCCCTGCGCCATCCTGAAAATGATTGTCACTTGAGCCTCAATGAATTTTGGTCTTGCATCTTTGGTAATCCAAGTGTAGCTTTATGGTAATAATTCATATATCATGTAATGGCGGTCTTTTCAATTCAAACAGTGCACAATATCTTCATTACGCCATCTTGAAAATGAGTGTCAGCAGCTTGTCAATAATTTCTGGTCTTGTATATAGCGTGATCAATGCATCACGCGGATATGTGAGATCATAACAGAACTATTGTCTGCCTTAGTAGTCCTAAATACAAAACACAGTAGGAAAAACATTGATTCTAAAATAACCAATGTTGTGATCTCCAAAGTGATCAAAATGGCTTTCCTGGATGTTATTTAATCGATTTTGATCAAATACAATTATCCAACAGCAAACGCAAGAGCATTATATGAATCTACAGACGGACCAGCTGGACAACCTGCTGACAACCCGCCAAATTCAGACATGTTGGGAGATGTATTGAAAATACTGAAGTATCTACATTTCTCTGTACAAATAATGTGCTTTCTTAAGTATTCTTCTTACGATAAGATGGTACTTTATGGATAGGAATAATGTGGTGTGTTATTAACTTTTAACACTTTTGTTATGTTTTATGTTTAGGTTGTCTAGAAAGTTCCAGTTAAGAACTTGTCTAGAACCTTCCTTTTAGTTCTGATGGAAGAGGGATTTATCACCGCTTATCTTCAAAGAATGCACCTAGATTATTCTGTCTTATTCTTTACGGTTCTTATGTATTTTTGTACTGTCGCAGAGTGTTACTCTTCCTGTTCTGGTAATTGATCCGCAACCGTGGTAACGGACAATCACTCATTCATTATTGTATACATAGATACTATTTCTTCGGTTAGAGACCAGTTCTTTAGACTTGCTCAGATAATGGTAAGGAACACTACAATATCTCCCTTCGAATAATCATCTCAGTATATGCTTGCCTTTCGAACATTTCTTGAAATCATTATACTTGCAATACTTCTTCTTTGCACACTTCATTTGAGATTCTGATAGATCTCTTCGGACTTTCGCTGTTATAATCGAATAGATTATGAGCCCGGATCAGCCATACCCCTTGGAATCCTGAATATACTGAACTTACTCAGAATTTGTTCGACACACACTCTGTTCCCATCGAATATCCAGCAGTAACCAATCCTGCAACAACTCCTGTCACCTCGCAACCTTCTTCTCCTCGTCCCACGACACTGGTCAAAATGGCACCGGGATCCTCTTCAAGACATCCTATGTTCTCCTTCTTGGTTCGCGTCGATAACCAGACTCCAGTAAATGTCAAAGTCGATAGTATTGGGAAACTTACTGGACAGCATGATTATCAGATGTGGAGTGCCTCGATGAACATTGTTCTGAAACGCATTAAGCCATATGAGGTAGTAGTGGATGGTGTGTCTCCAGCAGATGATGCTGATCAGACAGAAAACGATGCCTTCGAGGATCTTAAACATACAGCATCGACCATATTCATACAGGTGGTCACACAAGACATTTTGGAGACAATTGTCGAGCTTGAGAACCCTCACCTGATGTGGACCTGGCTTTTCACCGAATATTATAGAGCCTCAGCTTTCGCTCATGTCTCCCAGATAATCAATCTGGTTTCCGTTCCTTCTCTATATTCTGGTACCGACTTACAAGGACTTATATCCAAGTGTGACTCCCAGTGGCTCCACCTTACGAAATTATCGAAAGCCTCCTCAGATGCATACCAAACGATCTTTGCTACCTGTCTTAATGAAGTTAAGGCCAAACGGGATGTTGTGTTGGATTCTCTGGTTAAACACCAGAAACACGTGATCGATACTCTTACTACAAAAGATAGTTTGTTGTACGCTGATTTTAAGCAAGAACTTATGGATATCGCCATTTCTGAATTTGAAGACAATTCTGCCCTCTGGGTTTCTGAACCTTCGGGTAATTCCTACTCCTCCTCCTGCTCCTCCTCCTCGTCAAATACTTGCACTTGGTTCAAGGAACATAATCCAGGAAAATCCGAAGGACATACCTTGAATGAATGTTTTCGTCTTGAAAAGATGAATAAGGAAAAGAAGGAAAAGAAGACAAGGATAGGACCGAGGAAGCAAATGTCACCACGGAAGAGGGTTAAGTCAGAAACACATCCTTCTTCTTTGACACGGCCTGTACCTAACACATGACCCCATATGCAGGCGTCTCCTCAACTACTCGAACTGTTCCAGATTTGTAAAATCCAGTTCACAATAGAGCATGGAGATCGCTGGCAAGGGAGCTGTGGTGATGGACTGTGTTCTGAGAGATGGATCAGTTACTTCCTTCTGTGTTCATGGCATTTTGCATGTTCCTGATTTGGCACATCCTTTGATTTCTTGGAGGAAATTGCGGCAAAAATGATATACAGAGTATGGAGAGGGGGACTATATTTCAATTCATAAGGGAACAAAAGTTGTTTTTGAAGCTGTTTTTGATGGAAATTTGTTCAAAATTCATGAGATATCACATTCAGCCCATATTACATATGATTTCTGGCATCAGGCTCTCGGACATCTAACAACATCAACAATAGATAAATCGCTACAGTTATACTCCGACGGCGATATACCAAAGAAACCTATGAATTACCAAGGCGCCTTAAGCACTCACGGCAAAATAACTCGGCTTCCTCGAATTTCAACGTTGAAGAAGGATTTGGAGAAACAGAAACTGGTTCATTTCAGTTTGACTGGACCCTTTCCGGTTCTGTCATATGGTAATTCCCTTCACAACCGTACTCTGATCGATGATGCTACTAGGGTCCCATGGGTTCGATTTATCAAACACAAATCAGTAACTAATTAAATAATCAAAGATTATGTTGCAGAAATGGAACTACAAAACCACAAGACTCCTGCGGCATTTCGAACTGATAATGGAGGGGAATATATTACGAAGGACTTGAAAGGGTTCTTTGCATCAAGAAGAATTATACATGAGTTTTGCCCTCCGTATTCCCCTGAGTCAAATGGAGTTGCAGAACATCCTAATTGAATGATAGGAGACTCACTTAGAGCTATGCTCAAAGGTGCATCAACTTACGATAAGAAGTTATGCGCTGAGGCTGTGTTAACCTCAGTATAGATAAAAAATTGACAACCTGATTCGGCAGTAAAGGATCTAACTCCATACCAGGCTTTTTATGGCACCAAGCCATCGAACCAGCACCTTCAACCTTCCAGCAGAGAATGCTATATCCATGTACCGTATCAGAAACAAACGGATGGAAAGAAGTTACCTCTGAGTGCACCAAGGGCTATTTTTACCGGATACAACAATATCCCCCATCAATATAGAGTGTTCTTACCTGATACAAAAAAGACTATAGTATTGGCAGACATCTTCTTCCCCCTCTCAGGACAGAAGGGGCTACGCCAATGATACACCTTTGAATTGACCAAATTTTCAATCCTCTCCAAAGCAACACCCCATCAACATCCGTTGAGTATACCTAGAATAATAAGGGTAAAACATCGGACAGCATGTGGCGACAATGGACAGATGAGAATCCTCAAGAAGCTAATGATTTGACTGACAATCGTCATCCGATTATTTCTCGATTAATGATAGCAGATTTGAATGATGGAAAAAGAGACAGATATCTAGGTGCTCCCTATTTGGTTTATGATGCCAATGATATGGCCTATCGAGAAGCTTCGCCTGGACAACCTAACCAAAGAGTGTTGATCGAAGAACTCAACAGAATCGAAGAAGTCAATGAATCTATTCGAACGGTTGTTCCTGCAGTCCACTTGCTTGAGGACCATCCACAATCCAACCAACAATCTCAACTTCTATTGGGAGATCCTCCTCCTCCTCCTCCTCGACCAATGACACCACAACCAGATCCATTTGGTCAAGTTGTCACTCGTGCTGGAACAGTTGTGAATCCACCTGAACGCTATGGTTTGAATGGTATGACCCTGAAGCTAGTATGCGGGATGCTCCTCCTCGATCTCACACTCCCAAACCTCAAACTTTGGAATGACTCGAAGGACGTCAGTGGGCACATTTACGCGTACTAACGGTTGAAGAACCATAGTCTTACCAACAGGCCACAGTATCACCACAATGGTCACATTGGAAGAAGGCAATGGATGAAGAACATAAGTCACATAAGGAAAATGATGTTTGGGATGTTATCCCGGAACCAGTGGGAAGAAAAATTGTCGCTAGCAGTTGGGTATATAACGCAAAAGACAATGCTCGAGGAGAAGTCGAACGATATTAAGCCTGGTTAGTTGCCACAGGATGTTCACAAATCTTTGGCCAGGATTACGATGAAATATTCACCCCAGTGATTCATTACGATTCTCTTAGACTTTTACTGGCATTATCAACATGCAAAAGATGGCGATCTCGACAACTGGACGGCAAGACTGCACGTTTATATCAGATGTTGAAGGAAGAAGTATATATGGATCTACCGCAAGGCAGCCAGTAAGATGGCATGGTGGCAAAATTAACGAGCTGTATTTATGGGTTGAAGCAATATCCGAAGGAGTGGTACTACCGGTTAGTGGAATACCTACGACCATTCAGAATTGCTATCACTGTTTGGGATCCCTGTGTTCTCTTTTACCAATCAGGTGATCTCTTTCTAGCTATATATGTGGACAATATTACACTTTTTGGAGCTACTGGAGAGCTAAAAGAGCAAACTATTACTGTGTTGAATACTGAGTTCAATGTCAACGACATGGGTGAGCTCTATTGGCTTCTAAGATTCCAAATATCCTTTACCGATGATGGAATCACTCTGTCCCAAACAACATTCATCGATAAGATTCTGAACAGGGTTCCGATGCAGGATTGCAAGCCCGTCTTGACGCCTATCAAGTCACACGTTCAGTTGAAGGCCATTGAAGCCGAAGATGAGCGTACCGATGCAACTGCATAGCAATATATGACCGGGTCTCTGATGTATTTAGTAACAGTTGTACGGTGGCGTGTGCTCGAGTAGTCGAGTGTGCGCAGGCGTATGCAAAGGTGTGTCTATTGTGTCGTGTAAAGAGCCATGTCACATCTACATAAGGTCGATCGATGACTAATGGCGCTAACTACAAAAGAAGCAAGTTACATCATAGTCCATAGCATAGTGATATCCGTACTTCCAATCAGCTCAACACTCCTCCAGGACAGCTATCACGTCCGTTTCAAACAAAAAACAGTAAACAGAAGAGAAGAGGAGCCAATCAACAATTGTGGATCTCCTCGAAACAAAGGTGCCCAATCAATTAACTTTCCAACGGCATTCCCGATGCCATATCCAATTCGAATTCCAATATCCGTTCGGTGTCCATGACCGAGGCCATTCCTAATGTAACGGCACGGCTGCACGTGACGTGTCCAGAGCCGGGTAATACCCGCTTTATACAGTCGGCTCGCCACGAGCCTTAGATCTCTAGCGATAATTTTACATACCTTACCTTTATACTACTCTACAATATTGACATCCACGTGTGCAACCGTATCTACTGATATTCCTTCCTACGAGGCCATACACGGGCGTATGCCTTTACACCTAATTCCAATTCCAAGACCATATCCGAGTGTACTGAGGCCATTCCTGAGGCCAATTCCGATCAATCCCATTGCAGCACACTGCGTCAGGAAGGTATGGTTCGGCAGTGGCTTTGTGAAGCAGTCGGCGAGTATCTCCGCAGTCAGTATATAGCTCGAGTTGATCTCTCCATCTATAGCCATATCTGCAGCAAGATAGTATTTGGTCGCAATGTGTGCAACTGCAGTTCCGCGGTAGATTCTGTTCTTGATGGTCATGATCAATGACTGTGAATGGGAGAACACATGAGGGATAGTCGGGATGCTGAGCTTGTTCAAGAGATGCGATATCTGTGTGTGTCTTATTCAGCCTACTCCAAAGGCATAGTATTCGGCATTGGTCATGCACTGGGCTGTCGACTTCTGTTTTCTCGATCTCCAGTTGACCACTCCTCCGAAGGTGATGACCAGTCCACTTGTCGATGTATAGTCGTGTGGGCATCCAGCATAGTTCGAATCGACATAACATCTAAGTGTGCCCACTCCGAGTGTGCTTTCTTCAAATACTCCTCCATAACGCAGAGGCTAGTCCTTTGTGACGTTAAGGTACCGAAACACGCGCTTGAGAGCTATCATATTCTCATTGCTCGGGTCTTGATCACACTGGCTGAGAACTCCGATTGCTTAATCAATATTGGGCCGAGTGGCAGTCATCACATACATCAGGCTTCTGATCATCGATTGGCCTGGGGTCGGATCGCAGGCTTCTTCGTCAGGTTTTCTCTTGTGAAGCTTCATCGCCAATGGCATGGCAACTGGTCTGGACTCGTCTAGTCTGAACTTCCCCAAGATCGTCCGGATGTAGCTGTGCTGATGGGTGTTGATCGTGTGATGATCCCGATTGCGTTCGATGTTCATGCCGAGATAGAAGGAGACACTCCAGAGCTCATGCATCCGGCACCTCGTCTTTATCTGGTTCTTAATCTGCCCAATGAGGCCCTCGTTAGCAATGATGAGGACATCATCGACATACAGTACGACTGTGGCAATGACTATGCCTTGATCCTCAAGCTCGAATCGTGATCCGTTGACACGTGGTGCCAAGAACCCAATCGACATCACAAATTCCTTGAAAATGCCGTACCAAACATGCAAAGACTGTTTCAGCCCATGAAGAGACTTCCTCAAGCGGAGTACCATCTTCCGCGAAGTCGTTGTTGATCTTGGATCGTTGTATCGGCTCCCAGTTTGGACCAAACGAAAATATCCCTGCGGCCGGTGCATATAGATCTCGTCTTCCAAGTCAACTCCCAAGAACGCCGTGCATACCTCCATTCGGTGGATCTCATGATCGTACTTGGCGGCGATGGCGAACGCCAGCCTGACATGGCATAAGCGAGCAGTCGGTGCATATGTAGCATGGTAGTCGATGCCTTTGATTTGGTGATTTCCTCCGCAGACTAGCCTGGCCTTGAACCGCTGCACATTGCCTGCTCCATCGCGCTTGATCTTGTATACCCAATGACTTGGCAAAGACTTTCTCCCTTCTGGGAGATCCACGAAATCTCCACAGACTTGACGCTGACCAATTGCATCGATCTCCACTTTCATCGCCTTATCCCATCTCTCGGCGAGTGGAGACTCCGGTGCTGCATTGTAAGACTTTGCATCGTCGATCTCATCCTTGTGATTGTTGGAGATCGCAGCTGCAGCGTAGATGGGAATCATATCCTCGAATTACTCATCTTCGAGCGCCAATTGTGCAGACTCTGCGAACTTGCCAGCCCGGTTTTGGCGACTACCTTGGGCCGGCGGCTTCCATGCATCACCAGGTGACGTCTCAAGGCCAGCCAATTCTCGTGACTTCTTCGTTGTCTTCGGGGGATGCGGAGGTGAATCGTCGTCCAATGGCTCCTCCGTTGGACGTTCAGAATTTACTTCTCTGGTTGGCAGCTTCTCGATTCGCTGTGAGGTTTCAGATTGCGTCTTGGTGGGTGTGGGTTCCACGGTGACATCTCTATAGAAGTGCTCGTTCAAGATCGCTTCGTCAGGAGCATTCGGTGCTGTGTACTGCTTGTGTTCTCTGAATACCACATATCTGGAGCAGTGAAGCGTCTTGGCCAATGGGTCATATACGAAGTACTGCTGGGTCGATATGCTGTACCAAACGAATATTCCGGGAGTGGCTCTGTAATCCAGCATCTTTCGTTTCTCTTCCGGAACGTGCCCGAAAGCCAAGCATCAGAACTCACGGAGATGGTTCAATGATTACTCCTTTCCGGATCCATGCCAGGCCTCGTACGGAGTCTTACCGACTACTGACCGCATTGGAGTGCGGTTCTTGAGATAGACTGCCACTGAGACTGAAAACGCCCAGAACTTCTTCGAAAGTCCGGCATCGTCCAGCGTGCATCGTATGCGCTCCATGATCGTGCAGTTTGCCCGTTCGACAACTCCATTAGTCTGGGGAGTGTAGGGCGTAGTTGTTTTCTTTAGTATGCCCTCTGATTATAGGTATTCTGCGAATTTCTTGGATGAATACTCACCGCCTCCATCTGTACGAAATCGATTCACTTTCTTGACCGACTCCTTTTCTCTCAGAGACTTTCATCCTTTGAATTTCTCAAGGGCTTCCGACTGATAGTTCTTGATGTACTCATCCGTATGCCTCGTGGCATCGTCAATGAAGAGCAGAATATATTGACCTCCGCTGATGGCTGTTTCCAGTGGACCGCATATGTGCCAGTGCACTAGCTGCAGTGGTTCAGTGGCACAGCAAGTTGTAATCGGAGTAAAGGGCTTTCGAGCTAACATGCGCTTGATGCAGCTCTCGCAATCGCACTTCCCAGTCATTCCCGGAGCATCAGTGATCGTCGGCAATATCTCCAAGCCCTGAGACCGAGGTGTGCCAAGTGGCGGGGCCAAAACATGTGCTTCGCTGCATCATGCCGAGATGCCTGCGCAGTCGTCTTAAGTGCCAGCAGGCAGCAGTCGTCGATATCCGTGTATTCGGTCGATTCCGGGGCTCGATCCACATGTAATTGCCCATCGACATGAGGTGGAGTGGCAATGAACATGCCATGGCAATTGTAGAGATTGAGATCGTTGTGATTCACCAGTTCGACTTTGACGTCCTTGTTGTTGATCTGAAACTGTGAGATGAGATTGAACGGTCCCGGCAAATGCACCACTTCTTGAAGCATGATCGTTTCTGTCGTTCCATCTGGTAGCTGGCAAAACAACCTAACACTTCTATATCCGGATGAAAATGATGTGACCCCATTCTATCCCTTCACCTTCTTGGTATTCGGAGGATATTTGGTGTAGGTGAGGAACATTGATCGATCGCCGGAGATGTGAGTCGTTCATCCGCAATCGATCAACCAATGACTGGACGATGCATTTCAGCTGGCCACCATCCAATAGTTCGTGGCCGAAGTGGCGAGAGTGGAAGTAGTCTCAGTCGATGCTTTTGCTGCAGTGTCGGCAGACTTTGGAGGATCGCCGTATTGCTTGCTCCAGCAGTTCTCGGTGATATGCCCTCGCCGCTGGCAATGAAAGCATTTCCGCAGATCCTTCTGTTTCCTATCGTTGTCTCCCATATTATCTCTCATATCATCTCTCTTATCCCTCTTTGGACTTTTGCCCACTTTGCCACCTCTGCCGCCTCTGCCACCTGTCTTTGCCAAGAGCAGAGCATCTGGAGCGACCCCATTCTCTCTCTTGATTGCAGCTTCCATTTCGAGAAGCTTGGTGACGATCTCGTGGGGCGCGGTGGTCACCTTGGCATTTTCGTCCATTATGAGCCCCAGGAAGCATTTACACTCATTGTTCCTTGGGATCCCGCGAAGGAGGTCGAAGATGAGTTCCTGCTCACTCATCTTGACAAGTGTCTTTGCAGAGTCCGTATGGGCAGTATCAGTGTCTGTGGTCGATGGTGCTGTCGGTTCTCCGCAGAGATTGTAATCAATGACCTTCCAATCAATCCACAATGCGTCGTTGTCGACATCTGTGCAGTCTGGTAGCTTGATGCTCCAAAGGTCTTCCCTAATCTCGAAGATGTTGAGCATCAACTTTGACTGGTAGGTTCATGCAAGCTTCTCCCACAGGTTCTTCGCATCCTCGACGACTGTGTACTCCGCTTGAATCCTCAGCTCCATGCGCAGCAGGATGGACGATCTGGCAACACCATGGCGATTCATCAAGTCTATGAAAGTGGCCTTCTCAGTAGCGGTCGCGTTTGCTGCTGGCTCTTCTGGCTTGTCATCGTATCCTTTGATGATACCATACATTTGCTTCTGCTCGAGAAGTAGGGCCATCTCGGTTGCCCATTGTGCATCGTTCGTGCCATTCAACTTTGTGATTGTGATCGTCGTCGAACGCATCCCGCACGATCCTAATCATGTATCGCAATCGTCAGGTATTGTAGTCGCACAGACTGTATGTACGGGTGACGTCCAGCAGCCGCCGTAAGAAGCAGGGCGGAATGCGGGGTTTTTGCTCTGCTTGTGGAGATGCTTGTCCGTGACGATGACCTCCACTCAACTAACGAAAGTGGAAGTGTTGATCATTGGTTCCCAAATTGGACGCAAGGGCTCATAACCCGTGGTATGGTGGCGTGTGCTCGTGTAGTCGAGTGTGCGCGGGCATATGCAAATGTCTGTCCATTGTATCGTGTAACGAGGCATGTCGCATTGACAAAAGGTCGATCGATGACTAATGCATCAGCAATGACGCTAGTTTCCGTCTGAAACACCCGGTTGTTCCGGACAGCTCTGACAGCTCTGCCGGAACCTTGTACCCTCTGCCGGATAATTACATGCCTCCCGTTGCATACTTACCTCCATTACTTTGCACCTGGTATGCGCACCATCAGAACGACACGTCTGTTACACTCTTCGCAGGAGCTGCAGTTACGCTGCAGCCGTTTACACAATGCCTGGCAATGGTCATGCCTTTCTAAGGCCGATAGCCACATTTAACCTTTCTGCTATTGCTATAGATCGGATGACGCACTCGCCCCATATATGTTTAGCTTTGACAGTTTGTCACATAATGCAATGGAGTCTTCGCTTCGCATACATCGATTGCAGTTGCATTTGCTTCGCCATTATCATATTTTACAGGTCTGAAATACTCAGTCTAATCCTTACACCCTCTAGTCCTATGCCCTTAGTCTTCCACATTCTGCGTTGATCCATCATCGGCTTGCGATGCTTATTCCTCCTTATCTGCATCCGCATCATCGCCATCCTCGCACTCATACCCATTGACATCACTGGTTCCCAGGTCAAACCCACTATACCCTCAATCCTCCACAATCTGTGTTGATCCATCATCGGCTGGCGATGCATCTTCCTCCTCATCTGCTTACGCATCGTTGCCATCCTCGCCATCATACCCGGTGACATCACTGGTTCCCAGGTCAAACCTCTCCAGTTCAGTCACTGGCCTTCGTCACCGGCAGGCGGTGGCGATGGCATCGCGCACGTCGCTTTCATCACTTTCATTTTCGTCATCCCAGCTACCCCCTAGCATCCCGAAATGAAGTTTGTCATCCGTGCAATTGTTGTCTTCCGGGATGATTGGGTCAGTGCTTGTGATCTCAGGCTCCTCAAGGGCCACTTCGGAGGTCAAATCTTCAAGAAGAATAGTATTGTCAACATGCGCTGCTTCCACGCTGATCACCACGGCAGTCGTTGGGTTCTCCGCATGTTGGATCTGATGCTTGACTGTAGCAACAGTGTTTTATACACCCTCTGTTGGTAGCTCTCCGGTAGTGTGTTCCAGGTATTCCTGAAGAATGCATATGTGTCTGCAACGCCAGGCGAGGTTGACAACTTGCGACCCCTTGCAGCGCAGCAGGATGTGTTCTTACCACTGTCATTCTTATAATTGAAGTAGTTCAAACGATCAGGTCTGTCCGCAGTCAGCTTTGACTTGGAAGCTTTCGGATGAATGCCTTTGTTCTTTTCCAGCTCCAGAGGAGCATGGCGCAACACGGTGCAGGTAAACATGATCAGTAGAAAGGGCATATGACTGTCCTTGTCGTCAATCATGGAATTATAAAATCCACCTGCATACTCACCGCGGGTATTCGCCCGATGATGAATTTTGATGTAGATCAACCGCGGGATTGCTTCTGCTTGGAACTACTGTGGACGCTGGCCATTCTTTAGCAGCTTTCGACAATCACTGCCTTGGATTTAGTCCGCATACACCACCTTTGACACGCTCTGTGACAGGAAAAAGATACGTATTGTCGGCCAGAACTGAATCAATGAATTCCAAACGCTCTGCGTTGGGTTCAGAGTGGTGGAGATCATATAGCTCTGCTAAGTTATCCCTTGCTGATTGAATACAATGACATTTAACCTTATCGACTTGTCTGCGAACCTGGAACCAGTTTGAGCGTGTAATATCCAACGTGGGCCGTTGCTTCAGCGTACCTTTTTCAAGATATCCTTTGTGCGTGCCTCAAATGCTATGGACCAAATGTTGTTTTGCTGCATTGCGGTGTTCCAGTACGTCTCTATTATCTACAAGTGTGGGGCTTCAGCTAATGAATTAGCAATGCTGCGGGTTGCAAAACTTACCGTCTCGAAATCGCCTGCACTCATAAACGGCTGTTTGTTCCACATATCGAGCTCCAGGTGTCTGCCCTTTGCAAATATAACACGTGACATGTCGGAGTGACCAAATCGATGGATAGTGTGACTGCTGGAGACCACTGATCGAGGTGTAGACACTGCCTGCGTTTGCAACTGCCACTGCCTCTGTCTCTGATTCCTTTCTGTAGCTCGTGTTTGCAGTGGATTTGTAATGATCGCGCGGGCTTCTGGATCAGGGATGGGGGCAGGCAGGTTGTCAAGACTGCTGAGAGGAGTGGGAGTGCTAGCAATGCCAGATGCAGTGCTGGATACAACATGACGGGTTGAGTCTGTCTGTGAGGTTCCGCTGGGTGGTGGTGTGTTACGACTGCTTGTACCCAGCGTGGTGGTTGGAGTAATCATTGACCATCGCTGTGTAGCGGACGGGGTGATATCTGCAACGTGAGAATTATTCAGCGAAGATGAGGGGATGGAGTACTGACCTTGGATGGGAGAGGGTACGGAACTCCCTCCTTGAGAGACATCCCTCTCGCCAGCTTGTACGGAAACACGTCTCTCAACAGGTAGAAGTTGAGAATTCCCTAAAGGCCAGCGCTGTTGATGATTCTGACAATTAGGAAGACTTCGAACATTTTGTCTGACCGGAAACCTGACAGGGTGAGAGCTTTGGGAAGGCATCATCCGATATGGATGTTCGATGTTAAGACTGAAGGAATAATTTCCTCTGCATTCTTATGCAACGGCAGGCAAGGGAGACTTCTATTTGAGCGACCATGGAGGAATTGGACAACAAAGGTAGATGCGGTGTAGACCACGCTAGACTCCAAACCGTGACGATACTCGCGGATGATATTCCTTCAAATGCATTCCATTATGGGGTCAACTGCCATCAGATTAAACTCAGATTAAACTCAGCATTGATTTTCACTGTTACAGCAACATCTGAAGGTCAATTTGCACCGCTTGAAGGGTGTTTATACATTCTTGGCGCGATTATCATCGTATTGGACTAGTTCTTGGCAGATTACTTTGAACCATCGATTCTGTATATCTTCAGCTTCCCAGTGGAAATCCCCCTTTCGCAGAGCAAAATGCATCACAGAGGGCACAACGACGTATTCTCTATCCTATGACATCAGTTACATGTGCTTTTTCCACTGCTAGGCGTTGGTAGCCATGTTGGATGGTTGCACAGTTGGGATAACCTGAGAACTACTCAGTTTGCTCCGAGATGCACAAGGTCTGAGCGGTAAAAATCATGTTTGATGCAAACACAACGCCCGGAGTCATAAACTGTCCTGTGCGCGAGTACTCAATCTCCTCTCGAGGCTTGTCGTTCATGAGGTGCCTGATGGTTCTGCAAGATGAGGGTTGGGCCGTTTTGTGTTCGTTAACCAACAAAACTCACAAGTTGAAACAACAAATTGCCGGAATTCGAGTATATATGTGCCGTCCTCCCGCCATCACTTCCTTTCTCTTTTCCTCCAGTATTATTCACTCCGACAGTCTCCTGATCTCGACATCATGTTACTTGCACAAAACGACGCCGCTTGTTCCAAAACACATCCGATAACCAACACAACTTTGTACTGTCCCTCTGGGCTTCCTTCCGCTACATGCAGCTGTATCATAATACTATCGTTTCAGATGTATTTTCATTTTCAACTCTCCACAATGGCACCAAAGGGAAGAAGCAAAGGAAAGGGGAAGGTTGGGGCAACGATGCCGACATCGGCTATAAATCGACGGTTGTCGTTGGATTGGGACCGTATACAGGGTATCATCTCAAAACACATCTGTGGACTCATACGGATATACAATGTTTCTGGCATTAAAGATGAGATGCGATGGGACCTCTTACATGATATCATCTTTCTTGATCCAGTCACAACTCGCCACTTTCCACAATTGCTGCTGATGTGGCCGCACCGCAGGCGCAGGAGTTCGCCTTTTCGGGAGTGGTGGGCTGCCTTCCGCTCATATATGGGGCAAATGTTTGACAATACTTGCGAACAAAAGAACAATTGGAGGTGGGACAACCCCCGGGCCTTCCAGGATCGAGTCAATCGCTCCAATCTGCAGACCACCAGCTCAGGGCAAGTTAAACGCACCGGTGAGCGGTTCTCTTGGTACTGTAGTGATGATCCCTGGGCAAAGATTGAGCCGCCAAGCTGCCGGCAGTATGAACCAGGCGACATCCTGGCCGTTAGACCACTGAATTGGGATGAGATACTCCACGAGCATGGTGATTATGAGAACTGGGTGGATCCCGGAGCGCCGAGTGGTGGAAGCACCCGTCCTGGCGATGGCAATGACAATGAGGACAGCGAGGGTGAGGAGGACACGCAGGGCGGTGAGAAAGGGACTGTGAAAGGGAAGAGAGCAAAGGATGGGAAAGGGAAAGGGAAGGCGAGTGAGGTCGGGGAGAGGAAAGGGAAGGGGAAGGGGAAGGGACACAGTAAAGGGAAAGGTATTGTTGAACAAATTCCAGGGGGAGATGATATCTCTCGTGCCATTGCTTTGTGGTTGCAGAAAGAAATGTCAGAGGCAGACTATGACATGGAGGGCTAACCAGAGTGGGTATATTCAGAGCCGGAAGCATCTCCAGCTGTGTGGATATCCTCAGATGATGACGCCGACTCCAACGAGTCGGACGGCGAATATGGCTCAGAACGTGATTCTGATGGGGATATGCGCATGCAGGATGATGTGGGCGCACCAGACGGCGTTGATTAAGACGGCGATGTGGATATGGAAAGGGACGGTGAAGATGAGGAATATGAAGAAGATGATGATGAGAAGGAGGAAGAGGAGGTGGATGAGGATGAGGAGCAGGATGAGGATGAGGATGAGGATAATGGCAAAGAACCTCGGATGATTGGCCAGGGAGAGATGGTAAATACATCGGCTGAGAATGCTGATACCATGGTAGACGATATGCCATCCAGGCTACCTGATCAAGGCCAGGGAAAGGGTGAGCATACCCCACGGCCACAACCTCCGGCGCCTGCCCCACGGCCACAAACCCTGGCGCCTCCCCTACAACCACGAACTCCAGAGACTCATACTCTCTGTGGGCTGGAGTTTTGAGGCTTGTGACGTCGCAAAAACCTCGCCCAGCGGTGCCAACTCCGCGAGCAGCTGAGGCAGCCGGAAACACCTCAGATTTCAACGTGGAGCAGCAGCCACTTGGCGAATCGGCAGGTGGCGACAGTCTCCCCGATGTCCCTCTCCCAGATGTCCCTCTCCCGGATGTCCCTCTCCTGGATGTCCCTCTCCTGGATAATTCTCTGCCGGATGACCCTCTCCCGGGTAACCCTCTCGCGGCTGTCACTCTCCCGGATAACCCTCTCCCTGATGACCCTCTCCGGGATGTCCCTATCCCTGAAGCGCGCCTGAATGGCTCGGTTGGCGAGGAGTGAACCAGTACTCGCGTTGCAGAGGAGGCGTGCGTTTGGGTTATGGTTGGGTTCTTGTCATTGTGAGTTTCCTTTGCTGAAATCTATTCATCTCAAGCGCTGATTGAGGCATGCGTGGAGGTGTTTTGGTTGTTTGGGTTAGGTTTGTGGGCTTGATTGTGTCCTTTGTTCCAATCTATTTATCTCAGGCATCGATTATTACACGCGTCGCGAGGTTTTTGGATTGCTCAGGGTTTTTATTTTATTTATTCATCGTATTATGTGACATCGCACATGCAGTGTTTCTGCAACTCCTGGCGTGTAAGGAACCTCCTTGTGATGGTGTTGACGTTCAATCAATCTCTCATGTATTGTGAGCTTATACCCACACCAGACTGCTCAGGCCCAGCACCAACATTCGTCCCTTTCTACAGTGAATACTCCACTCCTTGTGTGTTGTCGACAATTTGAGAGAAGACCACTTTCTGTTGCCCCGAATTTACATGCCAAAAGAAGTTCACCTCAGACAGCTGGCGACTCAAACACATCAAATTACACCATCCTGAACACCTTCAAGTTTCACACCAGAGGAATCTGACTGTTTGCGGCGCGCCCCAATGCGTTGAACCCGCTCAGCGTCGTGAATTGAACGCTAACAAAGATTCAGTCAAAGACTTGCACGCGGTTCCCTTCATCGAACACCTTGAAAATATACCAGACTCAGAGTCTCAACCACTGCCACCTGCTCTGCCACGGACGGAAACATACCCCATCGCCGGCGCTCCGCTGTGTGATTACATTGCTGAGCCATGGGAACGTGACGCTCAGGGTTTCCTTGAGACGAACGTACAACACAATCCCTACTACCCATTTGCGATCAGTGAAGAGCACAAATATATCCAGTGTGGGATCAAGAAGTAGGGCATGGAGACGTATCATGAAAACGTGCTGAAGGAACAGAACACTGCTCTGCATTTCCCAAATTTCAAAAATGGGGATGGTGTCCGGAAGCTCGTGGGTAGCATGCCGGATGATCTAGCTCTCGGGGAGTGGGACCTACACACTCTGCAGGATATGATATGGAATGACAATCAACAATGCCCTGTCAAATATTGGAGTCAAGACATCATCAAAAACATGAGATGGTTGATGCGGCAGCCAGTGTACGCCGAGCAACCTATTGACGCCCCTCAGCGTTGGTCTATCAGCAATACGCCACCGAAATGCTTCAATATCAAAATACACACTGCGGACTGGTGATGGGAGACACAGGTAAGGAGAGATACCCATGTATGATGACCTGCTAACCAACGTTAATTCAACACTCAGCGTGGGGGAAACACTGGTGACCATGATCTTCATGTCTGACGGAACGCATCTTTCGAATTTTGCTGGTGACAAGACAGAGTGGCCTGTATAGATGACAATTGGCAATCTATCTTCGAAGCTCTGCCAGATGCCCTCAACGCGCCGCATTGTAATGGTCCCTCTCCTGCTGATTTCAATCTAGAACCGCAATAGTCCTCAGAAGCAGCCAGATGAGCAGCGGCAAACAAACCGAGAGGTGCTGAACGAGGTGTTCCAGTGGGTATTCCACCCTCTCACCTGTGAACCAAGTCCCTGCGCCGAGAGTGGATATTACAACGTTCACTGTGCAGATGGCAACTTCACGCATTGAAAATCGGTTTTAGCATCATGGCTTGCAGATTGCCCGCAGTATAGCGACCCACATCATCTCGAGCGACATGTCTGTTTTTGGTGGGAGTGTCCAAAGTACGAACTGGGAGATTATGTCCCTCCTGACAAGCAACAGCACCGGCGGGATCACAACCTATGTTGAACGGTCAGCATGGCAACACCAAGGAAGCCGAGGCCAAACTCTCGTCACGCCATGTTCAGTGAGGATTCAACGTGTTTCGACATATTCCCTGTATCGTGAGCGACATCCCGAAGCCTGACCTCCTCCATACAATGCAGATCGGCATGCCTGATCACCTGCAGAGGTGGATTTTCCACTTCATGATGACGCACTAACGGCCCAACAAGTACAATGCAATATGGTCATCTGTGCCTGCTTACCACGACGTCACACCAAAAACCAAGTCATATGAGGAAGTTTCTCAGTGGAGTGGGACGGAGATGAAGGAAATGAGCCCGTACCTAATTGGTGTTATAACCTAGTCTTTACAAGGAGGAAGCCCTGCACAGCGTTCCATATTAAATCGCGCAATTGAGTGCACATGGGAATTGTTAGAATGCTATATGTATGCTCGATATAAATCTCACGATGATGCAACATTTAGCTACATGGATGATGCCTTGTGTCGTTTTCACACCTGCAGAGATGTTTTCTTACTCCGGCGAGCTGGCAACAAGGCGAAGGCCATAGGCAATTTCCCTGAGAATGGAGCTCGTGAAGAAGCGAAAGATAGACAAGGAAACAAATGCTGAAACCTGGACGCCATCGAAGAAGCAGCGCGAAATGAATGCCTGGCAGGATCATATCAGCCACGAGATAGATGTTTCCTAGGAGATCGATGCCGACTTCAACTTTCCGATGATCAACTTGATGTCACACTGGGTTGAACAGATTTGTCGATACGCAGCCTTGCAACAGTATTCTGCCGAGAGACATGAACACGCACATAAAATGAATCTCAAGGACCGTTGGAATGCCTCCAATCACAATCTCAACTACCTGCCGCAAGTAATCACCTTTCAGCGTCGCATTCTCTGCTTCAAAATCAGATAGCTCAATGTCCAAGCCCTCGCTCAGAGTCGAGAGAACAGCGCTGCCACCTGCAAAGTCCTCCCTTCTGTCGCTGATCTGGCTGCCCACCTGAGCTCCCAGTCATATGCGAAGGCCAAATTCATTGGACCTCAAAACCGCCGTGATGGAAAGCGTACTGACGCTATATTCAAAGACTTCAGAGCATTACTCGACAATACGCATAACGCAATGCACCAAGTGACAATATACAACGGCACGCGGGAGTTTCTCAAGTATAGGAGTTGAAACAAGACGTATATATCAGATGAACAACTGCACACAATGGAGCTGTGTATTCACCATGGCATTAACGTTCAAGTTGAGGGTTTACAAGGTGAAGGCACATCTCAAATTTGTCGATGCACAGGAAGCCAGAGCTGGCGCGGAGGGGACCGACAGAACGACTGGGTGTGGGTGAAGCAATGCCCAGGGAGATGATATGGTGCGCTGAATGGTCGTCTCCCGTGGCAACCGCAACGACTATTCAAAATCAAGCTCCTGAACAAGGATGGACCTTTCGTTGAGTACTGGTTAGCCCTGGCGCTCAACCCAATACTTGAAAACTCAGGTAACTTGGATCCCATCTCGAAATTTGTACAAGTGAGAGAAGCACCGGCTCCAGTTGCTTTGCAAGGTCCAAGAGTGGGAAACATTGTCGGCAGTGTGCACGAAATTCCAGAGATAGCTACTAGTAGTATGGCAAGAGATGGATGGAACGAGCGATGGATTGTCAATAGCCACATGGATCTGGTGACTGGGAATGATGTGTATGATTAGTAAAGAGAGAATTGCATTTTGCGCGCGGGTAGAAAGAACGCGAGGAGAGGCTTTCACAGCATCACCCATCGCATTGCAATCCCTATGCAAGCGCGTGCCCAATGAACCGATTCCTCTGTGTTGTCGCCATTGGACTTGAATGCCAGAGTGTTCGTTTAAAATTGGAGACCAACAGAGCGAGAAGAAATGCTGAAACTGCAATGGGAGGGCGATATGCAATGCGATGCGTGGTATTGACGCCGGGCGCAGAGTATGTCGCCGTCGGGATGTTTCTGACAGCTCTGACTGACTGCGTCCACTCTCATGCAGTCATTCTGCCCAGACCGAATTATTTTTTGCTGATGTGGTGTTAACTACAAGAGAGGCAAGTTACATCACAGTCCTTGGCATAGTGATATCCGTACTTCCAATCAGCTCAACAGTTACTGGAACCAGACCTGATCTACTATATACAATTACTCACCTGTTTCAATTCAACTCATCTCCCTCCACGAAGCTCTCAATGGCAGCCAAACGAGTACTTCGCTCTCTCCAAGTAACTACGGATAGAAACCTCTATAATCCATGGAATGATTAACTCAAAATGACTGCTTAAACGGATTCGTTTTACGGTAATTGTCCCGATAAGTGACGAAGCTTTACTGGTTATATTTTTCAAATTGGAACCCCTACTATCTCCAGGAGATGTCGGAAACAGCGGTCCATTTCTACCTCCACATCTGAAGCGGACCATATGGCACTTGCTATGACAACAAAACATCATCTGTGATTGAAGCGTGGAATCCAAGAGTTGTTGACAATAGATATACCGAACACTCTCTTTTGCCACAGTAACTGCTATAGATGTGGCATATAATCCAAAGCTTAACAACCGATCAAAACGTATTGATGTGGCATATCACTTCACTTGAGCACAAATCGAACAAGGAAGTGTGTTTGTTATGTGTGTACATTTGGAAGAAAATTTGGCAGATATATGTACAAAGGAAATGACGAGATATGTTAATGACCACTTATGCTCAAAAATATATGGATCAAAGGGAGAAGGGGTAATGAAAATACAGAAGCATCTACATTTCTCTTTACTAATATTGTACTTTCTAAAGTATTCTCCTTCCGATAAGATGGTACTTTATGGATAAGAATATTGTGGTGTGTTAATATCTGTTGATACTTTTGTTATCTTTTATGTTTAGGTTGTCTAGAAAGTTCCAGTTAAGAACTTGTCTAGAACCTTCTTTTTAGTTCCGTTGGAAGAGAGATTGATCAGCGCTTATCTCAAAAGAATGCACCTAGATTGTTCTGTTCAATTCTTTACTGTTCTTATGTATTTTTGTACCGTTGCAGAGTTTTACTCTTCCTGATATGGTTGTTGATCCGCGACCGTGGTTACGGACAATCACTCGTTGATTTTTGTATGTATAGAAACTGTTTCTACGATTACAGAACAGTTCTTTAGACTTGCTCAGACAACGATCAGGAATACTTCAATATCTCCCTTCGAATCCTCTTCCCAGTATATGCTTGACTTTCGAACACGTTTGAAATCGTTATACTTGCAATACTTCTTCTTCGCACACTTCTTTGGAGATTCTAATGGATCTCCTCGGAATTTCGCTGATATAATCGAATAAGATATACATCAAACTGTACCCAAATTGACAGTTCGGGTCTATTTAGAACCCAAACGGCGTATTTGGCAATGTTTCCGTTCTCTCCCGGACTCGGACCTAAAGCTGTGGTCCGGAATCATTGCTAACACTACTTTCTGAAATGGAGGATACTGAACCTCCCATCCTGTGAGTATGGTGGTCTTCAGGGCAGTGAGGTGACTGGAGTCATGATTGTTATAGGACAGACTCATCACAAAACTGTAGTGCCATAGTAACATATATTCTCCTGATGGAGGTGATTTCCATCAATTGATCTTCTTTGACCCTCGTCAGCAGTTTGCACATTAACAATGATTAGTTATATATTTTTGCTAAAAGTTGATTCTCCTGGGCAGGCTGTCTATTGGATAGGAGGTCAGCTGGTGATTCAGTGATGGCGGTCACAGACAATGTAGTCAGAAGACCTGCCATCACATACATTTGGGCCATCATATCGTCTGGTCATCTTGATGGTCAGTTGGATGGATTCACCCTTCCTTGCTGAAATTCATTATCAGGTTGTACCCAGATAGAATCTCTGCCCATCTAGCTGGCCAGCAGGAATGTACCATTGACATTTGGAAGTACTGAAGATTCATTATGTCTTATTGTCTGAGAATAGTATGATTTTCTCACTCAGGATGGTGCTTTATTGCTTTATTGCCTCTCCAATGGCTAAGAGCTCCTCATTATACATGTTGTAAATCTATTGGGCAATGAATCATTATCCCAAGCAGCAGTAAGTGAATGAGATAATTCCAAAATGTTTATACTAGTTGAAAACGCTGGCAATCACGAAGCTACTGACATTCGTCTGCATAATAGTTCGAACTGCCAGATTGAACTGCTTGACAATAGGTTCATTGGGAAAGGTTTTTGTGAATGTCCAAAACTTCAGTTTGGCATTCTAAGTCCATTCCTGTGGAAGCTGGGGAGCTGTGCTCAAAATTTGTAGAATCAACCCCAGGTCCGATACAGATGTTGGTGCTTCGGAATGTTTCCTGATGGACGATCTGTTGATGTTTGGGCATTGATGAAGCCCCTGTATGCATCAGCAACATGTAATTTTGTCACTGGGAGCTTCCAGAAGTATATGACAGAAGGTGTAGTGTAAACATGGAGGTGTCAACATCAGAAGAGAATCAGGCACTTCAAGGATATTCCATCCGGCCTTCTGTATCATTTGCATATCTGATTACTGGTCAAGGTGCACCATGGGAGTGACTGTCATACGTTTGGGAGGATGTCAGAGCACCGGACAGAACTTTTGGAATACCTGGGAGAGTTGCCCAATCAATGTGGGAATTTGAAACAAACTCCGAGAGATACCTGGTCATGCAGATGTTCATTGGAAGGACTGAAAATGTAGTCTGAGACTCTGTGGATGTACACAGGCAATTAATTACCCTCCCTGGCGAATATGATACATGGATAATTGTTCATAATCTCTTCTAAACTATTATCACTTCTACACCATTGCCACTTCTCAATGCCACTTATACAAGCTAACATTATCTTCAATGTTCTATGTTTTGCATCCCTGCTATAAGTAACAAAAGAAAAAAATCATTCATCCACCAAGATGGCATCGTCTCTGAATTAATCACCTGAGAATGCTGTCAAATGTAATCAATTGAACATGATGTTCATGTCATGAACTATATAGTGTATCGCATCAGGCGGAACAACAGCACGAATACACATTCAGCCAAAGGTAAACGGAACCTGCAGGCCCTCCTTGTATGTCCTGATGATTCATAACTGGCAAGTGAGTGAAATTGAATCCGAATGACATCTAGCTCAATTTGTTATAGCCAATAGAGGTATAATGCGATATTAGGTAGCTGCAAATCTGCACACGGTTGGATGGGCCATATTATATGTTGTGTGAAAAGGGCAGCACCTACCAGGAAAAGAGAGCGCCAAGATGTGGAATGCAGTGTGGAAATGAGGAGTAAACAGTAGGTGATGAAGAAGCATAGAACAAAGTAGAAATGCACCAATGCAGGCCAAGGAGTGAGGATGGGAATTGAGCAGTGCATATTCCTTTGGAGTAGTGCCTATACAACTGAAGAAGAGATGGAAGGGTAGGGTGTGGAGTGGAAAATGAAATTGAGTAGTGCTAATCCAGACTGAGGAGTACCATTTTGGATGGAGGACATTAGCAACATGTATTTCAGTCACTGGGAGCCTCTGGGAGTGTGTGAAAGATGGTGGACCAAAATCCTAGGGTGGTCAAATCTTGGTGTTGACTGGTTCGATGCAATGGCCTTCTGGTGGACCTGGGACAGCCGGTTACGAACTTTCCAAGCTGATTGATTCTATGCAATCGCCTACTATTGCATCTGGGCGTGCTGGCAACAAACTGCGAAGCACCTTGAATCGCTTTGGAGCTGCTGGGGAATAATGATATGTTTTTTGGGACCACTGCCAGTGTGCTACGAGATCATAGTTCCTACTTATCATTGAACATTTTTTCATACTCATTTATTCACTTTGTATTCTCATCTATGTTTCACTGGATATATATAGCTAACCATCTACAAATGGTATATCTGGACTGGCTACAGGCGATTTTTGAGGGTACAATACAAGGTGCACCAGAAGATGGTAATTGAGTAAACTGAGAGATTGACTAGAAGGCTGTATTCAACCGTGTTTGGTGATGCACTTGGTGGCCGCGATACAGTGAATTTGGTTATGGTCTCAGGGCCTGACATTGAGTGAACAGAGAGATGCACTTCGAGGCTATAATGAAGGAGGTGTGGAGATTCGCTCAGAGCCCAGGATTGAACAAAGTGAAAGATGCACTGGGAGGTTGTGATCGAGCAAGTTCTGAGATACACTTGGAGGTGATGATGGAGCAAGCTTTGTAAAGCACTTAGAGCCCAAAATTGAGTGAAATATGATATGCACCAGGAGGCCAAGATGGAGCAACATTCAAGATGCACTTAGAGCCTGCAATCAGGTGACCTGAGACATACACTTGGAGGCCATCATCATATGAGTTCAGACATCCACTTGGATGCCATGATAGAGTGAGTTTGGAGATGAAGTTAGAGCCCAACATCAAAAGAACTGAGAGTTGCAGTTGAAGGCTGCGATCAAGCGAGTTCAGAGATACACTTGGAGGCCATTAGCATGTGAACTTAGACATGCAACTGGAGGCAGAGATCAAGTGAAATTGTAGGTGATCAATCTGAAGGTGGTAGATTGGGAGCTGAGAGGACTTTCATCAGTTCACTTGCAATTGTGGGGATGTGATGTCAAATAACTTTGCAATTGGGCTCACAAAAAGCTTGCCAGAGGTGGTCAATGTGTAGTTAGGCATGCCACAAGCAGAGGCTACATCCAGGCATTAACCCATCATGGTGACAATGATGGGAGACTGGCTGCAAGCAAGAAACAGTCAATCTTGGGTTGATGCTGTACTAGGAGCATGCAGTACTCAGTATTATATCATGATCATAGCATGCAGAGATAGGGAGGGATGACTTAACATTATGTTCTCTTGGGATGGTAGAGTTGTTAATGAGAAAGAGAGAGATGGGAATGAAGATGAGAACAATGTACGATGATATGAGCAGATGGGAAAAATCAGGGGTACTGCCTACATGGTTGGGTGTAGGATTCCCCATATCGGTGTGTTTACCAGACGGATCTGGAGTCGTGCCTGCTGTATCCGGGTTAGCAAATTGACCAGCACATCAATACCTCATAAGTCCCAGTTTCTTATGGTGATTTCCCTATTCTCCTCTGATCTCTATCCTTCTTGTGTACTACTCTACCATCACAGGAGAACACAAACTTTAATCATCCCTCTCTATCTCCACATGCCAGAATCATGAATTTATTCTGAGTACAGCATACACCAAGTACTGCATCAACCCAAGTTCGACTCTTTCCAGCTCCCAACCGGCATCGAATCTCTCATCTCTGATCTGTTGGTGCAAGTTATTACGCTCTACTCTGTACATTCTCACTAGTACGAGATATTCCATGAATAGAGTCTCAGTTTCTGTAGCACCTCCCTTCTGAATTAATGCCTCCAGATTGACTACCTCCCAGGAAACCTCCAATTCCCCTTATTCACTGCCATCAAAGTGCATCTCCAGACTTGCACCAGCATTGACTACAGTACATCACTAATCTCACTCGATTACAGCATCAAAGTGCCTATCAAAACATTCTTTGTCAGGGCCAAGATGTACATCTCTATACTTGCTCAATCACAGGCTTCAGGTGCATCTCCAAATCTGCTTGATTGCAACCTTCAAGTGCATTACTCAGTTCACTTGATCTCAGCCTCCAAGTGCATCACCAAATCTGCTACATCATGGCCTCCAAGTGCATCACCATACTCACTCAATCCCAGCCTCCAAGTACATCTCTAAACCTGTTTCATCCTGGCCTCTAAGCTGATCTCTGAACTTCCTGCATCATGGCCTCGCAGTGAATCTCTTAGTTCACTCCATCTCGAGGTCTAACTGTATCTCCAAACTTAATTTATCATGGCCTCAAAGTGCATTCCCAAACTTGCTCCGTCATGGCCTCCAAGTGCATCTCTCACTTTACCTCATCTTGGCCTCTAAGTGTATCTCCAAACTCACTCAATCACAGTCTCTGAGTGTGTCTCCATAATCGCCCAATCCTGGACTCCATATGCATCCCATAATGTACTCAATCACTACCATCAAATGCATCTCTCAGTCCACTTGATCTTGGCCTTCGAGTGGATCTCCAAACTGGCTTGATCATGGCATACAAGTGGATCTCCAACCTCACTGGATCATGGCCTCCAAGTGGAAGAATGAACTTACATGATTATGATTTCCGAGTGCATCACTTAGTTTAAGTGATCTCTGGCTCTAACTGCATCTTCCACCTTGATCTATGACAGTCTCTGAATGCATCTCTGCAATTGCTTGATCACTGCCTCCAGGTGCATTTCACAGTACAGTCTATTTCAGCATTTAAGTGTATCTCCAATCTCACTCAATCATCGCATTGAAGTTTGCACGATCACAACCTCCCATTTCATCTCAATTTTCACACAATCGGTAGGTGCAGATGCTCCTCTTATTGTGCTCGAGTAGCATCTGCAGCCAAATTGACCATATGTAAATATACAGTGAGACGTATATAGATAATTCTTGCTATATTATAATGTAGCGAATCTTGTTGTGATTGTGATACACCAAGATCAAATAAAGACAGTTATGATAGACCAACAGTCTCGTGGTATCGGGACCTTAAGAACTACCACAGTGAGAATAGCACACAAAGCTTAAAAGATCCTGCAGGCATAGTACAGAAGTTGCAGCGGCTTGCAAAATCTGCCCTAGATGTGCTCAGATGCCCCAGGTGCTCCAAACTTTGACTATCCTATAAGTTAAATATTGTAGCATTTTGAATTCACCTCCACAACTGCAGGTGATTTCAGGCGCACCCGAGAATACTCTTGCAATATCTGAAAGCACATCGTTTCGCTCCAGGGGGGCTTGAGAGCGTCTGAAATGACTTGGAAGCACCAGTAAGATCGATGGGAGTGTCTGGGAGCTTTGCATGTGGCTTCTGGACCATTTTACATTTTACTAATGGACTACTTTGTCCAGCAAAGCAGTGCTCAAATGGAATGAATAAGAAGCATGAAATCAATCATACAAGTGCCGACTGGCATTGAGGAGCACCCTGCCCACTGGTGGAGTGCTGAACAAGCAGGAATTAAATCTCTAAAGAAAGAAAGTGGTGCTAGTCTGAGGAGTATAGGCAGGAATCTGGGGAGCACCTAATCTAGCTGAGCTGTGACAAAGGGAAGGTATCAAGCAGCCTGCTAATATTGTGAATGATGAGGGCAGTAGCTCCAAGAGTAAAATGTATCATTTGGGTGGAGCAAAATGTACCTCGATATTCATCTTGAGACAACTTAATCTTTGATTCCATCCCAGTGGCATATTCAGACAGCACACAATGAATTGCAATAAAGGCCAGCTGCACAGTCTGTGGTGTGAGAGGATGAAAGAAGTGGGATGTTGTAGACAGGTGCTCCAAGCTATTGGCAGCGAAGAAGCATTGATGGTAAACTAAATCTAGAACTTCCATGTGGGTTAACCGTGATGAATTATCATCAACAACCTGTGAGAGATATGCATCACCCATCAGGATCCTCTCAACATGGATCTAAAGCTCAGTGTGAGAATCCGATTCCAACGAGTGACTTCAGCCACTAGTTTGACGAGGACCACCTGCCAACCATCCTCGAATCGTTCCAATCTTCCCTTTTAGCAATTTGCAACATATGGAGTGTAGGTACTATCATATGCCTGATAGATGAGACATTAGCAAAGTTCACAACGCTTAGCTTTTGATGTTTGGAGATCTATTTTAAGAGATTCACCATCAGGTAATTGACATACAGATGTTCCACTTACACGAGCATCTGCTAATGTCTGCTCATAATCCTGATCTTCGAAGGCATGTTGTGAAGCGTTGCCAACTGTCGCGTACTTCTTATTCGATAATATTAGCCCATCAGTCTCAGTGAATACAATTACCTTCATGAACCTTTTCCTTACCACCAAAGTAGACCATCAGTGTTGCGCAATATACTGATTTTCACAGGCCTTGGGTTTCAGATCATTCTGGTTTTGAATAGACTTCGGTAGTGGGTTAACCTGGGCAGGTGCACAGTCAGACTGGTATAATTCGTTGAGGAGGGTTGACTTTTAGTGTTTGAACTATAGTGGCCCCATGTCCCAAGCCGGATTTCGGTAATTTGAAAGTGAAGGGCATGACATGACTAGATTGGCATGGCTCTGCTTCTTCAGTGGTGGAACCGTTGTAGTTTGTAATAACTTATCACAGTGCACATCACTGAGAAATATGACTTGCTGATGCTCAATAGCGGAATGTTGTTCTTTGATACGGGATGACAAGGTGGACTCTCCAGTGTCGTGCCTGTCAACATTGCTGACCTCCTGATCAGTCTGGAGATGCTGCTTTACTAATGCAATGTGGGACATACGTGATTTCTAACACAATACATGTAGGCAGGGTTGGAAGTCAAACATTTAATACAGAACAAAGTGTAGCTGTTGTCTTCAATACCAGTGTAAGTGTGTTGGTAAACAGGCTTTTTGCCATCAGTAATTCACTGTAAGCTATATATCCTCGGGTAGTCTCTGGGAACAGCCATAATGGCAGATAATGGAATACAGCCCAGAGCCATTATATGTAATGCAGATAACACAAACCTAACAGACAGTAAGTGAATGGTAGTATTTCTACCTTACACCTTTACGTCGGTGTACTAACTAAGTTCTCTTGGGGTGATAGCAAGAGTCTTTGTGCATGACATGGTGTATTCCAGAATGCTAGATCTGCACTAGGGGTTGTTTGGAAGAGGCTTTTTGTGAAATAGCACTGTCGTGTCAACACTCACGGTCAGCAGTCAGCGCTGTCGCCATGATCTTGTCAGAATATCCACATGCGACCACCCTGGGCTTCTCACAGCCCACCGTCAGCTGTCAGAATCCACATGTAAAGCCCCCTTGATTTTGTCAGAGGCTTCTCATGCTGTCATCCTGGTCTTGTCAGAGACTGCCATGACCTGTCAGAGCTTGTATGTATAGTCGCCGTGATCTTGCCAGAGCCTTCTCATGCTATTGCCATGGTGTTGTCAGAGCCCACCATCAGTTATCAGAGTCCACATGTCCAGTCACTATAAGCTTCTCCGAGGCATCTCATGTGGCTACCCTGGCACTGTCAGAGGTAACCTTCAGCTGTCAAGGCCCGCATGTATAGTCGCCATGATTACTGTCGGGGCTGATGGTCGATTGGCAGAATCTTTACATGGCGTTTACCATTGCCATTCTAATTCAGATTTTCGAACCATTTAGCTGTGGACTGAAATTATTCAGTTTTCCATTGATTGTATTCCAATGAGAAACAATCAAACTATTATATGCTATATATATGAGCAGCTATACATCATCATTGTCAATTACCATCTCAGGATCCCAACCTGAGGCACCAGGCGCCATCTAAATGCTAGCATAATATTGATTGGGTGCGACCTTACTTGCAAGTTTGGGGAAACGCCTTCAGGCAGCTAATTGGCGATCTGCAAGCTTGGGTGGCAGTGCAACTGAGCAGGGCTTGAAACATGTGAATACTTACTGTGTGGATAGCTACTTTTGAGACATTGATCTCCTTGATTGCCATACTCACAATTGTGTTCACTCCCTTGTGGCTTTTCTTGGAGAGTGTGTTAACATTGACTGGGTCGAGGTCTTTACTAACAATTCGACAACGAATTGATCTCGGGAAATGTCTCACCAATCATTTTGCACTCTGATATCACCCATGTTAAACATTTGCTGACAACCAGTATCGATGGGGGATCTATTCACCTGTTGCATCTATGTGTTGCCTAAGTGAAAGTGGTTGCGCAAAGTCAAAGCCAAAAAGGGAATGTTGCTCTTACCTGCTGAGCATAGTTCTCCTGCTTTCCTGGAGGAGTGTCACGGGGTGATTGCAATGACTATGTATTGTCAGCTAGAGACAACAGCAAAGTGTATTTTTGTCACTGGGAGCCTCTAGGAGAGACTGACAGATGTTGGAGCAGAATCCCGGGGTGGTCAAATCGTAGAATTTACTGGACAGATGCAGAGGCCTTCTGGTGCACCTGGGAGCACCAGCGAAATATCTGGGTGGACATAGGAGGTCCGGTGACAATCAGGGGAGCAACTGAGAGCGCCGACGACAAGCCTGGGACCATCTGGGAGACCTGGTGGCATGCCTGGGAGTGCCAATGACAAGCATGGGAGCGCCGGCAACAAGCCTGGGCACACCTCAAATCACTGTAGAGCAGTCTGCGAAAAACCACCTCTTCTTTGGGAATGCTGCTAGTGTGCCTGGAAATGATAGCGACTACTGATTGTTCAAAGATTTTTAAAACTCATGTATTCAGTTTGTATTCTCACCTATCTATCTATGTATCCCTGTATCTATGTATCTATGTATCTACATAGCTACCCATCTACACACAGTATATCTAGACAGGCTGCAGGTGGTGCTTGGGAGCAAATCAAGGTGCGCCTGGACATAACAATTGAGTGATCTTGGAGATGCACTTGGAGGCTGTGATCGAGCGAGTTTTGAGATACAGTTGTAGGCCATGACCATACCAACTCGGAGGCTGAGAGTGAGCGAGTTTGGACACACGTCTGGAGGCCATGATCGAGTGAACTTACAGATGCACTCGGAGGCCGTGATTGAGTTTGGCAATGCACTTGGAGGCCATGATAGAGCAAGATTGGAGGAAAACATGGAGGCAGTCGATTGGAGGCACGCTGGGTGCTGATCAGACTCAATTCATCAGTTAGGTAATTTGAAACCGTGGGAATCTGATGAGGTGACTTTACCTGTGATCTCTCATGGTGATCTTAGCAGGAGGCGGTCAATCTCGCAGGGAGGCATGCTGGAAGCTGAAGCTACATTCAAGGGTCAACTCGTAATCATGAAAATGAAGAGAAGACAGATATTTTTGTGTGGATGCTGTACTCAGTGTATGCTGTACTTGGTGTTAACTCATGATCACGGTATGGAGAGATAGAGAGAGATGAATCAACATTCTGTTCTGCAATGATGGTAGCGTTGTGGACAAGAAAGAGAGATTCCGGATGAAGATAGCCACAGTATGGAGCATACAAGCAGACATCAGAAATCAGGGGTACAACGTGCCAGAAAAGGTTTAGAAGACGTCTTATCAGTGTAATTCCCCGCTGGAGCAGGAATCATACTTGCTGTATCAGGACTGCTAAATCGACTGACACATGAAATTCCCCTAAGTCCTAGTTTCTCATGATCATTCCCCATCCCCTCTCATCTTTCTCTTTCTCATCTCCAACTCTACCATGACCTAACAACAGCAAGTTAAGTCATCCCTCTCCATCTCTGCAGGTCATGATCATGAGTTAACACCAGGTACAGTGTACATCGAGTACAGCATACATCTTGTACAGCTTGCACTGAGTATTGCTCACACCAAGTACTGCATACAAACCAAGATCAGTTGTCTCCCATTCCCTGCCAGTAACTCGTCTCTCAGCGGACCGTGTTGTACTCAATTCTGTACACCTCCACAATTACGAGTTAACCAATGAATAAAGTCTCCCCCCCACTCATGCCGGCTTTCCAATCAATCGACTGTGGATCGACCGCCTGCAGATCATCTTCCTCCATGTACGGTTCCAATCTCAATCCATCATTGCCTTCGATTGCATCTCCTAACTAGCTCGGTCATGGCATCCAAGTCCATCTCTAAACTTGCTAGATTGTGGCCTCGAAGTGCATCTCTGAGTTCACTCGATCTCCGCATTGAAGTACATCTCACTTGTCACTCTTTGATGGCCTCGAATGTCGCACTATGATGTTCTCCAAACTTGGTGGATTACAGCCGCAGAATGTAAATCGGAGTCCACTTGATCCTAGCCTCCACGTGCATCACTCAACTCGCTCCATTACAGCCTCCATGTACATCTCAAAGCTCACAAGATCACGGTATGGTGCAACAGTGGTGGTCACATGGCATCTGAAGGGATTTCCTGAGAATGAGCGGTTCTGGCTCTTAGACCATAGGAAGAAGGTGAGAGGATATGCAGGGGTACCCAGCCGTGAGGAACCACACAAATTGCTTGGATCTATGAAAGCTTGGCAAGATTGGATGGGACCAAGAGCAGGAAAACATAGATTGTGTATGTCATATAATGAGATGATGTCTACCTACTGCGGGGTATCCCAAATTTATACACACTGTAGCTTGGTCGATCACGGTTGTTCTATTATCTCAGCACGTTCCGTCTCTCGGTCTGTCTCTGTTATCCCTGTAACTCCATATGCCACCTTTCTGCCAGCCACTGCGAAACAGAATTACCGAGGTGGTTAGAAATGGATTTTCCCGCCATTATGGCCTCCAAGTGCATCTCTAAACTTGTTCAAATGGGATCTCAGGGTGCTCCTCCAATTTCCCTCGAGTACTGTCTGCACCTAGATTGACTGTATCTATATATACAGAGAGCGTTAGACAGATAATACATGCCATATTGTGATGCAGGGAATCTTGTAACTAACAATGACGAATATGATAGATGAAATGCCTTGACTTTATGGAACCCTAGAATGCACTGCTGTGAGAATACGGCACCAAGTCTCCCACCGAGCTGTGCAGAGGTCTGAGCTTCTCTAGATGTCTCCTGCAGAGCTGGGTCAGAGGTCTCAGTTTCACCTCAAAGTCTCCGGCAGACCTGTGCTGAGGTCTGAGCTGTTCCAGAATTTGACTGTCTAATAGGTCAAATATTGGACCATCCTGAATGCATCTCGATCACTGCAGGTGCTTCCAGGAGCATCTGACATTGCTCATGCGGAGTCTGAGAGCACATTTCCTCGGTCCAGGGGGGGCCTGGGAGCAACTGGAAGAAAATCGAAGCACAAGTGAGGTTGACCGAAGTGTCTGGGAGGTGTGCATGGTGCTTCCAGACAGATTTACATTCTGTTGATGGAGTGTGATGTTGGTTGCGGTTGTGGTTAGTACACCCCGGGTTGCCAGGAGAGAGAGTGATCGACTGTGCCTCGCTGTTATCAGTCAATGCGGGGGTGGATAATTCTGCTTGGACTTGACCGCCACTGGTGGTTGGACGAACTGGGTGTTCGCAACTAGAAATTCTCATAGTCGAAAGAATGGATGGTCATTGCTGCTCCCACTAACCCATCATTGGCTGCTGGAAGGACTAGGTATTCACATCTGGAAATTGTCAGTCAGACACAAATGCTGAGCTAGATGTGTCATTACCTCTCCTTGGTTGTTGAAATGCGATGATTGATTGCAGTTGATTAATATGTGGGATTTACAATGTTGGTATCACTGTTGTTTATCATTATCATTGCTGTTACTCATCCGCTGGGTTTCCAAGGTGATATTACCACCTTTATCACCCCCGGATGCATGCTGCTGTCAGCCATTTTCGGTGGAGTGAGTGCCAAGGGTACTGGTGATGGAGTTTGGATGAACTTTGCAGCTGCTGGTGTCCTCGGACCTGCCACTGGGATTTTGATCGATGCCACCACTGCTGCCTCTGAATTTTCCAGGATGGTTGTGGGCCGTGGTGCCAGATTTGGTTCTGTTTGCCATTCATAAGAGTGTATGTGTCTATGGAGATTCACCTAGGGTGTATTGGTTTCGCAGGTACACAGAATCGCAGGCTCGTCACTGTTCATTATATAGTGCTTTCCAATCTCCCATGACCTTAAAACAACCTTGTCAGTGTTGAAACTAGATCCAATATTATGGGTTCCCGTGTCAGAGGTATGGTCCATGTGAAAGTCAAAGTCATGCTCCAAACATGTCGGAATCAAGTTAAATATCAAAGTTGAAATTGTACCATGTCCCCAGTGCCTTCAGTGAAAGAGTCGAAGTAATTACTGTATAGGTGAGGATACTTCCGGTGTCAAAGTAGGGTAGTCGTCCGTTTGGATGAGTGTCAGAGTTAGGGTGATGGTCAGAGTTACGGTGATTGTCAGAGTCAAAGTTATACCATGTACATTGAGTCTCCCCAGTCAAAGATGAAGTAATGCTGTATTATAGGTGGGGTTGCTTTCGGTATCAGAGTAGGGTGGTTGTTTGAGTGATGGAAATTGCCAGAGTTGAGGTAATTTTGAGAGTGGAAGTTATACCGTATACATTAGATTCTCCCAAGGCAATGTTAAAGCAATGCCGCATTATAGGTGGGGTTGCTTCCCATATCAGAGTAGGGTGGCTCTCAGAGTTAGGGAAATTGTCAGAGTTAGGGTAATTGTCAGAGTCAAACTTATATCATGTACATTGGGTTCTGTGGAGTCAAAGTTGAAGCAATGCTGAATTATAGGTGAGGTTGCTTCCGGTATCAGAGTAGGGTGGTTCTCAGAGTGAGGGAAATGTTCAGAGTGGGAATTATACCATATAAGTTGGATCTCCCAAGTCAAAGTTCAATTAATTCCGAATTATAGGTGGGATTGCTTGCTCTATCCGAGTAGGCTGCATGTCAGAGTTGGGGAAATTGTCAGAGTTAAGGTAATTGTCAGAGTAATACCATATACGTTGGGTCTCCCATGTCAGAGTCAAAGTTATACTGGACTTTCCCATGTTCATAGTAAGTTTTATAGATTCCATAAGTTTGAATTGATATTATACCACTTTGTTAAGTTTCAGTAATCTGCCAATCTTCCTGACAATATTCTTGCCCACAAACCCCTATGTTGAGTGACACCATGAGACCCTTCTCCCACAACCACTCTGGGATTTCGCTCTGCCAATCCCACCACTCGGGTGGATTTTGAAACAGCACAGTATGGTGTTCACTGCTATGCGAGTAGAAGGGGAAGAAACCGTTGTAAATGGTTAGCTCTTGCATGTCCAGCCAGATCTCACCACCAGTGCTCCACTGGCAATGGCTGCTCATCTAATCTGAGGGTGAACAAAATGGAGATGGATTGGATTTGCGGTCCAGCACTCCAATGTACGGGAGTAGGTACCTAAGAACTGTCAGTAGGTGACTTACCCGGTCAAGTATTGGACGACACATATCCCCAAGGGTAGTTGTTCATGCTGGTTAGTGGTTAGACCCCAACATCCCTACATTGGCAACTGCAAAAGGTTTGGTTGGATCCTGTGGGTGGTACTTATCCCAGATCTGGTTCATGACTATAAGTATTCCAGATCTAAAGTAGAGTAAGTTGTTAGTGTCGGCCATACGAAATTGGCACTGTGCTTGTAGAAGAGTAGGATGTGATTGTCAGAGCAACCTGTCAGAACAACCCACCAGAGCAACCCTGTCAGAGCGACCGTGTCAGAGTGAGCTGGTCAGAGTGACTTTGTCAAAGTGACCTTGTCAAAGTGACCTTGTCAGAGCGACCTGTCTGTGAAACTGTGTCACAGCCAAATTGTGCTTGATTGGCAGATTTTACTCACAACTGGGGCATGTGATTGAAATGAATAAATCAATGTTGCGGAACCATTGTGGTGTACTTTGTGACCAGGGGATTTGGTAGATAAATTCATATCATGAACCCATTGTAATTTACTGTGTGGTACATATGCTGCTCTTGGCAACTTCCTATTGTGAGTGTGTAGCAGTTATATATGTCATGGAGTATTGTTGTAGCACGATGACATGCACTAGAGTTCATACTCTCATACGACATAGATTTCCATTCTCTAGCCACATAGTTCTCTGTCGAACTACCCTTCGATGCTTGCTACAACAGGCTACTGATCTGATAGCCTCGAATTGTACTGGTCCGATGATCATATATCAGTTTCCCAGACCCAGAGAGGGGCAGCCACATTACATATCGGTAGTGTTAGCAACCGTTCCGGAGCATCACTTCGGATCGAGATATGGGTCGCAACCGAACACTCGCTAAATTGGCACTCCGGGTCGTCGATGAGACCTGAACTGTCAATTCAGGTACGGTTTGATGGATATCTCCCGACCCGACTGCATAGGGCGGGTTGTCAGTGGGTTGCCGAACGGATTCGTCTGTAGATTCACATAATGCCCTAGCTTTTGCTCTTTGATAATAGTATCTGATTAAAATCTCTTATTCAACATGCAGTAATCGCTTGTTGAATGCTTTGCAGGTTACGATATCGATTATTTTGGAATCAATGTTCTTCCTTTTGTGTTTTGTATTTTTGACTACTAAGCCAGTCAATAGTTATGTTATGATCTCCAATATCCATGTGATATCTTGCTTAGCCAATATGAAAGACCAAAAATTGTTGACGCTCGGTTGACCCTCATTGTGAAGATGGGGTAACAATTCAATCATGCACTGTTATTGTGGAAAAGGCCGCCATGACATGGTATATGAATGATTACCACAAAGCGACACTTAGATTACCAGAGATGCGAGACGACAACTGGTGGAGGCACTGTTGACGCTCATTCTCAGGATGGGGCAGGGAGTGTGCAGCTGTTGCTCTGGCCCTAAAAGCGGCGAATACCTCATTTATGGATGTCCACAAGCAATCGCCACTTAGATAACCCAAGATGCAAAGCCACAAAATATTGACACTCAGTTGATGCTCATTTTCTGAATGGGGCAATGACTGTGTCACTTTCTCTGTTGTCTATGATGGCAGCCATTACATTCATTATGCCTCATCGCTACCAGACCACATTCTAATGACCTGACTTAAAAGTCTAAAAATCTTTGACGCTCTGTTGACGCTCATTTTCATGATGGGGTAATGAAGATATGACGCATTGTTTTCACTGAAAAGGCCACCAATGCATACTATATGAATTACTACCACAAATTAACAATTACATAACCCAAGATGCGAAGCAGAAAATTGTAGACACTTGGTTGACAATCATTTTCAGAATCGGGCTGTGACCATGTCGCTGTTGAGCTGGTTGGGAGTACGGATATCACTATGCCAAGGACTATGATGTAACTTGCCTCTTTTGTAGTTAGCACCATTAGTCATCGATCAACCTTATGTCGATGCGACATGTCTCGTTACACGATACAATAGACACACCTTCGCATACGCCCGCGCACACTCGACTACTCGAACACACGCCACCATACAACAGGTTATGAGCCCTTGCGTATAAAAACGGAACCGACGATCAACAGTTCCATTTTCGTTTGCCGAGTGGACATCGTCACGGAGAAGCGTCTCCACAAGCTAAGCAATTACCCCGCACCTCGCCGTATTGACGGCGGCTGCTGGACGTCACCCGTACAGTCTGAGAGACTATGATAACTGACGATTGCGATATAAGATCGTGCAAGATGAGTTCGACTACGATCACCATCACTAAGTTCAATCGCACGAACTATGCAGAATGGGCAACCGAGATGGCCCTACTTCTCGAGCAGAAGCAAGTGTATGGTATCATCAAAGGATACGACGACAAGCCGGAAGAGCCAGCAGCAAACGCGACCGCTACAGAGAAGGCCGCTTTCAAAGA
>Ga0307512_10000603_pt1 | contig 53403 bp, 64 predicted proteins | sample 14_EM_MG_FD_200267 | JGI IMG/M metagenome (GOLD analysis project Ga0307512, IMG submission 200267) | Populus trichocarpa ectomycorrhiza microbial communities from riparian zone in the Pacific Northwest, United States - 14_EM | ecosystem: Host-associated > Plants > Roots > Unclassified | place...
GCAAAGTCGTTCCCTCCCACTTCCCGCTACCCGGTGGAGGGCACAAGGCCATTGAAACTCCACCTAGCCCACCCCCATTACTAATCTCTCGTATGCTCGACCTGTGGTGAGTTTGACACAGGGAACTTGGTTCGTGCGACATCAACCTGTAATTGCCAGGGAGTCTGCTCGGGTGGGGGGAGTGGCGGGATTCGAACCTGTAAAGAACAGCATAGTGGTGGCAAGGCCATACCACTACACTAGGGGGCCACTCCCCATGCTTATTCGTTTCTCGCTAGAGTTAACCAGTTAGCTAACAAGCGCAGTCTAGTTTACTAGAGCAGATACACCCTCCCTATCCATCTCCTTTGCAAACACGGTCCATAGGCCGAAACTCTGGTATAAGCTTGGTTAACGGCGTCAGGTAATCTTGTCAACCCAAGAACCTCCGATTCTAAAGTTATTAATCGCATAACAAAGCACTCGAGTTGTACTTACTTAAGTTGTTACTATATGATCTGAAGGGAAGTCGCCGATACTGAGATCGCCGAATACTCAGAGGCTACGGACTCACAGTCGTAGACTCATCCACGAGTTTTCACTCGCCACCGCTACTGGTATTTGCAATCGTGACCTTCCATGGACTTCCATGGTGTTCCAGGCTCTCATGTATATAAAGACAGAGCTTCTCCTTAGATAGTAGAATAGACTTCGTCCGCTTCACATTCGTAACATAAGTAGCGGTCATTTCGAAATCCTTCAAAATAATCTACGCTATTTCCTTTGAAAGCTCAATACTCACCGGCACCTTACATACCAACATTCCCCATTTTTTCTAACATCAGCAAAAATACACATGTGGCGTTTCCTCCAAAGCTACCTCAACCCGATTACAGTAGTCTGCCTCAGCGATCTCACACCCTCAGCCTACCCGCCATACCATCCGGTGACATCCTCATAGTAGCCGGCGACTTAAGCGAAGGGCAACCTCACCAGCTCCGGAAACGCCTCGAGTCCTTCCAATCCCTACCCCACCACATAAAGCTCATCATCGGTGGCAACCACGACCGCGCCCTCGACCCCTCTTGCGACGATCCCGACGCAACTATCCATGATGATCTCCAGGAGCGGCACAGCATCCGCGACGCCTACTCCCGCCGCGGGGTAGGGAGTTCTCTATCTCGTGGACCAAACCGTGGTGATTTCTGTCCGTGGGAGGAGGTTAAAGGTCTACGGATCCCCCGGCAGCGTTGCAGCGTCGTCGCAAACTGCGTTTGGATACTTGGCTGGAGAGAGGAAGTGGGAGGATGTTGAGGAGGATGTTGATGTTGTAGTCACTCATGGACCGCCGATTGCGTGGCTGGGCGGGGAGCGGTATGGTTGTGCAATGCTGATGAGACAGTTGTGGAAGGTGAAGCCGGTGCTGCATGTTTTTGGTCATGTTCACCAGGGATATGGCGTTAAGACTTTGTGGTATGATGACGAGCAGAAGGAGTTCGAGAGAGATGTGGAACGGAGGCATACGAGGGAGGCGGAGAGGAGGTCTGGAAGCGGGGCGTATGTACCATCTCACCTACGGCGACGTGCTGTAACTGCCGACCCTGAAAAAGCTGTGGGGAATGCCATGAATGTCGATGCAGGTCACCAGCGCCAGTGGGGATGTGACTTTTGGCTCCGGGGCTTCCTGGTAAGGGCCGTTTCTGCGATGGCGATGTGGATTCGTCAGGTTGTAATGAAGAGGACGATGTTGGTAAATGCTGCTATTAAACTGGGTGCTGGGGAGGGCAGAGCACCTATCGTCGTTAGAATCTGATGGTCAATTATCGTTGGTTTCGTAATCGCTTGGGCGTGTAAAACACTACTTCCGTACAGGGCTCGTAAGAACCATCTATCCTACTATCTATCCAAGAGTTTTTACTGCGGTGAAGAGCGGATGAATTTCTATGACCAGTTTGAATGTGTTGGAACTTTGTGTACATTGAGAGGATTTGTGCTAGATATAGTAGTGTGTTAGGTGAGTGCTCTGCATTGTCTGTATGATATATTGGCAAATATATGGTTCTGCTGTTAGATATACCTTGGAATGTCTAGAACTCTAGTTGGCTTTGGATGGAGCCGCTATACGCTGACAACAGACTATATGTGTAACATGTGAAGAGTGTGGGAGACCTTGAGGGCAATATCTAAAGTCAAGCTCTTGAGTTCACATAAGAAGTACGCTCCGGCAATGGGATTCGCCCACCCCTGTGTTGCGATTCTACTCGTGATGGTGCATCTACCCTTACATGATCTTGTCAGATTGCTACGTACTTCTCTGTAGGGTGACAGCCGGTAATAGGTGCCGAATAAGATCTCAGCCTACTAAGGCGAAGCTATGGATACTAGTAGGTGGATATCATTGCACCATACATCTGCCCTCATCTCATAGTCTTTCATATTCCGTGTACTGATAAATAGTAGTTTGTACGCTATAAATAACTTTTGCGAACAGCATGCTTTTGATATCACTCGATTCCCTCGTATGGCATAGCGGCAGCCTAATATCATGAGGCCGCTCTTACGGAACGTCCCAGGTCAGTATCGGAATTTGCTAGTACTGGATTTCAATCATGGGATTTTCTGCACGATATAGAGTGCTCTCCCTACGAGTTTAAAATCGATCCAGAACCCGAGTCGCGATCGGTCAGATCAAGCCGCACCGACAGACGGGAAATCACACTATATTCACTTCCCTCAATCCGGTATTATGGCAGAGTATAGAACTGGAGCTCAGCTCCAGCCAAAGGAGGATGGGCCCAGCTTCGTCACCAAACGTCCAAAAAACCTTCGCCACTGGTATCTAGGGTCCTCTCGCTAGAGATTTTTAGTTCTGAGTCTTACACGCATAAGTAACTCAATGCTTATTTCGACCTCTTCCGGCCCTTCCGAGTGGCTGGATACTTGCATGTTTGCCTTGCCTTGCCTTATGTTCATCTCATCTATCTCACCCATACGGCAGTTGAAACGAAACCTAAACCCCTCCTCGGGAACCCTCCCTTCCTCCCTCCCTCTCTCCACAGTTTATCCGGGGTGGGATTGAGCTGAGCTCTTATCGATAAGCAAAACGCGTATCCGCTTCGAGTATCCGAAAGAGATTTTGGGTGGTACTTCAGCTTTCAGGCGGGCGGTAAGAATATCACTTCCTATGCAGTTGGATATTCGGCTGGTCCGAGTACTTATGATGTTAATCAAGGCTTCACTCAGGTACTTCATTATTGGCAGAGAGAACTTCAATTCGCATGCAGTTAGTTGTTTGGTCGGTGAGAGTCTTTAAGGGATGAGGTGTTAATTAATATACATTCTCCGTTTCATATCAGATCTCACATAGGGCAGGCATCACACACCACCAACATGATTGGAGGCTGGCCCGCAGTTCGCAATCTTGCATACTATTATGCCAGATTACACCGAGGCAAGGGGAGAGGGGTTTATTAATTGCGGCCTGGATTCTTTTTTTTCGACGCAAGTTCATCCGCTCGTTCATGAGGATTCACGTCGTTTCTTTTGTTAAAACACGCACGTTGTGATCTGGTATATCACATTATCTTCTCTATCTTTCTTTCATCATGGGAGTCATCGGCGACCCAGATTTCTGGCACCGCTTCTCGGTCGCGGTGCATTTGCATGAGCGCGAGGGACCAAAAAGCGAGGTTTTATCGTACGACCTTCCCTGCCTTGCATCCCCTGATTTACGATAACTACTGACAATAAGTAGTGACGAGTGGCTGCGATCACAGCAGCAGAAACGGAGACGGGTTAAGATGTGGATTATAGCCATGCTGGTCGTGGCGACCGCGTTGTTTGTCGGTGGTGTTGTTGCCTGGAAGGTGGTATTGAAATGAGCCGGGGGGAGCTGTACGAGTATATATGGAGTTCGGAGTATCTATGGATTGTGGATGGTTACCATAATGCAGGGCGATAACGCAACGGTGGGGTTAGACCAGATGTGGTGCGGGGCCGGAAAATCATTGTCCAGGTGTCCGAGGTTGTGGATGCCACTCTGTCAGACCGAATATAATATGATATATCTAGCGTCTGAATCCCCTCATTCTAGAACTATAATATTTGTTTCCACGTATGTATCAACTGCCGTTCGTTCGTTTCGTTATTGTAGCATCTAAAGCTGTGATAATTTTTTCTTCAGCGAATCGTTTGCAACGCACCGGAAACGCCCGCGATAAGCCGCACCAAGTATATTGATCAACGCCTCGGTCGGAACCCAAGGGATCGCCGGCGCACCAATCACCCCCAATGGCGAATCCACATGTTGTCATTTTGCAGTTACGTTTCCGGGGAAACAAGATACATGTGTGGTGCGGGGTGGTTGCTTCATATTTGCTGATATGATAGCGTGGTGAATTGAGCTGGGATATATTTCGCCGAGTGGCGGTGCGAACCCCAGTACCGGTCTAACCGCGCCAGCAGCTAGGTCATGCACGGTGGGTTGTTATCTCAAAAATTTTCCAAAATTTTCATATTCATTCGAATTGCTGTCAACATACCCCATATATTTTTCCAGCTGTGGGTGTGCGTGAAAAGCAGAGTTTTCATCCTTCACGATAGATACGGAATGGGCTCATGTGGGGCAGGCGGGGCAGTTATTGCTGGCTCGACTTGGTAAGCGACTTCGGCAGAAGTAGAGCAATCTTGATGCATGTCGGCCGTTTGTGGTAGTGCAGGTGGCTTGAATGCGGTGGTAGTGGTAGTCGTTGAGGTCCCGGTGGCTGCTGATGGCAACCAATGGAAAGCGTAGAATTCAGTGCTTGATGGAAAGGAAACTGCAAGAATTGAAGTGAGATCGCGGGGTTATAATAGGTGTTGTTCTGGGGAGTGCGCAGGTGAGTTGTCGGCACACACACATCTCTGTGTGGGACACGCGTCATCCCGTGCGCACGGGCCGTAACTAATTAGCTAAAGTCAATTCCAATTCTGCACCAAACAACTGCGAGGTTGAGAAACAAGCGAGAAGAGGAGGGGAAGCGAGGGAAGACGAGCACGGCTCAAGTTGGGCAGTAGCTACCGATGAGAGCTGCTGCTCTTCGGCTCCAGTATGGCTCGTCAGTGCCTAGGTGCTCGCTCAGACAGTGTCGCTGTTGTGTCCGTCTCAAGCTGTGTAACTGCAAGTCAATCAGAGGCGCTCGGGCCTGCTGTCAAGCCACTTTATTTGTTCGTGGTATAGCTTCCAATTTCGTCAGACTATCGGGCCGAGCTGCAATCCCCCCAGCCAGCTTTGCTCTGCTTCCCCAACGTGGCCGAGAGCAAGGTTCTTCTTTCTCTAAAGCACCTCTCCCCCCTCTTCACCTCTGTTTGCTATCTCTCCTCCTCTTCATTCCGCTCAACACCGTTACACACACCTCGCGATATTTCTCCCCTCCGCTAAACCATCCGATTTTATTGCAGCTGGGTTTGCATTGCATTGAAAATCCTGACGTTTGTGCAACCACCTGCACGAAACTTGTTCCTTGTTTTTTTGGTGGGTCGGCCCCTGATTCCCTACCGTTTCAATACAAAGCCTGCCCCACTTCCCCTCCATAAACACAAACAATCGAGCCGAGCATTGCCAGCTTCTCATCATCAACTCCCATCAATCGATCAACTATACAGTTGTCTTCGAATCTCTTTTTCTCAACAACCCTTTTATTCTTGGACCTCAGAACAACCACTAAATGACATCTATCAAGGATCTTGCTCTAGGGAAAGAGAAAATGGGTGGATTGGACGTACCAGGCTCTGGAAGAAAACACGGGAAGTCTCAGTCGTCGTTTGTGAGTTGAACCCACTCAACCCGGGGGTCTTGAGAAGAAGCTTTCTTGCAGATAACAGCTAACGATTTGTTTCCGTGGAATTAGGCCTTTGACAACACTTCCACCTCCGTGGCTGCGAGCCAGATGAGAAATGCCTTGAACAAGCTCGCCGACTCTGTTGAGGACCCTGCGGCCAAGAAGGTACGAGCTCCTCAAGATCCCGAAATAACAGTTTCGAATTGCTGTAATTGCTCGGCTTTCTCGATGACGAGGTGATTATATTCTAGACCACGGCTAACCGGAGGAATGGGTGATGCAATAGAAATTCGAGACCGAAATGGACAACTTTTTTGCCCTGTTCAGGCGATATCTTCAGGACAAGGCAAAAGGAACTACTCTGTAGATATCCTCCGTTTCCGTGAAAGTTGTGTTCCTTGCTAACGGCCAGCAGTGAGTGGGACCGCATCCAACCTCCCCAACCTTCCCAAGTCATCTCTTATGATACCCTACCAAGGCGGGAGAACCCGGAGCTCCTCTCCAAGCTCGCTGTGCTCAAGCTCAATGGTGGACTTGGTACCTCGATGGGTTGTGTAGGTCCCAAGTCTGTTATCGAGGTTCGTGAGGGCATGTCCTTTTTGGACTTGTCTGTCCGACAGATCGAGTACCTGAACCGCATCTATGGTGTTAACGTTCCGTTCGTTTTGATGAACTCGTTCAACACCGATGATGATACCCAGAACATCATCAAGAAGTACGAGGGACACAATGTCGACATCATCACCTTTAATCAGTCACGCTACCCTCGTGTTGCGAAGGATTCGCTGCTCCCCGTACCCAAGGACTCAAATTCACCCATCACCGATTGGTACCCTCCTGGACACGGTGACGTTTTCGAGTCCCTCGAGAACTCTGGTATCTTGGATGAGCTGATTGGCCGCGGCATCGAGTATCTCTTCCTTAGTAATGTTGACAACTTGGGAGCCGTTGTGGATTTGAGCATTTTGGAGCACATGGTCGACAGCCAGGCAGAGTACATTATGGAGCTTACCGACAAAACCAAGGCCGACGTCAAGGGTGGTACCATCATTGACTACGAAGGCACTGTTCGTCTACTTGAAATTGCTCAGGTACCCAAGGAACACGTCCAGGACTTCAAGTCGATCAAGAAGTTCAGGTATTTCAACACAAACAACATCTGGCTCAACCTCAACGCCATCAAGCGTGTCGTTGAGAACCATGAACTCGAGCTTGAGATCATCCCCAACCATAAGTCTATTCCCGCAGACAAGTCTGGTGATTCGGATCTCGGTGTCATCCAGCTCGAGACCGCTGTTGGTGCGGCCATTCGGCATTTCAAGAATGCACACGGTGTCAACGTACCCCGCAAGCGCTTCTTGCCCGTCAAGACTTGTTCCGACTTGATGCTCGTCAAGAGTGACTTGTACTCGATGAAGCACGGTCAGCTTCTCATCGACTCCGCACGCTTTGGACCCGCTCCATTGATCAAGTTGGGATCCCACTTTAAGAAGGTGTCGGATTTCCAGAAGAGAGTGCCTAGCATCCCCAGGATATTGGAGTTGGACCACTTGACGATTACTGGTGCCGTAAACCTTGGGCGAGGTGTTACACTAAAGGGTAAGGGGGACATTCCGTTCCTATGCATCGTGGATGTTTCTAACTCGGACATAGGAACCGTTATCATTGTTGCAAATGAGAGCAGCACTATCGACATTCCTCCCGGAAGTGTTCTCGAGAACGTGGTTGTTCAAGGATCTTTGAGGTTGGTCCCCGGCTAATTTCCCATGGCTTTACATCACAATGCTTTCGTCTCCTGCTCCTTGCATTCGTGTACTTTAGCCAGGCTCTAGCCGGCATTGCAGCATGCTATTTTCCTCCATTGCCTATTCGTTAGGTTGAGACCAATATCTAACTCGACTGTTTGCAGACTATTGGAACATTAAACGACTTATTTCTTCATCGAAAAGAGCCAGAATTTTTATGGCTTGGTATTTCTTATTTGTTTTTTCTATCACGTAAAATCATGTGAATGAAATCAGTCTCGGGTTGTTTATGTGGGGATGAAGGCTGGACAGGGAATAAAGGGGATTGCTTCTGTTTTTTTTTTGCATGGCGATGACGGGGCTCTTGACAAGACATCGAGTACCCGCTATAAGTGTTTGCTTGCGTTCTTTTTATATCCCTAGATGAATTATTACTGCAAGTTTTTAATGGATGCCAGATCAGAAGAACTGCCTTGATTTTGTGTCTTGGAAGTGAGGGGCTGCAGTTGGTTACACCAATTACGCCGACGGCCACTTGTTACACTGACGAGATACTTTACGCGTGTGATGCGTGGACGCGTCTGCTTGGTGCATGCAGATACGAGAAAACGTGACCGTGAGTCAGAAGGCGTTTCGAAAGTTCCGGATAGGGAAGCAGGAAAAGAAATATACTTGTTGGAGTGGTGTGATGGTGGAGGTCTGAGGGTTGGCAGGAGGAGTATATGAAGACGCGTATTTGTCTAGGAAGCTGTGAGTTTCTTTCGTTCTCCTAACCACGCGCCTTTTGTACTGATTACAATACGAGTTCTTTATCGCCAGACTTCTATCTACTCCCGTCGCCACCGAATCTCAGCGTCAGTTCCACCACCACCACCACCACCACCATCACCATCACCACCACCAGCCACACCTATCATTCAATTCTCTCCCACCACCCATCATGCCAATCAGCCACATCGGTCTCAACGTCCGCGACATGGATGAGGCGACGTCCTTCTACTCTGCCGCTTTAAAGCCGCTGGGCTACAAAATGCGCATGGAATTCGTCGACGGCGAAGTCCGCGGCTTTGGCGCCTCTGCGTGTGGGCCCGATTTCTGGCTTGCGGGCCCGAATGCGCCGGGTGCAGACGGCAGCGAGACAAGGCATCAACGCGGTGGCGTAGAGGGGAAGACGGAGGTCACGGAAGAGGCTCGGAGGAAGTTGTCGGGGCCGGTTCATGTCGCTTTTGCGGCAAAGGATAGAGGCAAGGTTAGGAACTTTTATGAAGAGGCTTTGTAAGTTCTCCTGTGTGCAAGTGTGTGGGTGGGACTGATACAGCGCAGGAAGGCGGGCGGAAAGTGTAATGGCCCCCCCGGGGTCAGGGAGGAGTATTTCAGCACGTATTATGCGGCGTTCGTGCTTGATCCTGAGGGGAGGAATATCGAGGCGGTTTGTATGATGCCTGCGTTTTGGGCGGAGAAATGGGGGTGTGTTGGGTGGAGTGCGGTTGCGGTGGTGGCAGCGGCGGTCGGCGCTGGGGTCGGGAGGTGGTGGGGGATTTGTTGAAGGGGAATATCAATAGCACTGGTGATTAGGTTTGTGGAATGCGTATATGGTCTTACTCACTCGATTCTTGATGTCTTGTGATTCAGAGTCGAGCTCTATTTGTTTGTTCTTGAACCGTAATAAAAGACTTCTATCAATCCATCCTCTCTGTATTAACTTCTCCTGCATTCGCTATAATATACCAACTCTGGTCACCGATCCCAACTGTGGACACCCACCCTACACGAACATCTGCATCAACGGTGCCTCCCTTCACCTCCCTACGCAGGACCCATCTGTCTTGTCCCAAACCCGAAACTTGGATATCAGATCGCAACCAGAAGGGTTTGTTTGTCGCCTGCCGGGGGTTGTTGGCGCTGTTGTCGGTTTCAATCAACAGGTAGTAGCACCAAACAAAAGCTTGCTCTATCTCTAACAAATCCACCAGGATGCGCCCAAAACACACCCTGCCCAACCCTCACGCCCGCCATGACCACGGTGATGGCGAGACGAAGAACTATTAAATACTCAACAACTCGCAAGGGAGGAGTTCAAAATCGCACCTAAGATGAGTGTCAGGCACGGGATGGGACAGAACGTTCTTTGAGAGTAGGGAACGGGACCAATCGTCCCGTCCCGTGGCTTTTAATCTCGTCATTCCGCCTTTACATGGTTGGTTCTTCTCATTCTCCCCCGTCAGGTCACCTTCCTGCCGCCACTGCTTTTTATTGCCCTAAACACCCCGACTGCACCTATATGGCTCCGGGAAATTGGCATGAGCGGTGCGATGGGGAGCTGCGCGTTTGGAAATCTCCCAACGATCACATATCATCATTCATGGAGTCTCCCGTGCCTAAACGTGAATGTTGAGCATGTATTTTACAACCTTCGTGGGCTCAGTGACTTGGGTGCCCCCCTTACTACAAAATAACCTAAATAACCTAAACAACTTAAAAGTAGGTCCAACTGACAAGGATCATTGGATGGACTTAGGCTCGCAGAAGGATTGTATGTACACACACATCTGACACATTCTTCAATGGTGCCGTAGTGAATCCAGCCATTTTTCGTTTAAAGAAATGGGGTCAGGTCTTCTGTGTTTGCTGTCCTGAATATTTGAGTTGGCAAACGACAAAAGTCTCACAAATATATCATGAATTTTTGTGGACGCAACCAGAAATATCAAAGTGAAAGATGCCAACGAAGTAACGCTGCGAAAAAGAGCAAATACCAGAGACAATGTACTCAAGTGCAATTATCTCGGCACTTACAACTTTATTATTCGGCCTTCCGTTTCAGTTGATACAGGGTACTTACCTAGCAACATAAGGTGCTGCCGGAAACGTAGGGTTGGACACGGGCTCGCTCGTCTGCTTGATACACTCCCTCCAAGTGAATATACCCGATTATCAAGAAGCTCTCGCCCGCTCACACATAGCGTGATCCTTAGTAGTATAGTGGTTATCTATCTAACCTTTCCTTGTGAAACATTGAGACATGTGGCATATCACCAAACTATTTAAGTATTTCATCGTATCTTCGTTAATAGTTACAGAGTGTTGTGAAATAGATGCTGGGTTTAGGGTTATCTGTTTCGGTGACTCCACCCAACAGCACCTCAACCACACCTTGTCCATCCTTGGGGATAGTCGAGGGTCACGACTTTGCTTGTTTCCTTTGTTGGTTTCAAGAAGTGGCAAGGAATGGGGAAAATGTATGTCATGGCCGCAAGCGGCCGAATACAATATGATTACAAAAAAACAAATACCTCGTCCATCCATTCTGACCAACCTTTCTTCCACACCTCTCACCTAAAATCTACGTTCCCCAAAACTACACAACTCACTGTAAAGATTCCTCACTGTTCCTCGATTACTAGACATACATTTCCTGTATACACCTCCTTTTTCAAATTCAAGTTCAAAGCAATGGTGACAAAGACAAACAGCGCACACCACTACAGCAGAACTAGCGTAGAATCGAGGATTTGATGGAATGCTTATGGAGACCAGTTTTAGGTAAATCTCACTTGTTGGGCTCGGTGATGCTAATGCCATTCCATCAGCGAATGCCCGTTCGACATGAACTAGGTAAAGACCCGGTAAAGACTATCTCAACTTTTGTATTAACTCCTAGGCTGTTGCGTTGTCTTGTCTTTTCTCCTGTGTTTTTTCTTTCTTTGATTGTATAGCGTTATAGGGTCTGATAACGTGAGGCAAACATCTTAATTGTTGTGATTTGTGAGATACATCTCCTCGTAAAAAAATCACAAGTCTTACTCCTATTACTTCATTGCACTACTTCCCCTGTATATTTTGTGACAAGGACGAGAGATTATCTCTATCACTCTCCGATACCCCATTTATAGCGCAAGCAATGATGAAGATTCGTATGGCCATGCATCATAAGTAATCCAAGCGCACCTCGGGGAAAAGAGGCCCTAAGTACGCTTTAGGTGGAGTCAAATGCGGTTACAAGTGTACCTGGGCATGCAAGTGCATCTGAGGGTCCAAGCGCACCCAACCATATCCTTCCAAAAAGCCATGGCGGTGATGATAATGGCATGTTGACTCCGTGGCGGGCATGACGTGACGCCTTTATCCGATGGCATACTCCGCACCTGCTGATGTACTTCCATACCGTTGCATCCATTGAGGTCTAGTAGATTTCCCGAGACATCAACTCCATAGCTCCGAAATGACCAGATTCAGGGTTATCATGAAATATGGTAACTTTACCGCAGAGAGAATCGTCCGTAGGGATGTATATCCTCCCCTTATAAGTCAGAACTCCCGTAATGACTCTCCATTGACTCTCTTCTGCAGTAGGAGATTTGGTAGATGCGTCCAAGTCTCCGAAGATTGGCGTGTCGACTATCTTTGGGCTAACATCGATTGCCAAAGTATCGGTCATCTAGACTACTGTACCGGCCACTGAGGTTCGGATGTCAGCAGTCAGCACGGGGTGTCTGTCCAGCTGTTTTTATGCCTCTGTCAGCGTCAGCAAGCCAGTGTCCAAGCAGTAAAAGTTGTCAGCACCCTCAAGCTTAATTCTGTACTAGACTCTACACTTATAACAGGTCCATATTGAGGGTATTGTCCCGCTGGGTCCACTCTTTACCCCACCCGTTCTTCCTGCACTTCTTTGACACGCCCCGAATTGAGAATATTTTCACCATTATCATAACCCTGTCCATCTCTTCTGGAGCTGTCAGCACTGGCTGTCCAAAACGAAATTACCTGTCAGCAGCAGACAGTGTCCGAACCTCAGTGGCCGGTACAGTACCTTAATTTCCGGTAAGAGGTTATCGTGAGGTTCGGTACCAGTTGCTGTGGCTGCCAGAGTTGCCATTAGCTATGCAATGAGTTTCTCATATACAGCTTCGTAATCGGCCCAAGCAGTCTATAAGGGTCGTCTGCTGGGTTCTTCTTGCATCTAGGTGCTCGATGACGAAGTCGTAGGAAGATTGTATCTCCACTCAACGAGGCGAGGAACGGGCAATAAAGTAGTGAGAAATTAAGTCTTGCCTACCTGAATTATTTGTCTTCCGCCGAGTTACACACGTCAAAATTTACCACCTCGAGCTTCAATGAATATACACCTTTCGCAGGATATACTACTGCATTTTGCCGCGCCATGTTGCCAAAGTCCTGGAACTTCTGGAGGACGAGTCCCTTCGCCCCCATCCCAAGGTTGTGAAATTTCTGGGAGACGAACCCTCCAACTTGAAGTTTGAGCCCCATGAAGCACACTCTGCCAGTACGGGAAGAGATATGGGGTCTAGTGACCTCAAAACGACTCTCCTGGATTCTAAATTCATGCGTATCGCCATTACAATAGCACCCAACGACAAGCCTTTGCATCCTTAGCGGGAGCTCTGGGTTGCTTTTGCCACGTAGCAAGGAAGAACCCTAAGGTGTTCAGGAACTATTATACCCTCACCTTGGCTATTTCTAACATTACCCCGCGTTTTGTCGGGCCCTTCTATTTGCCTGTACATTGGGAGACGACGCCATTGGCCTGAGCTGGAAACATGCAACAAGCAAAGAGCTAACATCCAGAGTTTCCGGTGATGTTTATCAGCTGGTTTCTCTTTATGTTTGCGTATGTACGTCGTTTAATGTATTCCAGGCCTTATTACAAGATAAGTTCCTGCACCACGACGATGAGATGACAAGTAAGTCTTTTTGGAACTATGGTACTTCAGTGATTATCTATCGTCGAACAAAGATTAATTTCTCCGAACAAAGTCCGTATTGCACAACTAATTTGCCTCCAACTCCGGATATGGTATTATACCCAAGGATTGGAAAGAACACAAGGTCGAGTGGAGATGGAAAAAAAGCAGTGTAAAGAATCTCCAAAAATTACCCATTCAAAGGGCTGAAAACATCATAGCAGCCATCTCCCTCTCAGTCTTAAAGAGGCCTCCCCCATCATCCAGAACGTTAGGTATGTTACATTCGCTCGAATTCGAGCTATCTGAAGATCTAAACCTAGCGTAGTTTGCATCAGCCTGCTTCGCACAAAACTCCTCCTCCACCTTTTAATTAGAGCATCATCTACTCGCTCCTGTGTTGTGTCATCATCCAGCGACGGCCTTTTCCATCCCGCGTACCACTTATCGTGGGTCCCCTTTGTGTAATAGTGGCCGGCGCCCGTATGTTTATTGTATGCTGATATCCAAAGGTGGCACGGTTTGCATGACAGCTTAGAAACACCGATATACGAAACCGCCAAGGTGGTAGTGCGCTGGCGGTGAAGGAATGAGATCAATGCGTATTCACAGTGCACTTTCCGATCTGCGGTACCTGCGAGGAGTCTCTCAATGACAATAGCTTCAGCCTTCCGAGCCTTTATGGAATCGATAACTTCGAGTTTATGACATTTATAGATATCGTCCCGGAGTTGACGCCATTCTGTTTCGTCGGATGGCCATTTTTTAGCGGAAGGGAAAGCAGCTTTGTGAGTGACGGGGACGACCTGGAAGGTGCTTCCGACGAACATAGTCTGCCTCAACCGAGGGGAAAACGCAGATGTTAGAAGCGCGTTGACGTGACGGTGAAACGTGATGATCTTTTCAATGGCTTGCCGGAGACGGACGGATGATACTATGAGAGCGAACAGTTAGTCAACCACTGTAAGTGATGGGGTTGAGATCTTACCAGTTTCGAAGCCAACTCTTTCCCCCGTAATTCGCACGCTTCCGGATAGTCAAGTACGGTCTTTCCATAAACTAGTACAGACTTAAAGGCCATCTTGAACCTTTTTATCCTAGTCGCATCCACGTTCCAATCACATTCATGGCACTCGGCGAGACGGTGATTGATGAGTTGCGTCCACAACAGAAATTCATTCATCTCCCCCAACAAACCCTTTGTGCTGTCGACAATGTCCTTATCTTTCTCCTTTGTCTTGGCCCACTCATGATGAAGATTGCGAAACTTATCAAGCACTAACCAGTATTTCCTATGTCGTTTAACGACCTTAGCATAACTGTGCTTGTAGATCCAGACAAATAGCTCATCGCACAAAGGCACTACTTCCTCCGTTATATCAACCGGGTGAGACTTTTTGCGCAGGTTAACATTGCTATTGCCTTCAGAAAACCTTTTATCTGAGATATTCTGAAGCAACTGCAAGACATTCCGTATATGCTCAATAGTATCTTCCATAGGTGTCTCATCGTTCGTAGCTACAATGATCTCAATGACAGGAGAATGCATCTTAAGAGCAACGGCGGCGACGTTAGAGACACCCTCTTTAACACAGATCTCGGCAAGTGCACTCAAGGACGGGGTGGAATGTAGCTCAGCAGTTTGATGAGAAGAACTCCTCTTGAGAGGGGCACTAGCGAGGGCGACTACAGCATCTGGATCCATGATGCTAGATTAGGAGGTGAGACGTGGATGGAGGGAGGGAGATGAGGGGAGAGGCAGATGAAGGGAGAGGCAGAGAGGTTTGGGTGACGCGACGTGTTGAGAATGTCCGCTAAGAGTTCCGTACATCACGTGAAGCCAATAGAAGTAGCTACGAGCTTGATTCTATGACGTATTCTGCGGCTTACTAGCACCGATTATTTCTACGTACACCTTGCCGCAAGGCAAAGTTCACGATGTTATTGATCTTATTTAACTTCTATCTAGTCTCCTTACCAACTAACCCTTCTACTCTGGCAGCTTCAATGCTATGAACCTCTGAAGCTCTAGAGGAAATGAAGTCCAGCGCAAAGACAGTACGGCGGAATGACCTCGGTCAGTTGCTTTGGCCGAAACCCCGGTCATAAGCCGTCACTCACGAAGTCCGGGGATTTCCTGCAGCTTCTTAAAATCGCCCCGGGGTCTCATCTTGTAGCTGCAGAAGTCTCGTTCTGTCCATGTTCGAAGAATCCTTGCCCTGCCCGGGATATCTCGTCCCGTAGCCGGCATTATTAATGCCACATCGGAACGTTGAAGCTTCTAGGGATTATAAACCAGATGGCGGAGTGGGAACGAAAGGAGCAGTGGGCGATGATCGCCCTCCTTCTGCCAAAGGATCAGGGATATTGATCCACCACTCTTCAATCTTCACAACTTCAGCACCCCTCCAATATCGTCCTCAAGCAGGAGTAACCGTTGCTCCTCCGTTTTTTCCCAACCATGATACTGTCCGGACGAATGATAGTAAAATTGGGTGTTATCTTTCAGTCCTCTGCTGCGAAATTTCGTTGAAGCTTGTGAATGGTTAGGATAGTTATCTCTATAACGAAGTTCTCGAATGGGGTCCTTCCTATAAGAATCTGGGTCTGCGCGACTACGGTCAACTGCTACAGACAATAATTTTGAGAGTTTGAGATTCTAGAATGGTGATTTGGGAGTACCTGCTCAAAAATTTGCGAATTCTTTAGATCTAGGATTTGGAGGGCCGCCAGACATTCTAGGAAATACTCCAGTTCTCACCGCAGAAGCTCGTGTTCCGGAATACCCAGCTGGATAGCATAGTCGGCAACAATCGAAATCTAGTTGGCATGATAACTCTCATATGCCTTGGAGCTACAAAGATGTGGAGTTCAAGAAAAGTGGAATAAACGCAAGTAACCGAAGGCTTTCGAAGAGCTTGTGTCATGAAAAGTCAAGAGCCTGTTCGAAACCGCTGGTCTGACCAAAAGCATGTTCAGCACACTTATCTTCGCCGATCCTGAATGAAAATCTGCCTTGACATCGCTGGATATGCGCTGAACAGTATTCTGCGAGAAGATGAACACCCTCTGAGGCTATTAGAAGAACCTTGCCCATAACGGGGTCGCAGACCACGCGCACAATTACATCCTAACATACATGGCTTCGACCTTTTCACGATCCAGGTGACGATGAAGAAGATCGTAAGAAGAAGGGTCAAAAGTGCAGTAATGCGGAGTTTATGGAGTATCGAACATGCTTGGCTTGATTTGGCGTTGGAAGGAAAGTCGGTTTGTCTGTTAAGTTATTAGGAAGAAGTTCATACGCGAGGATATTTGGGGTATGACGGGGACCCGTTATGTGTTGTTCTCCTCGACCGAGAGCTACCGGTATGGAATGACAGATGATGCATGAGCAGAAAACCCTGATGTTTGGAGGGTTGTCAGAGGTAATCACATTGCATACAGCCCTGGTGTAGTTAGCTAAATACCTTCTAGACGGAGATGACACATTATTGGAAACATTTTTAGGTAGTCTTGCTACTTTTGTTGAGAAAGCGCGATTGATGAGCTTACTGGAGGCGTGCTTATGCTTCTTCGAGTTCTAAAAAGATCACGCTGCCCATTACTGGCCCTGTCGACGTATTCCGAGCGAATTGTGGACTTTTACGTTGAGTTCTTCAATTCCAAGGAAGTGAAAGCCTTATTAAAGCGTATCTCACAATTTTCCAGAGAATGAATGAATAAAGCCAAGAAAGAAGAGTTCATTTACTCCCAGCGCGGTAGGTATTAGGTAGTTGCAAATGATCCTACTAATGCATTTTACTAGGTGTCAACAAACAGCTCAGCACAGAATCAGCCGCGATTCTCCTAGATTAGAGATATTTCTTTGGAGTCGATGGAGTGGCGTGGTATACGTGCGGACTGGCACATCGATTACTGGTGGCTTTTCTTTGGACTGCCCTCGCCGTGCGACGAGTTCCTCTCAGTCGAATGGTTCCGGCCAAATACAGTACAATTGTTAGCATTTTCTTCACTGACGGTCATGATCTCCTCTACCGTGCAACTCGTACTTGTTCTACTCGAGGGCCGTTGTTTAATGGCCGCCGTATCAGCAGAGGCGGAGAGGGTACGCTAAATAGCCGCGCCGGTTAAAGTACTCTACTTCCTACCTTTAGGCGATTAAAACGTTTTGGCTTTTTTGTTGTCCGCCTAATAAGTAGCATATGACCGCTAAATGGTAATATCCTTAGATGTTGGCCACTGGCCTACTCTAGAGCACTCTATGTGCTTGGGTATTGTTGGGCTGAACAGAGCGTCGATGTCTGGCAGCTGACGTTCTATCTCCGTGGTGATACTGTACGCTAGCCATGAGATTTAAGTGGTCAATTGAGAATGAGGAGAATCCTGCAAAACTTAATTGTGCATTTGCCATGCGGGGTGATAGCAGCTGCAGTTGGATTATCTTAGCCTACCTTCCATTTTCTTTTCTTATAACGGCCCATAGTATTTCGGCAGTTTTATACCCAGGTTGTCGCTGCCCGCCTTATTGCGCAGATGTATAGTACCTTACTGTATTGCTCAAGCTGAGATTGAAATGCAGTGGTAATGGAATGACTCAAGGCGGGGTGGGCGGTCACAAGAGCGTTTGCTCTGTACGACATCGCGATCGTTAGCTTTGCCCCACATTTCCTTGCCGCCCGCATCGACCCGGTGCTAGAGTAGAATAGGTTGAGTATTTTGCAATTGTGGTTGGGATTGTTCGGATTGAGGAGAAGTTTAAGAGCCTGTGAAAATAATTGTAGACGGCGATGGAGAAGAGGCGGCAACACGAATCTGACTGCTTTAACTAGAGGGTGATGTTGATGTTGAGCTGCTAAAGTCTTGGGCGAAGCGAGAACGTTCTCGCCCCACGGATCGGCCATCGACGGGTGCAAAGTAAATCTCGACAGAGGTCGGATTCCCAAAAAGCTGACTTTTTTTTTCTGTTGCAGGGACAGACAGATCGAAAACCGATTTTTACTCAGTCTGGCCAATGCGGAATTTGCATGCGGTGTCGGTAAGGCTAGAGCGTGCGTACAAATTTCTCAATTCGTGTTTCCGATTGGACGCCACTGGGTTGCTGCATGACGCCATCTCAGGAGAGTTGCCGCCTCTCCAGCTGCTCGTGTCCTGGTTTTTTTGCTATGGTCAGAAGATACGATCCTCTCGATTACGACGATGATGCCTGGAGGAGAGAGAGGATGAGCCCAGCCGCTGCTCCTCTTTCTCGGCACGATGAGGCGGACTTAAGTCTTAAGCTGCGCTATTCACTCACAGCATCATCCTTCCTTCGTTTTCTCCCTGCATCGATATCGAGCCTCATCTCATCGTCAAAGGACTAAAGGGTTCCGATAATTCTAAACCTTATCCATCGCATATCAAGGCCCCAGCTCACTAAAGCTCTGTTCTTAAAGCACGACGTCATCTAGACATATCTACCCCAACCGCAGCACACTGTGAGTTCTCCGCCCGCCAGCTCTTTCCTCTCTACTTTAGAATGGACACGGACCTGATGCATTCTCTGTGCAGCGCCTAGAAGTACCCTACCTCCCAATATGGCGGGCACACACTCTTCGACAATGGCGGAAGAGCGTCTCTTCCCCTCGGTCCTAAACCATAAGTCCTCCATGCACAAAATCACGACCAAAACCGCCGCTGAAACCGGGGAGCAAAGATTATCCGACGAAGTCATCGGAGAGGGCCCAGGAAAGGTGGAGCCGCAGGGTGCTTTCGAGGTCTCCACGCCAAAACGCATATTGCAAATCGGATTCGCGGTTATCTACTGTCTACTCGCTGCTGGTGTTGTGTTCGGTTATGCTGCTCTCAAGCCAATCCTGGTACAGGAGGGTGTCTATAGAGATAGATGTACTCCTGAAGAGGAGATAGAGGGCGTGAGGGTGTGTTATCAACAGGAACTACGCCTGAACTTCATGTTTACCGTTGCAGCAGTGGCTACGAATGTGTGTGCGCTTCTGGTAGGCACGATATTGGATCAGTATGGACCCAGGGTTGCGGGGGTTATTGGAAGTGTCTTGTTCGGCCTAGGCTGTCTGGGGATGGGCTTTAGCAAGAGCATTCACTTCATTGATCGTAAGTTTCAAACCTGCGCTGATCAAATTCAGAGCTGATGGTAATAGCGTATCCGATCTCGTACCTCCTGATGGCCGTCGGCGGCCCGTTTATCTTCATCCCTTCGTTCCACCTCGCCAATGCGTTCCCTCGCCGTTCCGGTCTCATCCTGTCGATGCTCACCGGCGCCTTCGACTCCAGTTCCGCGGTGTTTCTGCTGTACCGCATGCTTTACGAGAAGATGGGAAGGGTTACATTGGAGGAATGGTTCCTGGGATACCTTATCGTTCCCGCCCTCATCCTTCTTCTCCAGCTCTTTGTCATGCCGAATAAGAGTTACAAGACAGCGGGAGAGCTCGTACAGCAAGCTTCAGTTGAGTACGATTTCGTCGAACAAGAATCTAATGCCATGCGGCGCGACCACCACGAAGATATTCTCTCCGAAATCGACTCGCTCCTTGGTGGTCCGGAAGAGGACTGGAAGCGTAAGCAGGGGGTTGAGCAGAAGCGACAGACTGCTGGTGTTTGGGGTGTTATGCATGGCAAGAGCGTGTCTGCACAGTTAGGCAGCTTTTGGTTCTGGGGTATCGCCGGGTTTACGATTATTCAGATGGTGTGTAATTCTCTTCTCACCTTGTTAATTGACATGGCTAACCTGGATAGACGAGAATTAACTACTTCGTCGCCACCATCCGCCCTCAATACGAATTCCTCCTCCATTCCTACACTGACTCAGTCCGTATCAATACCTTCTTCGACATCGCACTCCCCCTAGGCGGCCTTGCCGCAATTCCCTTCATTGGCATAGTCCTCGACTCCCTCTCCACCCTCATCGTGCTCACCGTCCTCGTCTCCATCGCCACCACCATCGGCGTCCTCGGCCTAATCGAAAACTCGTATCTCGCCGCATACATCAATGTCCTCCTCTTCGTTGCCTACCGGCCGTTCTACTACACCGTCGTCTCGGACTACTGCGCTAAAGTCTTCGGCGTGGAAACATTCGGGAAGGTCTACGGCGCTGTTATCTGTTTGGCGGGGTTGTTCAACTTCTCCCAGGCAGCGCTTGATACGATTACTTATAGACTGTGCGGAGGGGATCCAAGACCGGCGAATGCGGTGCTGCTGGCGGCGGCGGTTGTGGTTGGGGTTGCGCTGGTGGCATTCGTGAGGAATAGAGGGAGGGAGGAGAGGAGGGAGATATTGAAGCAGGAGGCCAGGGCCGCGAGGGAGGGCGGGGAGTGCCTTTGGCCCGAGGGGGCGGGGTATGGGAGTGTTTAGGGAATGGTATGAAGATTTGAAGTGGACTTTGCATTGGCGGGGAGTTTGGGTTGCATCTACTTTTGCGTTTATATAGTACGTTTGAGAGCGTTTTAAGGGGTTTTTGGAGTGTATATACTTGCTATTTATAATGGGTTAGGAAAATTGAAGAGTTATTTGCGTTACTTTAAGAATATTATCGGGCTATATGGTGATTTAAGTATGAGGTTCCGCTGCCGGCCAGCGAGACTCAGGTGGTTAGGTGGTGGCTAATGACTGGCAGGTTACTCTCCACTTGATCCATATCTTGATGGCTAGTATCGTTAATATTTCGTCAGCAAAGTGAATGGCCTTCAAACCCTGCCCCGGAGGTCCGAGCGAGCGAAGAGTCTTTACGTTCATCCGATCTGATTCTCATTCAATGGGTTTGTTTTCTCAACAGCGTACAGAGTAGCTAAACTCACCTACTTTAAAAAAGAGTTATTGGTAGAGGGGGGCAGATAAGTTTGGTAGAGAGCGGAGGTCTTGGTCGGGACCCGGATGGATGAGGTTTGAAGGAACCGCTCACGCTGCTGGTAGGAATCCATATCGACTTCGACTTCTTACCTCTGGCTTGACATTCAAACAGTATGCGACAGTGTTACGGTGCTTCTTGGGGTTCATTGTGAGGAGTGTCGAGCTCGGTCTATCATGCTAGGACGGGAGGAGGCGGAGGTTGCTGTGAGAATAACTTAGTACGACAAGTGTGCTTCCGGAAAGTAGTGATTCTAAAGGATACAGTCAAGATCTTCATTTCGGAGAAGGTTTTGGTCTAACGCCTACCCTGGGTGGCTGCGTGCGTTTTCCAGTTCCTTTTTGACGGAATCCTGTTGCTGCTCTAATTGTAATACTCTCCCTTCGAAAACTTTCTTGCTAACTGTTTCCTCCGGTCCTTGGGAAAATTGCTCCAACCATTGTTGCAGTTCGGGGTTTACTTCTAATTTGTCCGCTACTCACCATCCGTAGTCTGCTGTACTACATCTTCATAGGCAATTCTTGGATTAGTAGGGGTGGATCCATTAATGGACTGGAGTTTTGACGGTTTCGTCCATTTTATTGATTAAATCATTGAATTAACAAGAAGCCATCCTAGTTTGGATTGTTGGGCAGAGAGAATGTACGTCAGGTTCAAAACTTGTACCCTATTATTTTTGAAAACGGTCACTCTAATACTTAATGTTATTACTGACTCCGGCGCAAGCATTAAAACAGTCAGATACTATCATTCACCTGATCTCATGCCCAGACTTTGACGCTCGCTTACGAGGAACTGGTTTACGAGATCATCATTCACTTATATCAAGGTAGTATCTGCACTTAAATAAAACGGTTATTATTCAGACTATCCCTCAAATTATTCAAACTACCCTCTGTGCACAGATCGTGATTTTGAATGAGTTTAAGCAATAGAGCCCTTCTTTCCAGCTTCCAATTAACACTCTGAATACACCATCTACAGTTGTTTTCTCTTCCATAGTTGTATGAATAGTCCTGCACACTCATCATGCCCAAGCCAAAGACCAGTACCCTCTGGATGGTGCTGATGCAGTAGTTCCGCTTACAGTTCGACCCTTTTCAAGATTTCAAGGCAGTTGTCAGTGGTATATGAGTGGGCTGTCAGTTCTAATTACTCTTTACGCTTGCAAAAGTCAGACCGGCAGCGAAATCTGTTTGCTGTAAGACAGCAGCAGACTATGAGTTTAAAGTCCGTGCAATATAGAAGGCGAATAAGGAGAAGGTAAGCTGGACTTAGAAGCAGATTCATAATGAGATTCATCATGTTATAGATTGCTTTCACAGCGCTCATGTTAGAAAGCCTAGGCAATTTTTATATAGAGAAACAGGGATAGTTTGAATAATATTTGAAAATAGGGTAGTTTGTGCTCTGGTATACCAGACTTTCCGGGTTCACTTCGTGGCGCTTGCGAGCGAGGCGAAAAAGTCTGGGCACGAGAGCAGATAGTTTGAATAATTCGAGATTTCGGAAGGGTAGTCTGAATAATAACCGTAAATAAAACCCTAGACCGTTATATAAAACCAGTAGCCAAAAGGGGATTGTACATCATTATTGGCCACTCACGAGGCCCCGAGTGATCGAATATAAAGTTCTGGGATATCTCGTCTCGTCGGCTATTCAGTCTCGTCGGCTATTCAGTCTCGTCCAGCTTCGTGTCGTCGATGTTTCGGGCGTCTCGTTTTGTATGCAACTGCACATAGTCGTGGCGAATAGATTTGGTCGACTTCGTGAAATTTAAATCTAGCCCAGAATGCCATGCGTTGAGAATCTTCGATCACTGCTCAGAAGAGAGAGAGACAAGAAATGTGATGAGGATCGTCTAGAGTGATAGAGTCATTTAGAATGATGTATGAGAAGAATCAGCATACAAGAAAAAGCAAAAAGACCAATGCATCTACAAATGCCAAGAAGAGACTACCGCAGAGCCTCACTACACCTCTATCATGCGACACTTTCTTCCTTAGTTCCCGCAGAGCCGCAATAATTAGCGTTACGAGAAGCTTGTCACAAGCAACTACGCGACACCACCTGCTGGGCTCATTGTCCGCAATGACCGCTACCGCCGGCACAACCCTCTCACTATCAGGGTGGTCTGTCTGCATTCCGCCCTCATGTCACTCCTCCTATTTCTTCTCCTGTGCTTTGCACACCTAGGTCTCAGCTCCTCGTCGCAATCGCCGCTCCTCCACCACCTCACCTCGGACCGCAACCTCTCCTTCATCTTCACCTCTCTCCACGGTCTCCTCCGACAGCTCCCCAACACACTCTCACCCAACGGCTTCTCCCTCGCTGTCGGCACAATCCCTGCCTACACAATTCTGTACCACGCACGCAAGGACGCGGGCGCAATCCCGCGTATCGATTGGCTCGCCTTCGACGCTGAAATGTCGTACGGAATTATGGGTGGTCAGCGCGGCGATACATGGCTGCACACGTTTGCGACTACTCGTAGTGTGAAAGTGCTGGTGTTTGATGGGATGAGCGCTGCGATCCGCACCGGTGGCACGCTGGACTCACAGATGTTGTTTCTGTACGGCGAGATACCGGATGAAGCGCGCAACGCCGGGGAGCCAGAGTGGAGCGATAAACCCGAGTTCCAGCGTGCGGCTGAGCTGTGTGCGTGGGCGCAGGAGCACGGAGGAGGGGAGATAGAAGGGTTTGTGAGGATGAACACAGGCTTCGAAGTGTTGTGGTGTGATTTTGAAACTCTAGATAGCGGCCTGAAGTTGGTTTCGAAACTGAATGTTACGGCGCCCTCTAGCCTGTCAAGGCGGGGGTTGCCGTGGGCTAATGCGGCGGGGTGGGAGTGGATTCGCTCCGCGGCGTGGCATTTTACGGCTCCGGAACAGAGGGTTATTCCCGATTATTGCCGCTTCTTTACGTTCTATGACCCCGCTTTTGTGTCCTTTCCAAGTAACCTTACTACCAGAAAGAACCTCCACCGTCTCACGGGCGTTACGAAATCGGATGCTACTGCGTTCAAGACGCAGATTGCGCAAAGTATCCACGCCATCACAATGCCATGCTCTGGCCTCGATTGGCGGCGCGTCACGCAGGACATTATGGATCGGTACGGCGCGCGCATCCACGAGCTCTCGCTTGTGTCCACCGTAGAGCGAGCGCGGGAGATCGCGTTTGCGGGCGTGATGCCGTTTTTGGGGGAGCGGGGGGAGCAGGAGAGATGTAGACGTGCTTACACGGGGTTTCTGACGGATGAGATGTTGTCCCCGCAGGAGCACTTGCTTAAGGATAGTGTGGAGATAGTGCTAGAGAGGATTTGTGGGCTGTTTTTGGAGGTGTATTTTGATGATGTGTGGTGGAGGGAAAAGGCGAGGGAGTTGATGATGTGGTTGGATTGGGGGGTGTGGAGGTCGTGTGGAAGGTGTAATGAGGAGGAGGGAGAGGTGTGTGTGCCTGGACCCATGTGGCCAGTGTTGGGGTTGATGGATTGGGAGGAGTGGGAGGGGATGAGGTGTGTTAATCGATCTATAGTAGAAAGACATGGGTAAGATGGTGACCTCGTACTTATAAGGGTCTTAGTATGACAAATTTTGTTAACGGATGAGATGGCAGTCTGTGGTGCGGTACGTCCGAAACCTTGATTTTTGGTACTATTGTAACCAGCGTGATGGTTCGGACGGCCTCCCAAGTGTAACGCATTTTATTTCCCGACAAGGCCGTTATGACATATTTTCACCTAGTCCCCCGGAGGTCTGTGAAGTCAGATATTGGGTAGGAGAATTCTTGAAGTATTGGCCGTGTTGGGCGTGGACTGGAAGGATCAGGGTACGTTTGGGGATCCTTGGGCCTATTAGCCAATTAGCTGAATCCAGTGCATGAGTTGAAGAGTTTTTGACATGGTCATGTGACATAGAATTCTATGGACCTAGCAACAAAGCACTATAACTGTGACGAATAACCTGTTTTTACCTACTCTGTGACGCATGACGTCCGAACTATCACGATCGCTACAGTACCATCACCATTACTGCCAGATTCCAACTCTTACCGCTCTGTCATCACTATCGCTGCCAGTCTCTCCGCGACGTTATTGTAACGCACCTACCATCCGCGCGCACCACAACGGAACCACGTCTGCGTGCAGCCCCCGCATATATAGGGCCTCTGTCTCGCCCTGTTTCCATCTCCGTGACACTGTCGCTACCTTTAGTTCCTAAGCCGTTGCTACTCTATTGCACTCCATACGACAAATTGTCCCATCTATGGGAATTCCGAGTATGGGCACCTAATACGCAAACGGGATGGATAATGCAGCGCGGCTCACTTCCTACGTGTGTTGCCCAGGCACCTCAACTAAGGGTTTTCGACGATAGTTGATCACTATACATACCGGACCGGACCGTCCTGCAGTGGCCTGTTAGCCGTTTAATTCTCGGATACCAGACTAAGCCATATGCCATGCTAGTAACATGAAGTGCGGCCCCACTTTCTCACACTGAAGGGATGACAACAGTGCCTTGTCTGAAACGAATCACATACCTAGCAGCCCCTAGCACGACTGGAAGTCTACCTCCCAGCCCAATTGGCCTTGTCTTTGTGTATATTGTACGACTGGTGCCAAAATTATTGGAGATCACACCACCGAAGTAGAGAGCTGTGCGCTCAAGCTGAACGTCGACTCGATTAAACAAGGAGCACCCAGTTGAAGATGGGAGCGGGGCATCGCAGCTGGAAGGATAGCGTCGGTTATTATCGGCAGTATAATTCAATACCATCTTCTCTACCCCTCTCTCTGTCTCTTATTGCTTTTCATCCCACCAAGGCTGCGGAACTCGTTAAATACTTAATATTAAGAACTAGTAACGTTGACAAACATAAAGCCTAACGATAGAAGAATATAACCAATTTGTCATAATCTGCCAGAGTATCTTGTGAATCTGGCTCAATACCATTGTGCATCTTTCGTAGCTCTCCCGCTCTTACCTTGAAATTCTCTGCCTCGGGGTCGTTTAGCGCCCCACAGATGTTCGAGAGTAGATAAGTCGTTCTCGCTTGCTCTCCAAGAGTGCCAGGCATCTGATTGAAAGCCCCTAAGGCTTTATCCACCTGCTCTCTTGTTCACGTTAGCTTGAAGGCGGTATGTGATGGATTGAGTATATACCGTGCTCTCGTGGGGTTTCCCAGCTTTAGGTACAGTGAGCTCAATTTGTGATATGAGCTCCCCGTCATCAGATGCGTCTCACCGAGCGTTTTCTGTCGGAGATCTAAGGCCTGCTCATGGTAATAAAATGCCTTATCTAGACATCCCTGATCTAGGTGAAGGTTCCCCAAGGCGTAAAGTGAACGCATGTCGTTTGATCTTTGTTGCGTCAGTGTGTTAGAGTAGTTGAAATCTCAATTTATCACACTTACATTGCATGTTCCTGCAAGCTGGAGTCGCTTCTCTCTTTACTGATCCGAAGAGACTCTTCTAGTGCTACTCTTGCTTCATCGACCTTACCTAACTTCGCGAGTGACGTGCCCAAGTTATGATACGTCAGTGACAACATCTGAATTTGAATCTCGGGCTTCATCTGTCGTATTTCGATTGAACGGTGATTTAGATCAACCGCCTCATTGTATCTCTCTAGAGCAGTTGCTGATGCTGCAAGGTCTGAATAGGAATTGGCTAATCTTGGGTCGTATTCAGCCAGTCGTCCGTTCTTGACTTCTTCCTCCCGAAGAACTCTGGCCTCATTGAGGCATGCGTACGCCTCTTTAGTCTCGTTCTTGTCCAGGTGAAGGGCACCGAGGACAGTACATGTACCAGCCAAAATGAGTTTGCATCCACCAGGGGCTTCGCAAAGTTTCTGTGCTGTTCTAGCTAGGGCAAAAGCCAGATCCATTCTGTTTTTTTCCATCAAGTACCTACGTTCGTTAGTACAAACCATAATAACGATGTGGAAAGTATTTTAGGATCTCACCAACTGCAGTTATACAGTAATTCAGCAAATTCTGGAGGAGGTGGATCCAAAGATGTTGGGGAAGTTTTATATCTAGACTCAAGAGCGATAACGTGCGGCAGATATAATTCGCAGTCCATCCAAAGATGTGCCATGTGAAGCTGGCCTGGTGAATGTTTCGGGTACTTGAATGCAACCATCTTCACAGCGGTAGAGAAAACTAAGCGGCTCCTCTCGGGGTCTATATTTCTGATTGCTACAGCTTGTAAAGTTCGGTGAACCTTCAATTGTCGTTCGTTCTTTTCCACTAGTGAACGCTGCCGTAATTCCGAGATGGCTTCATAAAACTCGTAGCTGGTCGGGAATTCTGTAGATGATGGCAATGGAAATCCGTGTTCACTGATAGTACCAGATGTGACGAGACATTCCAAAATGCGGTCTGAATCGTAGAAAGCACAGAGATCAAACATATTTTTGGCTTCTGGGCTCAGACCACTGACAGCCAACTCCCACACCATGTGAATGGATTTATTGTAACGCAATGATGTGCATTCGGCCTTCTCCAGATCGAATGTTCGTGATTCTCGCAAATTCCGTTCGAAATCTTCCAAAGGCCAGAAACCACTTCTGATAACACCCGCTGCTGTAGTCAAAGCCAAGGACCATCCGTCAAGGATGTCGGAAATCTTGTTGGCAAAGACTCGATCAGCATCTGAGTGCATTTCAACGGATAGTTGGGACAGCAGAAAGTCGGCGCCTTCCTCAGTTGGCATGGGACCCACTGAACAGCCCCGATGAGTCGAATGGTATGTCGTGTCGGGGTTTTGGCTAGTTAGTAAAATCGAACCCTTTGTTGGGCATTTTGGCCAATATGACTGCACAAGTTTGATATCCTCGATGTTATCGTACACCAACAACCACTTCTCTTCTTCTTCACGATTATCAGTCCCATTTGCTAGTGACTATGGACTATGATTGCATACCACTATGGAACAACCAGTTGAAGACTTGATCTTTGTCATTGGAGTCTGCTGGTGCATCAAGTCCCTTTAAGCCTAAATATTGCGCCGCCATTGAAAACGATTGCGCCAACTTTGAAGGGGTGTCGGCATTGAACCAAAGTATTATGGGGAAGGCATCTTGGTGGCGATGAACAAACTCGATTGCAAGCTCGGTTTTCCCAACACCACCAAATCCATGGAGGCAAAATGATTTTTGCCTAAGCTCCGTCGATAAAAGTTCTTCTGCCATGTCCTTGAATATATTGTCTCTACTTTTCCCGCAAAAGAAATGCTCGTTTCGAGCGGGCGCTATGTGCTTCGAATTCCGTTGTAGGTTGAATCTAGCCCCATGGGGACCGCACAAACTGAAGAATGCAGCCCATGCCTCCTTTTCTACTCTGTCTGAGGATTCCTCAACGCGTTTCGCCGCGATATCTAATCGGTTCTGGAATCCAAGCCCTAGAAAATCGAATGTCAGCAAAGCAAGAAGCGAAAAGGCTGGGGTAACACAACTTGCACGCTTGCGGCGCAGTGTGTTGAAGCATTCTGCACAGAAGCTGATGATATTCCCGTACACCGCTACAAGCGATTTCTGAAGCGATTCCGAATCCTTGAATGTTTTGAAGTATGATGCAAAAAGTGGCAATTTATGGTAAATCTTGTCGAGGTTCTCAACAACGGTTTCTACCATCTGCTGCATACCGAACCAAAGCTGTGCGACGCTAAGTCAGATCTACCCCGCAACCTCGGCTCAGCCCCGCAATTAGGAACGACGGTACCTTGACGACAAACTGGGAGGTTCCCCAGATCGCACCAGACCCGGGCATTACCGATGTCGCTGTATTGCTAAAGGTCTCAATGATTGGGTAATAAACGCGCGTGAAGTCTTGATAGTCAGGATATAAGCGTTTTGTTATGTGCGGAATCTTCTCGGCTTTATTATTAACAAGTCTCCTAACAGCCTCAAGAAGATGTGCTGGCGATTGTAGGTACACAGACGGGAACAGCTGCGCAGACTGTGACTCGTACTGCTGGCAAGCGATCTCCCAGGGTGTGTACGTTGGTAGTGTAGGAATCGAGGATGGAATGGTAGATATCAGAGAGGACGTAGTGCTTGGGTTAACATCCGGTACAGGCTGTGCATCTGACAGACCCAATTGTGAAATACCTGTGGAGCTGTATGTGTATGGACTTAACATTGATTCACGCATGTATACGTATAGGGTATCTGTGTGGCTGCCTTGGAACTGAACAGGGTAATGATAACATACCTAGGAACGCTAACAGTGGAACCCATTCTTAGAGGTACTGTAGGTTTAGAATTGTCGATCTGGTGGAGTAAATTAATTGTGCAAACTCCGGATGAGCGGGCCGCTTACCGTTTGTTATATATTATTTGCCGATTCAGCCCACTGCGAACTCTATTGATATCACGGAGGAAAGCTCCTCTTCGGACTACATATGCTTCATAATGTTATCACAACCAAATCACTTTTAACTTTGCAGCCTGAGGTTCGCCCCAAGGTGATGGCCCATAAAATCAGAGCTCGACCCACCACCGGGATGTTCAAAAAAGGATAGCATTTCCTCCCCAAATACAATTTTTGCACGGACCAGTAGTACGCTCGAGATAGATCATCATAGCGGAGCAGAGCCCCACTGACATCTTGTGACAGATGCGATATGCACAGCACTATGTCGCCACATGCATGATATCGGAGTATAAAGTGTGAGCAAACTTCTTTGTTATTCAGGGATTTACACAGTCGCTGCTACGTTTGTAGGGCGGAGATATCTACAGCCTCGTGTTGAGTTGGTGATGAACACATCACCGCCCCAAACTGCTAGGAAGGCCGCCATTCAGCGGGGACGTCAGCCGGATCAAAAGCAAAAAAGAGACAACAAGAGCCTGCCATCCCAGTAAGTAGTCAATTGTAGCAGTACTCTTGTATCGTTATTGGAGGCTTAACACCAGGCTATTCCTTCGTTCATAAAGATATGATCAATACAATTGCTAACAGAGTCAGATTTGGCCGGTCTGGTTTTAATCACTCAGGGCCGAGAGCTGAGTGCTTTGTGGGGGTTACACAAGTATGTTGATATTTCCGTAGGGTTCGAAATTGTTGCTAAATATACCTTAGCAGGATTCATTTCTTCAGTTGATGGTTAAAGAATGGTCATATTGTGGAAACATGCCGTCTCCTCTGGATCTATAGCACATACATTCGGTGGATAGATGAAAAGCAGCCCAGATCGGAGAGTTTGTGTTGCAGCAAAGATTCAAAGTATTCCAGCGATCCAGTAGAAGCTGTTCCTGGTCATGGTAGCTAGAATTCCATGTCGCAGATAATTTGAAAAGTGTGAGAACTTGCAGCTTTGACGTCGAAGAGCTAGAGCGGAACTTGAAGGGAGCACTTAATCAAGCTCGACGAAAAGTGAGCATGCGCGTCTTGAAAACTGCTCGAAACTTTGTCCTGACCGTACGCTCCGATCGATCTACAGTTCGGTTCGGGGTTTGCACGTGTCCTGCCCAAATGAAGACACCATCAACTGTTTCCCCGCGTTAAACAAGTGTAGGATGAGACCCCGCATTTTGGCTTGGGTCCCGCCTGCATCGAAGCTTGATAGAAGATAAAAGCAGTTCTGTTCGCAATCAAAGCATCACCTATTCCCGCAAGACTTGCTCTAAGATATCCAGCCACCGGCTCTCACCAGCTTCTAGCCACAATACTTCAGAATGGAACCCCTGAGGACAGGTGAGTACTTATGTTACTTCTATTTCTGAGGGCTACATATCATGTCTTCCCGCACTGTCAGCTGTAGATGAGGCCCATCTCCATCTCTAAAATGTTATATCTTCAAAGAACTTGTACAGGCAATGCTCACATATCTTCAAATTCATAGATACACCCACCACTAAAGTCCTTGAGCAGCCCTGGAAGAAGTACTGGCCTCCGCGAGCCGACTCCATGCCAACTGATGAGGAGCTTGAGGCGAAACCATGGCTCACCTGGAAGCCTCATCCAGACAACCCGAATGAGAAGCCATGGTACATCTGGATGAACGATCCAAAATACAATCCAAGTCTCTTGAGAGCCGATTCAGAAAAAAACCCAGATCAACAATTGTCAGGCTCTGGAACACCCCCACCACAGCCTTCACCAACACCCCCACCACCACCGCCTAACCCACATCCACGGCCAGAGGCTACTATCGCAGAAGGCGGATAGATATATAACTGCCATGGTGAGTAGTCTTTTCCTGCCGATTATCCCATGTAACTCTACTCTAACACTTAGAAAGCCAAGCAGTTGATGAGTCACACACTCCTTTCCAACTCCCAGCCTTACCTCGACACCCACGTAACCTTGCATGCTTTGTGAGTGAGATGGATTTAATGGCGTCGTTGCTGGGTTTATATCTTCACTGCTATTCATACTCAACATGTAATGAAATTGAATTTACTGTCTCAGAAGGAATATGCCTGTGACTACTATTTTTTAGTCATGCGAGCTATTCAATACCAGACCCCGTCCAGCGATATCTGGCATTCATCAAAGCATTAAGTACGTACAAACCAGGCTTCGAGGGTTAGGGTACCTGATACGTCGTCCCGTAAGTATGTTCATTGCGCGGGGCAATATACTGTTAACGTACGTACTTACCGATATATACCCAACTACAGCACCGGGCTAAGAAAGATTGTAGTGTAAAAAGTAGTACATAAAAAGCACTTTAAAAAAAAGTCCCCTCCTATCAATCCTACCATGTTCAATCGTTGTAAAACACCAACACCCGGACCTCGATGCTCTCTCGTGGACGAGAGTCCTTCGGTGTCTCGGAATAATTGAACGATGTATGCGCAGCCACTCCTTCTATTAGCTCGATGCCCATCAGTGATGGGTGTAGCAACGTACTCTTAGCTACCGAACTGTCTTGACTATTATCCGCACATTTGAACAACCAAACCTCATCAACGTTCTGTCCATCAACAAAGTACCATTTGTGGGACTCATTATAAAACAAGTTGTAGCTCTCCCCTACGTAGTGCGGGAATACTAGGTCCGTGGGTATTAAATCTCGAGATAAGTCGAGCGAATTATAGTCGCAGAGTGCCAGTGGCCAGTCTTTGAGTGGGCCATGTAACGGACGCCAGACACTAGCGCGAAAAGCTATTAGCTACCAGTTGTAAATAGAGGAGCTTTGCGATTCGAGTACTCACTTGACAATTTGATACCTTTTCTTCAGGAGCTCTTCTGCTTCTTCTGGGAGATGGTGTCGTATGCGTGATATCACGCTATTTGGTGTTTGATCTATTCGTGGTTTAGCCTCAAGCCCGCGACAGTGCTTAGATTCTTCGCACCAATATGCGCTGCTCGCAATGGCTGCCGCCATATCGATGTTCCACAGTCTTGCATGCCCGGTGTGCGGCGGCGGAGCTTCGAAGGATTAGCAAAGCTACACCCGGAAGCGTCAGATTGAGTTACTGTATGATCAAAAACAAATGCCCGTGCAGCATTCAACTTCGAAGTCACAAATTCTACCATTTCCGGATAGTACGTGGACCGAACTTTCTTGTCGTCATCGAAATCGTTATGGTTTAAGAGCGTCTTATGAAGTACTAGCTCAAAGCCCACACCGTCGACTATATAGTCAGATTCCCGTCCTCTTATGTCGGTAATCGAAATGGAATGTCTTTGTTCATGGTCCAAATTTGTTTGTTTGGCTTCAGGATTGTCTCCAACAGGAACATTGAGGAAGTACGGTTTCTCTTTTTTATAAACTATAGAGTTTCTGAGGTAGAACAGCGATGTCTCGGTGACATGCTTTGTTGCGGTTTCTGTAGAGGCAGTCATGGTTGACGAATGTCAGAAGATAGGGACATCGTGCGGGGTCTCAATTGTACCATCGACAGGGTCAACACTATGCATGCACTCAAGATCTACAAATGAGGCCTACAATGCGAACTGCCGGCACTTTTCAGTCCATGGTATAGGATCATTATAGACCTTCTTTACCATGCATGATAAACCTGATTGTCCAACACAAAGTCTGGCGAGGGGCCTCGATACTATATAGGTATTGCTAGTAGCTGGAATGTCGCGTGTGTTGCGGAACGCACGTCGTGGTAGAGTTGACTTTTACAGGGAGGTATTGCCACTCCGCAAATCTCTACTTGACAGGGCTTGCCCGTCACTCACCGACCGCTTCTCGTGACAACAAACCATTTACCGTTAACATACTTATACTTGCCACTGAGGTTTAGAGCAGTTCAGGCGCTGCCGATCAAGTATCTCCCAGCCAATCTGCAACATGGCAAAGACATTCCTCAAATGACCACTCAGTATCTTACAATAGCAATGTGCATTCACAACTGAATAATCGTTAAGACGTCTTGGACTGTGAATAATATGACAAAACAAGTGATACATCCGGTTTGCGAAGTGATAGTGTCTCCTTGTGGGCTGCTTCGGCCGATAAGTTTTAGTAGGAGAGCCCGAAATTGGTTTTCGAGACTACCCTTTACTACGCGCGATATATGAGCATTAAAGTCTCGCGGATAAGCATGCAGAAGGGTGTTTAGGATAAGGTGGCCTTCGCGTCTTAACACTGGAAACTACCGGCCGTTACTTTTGGTTCCCTAAAAAAACCATCTAAGTGTGGTGGGTGAGTGCTAAACACCAAGTGATGAGAATCCATAATGGTGACAGTTTCACAGTGACAAAGAGATACTTTGCCTGATTTAAGTCGCGATATCGGTGAATGGTTCAAGCCTTCAGAAAGGAGTACAGACCACTGGAAACAGGCCACGTACGCATCAGAGCATTTCTAGCTTAGAAGAGCTGCCTTATAGGTAACCGGTATGAAATTAACTGCTCGCCCAAGTATGTGCACCACCTATATATGCATGCAATTCTGTTGCGTGATGTGGACCGGACACCACGCCCAACAGTTCCGGTTCAAAGGTGCGCAGGAACCCTTGTGTGACTACTATTGCATAGCGCCTACAGGGCTGTAACTAGCTGCATTACATGGATGCTTGCCAAGCTCTCTGAACTTGAGACTTAATTTCTCCCCCCCCCCTAAGCTCGATCCATGGCCGTTCTCTAGTTTCGCCATAGCCACCAGCCTCGATGATGTTTTCATCATGGAGACGGTCACTTTTTCCCAAACGAAGCTTGCCTTCAGAGCCGGTTTCTCGGTCCCAGAACTCGAGGACGCCATGCCACGCCACCCACCTTCGTTTAAGCTCAGTGGTAACACTTAATGGCGTTTCATACCTTATTCCGCCGGATCCCATCGTAAGTCAAATAGTGCGATTTATTATGCTTTCAAATCTTTGTAATCAAAGGGGTGGAATTGCCATTGGCATCAGCTGCAGGTTGGCCATCCTACAGCTTACCGACAGTCTTGATTCAGAATCTTAGTTGAATTATTCATCCGCTCAGCATATTCTGAAAGTGTATTGTGCCGCTTCAAAATGGGCTACTAATAGACTCTAGGTGGAGATCGAGATCGCTGGTATACGTTACACGTCTGCTATAACAATCATAGAACGCCCGGTACAATTTGACACCTCATTTCTTAAGTCGAAGAAAGATGATTTCCTAGCGAACGATGATGATGTCTTTACAACTGGTTTCCTCCATACAATCTGGGTTCACTTAGTCGACGATGAAGCCATGCCAGAGACCAGTAATGAAGTCGACAATCTTCTACAAGAGTGGGATTGCCAACTGAGCTCCTTTAGAACGTCAGGTACAGGGAGGTTACCAGAGGGGCCATACTTTGTAACTCCATTAGGCATTCATCAAGCATACCGCCTTCATCCTGATACACAGGGCGCTTTTATACTTCCTACATGTCCGGTTAACAATGATCCAAATACGTGAGTGACTCTTTAGTTATCAATACTTGGAGTAGAGCTGAATTCTATCGCTGTGAAGTTATACAGCTGCAGAATTAGGGCCCCACGGGCTATTCATTGCTGTTCCTTCGCGCCATTATTATGGAGCACGAACTAAGGAAAAACCATTAAATGGTATCCGTATAGCTATAAAGGATAATTTGCATCTTCAGGGAGTTCGAACAGGCGGATCTTGTCGCGCATACCATGACTTTTACCCAAAGCGCGACAAATCCTCATCTGTAGTACAAAAGCTTATCGACTGTGGGGCTGTCATCGTGGGAAAGACGAAGCTCTCTGAGTTTGCAGATGCGGAGGACCCAACTGGGGATTGGGTTGATTATCACTGTCCATTCAACCCACGCGGTGATGGTTACCTAAATCCAGGAGGAAGCAGTGTTGGAAGTGGAGCTGCTATAGCTGGATATGATTGGCTTGATATTGCTATTGGGACGGACAGTATGGTTTTATTTACTTCATTTGTGTATAACATAAACTGAACTATTTCTTAGCTGGTGGAAGTGTTAGAGTTCCCGCCGGTGCACAAGGTCTTTACGGTTTCCGACCCTCAACCGGCGCCACTAGTCTTGATGGCACCTTGGTAATTAGCGAGTAGGTTTTACCGTCCCTGACTTGTTTTTGCTGTTAACGCCACGATAGGTATTTGGATGTAATCGGCCACATTGGGAGGGAAGTAGGATTATTTGAAGAGTTTGGAAGAGTGTTGCTCGAAGAGTGTGGGTCTGAGGATTTCGAAAAAGTTGCTGCCCACCCAGAATTCTAGACTTGATCTGATAATTGGCAGTTTCCTTCTAAACTTCTGGTCAACTGCGATTCTTTTCCAGTAGAAAGCGCGCCAGCCCAGGAGCTGTATGACGACTTTATCGAGTATCTCGAGTATTTTCTCGACACGACAAAAATCGACTTTAGCACTAAAGAGTTATGGAAATCTGAGAGATGCGACGAACAGAATTTGGATAGTTATCTTGAGGCGGTGGGTGAATTTGGAGATCGCCTATCGTCGATAGCTAGAATGAATCTGACAGAGAGTGGTTTGAGACATTAACGGATTTAGTATCTTATGGACAGTATCATCACTACAAAAAGTTTCAAGAGGATTACCAAGCAAAGTGCAGAGAAGCACCGTATGTGAATCCAGTCACACGCTGGCGTTGGTAAGTGCCTTCCTGCTGCCGGTTCTGTCTATCACATCTAACCTTTGAAACATAGGAACCGCGGGGAAAACACTACTCGAGACCAGTTTGAAGAGAGTCTTCAACATCAGAAAAAGTATGCGAACTTTTTCGCGGAGCATGTTCTGACCCCAGATCCAATTACAGGATCGAATGGGCTACTGGTGTCACCATTTAATCCTGGTAGCGTAGAGTACAGAGATGTTTATCGTCCACAGTTTGTGCCCCCATTGCTTCTAATGTACTGAAACTGATGCTTCTACTAACTTCTAACACTGCTCGCAGTCCGAATGAGAGAGATATTAAAGAATTTGGCTGGGGTTTTCGGGATGCATTCAGTTCATCCTTAGCCGGAAATCCGGAAATTGTTATCCCAAGTATACCGTTCTATCGTTCGCCTGACAGTATTCAACGCTGACAGTTCTGACACTAGTTGGACAGATTCCATACAACTCATCTGTTTCTTTAAATGTCGAATATGTACCTGTCACAATCTCTATTCAGGGGGCGAAAAGTAGACTTCCCTAGCTGACCATAGAACGATATTGACTATTTCCAGAATCTGACTTGATGCTTCTCAACCTTGTTCGTCAGGTAATGACAGACGGGCCATTCAAAGAGGCGGTATTGACCGGGAAATATGCATATGGACCACCTAAGTCACTATCAACCACCGACAGCCCCACGCATGTTAGAGCAGGGTAGTGAATCAGGGGTCTGAGATAACATCATTGTTCAACACGAGATGTGGTCGAACCCTTGCTACTCGAGCAATATCCACAGAGTACTCAACGTCACGATGTGGGCCAAGGTGTGGACGGCGGGTATGGAAGATTTAGCTAGCTCGAATGAGAAGTGGCTTGGTAGAGCTAGCGAGTGGCATATATACAAGTAGTTCATGTAATGCTGGTGGCCATGGTATAATTTCGCAATCGATCATGGTCGATATTAATGAAAAAAATTTGTTTCTTACACATGTGCTTAGTACAAAAACTATAAAAAACCTCTAGTTGATCTATCTAAACGAACTCAGGAATACAAGAACTTAAAGTTACGTGTCCAAGCACTATGATGGAGTATATACTTGAGGTTAAACTGATAGCGTTCACAAACTAGTACAAGCGCTTTTACCGCGAAATTGCGAGTTTTGACGTCAGGATAATGTAATTAGGTACTAGGGAGACGCCAGAAGCGCTGATTATACCGACCTATCACGTTACACTACCTAATCCCGATTTATCACTACTATGGACATTAGGAGGGCATCAAATAGGGAGATCTTGGGAAAATTTGGCTGTCAATGTGATGTTTTACTTAGAAGAGAGCTGGCAGAAGAATGATGAATGTACACTTGTACACAAACGTGCTGCAAGCGGTTTGGATTGAGTTTAGACATCATAAAGTCATTGATTCTGCTAGCAAATTGTTGCGGTGGTTGACCCCTTAATGTGCTGGAATCATTCGTTGAATGAATCGCTGCATTATTTTGTTGTATGGCTGTAATCTCTAGTTTATGGGCTAACATGCAAACGACTAAGTTTTTGCCGGAAGGAGACTTTTGGTAGTGTTGGGCGAGGAGAGCTGGAGCTGTTATCAAATGGTGGGGCTTTTCGACTTTGTGCAGGGTTCGTTGCAGCTCGATTCTTTACTGATAAGGAGAGTAGTTCAGGAATTCAACAATAACGTTTTCTAGACTTATGGACTATTGCTAATGCACTTCAATCGATTGAGTACCTAGTGCCGCTTTGCTTTACGCAAAATGGTTGGTGGTGGGACTCCAGAGGGAATCTACAAAGAGCGCTCCCTGTGTGCTCGACTAATACCTTCTGTATTCTTGAATAATAGCACGTGCATCGATATACAAGTTGAAGAAGTAAACCTTTCTTATTTTGCCATGGGGAGGGGAGATGTTTTGTTTACATATGTTTATATATCCCCGCCAGCCTCGGGCATCACGCCATGGCCGCCATGGCCGCACGTCACACACATACGAACAAGCAGAGCCACTCACCCATCCTTAATTTCACACAGACGTGTCAATCTGTCTATCACCACAAATCTACCACCATCCGTTCTTCCATCTGTCCATCCACTCATCCATCTTTGACTCAAGTCTTCATCAAATTATCCCCCTCTCTCCTACCGCATATCACTACATCCACCGCGTCCCCATCATGTCCAACAACCCGTGGAATCCCTACCCGGGGAATCGGGGTCCCCCCCCTCGGGACTTTGACAACCCATTCTCAGTCAATCATTCCGCAGTCGTATCTTCCCCCTCCCCTCCATCTCCGCTCTGCTTCTGCTAATATCCCACAGATTGTCCCCTCTCCCCGCATGCCAATCCTCGATCGCAGCAGCCAACCATCGCCGCCTCCATTTACCATTCAGCCCTCCCCGTTCCGTCAACGTCAAATGGCAGTCGAGCAGCAACAGCGCCTCGAAGAGCGAGAACGTCAATTTGAAGAATATGTCGCTGAAGCCAAGGAAGAAGAAGAGAACCGTCAACGGGCTGAGGACCGTCGAAAGTTGTTATTAGAGGATAAGCGCCCCAAAACCATCGGAGAGGCCCCAAGTTCTGCGGGACAGCCACCACAGAGTCCCAAGAAAGAGCTTCGTGCTGAACGCATGCGCCGTTTCCACGACCAGGAGAGGAAACCAGAAGAGCCGGAGAAAGAAGAGGAAAGCGAGGGAATGAAGGAGATCCGTGAGGCCCTCGCGGAGACAGAAAAAGAGAGACGTCAAGAACTTGAGAGGCGTATGAAGCGTGCTATGTCGTTTCATCCACAGCAGCTTCGGAAGATCGTGAGTGAAGATCGTCACTATCAGCATGCGCATCCAGGGCGCCAATTCGACCCCAACCACAACCAGGAACTAGTACGTTTCCTTCCTCAGCAGGGTCGACGTCGGGGCAATGATGATTCTCCCCACCACTCACATCAGCAACGAGGTCAAGGCAGTGACAACCCCGTCGTTCAGCCACATCAGCAAGTGGAAACCCTTCAACAAGAGCCGATACAGTTCCATCAACCATATCAACAACAGCCACATCAGCAACCGGAACCCCGTCAACAACAGCTCTTACAGTGGTGGGATCTCATGCCTCTCGGACAGCCACGCCGCGCTCAGATGCCTCGCGAAACACCACGCCGCGTTCAGGTAGTCCCGGACCATGAGGCGGAACGAATTCACCAGCAGCAGCGTGCTGAGGACATGAATCGCCTCCATCGCGAGTTGGGCCTTGACCCTGAACAGGAGTTTGCACCGTTTCCAACATCGCAAATGATCATGGACCGGCGCTTGGAGGCCGCGCTGCGACGGCAACAGAACCATGGTCAAAACGCTCCTCAGCAGCAGAACCATGGTCAGGTAGTCGTCCCGACCCATGAGGAGAATCGTCAACTTCCTCCTCAGCAGCAGAACCACGGTCAGATCGTTCCGGGCCACGAAGAGAACCACCCTCTTCCTGCTCAGCAACAGAACCCTAATCAGACCGCTCCTCAACAACAGAATCATGGCCAGATCGTCCCGATCCCCGAGGAGAACCGTCCTCTCCCTGCTCAGCAACACCGGGCCGCCTCTCACCATTACTACCCTTCAGCGGGCCACCCTTCTCCTCAGCAGCAGCAGAACCGCGACCAGGCCATCTCTCACCATTCGGGGACTCCTCCTCAGCAGCAGACTCCGACTAGGAACCAACCGCGTGCACTGCATGAGCTGCCTCAAACCCCTCCCCTGACTCTTGAGCAGCAAGAGAACCTGCAGCGCACGGTGACAATGGCGACCTTGGAATTCGGTGACGCAGACCAGACGTTTGCCTACGGCACCCATCCAGAGGAACCGGACACTCGGGCTGCAGATGAAGAATTCGCTCAGCTTGTCCAACCGCGTCCACGTCAAGAGCTAGTTCAGACCGTCTCAGCTCCACCCGCCCCCTTCGTCATCCCGATGATAGAGAGCGCTGCGGAGGTCTTGGAGGAGATGCGCCTACGTGATGAACGCAATCCTCCCCCGCCTGCTTCCCCGTTTAGGCCAGATCGTATCTTGGATTTTACTGATGATGGTGAGCCGAGGCTGCTTACTGAGGAACAGGTCAGGGCCCTGGGTTTTGGACATTTCCTTGATGGTGCTCAGACTACCGAGCCTGAGGATGACGACGTGGATGATGAGTATGAGGGATTCTGAGAGATGTGAAGCCAATATTCGATGGTGTTGTCTCTGGGAGAGGTATGTGCGAAGGCCCCTTCTGTTTTCTATACAAAGATATCTCTGGTTTCTGGGAGAGATACTCGTTCAGTGATTTTTAGCTTGTTTTTTTTTGGGAGAGGTGTCCCTGCATACGATGGTTGGTCTTATTTTCCTGCTTTTCTGTTTTTCTGCTTCTGGGAGGTGAGTGAGTGCGAAGGTCTTTCTAGTTTCTGAGAGAGATGTTCATTCGGTGGTTTTGTTTCTTTTGGGAGAGATCTTCTTGTTTCTTTTGGGGGAGATGTTCTGCGTACGATTGTTTTTCTGGGAGTGATTTGTACGGGTGGTCTCTGTTTTTTGAGAGGGATGTGCCTGCGTACGAAGGTCCCCCTTGTTTTTGTTTTTTGTCTTTAGCTTTCTTTTGGGAGACTTGTACGGCCGTATCTGTTTCTTACGATACTGCATTTCTTGCTTTTTTGAGAGATTTGTACGGTGGGGTTTCCCTGCTGTGTTTCCGAGATGTGTACATGTACTATTTCGACTTTTGGGAGAGATTTGTACAAGTAAGACGGGATACCTGTTACTATTACAACAGCGATACTGCGATAGGCTTCGCAATACGATACGGTTACTGAACTTCTTCGTTGTTTGTATGTTTCTTGTATGTTTCTTGTTTGTTTCTCCGGTTCCACCTAGGCACAGTGTCTCTCTTGGGGTTTGGGCAGGAGCTGCTCTCGCTCGGCGAAATTTACATAAGGCGTAGGGGATGACAGGTGAGATCAGGTAGGAGCCGGAGGTCTGGCAGACTTGAACTTACGCAATCCTAGTAATATACTCCCGAATTCCAAGATCTGACGGGTATAATATCATGTAGCGTTTCCGAGCAAACGTGTGCTTCTAATCGTCTCATAACCCCAAGCAACAATGCAAGTATTCATCTTGCAAACATGCTCCACATCGACTCGACGTCATAGTACCCACCAACCGAACAAACTGTTAGTGGGGAATAACATACCCCTCTGCCAAAAAAATCAACGCGCGCGAGTGATACCCTGTGCACACTGCACTACGTAAGATCTTGTCTCCAGGTGAATTAGATACCTCGCAGAGAGGCATGTAAAGGTTTAGTGGGTTGTGAGATGGGTTATCGATGGAACTATGGCTGCGATGATACCCACGCCGGTCCGGTTCAAACTCCATGACTTTGATGAGCATAAAATGTCACTCTCTATCTATGTAACTTTCCCTCTATCCACATACGCACTCGATAAAGATATCCAGGCACGAAAGGAACCCGCAAGCATTATACTCAGTGCCCACGAAGAGTTATTCAGAACGCAGTAATTGAACCCAAGCTTTTAATTCCGCTAACTACAACAAATAACAAAGGAACGAGAGAAGGAAGGAAGGAAAGGAAGTGAAGGAATGGAAGGAAGGAAGGGGTAAGCATTGTGATATTACAAGACAAAAGGGTGCCCTAACAAAATGTTAACGAGTGGCCGAACCACACCGCCAGCGTACATCTACCGGTCCCCCTCCCTCCCATCCATATTACGTGACTCAACCAAGTCGAATGATACCTATCACCCACCATCAGTTCTACGTGCAAGGGGATATTTGGTTATAGGGGGGACTCACCAGCAGCAATCAACTTTCTAATCTTCGTTCCAATCATCGGATTCTTCATATGCTCATTCAGCGCGCGGGGGTTCTGTTTCGCCTGCTGGAGGATACTCTGCATTACGGGATCACTGATGATAGACACCAATTCTGGGTCGCGCTGGATACGCTCCATCGTCTGCTCCTCCGTCTCGCCATCCCGCGCGGAGTACATGACTTGCATACACTTTCGGCTAATGTCTTCGATCTCGCGGGTGTGCTTGTGCTCAGTGTCAGCAGCGGTAGCCTCGTCGCAGGCGTCGAGACACTTGTTGTAGTCCTTCATGGCGAGATAGATCTGGGCTTTACGGATGTAGGCGCGCATGAATTTGGGGTCTATCTTGATAGCGAGGTCGCAGTCTTTGATGGCTTCGGGAAGGGAGATGAGTTTTTGCAGGGCAGCAGCACGGTTGGAGTAACCGCGGGGGTCCTCGGGTGCGCGCTTGATCATCTCCGTGTATGCCTTGACGGCGCCAGCAAAGTCGGCGGCTTTGAAGAGACGGTTACCTTCCTCACGGGCTTCGTCGGCCTTTGCGGGGTCGATGTAAGCGTTTCGCTCTTCCTCAATCTTTTGCTTCTCGGCGTTGCGGAGCTTGGTTAGGATGTCGGGGGTGCGGTGCTCGGTGAGTGAGTGCTGGTAGTATTCGACGGCTTTGGCGAGGTCACCCTGCTTCTGGTATGCGGTACCGATGCGGCCGAATGCCCTGTGTTATGTGTTAAGAGTGTGTTGATGGTAAATTTATGGTGAGAACTTACTTTGCAACTAGTTTGAAGTCTGCGCGCATCTTTCTACCCTCTTCGATTGCACGCTCGCACTCCTTGATACATCCGTCGTAGTCACCAGCCTCAAACTTAGCAGCGGCAATGTTGTTTAGGTAGGTGATGTCCTTGTACAGATCCCACGCCTTGGAGTAGTGCTCGATAGCAACATCGAATTTGCGTTGCTTGTAGTTTTCCGTGCCAATCTCCTTCTCCTTATCTGCGGCGGCCTTTGCCTCCTTCTTTGCCTTTGTCTCATCATCCTCCGCTGCAGATTCCTGGTAAGAAGGCGGAGGAGTAGCCTTCTTTGGCGCATCGGGCATCTCAGTGTCTTCGCTCGCACCGGTACCGGCGGCCGCCGCAGCAGCTTCGGCAGCGTTAGACGGCATCTCCATCTGGATTCCAAGTAGCACAGCAATAACCTGCATCATCCGAGGATCTCTGAGCTCCTCCTGGATGGCATTCGGGTTCTGTCGAACACGGTTGAGCTTAGCCATGAACTCGACGTCACCGAGGAGTGCCGAAGTCTTGGGGTTCGCGGCAAGTTTAGTGATGAAATTTGGGTCCGAGAAGATCGAGCCGAGCCCGAGATCGGGCTGCTGTCCATCCTCCTCTGCCTCGCGGCGGATAGCTTCATTGACTGCGGCAAGTCCGGCTTTTGCCTGTGCATTCGTGGGTTCAACTTTGAGTGCTTGCTCATATGCATCCAAGGCGCCAACTATTGCAGGAGTTAGAATTTGAGAAGATAAAGAAGGTGCATGGAAACATACCCAAATCGCCCTGACCGTGCAAAGCGGCACCCTTCCTTGAAAATCCTTTACCCCAGTCCGGCTTCAATTCTACAGACCATAAGGTCAGCAGTAGTTCTTGATCCCATGCATTGAATTAAGGACATACCGGTGGTCTTAATAGCATCCTTCAAGGCACCGTCAAAGTCCTTGATAGAAGCATAACATGCGGATCGATTCGAGTAGAGGACGTGGTTGTTTGGGTCGAGTTCGATTGCCTGGGCAAACAGAGAACTAGGTGGTGGCGTCAGTAAGGAGCCCAACGAGAGATCAGAGAGGCCTTCACAACATACATAGCTTTGTCAAAATCCTTTGCAGCAAAGGCCACGTTTCCTTCAGCTTTAAGCTAGTGTTTCTTTGTTAGCGGATGGTCCGAGGAGACTAAGTTATCACGATGTACCTTGTCAGCCATGGTAATAGATTATCGAGACGAAGACTGCAGTGGTGGTTGGTGGAAAGAAGAAGGGAAGATTGCAAGTAGTAGTAGTGCTATGTCGTGCGGTAGAGTTTCTATGTTGAAAGTGAGGCGAGGGTTGGGAGAGAGGTCTGGAGTGTATGTATGTCACCGGGGCTAAGCGCGGGGTTGTGGAACGAACCTTCCAGAAGCAAACGAGGAATCCATTTGATTCCACCGGTCTCTCTCATGTGCTCGCGTTCAGTCATTCGTCGCCTGCAGCCACGGATAGATGAAGCAGATGCCTATTTCCCACCAGACCAGACCAATTGATTCCTCTTGCGCGCTGTCCCACGAGTTCTCAATTGCGGGCATCGCGAGGCTCTGCTGCACGTGAGTCTATCGTCAGGATAAGGTGGGGTAGACCCCCTGTGGCTGAGGCTGCCGTGGCAAGTGTGGCGCCGCTGCTGTGTGGACTACTCGTCAGATCAGAAAGTAATCGGTTGCGTGTTTACCCCTAACCCTAGCGGCGCTTATGCTCGGTGCTGTAGCGGCCGGTATGACCATGTCAAAAAGCACTGTATCTACTTCAATTCTATTCACAACAAGACAAACATAGGGTCAAATGAAAGCAGAAGAGCCAGAGATTAACATAGTGAGAGATAGTGGTGTTTCACACGAAATGTTGATTGATGAAAGGACTACTAACAAAGGAACTTAAAGAACCAGAAAGACAATGCATGGAGAAATTAGAATCCAGTAGCGAGAGTGTGGTAGTATAGCTACCAATAGAGAATGCAAAGAGTATGGAAGCACCCTATGCATGGTAGTTATTGCTTCCATTGACAGAGAGGCAGCGCTGCATGATTTTTGGAAGTTGTGCAATCTCCTTATTGATTTCCTCTACTGTGATCTTTTCCCACTCCTCCTGCAAAACCACCTTCATCTCAGCAACAGTAGTGACGCGTTCAGAGGCTCGGCGCCGTTGTATTCTGCGCTTCAGAATTGTCCAGATGCGTTCAATAGGGTTGAAATCTGGAGAACAGGGTGGCCAATCAGTTTTGGGTATACCATGTTTCTCTCTTTCATGTGATGTATAGTTTGCTGTATGGCAAGATGCACCATCCTCCATGAGAATGAAGTTTGGATTGTGCTGAAGTTGTCGACAGCATTCTGGCCATAGTAAAGGCTTTGCAACATGCTTGACATAACGCCATGCATCCACTCCTTTACCATCACCTCGGGTAAGCTTCTCAATCTTAAACTTTTTGCCCCGCCAGCTCTGTGTGACTTTTCTGTGTGGTGCTCCATTTCTTTCTGCCTCTCGCTGAATTCTTGCCTCTTTAAGCTCTTGGGTACGTAATAGAGGCCACTCGGTTGATACTCTCCACTCGGAATTGAGGCGTTCACACTTCGCCATAATTTCGGTATTGTACTTTTCAATTTCAATCTCAGCTGAAGCTCACTCCTCTGGCGTCTCCGGATCCCAAACATGAAATGGACCTTTCCAGCCGTATCCTATCATTCCCCAGCACATAACTGTTGGCCCTTGTTTCTTCTTAGCACCCACACAATCAGGCACCCAGCGTTCAGTTTGGTCTCTCCAGACTAATGATCGACCAAATGTACCACCTACTTCAATAGACATTTCGTCTGTGAAGGCATAGTTTTTCCAGTCCTCGTCAATTGTCCAATGCTGCCGAGTGGAACACCACACCTAAGTGTTCATTCAAATTAGCTGTGGTCATTGGTATATTTTTTGTACAATGCAACTTTACACTTACCATCCGCTTTTTCTTATTATCCTCGTCCAGTATGAACTTGCACTCTTCAATATAGGCCTTAATGCCCTGACTATTAAGTACCTGCAGAATTGTCGCTTTGCTAACATGTCCCAAGCCTGTCTCCAACTGCAATTCAACCAAAGACATATGTCGTGTTGCCCAACTCTGTCGAACAGTGGTAATCAACCGATCTTTCTCAGCTTTAGATAGAACCTGAGGCCGCCCACTTCTTGCATCGGCATCAAGGCAATCTGCAGAAATCAATTCGCACAGTGGAACTTCATCTGATTCACAGGGCTCATGTCCAAGTTGCTCTCCCAGTTCTGAAGATGGCAATTCTTGGAGCGCACTCAGTTCTTTATCAATAGAAGCTAAAAATTGCTCGGCAGTGTTCTGATCTCCAAGTCCAACCTGCAAATGCTCACACCCTGCTGGCATTCTGATTGATTGATACAAATCATTATGCTCATGCACTCCTTCACCACTACTACCAGTCCCTTCTTCAATTCCCTCACTGGATTGAGTCTGCAGCCGCTTAGCTGTAGCATTCTTCAAAGCATGCCTGTAGATATCCCCACATGTTGAAGCAGCCACCCCTACCACCTGCCCAATCTTCTTGAAAGAAAGTGGCTCGAATCCAGGGATTGCATGGTGCAGGGCAACAATGACAGCACGGCGGCGGGGTGTAATCTGAGGGCCTGGCAGAGCGAGTAAATTAGCCTTAATTCTTTACCAACAACAGTCACACCTACCTCTTCGCTGCTTATTTGCTGTAGCAGGTGAAGCAGCATGCAAAGCCATCAGTTTCCTCTCTGTAGCGGTGCTGGTAGGTGGTGAAAATAGGGGTATGAGCGGAGAATGGCGACCGATGGGCACGGAAACCACATGAAATCTAAGCGCCCTGTGTGGGTTAGGGTTAAACACGCAACCGATTACTTTCTGATCTGACGAGTAGGGCGCCGGCAGTTGCACAGCTGATTTGGCTGGCTCGGGATGCGGATATTAGCTCTCCCGGATACGTGTGCGATTCGCTGGAGCCTCGAGTGATCAAATTGGTAACCGACTAGTATCAGATCAGATTGCCATTCGGTTCAAACCGGGCGCCGAGCCGCATTGACGTAGCACGCTCATCAAACGGCTAGCACCTATCAAGCAGCCCACAGCAACAGGCTTGGTTGTGCTCCTCGCCTCTCGCCTCCTCGTCCACCTCACTTCTGTCCATCGTCTGCCTGTAGAGAAACGCTTGTTAACCATAATCTCTCGCATCCTTGCAGCGGGACGCTACCCCTCCAGCGCCAAGCCCCTTTCTGTGGTTCCTTGCCGAACGAGCCAACAAATTATTCCTCCCCTGCACACCCGGTACTTACGACGTCTCTTTCTGAAGGTTGAGCCAACTCCTATCTAGCATCCCCCCCAACCGTTCCACCGTTCCACCGTTCCCAACGATTGTGCTGTCTGACTCTGGCTTGTGTGTCTAGAATAATTACAGTATATCGTACTGCGTACTCCTCCTCCTGCCGCCACAATCCCTCGAAGAGCTCGAACCGATGTTTAGCGGCTTAGTAGGCGGATATCGTGATCCCGCAGCCTCGCACCATGGCCGTCGGAGGTCTTCGTTGGGAAGTTAGTAAACCCGCCGCTGGTCTTTCTCGGGACGAGCCTCACAACGGGAGTGCTGCAGTCAAACATCCCTGAACCGGCTTTGTCTTCCTATACAACGCTGGGCGCCTAGTCACTGACGTGTTTGGGATTCGATGGGGTAGGCAGCAAATCAACAGATGGGGAACGAGTGGAATCAGAGGAGGAGATGGTTGTGGACGATAGCGAGAAAAGCAGTCAGTAGCTTGCAATCTCATAGCTTGCCTGCCGGACTACAGTTGCTTACTGGTGGAATAGTGCTCATGTCCATAATCTCGCAGTTGCGGCCAGGCGCGGACTTGAGTCGCATCACCCTCCCTACGTTCATTCTGGAGCCGAAGAGTATGCTGGAGCGGATTACAAAGTATGTCGTTTCCGGAGGTAACACATGACGCAGAATCAGATGATAACGGTAAACAGCTTTATGCAACACCCAGAAACCTTGCTCCCGATGTCCACGTTCGATGATCCGGAAAAGAGATTCATATCAGTTTTGAAATTCTATCTGAGTGGCTGGCACATCAAACCTGCGTAGGTCTGTTTTCGGTAGCTCGCATGCAATATCTAATTTCAATAGGGGTGTCAAGAAGCCGTTAAATCCAATTCTTGGGGAATGGTTCACATGTCACTGGGATTTCGAAGTTGCCCCTGGAACACAAGCATTCTACATTTCTGAACAAACATCTCACCATCCCCCGAAGTCGTCGTACTTTTACATGTCTCCGCAACACCACATCAGGATCGACGGAACTCTGAAACCTCAGTCCAGGTTCCTGGGAAATTCCGCGGCATCGATGATGAACACTTCGATTGTTATACTGCGGCTGCTGAATCGGGGAGCTAAGGTAGGTGAGCAAGGCGGCGGTGAAAAGTACATTCTCACCCAACCCAACATGTACGTCCGAGGCATACTATTTGGAAAGATGAAGTATGAGCTTGGAGACCATTCATATGTGCGGTGTACAGACTTGGACCTCGTTGCGGACATTGAGTTCAAGGTCAAGGGTTTCTTCACCGGCGCATACAATGCTATTGGGGGTCACATCAAACGAGAAAGTACCGGGGAGAATCTGTACGAGATTTCGGGCAGCTGGAATGGAGAGATGTATATCAAGGATTTAACAGTGAGTAATCTCTGGCATATCCAAAGGTGGAGGTTAACGTGGAATAGACTGGAAAACGCGAACTCCTCTTTGACGCAACTCACGCATCCCCAACACCGCCATCCGTCAGACCGATCGAGAAGCAAGACGAACGAGAGTCACAAAGATTGTGGAATCCCGTAGTTTTAGCGTTGAAGAGGCGAGACCAAGATGTCGCTACTGAAGAAAAGCTCAAGGTTGAAGATCGCCAACGAGAGGAGGCACGGCTTAGGGAAGCCGATGGTGTTGAATGGCAGCCCCGATTCTTTAGACCTGTAGAGCCCGGGACCGGGGAAGAGGATGCCTTGGACTATATCCTAGCAACTCACATGTACCTCCTACTCCCTTCCCTTAACATCCGATGACTAACGCCCCCCAGCGACGAGGTGGCCTCACCGGAAGACCAAATCAAGCAGATACTTTCGATAGCGCCGATAGTCGATGGTGAGCGCCGATCGAGCAAATATGACATACCGCCCCACCATCCTCAAGCTGATATGGCAGGCACCGCAAAACCCTTGCCGTCACAGCATGTTCGGGGGGAGTCGGGTTTGATAGACTTTTCGGCGCCGGTGGAAAAGAACCATGTAGTTTCACAAGGAGGTCCCGCGCTGGTACCGACCAATCGGGGTGTTGCCCCCGCCGGAAAGCTCAGTGATAGTGGGCTCCAGAATATGAAGGATTTGCAGACAGCGGTGCCGAAGGATGGGGATAGCGATGACGACTTTGTGGATTGCCGCTAAACGATCATATATCTCAGGGCTTAGTGAGGTAGATGGGTAGAGGGAAGTAGAAATGCATGAACTGATTCAACATTTTTTCCGGGGTTCCTTGCTTGGCTTTTGGGCTACGTGATTGTTTCTGTTTGCGTTTTCAGTTTGGGGAGTTTTTTGTCGGAGTGCCACAATGTAGACTTATTTTTTTGCGTGATGAGAGATGGATTGGATTACTTACCTTACAGAGGGGGAACGAGGATGATATATGTATGACGGACAGACGAACAGACAGATAAGGGATCATGGGTGGTGATGTATTAGGGAATTTAAAAGCTCAACCTTTTAGAGTGTCGTTTCGAGGCGAGCGATGGGAGGGTATGTGCGAAGGTTTTACGCCGCCTCAACTTGCTCTGCGAAGTACTTTGAAGCGCGTCTTGCTCGGCATCTGTCAACACACCTCGCGATGCGTTTCAGAGAGAAAGTGGGGGAAAGTCGGTAGTGAATTAGCTGTTTGGTTGAGAAACGCCATGGCACTGACTGCCGATACCGATCACGGATAGTCTATCCTAAATGGGTGGACTTGTCACTCGGGACCTCGTCGAACAGTACTTTGGGTTGTGAGAGGGTAGGACACCTTTCCAATGTCTTGTTTACTCAACCAACGTTGGATTGCCTGCATTCGCCTCGTTGCCAACATCTGTGTTTCCCTTCCATTATGCATGCCAGCTTCCCCTTGATCAATTATTATCTGCTCCGGTCAACCGTCCAACCACCCGCGTTTGTCTTCTAATTGAGGTACAATCGGTCGATCCTGGCGTGTAAATGTGCACCTGTGCATTCAAGGATCATATACCTTACGCAATATGCTGTAATGCAGAGTACGCAGTGAGAATGATTTACTGTGAACTAAAAATGTGTTACCACATTGCACGAGCTCTTGTTTACGTCTTAGTCGGCATGATTGCCCGGTATCGTAGAAGACACCAGAGCAGAGGGAACTCACCCTGGACTGGACCAGGCTACGGTAGTCTTGTGGCTTGTGGGTGGGTTTAGTATGAGTTTTTTTTGGTGTGCTGTTGATGTGTGCGGCGGGAACGAGGACACCGGTCTGCTTTGATGGGTACTGCATATGAGAGCAGATAGCTGGGAAGAGTGAGCACGCTCTTAAAGTACACCAGTAGTGCAGCATCTGGCTAGGAAGAGGAGTGTATGATGCAGATGTGGATGAATTCCATGGTGAGTCTTCCTTCTTAAGAGGATGGTGGAGGGGAGTGTGACATGGCCGCAATTATGGAAGCCTAATATAACGTGATTATCAATAAAATGGCCACAGATCCCCGGTTCGTCTACAACGTGCTCTGCTCATTCGTGTATGGATCAGATCGAGTGCACCCGAATGCACCTGTCGGTCACCAGTATTCTCTCTACCGCACGGCATATCAAATTACTGCCTAGCTGAGTGAAATTAGCCCTTTGCAAGGCTTGAACCTACATACACAACATATACGCATCCTGCAGCATCCGGATGTCTGGATTACCCAGTTCTGTGCTGTGCAATTCTACCCAACCTCCATAGCTTGCGTTTGCACCAGATTTCTTCTATCATGGTGATTATAAAGCAGCTGCGACCTTATCTATATACTTAAGTACATAGCTTCATGTACAGAGTCCTCTCTTGGCACAAGATATCTGAGATTCTGCTATCAAATGCCGCGTATTTAAATCCGAGACAATCACTTGGTCTCCTCGAAGCTGTTTCTTTTCAAGCTGTACTTTTACGAATCCTCCGAAATACCATGACTTCCATGGCCACCCAGTCTCGCACCGCAGTCTCCAAAATATCAAATACACCACAGCTGCAGCCCAGGCTCAAGGTCGAGTCAGACCGGGCGCGGCGGATAACCTCTTACTCCAGCGATGAGGACAGTGTTTGTGTCCTACACCCGCCCTCGACGCCTCATAGCTAACCGCCTCTAGGCCTCTGATCCCGAAGACACGGAAACAAAACCATCTGACCGCCGCGCGCGGGTGAAGAAATATAAAACCGAAACGGGTGTATGATGTCCGTCTAGCTTATATGGTAGCTGCTAATGAGCGGCTAGTATCCGACAGAATCGCTGTTCCAGGAAGAAGAAATTGTGTATATGGTAGTGGACGGGAGGGAGACGGGTCCGTATACGGTGAGGCAAGTGCTCGGGAGTGAGAAGTATTTGCTTTATTGTTTGACTACTGGGACGGAGGTTGAGGGTGTGGTGGAAGGAGAGACGTTGAGGAGGAAGTGAGAGTTAGGGGAGGGATAAACAATACAGTACTGAGGCTTGAGTTCTGCGCGTGAGGTCACAAACAGTTGCAGTCGTCAATTGAGAGTTCGGATGGGACGGGAGGGTATTGCAACGCGCGAGCGGGGGTGAAGGCTGCAGACAAGGTTGGTTCATGCACGGAGGACCCACGCCGGAATTTTCAGAAGTGAGCTTGGAAATCGCTTTTTCGGCGAGGCTGGAACCTATTTATGCGCAGGACGTGGGAACTTCCAATTGGCCATGTTCATTGTTGATGCTACGCAAACTACTAGGCTGTGGGCACCAGCTTAATGGTAGGAATCGTAGCTGTCCAGTTATCCCTGCGGTTTGTTGGGAATCGCGGTGTCCGGCCGAGTCGGCGGGGCTGAAGAATTAAAAAATTCGACCTTTAAGTTTTGATTCTTCCTCCAACTTTCACCCACTTGCACACCTGCCAGATTAATAAGCTAGAGATAGATCAATGGGACCTGTTATCGATCCTACAGTTCCCGAGCCATCCGGGAAACGATGGTTCGTCGAGACGTCTCTCCGGTTGGTGCGTGCAGTTGGACGCGCCATACGCTCCGCCTTGAGCTCGAAAGAAAAGCAATTACCCATATTCCGATCACTGAGCAAAGGCATGCCCCGCATTCATCTCCACAAACCCGTATATCATTGCTGAACCAATTCAATTCCAGTGGAAAACCACCGTCGAGGGTACCCACGATATGCCGCCTTTGTCAATGCCGACCCCACATTTGCAATATTCCGCCGATTTGGGACACTACGGGCTCGCTCATTACTGCACAAGCAAGCAGAGCTCTGCGATCTGGAGGCGAAACTTGCCACTATAGATGCGGCAGAGACTCGACAAGTATATTTAAGCTCATGGCGTCTAGATGCAAATTCGCAAAGGAAGGACCTTATGCGCCAGATTGATGAGAAGCTAGCTGAATACGGTGCGTGTAACTCATGAGTAGACGAGGTGGGTGTTTACTGTGGAAGTAATCTAGATACGTTGCTCATGAATTTCCGTGCTGTGCTTGAGTTGCCTTCGGCGACTTCATGGAACCTAAAAAGTGTTCTCAACTGGTTGGGCGGGACAAAGCCGTTGATTGCGGCGGAAAGCGAACATTTGAACGATCCGGCGGACCTCGTTGCGTTGTCCAGTAAAACCGATAGCGGTGTGTTGGACTGGCTGGTGGAGTCGGGGTTGTATAAAGCGGGATATGGAAAGGTCCGTTTCCAATTCTGCAGCCACCCTGGAAGGATAGTACTAACCTCAAGAATAGCTCATAGAAAACCCGGTATGCATAGACCCAAAATCCTTTCTATGGTCCGTGACTAAAGTACACAGAGAAGGCATTTGATCACAGACGATGAGAACATAATGTTGTTTTCGAATTCCCGCATCGAAACATTCGCACGTTGTCTGACTGCATTCCTGGCTACAACAATCCTCTCGCTGCCTGTTGCATTCTTGTATTTCTTTCGCCAACCCCTGGTGAAACTTCTGATAGTTTTGGTGTCTACATTCGTCTTCTCGCTCACTATGGCGGTACTCACACGTGCTCGCAAGGCTGAAGTGTTTGCCGCAACTGCTGCGTAAGTGAATGAACATACTGGGTTGAGTTGTACCTAACACAAAGTGTGCAGATACGGGGCAGTACTTGTTGTGTTTGTTAGTACAGTCAATTCGCATTAGAATTCGACAACTTCATGGAAGATATGCTGAACGCGGTGGTAACGAGTGAGGAGGGAAACATGTCTGTTAACTTCTGTTTTTTTTTTTTTTTCTATCGACATATGCATAGATAATAGAATAGATACAGAATAAGTAATAAGCATAAGAGGTAAGCAAGGCAAGTCCGGCGACTAGGGTTTCAAATCTTTGCCCCGCGCAGGTT
>Ga0307512_10000604_pt1 | contig 53306 bp, 52 predicted proteins | sample 14_EM_MG_FD_200267 | JGI IMG/M metagenome (GOLD analysis project Ga0307512, IMG submission 200267) | Populus trichocarpa ectomycorrhiza microbial communities from riparian zone in the Pacific Northwest, United States - 14_EM | ecosystem: Host-associated > Plants > Roots > Unclassified | place...
GAGAAATTTCGAAAGAGAGGGGAGTGATAATTGGTTATCAGAAATGCTTCTATGAAGTTTTCTCAGAAAAATATTTGTCATGTAGGGAATGATGAGGATCTTGGCATTTCTTGTTGAATGGGGGGCAAAAGTCGGGCGCTCTTTTGCCCTGTGTCACCGCGTCCGAAATACCCTTGTACCCAAGTACAGGTGTGCCTGAAGAAAAAGAAAATTCTAGGGGCAGTGGCAGCTGAGATTCCTGCAGTTATGCTTCATATTGCCATGTATTGTCGTGAAAAAGTCTTGGCGGATGAGTGCTCGTTTAATACGGACCTTTCAGTGTGACAACGTATGTACAAGACTGAGGCACTCAAGGCGCATAACTTCCACCGGGCGAAGCAGGGGGGTTTTGGACTGGTTGGACTGGATCCAGGGTTTACAGAGAACCTACATAAATGGCGGTATCCTTAAGTGAGCGGAAACCTCACTGCTCCTCGCCCGTATAAACACCCCCCCACGATCGTTCCTCTTGAAGTAATCGCAATTTCTTCTGCCTTTCGTTCAACAACGTCCATACATTCACTTGTCAGAGTCAGCATCAGTCCTAGTACATCCCGTTAAAAACTCGTTGGATTGTACAGTTCATTCCACCTATCGTGAACGCAACGCTTCAGCTCTTTTCTCACCATGATGTAAGTTCTTTGGCGGTACGATGAGATGATCTGAACTAATATCTCAATGCGAAGGTTTACTCCAACTTTGAAGCTCTCCGTGGTGGCCAGCATATTGCTGGCCTTATCTAGCCCCGTTTTCTCCGCCCAGTCATGCAGTCGCAATGTCACCTTTGGCGCCGGTGGTGGTAGAAAGATTGCGATCGTTGTTGACAGCTCAGGCTCCAACACCCAAACCGACCCCTCGGATCTGCGTATTGCCGCCGCCCAAGACCTCAACGGTAGACTTACCTCAAAGAGCGAAGCTGGACCGAATAGGGACCCTGACTTGGTGACGGTGGTCGACTTTGACGATAGCGCCAGTGTCATCTACAACCTCGGGGATCCCGCAAGCGCAACATTCGACGGCATTGATTCTGTAGGCGGAACCAATATTGCCGGCGGTATCAAGGCAGCAATCGATGAACTAACTAAAGACACGAGCATTCCAACGAAGGGTCGCACGGGAGTTGTCGTGTTGACTGACGGTCAAGACTCCCGTACTGTGCCCCTAATTGAACAACTAGACAGAGCGCAAAACCTCAGCATTCGTGTTTCATTTGGGTTCTTGAAGCCGGATGGTTCTCTTAACCAAGATGTACTCACAGAAATCCTCAAGACCGGCGGTGTCTACAGCACAATCGACTCTGCCGAGGCACAGCAAAACTTTGTCGACCTGGTCATTGCCCGTGGACCTACCGATCTCGACAGCTCCAGCGGCTCAAACAATACCAGCATCGAATTACTCCCTAGCCTCTCTGTTGCCGGTCTCATCTCAGCTAAAACTGGGCCAAGGACCTTCACGTACGATGCCCGTGCCGGCGAGAAACTGAACTTCACCATCACGTCCCTGGGTGGCCAAACCCTCACCTCAACCCTTCGCGGCGCACCGGGTACCAACAACTCCGCCACTACTGATGACACTGGCGTTGCCTCCATTATCGTGACTGCCGCGAAGAATGGCGAGCTCTCCCTGTCCGTCAAAACCACAAACGAGACTGAGGGACTTTTCACCGTCGGCCTCAACTCGTCGCTGGCCGCTGCAAGCAATTGTTCCGCACCACCGCACAATGGAACCAAGCTGCCACCGACTCCGCCGCAATACACCGGTGCGGCTTCGACGTTGGGCTTTTCGCTTACGGCGGCTGTCATCTCGGCTATGTACCTTGTTTTCGCTAGTTTGTAAGGGAGTAGCCAACCCCGTCGTAGTTGATCACGACCAGGAAAAGGGGGTGGTAGATGCTTGGTAATGTGAAGGAAGGGTGTGAGACCTAGCGGAAGGTTTGGATTTAGCGTGCGGTGTATATGGGACGGCGTATGATTGGTTAATGAAAATCGATGACGGTACGCGGGCTGGTAATTTCCTTTTGTGTTGGGTTAGAACTTATAAGTGGTGTCGTTTGCGTGCCGACAGTTATTTCCCCAAGGCTTAACCTTGTGGGCTCAGCTACTGAGTAGCTTCTATTAATACAAATACGATTAGCGAGTGTTCGGAGACCGCGCGCACATGTGTTACTTTGGTTCTATCCATGTTTTCCCGGCATGTCAGCCTTATCTGCACACCATGTTACGGTGTCAGAAAATTCCATAGTATGGAGGCGGACGCGATACTAGGATATCCCCTCGCAGCGCAGAAGATGTCGGGAAATTTGCCCTCCACGCTGGTCAAAGTCACCGTTGGACGAGTAAATTGGATACAAAGTAAGGTATGTAGTTCAGTATAGTAATTAAAGTTCAGAAAAGACCATCCAACAGGGGCACCTCTGCTAGCCTAAATGCACCACGCAGTTACAGTGCCAGAGTATGTAGTGCGGGATTGCCCCGGCCAAAAATAAGCGCTCACTGCCGCGCGCGCGTCCGTCCAGAACGCTTCTCTGCAGCTTCATAGAATAAGCTCCCATCATATATCCTCCTAACATCTTCCTTCCTTATAATACCGTCCTCGGGCCACAGGAAAATATACGTTGCCAACCCTAGTCATCATCAGCACCATATCCACCAATCATACAACGTTACACTTGCATTCAAATGCCGCACCACCCCATCCAATCGGGTCCATAATACCCCTTTGTCCCTTAAGCCCCTCCCAAATCTCCTGCGCAGTCAACCCATCCTTCTCCCCGTCCCCGTCCCCGTACTTCGAAAAGAAATCCTCAAATTTCTGCGGAACAAACCTTCCTTCGTTGTCGTACGTGCCCGTGTCGGAGCCGTGCTTGGTTTTGTGGATGTTCGAGAGGTATAGGCGGAAGAACGGATCCGGGATGATACTGGGACATGAGGGGTATGAGAAGTTGGCGTGGATGACGAACATGGAGAGTGCGCTGAGGAAGATGTTGAACCCGATTTCCCGGAAGCCCCGGTATGTGTCCAACGGCCAGATTATCCCATCGTCGTCGTAGTCGAAGAAGGCGCAGTGTTGTTGCAGGACTGTTTGTGACGCATGCGTCTTGGCGTAGTCGTTTGTTGTGGTGCCGTCGGGGTGGGCTGATGTTGCAGCGAGGTTGACGCGCGCGGTACCTAGATGTAGTGTGTTAGTTTGTTGCTTTTGCCAGCGAGGAGATGCGGACCGGGGCTTTTGAAGTGGAGTTCTTCTTCGTCTGTGGGGATGTAGGGCTTTCTTTTGACGGTGACTTCGTATTCGGGGATTGATGTCTGGATCTTTCGCGTGCCATTCGGTAGATGGTTATCGTCGTCGCTGCTACTACTGGTTCCTCTCGAGATCTGCTTTTCGACGGCGGGTATTAGGTGTTCGGACATGGCGTTGTTTCGGTGAGGAATATGGGGTGCAAATGTGTCCTCTCGAGCAGTTAAATAGGCTGCATGTGATGGCGTTACAATCCCGATGGTTGAAGTTCACATGTCAGTGACGGATATACAGGAGATCGGAGTGAGTTTCGGAATTAAGTGCCGCTGCCCGATGACGTCATGACATACCAACTCATCTGATCATGTGATGTGGGCGGGGTCAATGCCACTAGCTTCGGTGCTAATGGGCACATATCATAACGAAAGCAATAGAAAAACTGCAATATCCAAAGCCGCCCACTATAGCTTGGACAGAACTTAACCAGCCGCGCGTACTAGCAGAAGAGGATTACATTTGTGTCAATCGAGATATCAGACAAGTCGAGTACAATATGCATGTAGCTCAGACTTATTTGAACCGGTAGCCACTCAGAAGTTTCGGTACATATACCTTACCCTAAAGTATCTTATCCGCCCTATGATACCCGCACAATGTACTCGGAGGGTGCCAAAAGTCGGGCGTGCCCCATAAAATGCGGAAATTCTACACTTCCACCACAACAATAGAGAGAAATTGTTGAAATATAGAAGGGGAGAACCGTGTGAATAGACTTAGGTACAGAGTGTTAAGAGAGAGAAGAAGAAAGACTAGAAATATATAGTACAAGAAAGCGGTGTGCCTTGTGCCCTACGGCTTACAGTCAGCTCCGCCATCAGTCAGATCTATTTATGCAACACTTCCCCCTCTTGCTGTGCTCCTTAAAAGCAAAGCAGCAAGAACATCAGGACTAAGAAAGCCAAGTAAGAATGCAACGGACGAAGGACCCATATGGCCGGCCGGTAACAGCCGTGATGCAGGAAACTCCCCAGAAACCTACACCATCCCCGGAGACAAAAGATAGTACTCAAAAAAAAGATCAGACTGCCGCTCATGGTGGGAACTCCGAGACAAAGAATAGCTCCGCATCACAGCGCAGATGAGCAAAGACAAATGACAAATAGAATGCATAGCCCCGCAGCACAGCGCAGTCAGGCAAAGGAATGGCGGCCCCGCAACACAGCACAGACAGGCTCAGATAGAATGGCCCCACAGCACAGTGCAGTCAGGCAAAATGGAGTGGCCCCGCAGCACAGTGCAGACGGGCTTTAGAGAAGGTCACATTCATATTCGTCAATACCACGTGCAAGTAGAGAATTACCATGTTTCGGGCGCTTGGAGCGCCGGTCTGGCTTCATTTCTGAATGTAGTTCCCAGCAATCATCTTGCCGATGGCCACCTTTATCACAGTGGTTGCAGGTCAGGCGAGGTTTATCAGACTGACTCGGATATTGTCTCTTTCCATGTGCATCGAGAGCTGATCCAGAATTGGGGTCACCAATCTCAGTAGAGGTTTGACCAGAGGCACATCGGCGGTCCTCATCACAGAGCTGAGTAACTAATTGCTCCACATCGATTTCATCATCAGCAGTCTGGTGGATGGATTGGGTAGTTGAAACAATAAAGCTTTCGAAGCCATTGTTGAGACCATTTAGGATTGCTGATGCTTCGATTCCATTGCTGACTGGGGCACCAGAGCTGCGAAGTTGTTGCACTTGTAAGCGGAAAGCATCAAGGTAGAGTTCCATCGCATTTTCTTCATGTTTCCAATAGTCAGCAAGCTGCAAGGTGAAGAGCTTTTGCCAAAGATAGAAGCGGGCTGAGAATCCTTTCCTTTCGTAGAAGGTCTATAACTTCCCCCAAAGCTCCACACGGTTTCGAATATTGAGGACTTGGCATTCAACGCGTTCGTTTATGTAGAGGAATATCTCGGCTGTAGCTCGTTCGGCATCTTCATCCCCCTTCTGAACTGCAGCGTCATTGTCATCAGAGGATGGGCCTGCAGTGTTGCTACGAGTACGGCTGCTGCCAGTGGCACTACCGGAAGCGGTTGTCGGTGTTGGGCATATCTTGCGCTGAGAGACGATTGACCAGAGGCCTGCACGGATAAGCAGCATCTCCATTTTTGTTTTCCCCGTTGCGAAGTTGGCACCAGTAAGCTTCGGCACAAGCTGATTGTAGGTGGAGGATGAGGAGGAGGACGAAGGGTTAGGTTTGGACGACATCGTGAGATTTGTGTAACAGATTTCGAGGATAAAGATCAAAATAGAGTGGCGACCGCCGGGCTCATAACCTGTTGAAATATAGAAGGGGAGAACCGTGTGAATTGACTTAGGTACAGAGTGTTAAGAGAGAGAAGAAGAAAGACTAGAAATATATAGTACAAGAAAGCGGTGTGCCTTGTGCCCTACGGCTTACAGTCAGCTCCGCCATCAGTCACATCAGCAAAAAACATTTCCGTCCGGGAGGAATGGCTCCGTCAGAGTGGACGCGCTCCGTCAGAGCCGTCAGAGACACCCCGGTGGCTGATTACTCCGCGCCCGGCGTCAATCCCACGCGTCACGTTGCACATCGCCCTCTGATCGCAGTTTCGCCGTTTCTTCCTCAGACTCTTCAAGAGCATTCTCAGATGCTCCTGAAAGCACCTGCAGTTATGGAGGTGCATTCAGGACGCTACGAGATTTGACTATTCGGATAGTCAAATTTTGGAGCAGCTGAGACCGCTGCGAAGCTCTGCGGGAGACTTGGTGCCGTATTCTCAAAGCAGCGGTTCTTAGGGTTCCATAGGCACAAGGCATTTTGTCTATCATATTCGTCTTTGTTACAGTCACAAGATTCGCTACCTCATACTATGGCATGCATTATTTAAGTATCTCTATATATATACATACGGTCAATCTGGCCACGACAGAATTCATGAGAAAGAACCGTTCTAGCTTGAGGAGCGCAGGAAGAAAGTGAGAAGATATGATACTACCCGGCCGTGAGAATCCATGCAATTGCGTGGATCCAGATGAGATGAAAATGAGATGATGTCTATCTACCCTGGGGTCTCCCAAATATGTACTCCCCGTCGCTCAGTCCACCTCCATTACCCCTGTATCCCCGTACACCTGCCAGCGCTCATCAGCGATGTACTTGGAGGCCGTGATCGAGTGAGTTGCGAGATGCACTTGGAGGCCATGATCGAGCGAGTTTGGTGATGCACTTTGGGGCCGTGATCGAGCGAGTTGGGAGATGCACTTTGAGGCCGTGATCGAGCGAGTTTGGAGATGCACTTTAATGCCGTGATCGTGCGAGTTTGGAGATGCAATTGGAGGCCGTGATCGTGCGAACTTGGAGGCCGTAATCGAGCGAGTTTGGAGCTCCACTTTGAGGCCGTGATCGTGAACTCAGAGATGCACTGGGAGGCCGTGATTGAGCGAGTTTGGAGATGCACTTGCAGGCTATGATCGAGCGAGATTGGAGGAGTACTTCGAAGCGGTCCATTTGGAGGGAGGCGCGACGGCAGCTGAGACTCTATTCATTGGGTAACTTAAAATTGTGGGAAGGTATAGAGTTGAGTACAACAACATCCGCCAAGAGATGGGAAACTGGCTGGGAGCGGGAAACTGGCTGGGAGCGGGAGACTGTTGATCTTGGGATGATGCTGTACTTGATGTATGCTGTACTCGGTGTTAAGTCATGATCATGGCATGGAGAGATAGAGAGGGATGACTTAACTTCGTGTTCTTAGGTGATGGTAGAGTTGAGCACAAGTAAGAGAGAGATCAGAGGAGATGGGGGAAATCATCATGAGAAACTGGGATTTAAGAGAATTTCGTGTGCGAGTCAATTTACTATTCCCGATACGGCAGGTACGAGTCCCAATCCGGCGGGTTATAACACCGATACGAGGTCTTCTAAACCCAATGAGGCAAGTCGTACTCCTGATATCTCATAGCCGCTTGTATCCTCCATATCGTGCTCATCTTCATCCCCCATCTCTCTCTTTCTCATCCACAACTCTACCATCATTGCAGAACACAAAGTTAATTCATTCCTCTCTATCTCTCCATGCCATGATCATGAGTTAACACTGAGTACAGCATACACCAAAGATTGTCTGTCAGCCCTTCATTCTCACGATTTCGAGTTGACCCCTGAATGTAGCTTCAGCTTCCGGCGTACCTCCCTACCGATCGACCACCACCAGCCAGTTCTCCATAAGAGATTCAAAGGTAAAGTCACCTTGTCACATTCCCATGGTTGCGAGTTAACTAACTGATCAATTGAGTCCCGGCACACCGTCCATCGGCCGCCTCCAAGTACTCTTTCAATCTCGCTCGATCACGGCCTCCAAGTGTATCTCCAAACTCACTCGATCACAGCCCCCAAGTGCATCTCCTAACTCGCTCGATCACGGCCTCCAAGTGTATGTCCAGACTCGCTCGATTACAGCCTGCAAGTTCGCACGATCATGGCCTCCAAGTGCATCTCCAAACTCACTCGATCCCAGCCTCCAAGTGCATCTCTGAGTTCACTCGATCTCAGTCTCCAAGTGCATCTCCCAACTCGCTCAATTACGGCCTCCAAGTGCATCTCTGAGTTCACTCAATCTCCGTCTCCAGGTACATCTCAAACTCACTCGATCAAGTATATCATCAAGGAGTGACGGCGGTTGTATGGAGATACAGGGGTAACGGAGGTGGACAGGGTGACGGGGAGTAGATATTCAGCAGACCACAGCCAGTCCAGATATAGCGTGTGTAGATGGGTAGCTATATAGATACATGGATACATAGATGAGAATACAAACTGAATACATGACTGTGATTTGAGGTGCTCCCAGACATGTCGCCGGCGCTCCCAGGTGCTCCCAGGCGTGTCGTCGATCGCCAGGCGTTGTGTAAACGGCTTCAGCATAACTGCAGCCACTGCGAAGAGTGAAACACACGTGTCGTTCTGATGATGCGTATACATCACCACAAAGTAAAGGAGGTACGTATGCAATGTGACCCATCGCCAGGGCGATGGGTAGCGTGTAAATCTCCATCAGAGCATACGAGGTTCCGTCAGAGCCGTCAGAGCCGTCCAGAACACCCGGGTGTTTCAGACGGAAATTAGGGTCGTTGCTGATGCAGATCTATTTATGCAACAGAATTTTCGAAAGAGAGGGGAGTGATAATTGGTTATCAGAAATGCTTCTATGAAGTTTTCTCAGAAAAATATTTGTCATGTAGGGAATGATGAGGATCTTGGCATTTCTTGTTGTATGGGGGGCAAAAGTCGGGCGCTCTTTTGCCCTGTGTCACCGCGTCCGAAATACCCTTGTACCCGAGTACAAGGCACAAGGCCACGTCGCATAACCCCACTTTCACCAGACAACGATAAAGACGATCTAGTTCCACCCATTTCCATTTTCTATTCAAGCTCCATATTCAGCCCCGACGATGTTCAAGCGACCAGGAGATAAGCATCTTGCACCCCAACGTCCGAACAAACGCCTTAGCCGATCTCCATCACCGGCTCCCGGATCTGTCGAGCGAAATGACTCAGAAGCGGTGTCCACTTCCGCCCAACATCATGTAGTCCCCTTAGTGTCTTCAACCCCCGTGCGGGAAAACGAAAACCCACCAACGGGTCCTAATTCTGCTGCCGACGCCGGGCCAAAATGTTTTCGAATAACTAATGTGCCAACGAACTGGGATATGGATGCGTTGCTTGGTGCTCTACATAATATCGATCCTTCCCTTAAAGATCGCAAATTTCAGCTTTCGCTCTTCCCTGGGTGTTACGATCTCACTCAGACGGCATTGCTCAACTTGAGCACCTGCACTGAGTATTTTCAATCTCTCAAATCGAATGAGTCGAATTATAAGCAGGCATCGGACGAGACGCTTCTTGTGATCGACGACCATTTTTATGAAATGACGCCGTTGAACGTTCCTGAAGGCGAAATAGTCGCAGAGTATTACCCTATTTCCAACCCTCCATATCCTCCTGCTTCCCGCTGCCACCAAACTTGCCAGATGCTGACTTCAAGCGTCCTGTATGCAGTGTGGTCGCGGTGACTGGTCTTGCGGGACACGCATTCGGATCATGGAGAAGCCGCAAGACTCGCGACATGTGGTTAAAAGATTATCTACCCGGTGATATCAAGCATATCAGAATTATGACTTATGGTTATAATAGTAGTCTTGTTGAGGGAAATGATGTGAGATTGTCTGATCACCGAAGAAACTTTATTCAACAGTTGGAAAATTGTCGAATTTCGGCGGAGGTAAGCACTATCTAATCACAGCGCGAGAACTTGTATAATAACTTAGCAACTTTTTCTGAATCAGAGCCGGCCAATCATATTTATGGGGCACAGTCTAGGAGGTATTTTGATATTGCAGGTAAGTTGAATTCGTCAACTACGAACGCCTGTCTCGTCTTACTTGGTTCATAGGCATTAATTGAATCAAACCGCAACCCCTTTCACAAGTCTATTCTGAATTCGACACATGGGATTTTTCTTTTTGGAACACCCCTCTTAGGTCTTCGAACCGATGAGTTAGAAGCAATGGTGGATGCCGAGCCAGGGGAACAAAGAAATAACCTGATCGTCCAGCTAAAACAGGACTCTGAGTTTTTAGAGAATCAAAGGGAGGAACTCTTGGGCATATGGAAGGGTTTTAAACAGAAAATTTTTAGCTTTTATGAGACTAAGAAAACGCCATCTGTCAGGAAGGTAAATAGTACACCGCCCGGGTAACAACTCTGAGATACGAGATGATGAACTATTTGCTTTGTTTAGGTGGGGTCGCACGAGTTTAGAAGAGACGGGCCCGAAGTTCAAATGGTCCAGAGATTTTCTGCTCAGTTATACCTACCAGACGGATTTCAGATTCCGGTCAACAAAAACCATACGGATATGGTTAAATTTGACTCTCCGGTAGATCCCACGTACAAGACAGTTGTTAAACACCTGAAGGAGTGTCTTGGTACGTCATGGAATGATCTGCATTCACTCGTGTATAAGGAACAGCACCAAAATCATAGCCAAGTGACAACAACGCGCGCCTTTCAGCGTGATCCGCAGATTTTGCAGTGGCTTACGCATATTAGTGCTGTTCCTTACACACGGTTGGGGGCGGTATTGGTCATGTAGAATGCGAATTTGAAGCTGACATCGTTAAAGATCCGTTGGTTATCGAGAAGGCGCTCGGCCACGCTATAGATAATGTAAACCCAGATGGGTTTTTGCGGAAGTTATCTGCAGTTGATCAAAACGTGCATAAGTCCGGAATACCACCTTCGGAGGAACACAAGTTCAACTGGATCTTTAAAAACATAGACTTTAAGCAATGGAAGTCTGGTGGTAATAATCAAGTACTTTGGTTATCCGGGCCACCTGCTTGCCGAATTCATCTAGCTGCAACGCATATTGTGGACATGACAAAGGCAGACCTCGGGCCGCAGAGCACCCTGCTCTATATTTTCTGCCGGACTGTAAGGTCTAATGCCACGTTCTTTGTCCATGTTCTCCTTCATCAACTTCTTAGCAATTCACAACCCCTCAAGAAGAAAGCACTTATCATTGTATTCCTTTCTACCCTTCTTAATGCGGTTATTAGGCGCAAGGAAGCTCTGGATCCCAAACTATGGGAAAATAGCGAACGTCGCCAACTAGAAAATCTTCTTGATGTGACGCTGAGTAGCGAACATTTGGATGCTCTGGCGGCAGTCCTAAAAATTGAAGCACTGGGGCTCCTATTAATCATTGATGAGCTAGACGACGGTGGACCCAAATTCACTAGGGAACTTTGCGCATTTATCTCACAGCTGCAGGGGAGAGTCAAAGTCTTATTTACAAGCAGGCCGCAAGAGGAGATTAAGGTATTGCTAGAGGGAGTAACATCTATCGAGTACGATAAGGAAAGAAGAGGTTTAGTTATAACCTGCTCTTTATTCTACGCTAATCTAACAAACGCAGAATGCCTTAATACCCTACGCTTTGCAAACACCCGCTACCACAAAATATCGGAAGGCCATGTCGGCTCTCTGCAGTGGCTTTGGACCCATGAGCAATACCAGAAATGGACCGACTCGGACCACTCTAGTCTTTTATATATACAAGGCAAGCCCGGGAGCGGAAAAAGTACCCTTGTGAAGTACTTCAAGGAAAATCTTTTGACAATGGTACCGAGTGCGAGCACGGCTATTATAGCCTGTTTTTTTTACACTTTCAGGGAAGGTGAATTCTAAAGGAGCCACTACAACATGCTTCGGTCAATCCTCAACGAAATTCTATACCAAGATGAGTCCTGTTTTTTTCACTTCCAGTCCGAGTACCGGGAGTATCGAAGACTGCAAGAACAGGGCTATGAATATCTCAGCGACTGGCATTACAGGTCTTTAAAGAAAATTCTGCTTTCAATAGGGGACCATCCAACCATGAAACAGCTTTATCTCATTATCGATGCGGTGGATGAGTCCGATGAGGAGGACAGACGGGATATTCTCCGATTGTTGTTCAACCTTTGTTCCAAGAATAAGAACGGTTACGTTGTGAAGGTCTTTGTTGCAAGTAGACCAGTTGGAGAAATCGAGCGTTATGCCGCTAGATTTCAGGGGGTAATACGAATGCAAGATATGAACAAGCCTGATATACACAAGTTCGTCCAGTCTTTCTTTTTAGAGGTCGAGTTCCCTAGGGATGTCCTGGACCGAGCTACGGACTACATAGTTAAACATGCTCGCGGGGTGTTTCTATGGGTGCGGTTAGTTTGCGACGAGCTAGACAAATACGCAATGCGGGGTACTAACGAGAAACGGATTTTTGATTTCCTCGAAAGCCTGCCCACTGAGTTAGATGAGTTTTATAAACTTATCTTCAACAACCTGGAGGGTGGCACAGAGCAAGATGTTCTGGATGGGATAAAGATGTTCCAGTTCGTTCTATTCTCCAGCCGCTCGCTTACAGTTTCTGAACTCCAACATGCTTTCGCCATCCCCGATGACCCAAGCACAGGTCTTGGATCAATTCCCTCAGTCGAGTCGTTCGAAATGAATAGAATATTTGGTATGAAGAATCGAATCATTCGGTGTGGGTGCAACTTTTTAGAAGCCAAATGTACCGGTGATGGTAGTTCATTCCTAGGGAGAAATGTTTCAGAACTGTCCTCTAACAAGCATCTATAGAAACCAATGTACAAGTAATGCATCAAACAGTCCGTGAATTCTTCTTCCAGCCGAATGGACCTGTAGCAAGCTCTAGGTTCGGAGTGATTAAAGACGATGCACATATTAGGATAATAGCAACTTGTATCCGGTATCTCACATTTTGCGCTGCACATACCGCCACGGCTCAATTCCCGCATATTAGCACTTGGACATCCGGACACTTCGAATCTTATGTTAAATATCTCAACCAAAGGCCATTGATCAACTACATACTTGGTCATCTGACAGACCATATAGGGAAATGTCCCGGGACTGCGCATGTGAATCTCTCGCCACTTGTTTCGCTGCTTCTTACGGAATTGACTCCTGATAACCCAGCATCACAACTTTTAGAAAACTGGGTTAGTAATACTCCTCTTCTGAACCAGGCTCTTGCAAGCCAAGGTTCAAGCGACACCGCCGTGCAATTCAGGAACGAAATCTTATGGGCCGCTTCCAGCCTCGGGTTTCACAGAGTTGCTGAAGCATTACTGATAGCCAGCACTCCAATCAACTTACATCGGCCACGCAAAGCCCATTTATCAGTTTCTACAGAGCGCAGGCACCAGGACACCGTTCGGCAGCTACCCCAAATCGAGGCCCAGACACACTCAGGATACACGGCACTAATCCTAGCTGCTAGAAATGGGCATGAGGCCACGGTCAGGCTGCTACTCGACAGAGGCGCCCAAATCGAGGCCCGGACACACTCAGGATACACGGCACCGATCCTGGCTGCCAGAAATGGGCGTGAGAACACAGCAGAACTGCTGCTCGACAGAGGCACCCAAAACGAGGACTGGGCAAGTTTAGGATCCACGGCTCTGATTCTGGCTGCCGAGAATGGGCATGAGGCCATGGTCAGGTTGCTGCTCGACAGAGGCGCCCAAATTGAGGCCCGGACACGCTCAGGATACACGGCACTGAACTTGGCCGTTGGGAATGGACATGAGGCCACGGCCAGGCTGCTGCTCGACAGAGGCGCCCAAATCGAGGCCCGGGCAAGTTCAGGAGATACGGCGCTGATTCTGGCTGCTGAGAATGGGCATGACGCCACGGTCAGGCTGCTGCTCGACAGAGGCGCCCAAATCGAGGCCCGGACACACTCAGGATACACGGCACTGATCCTGGCTGCTAGAAATGGGCATGAGGCCACGGTCAGACTGCTTCTCGACAGAGGTGCCCAAATCGAGGCCCAGACACACTCAGGATACACGGCACTGATCCTGGAGGCCAGAAATGGGCGTGAGAACACAGCAGAGCTGCTGCTCGACAGAGGCGCCCAAAACGAGGACTGGGCAAGTTCAGGATACACGGCTCTGATTCTGGCTGCCGAGAATGGGCATGAGGCCATAGTCAGGCTGCTGCTCGACAGAGGCGCCCAAATCGAGGCCCGGACACGCTCAGGATACACGGCACTGAACGTGGCCGTTGGGAATGGACGCACGGCCAGGCTGCTGCTCGACAGAGGCGCCCAAATCGAGGCCCGGACACGCTCTGAACCTGGCTACCACAAATGGGCATGAGGCCACGGTCAGGCTGCTGCTCGACAGAGGCACCCAAATCGAGGCCCGGACACGCTCAGGATATACGGCACTGACCCTGGCTGTTGGGAATGGGCATGAGACAACAGTCCAGCTGCTCCACGAACGGGCTGTTAAAACATTATTCTGGTCCGCCATTTTCTGTGACCACTATAGACGGTGAGATAGTGACTTCTTAAAGTTTCAGATTTTGGTGTTTGCCACAACTCAGGTCGGCTAACGCACAACAAATAGAACCGCGGTCCTTTCGAAGCGTGGAATTTCGTGGTTATATACAGGTACTAGTGATGGGGACGGCTTCGCCGCCTTTGTGGAATATAAGGTCATACAAATACAGTATCTCCAGCCAGCTCCCATCCAGAGCTGGAGTTTGTGCTCAAAAGGTACCATAAGAAGTAAGAAGCAGGAAAGGGGATATATAAGAGGTGAAGAACAGTGGGAGTCAGACCAGTAGCAACTTTAGTGTCTATCTACCCACCCCCATACTTCTGTATATACAGTTTCTAGTTTGTGTATTATTTACTCTACATTTAGTAAATGGTTTTTGGCTCTGCACAGAAGAGTCCAGTTGGAGCAGTGGCTGCAACAGTAGTCACCACTCACCCAAGATAGCGATGTTATTTATAGATTGTTTACTCTGCAATTAGTACTTTATGTTGATTTTAGCTATTGTGCCATTTCTTGTAATGCAAATATTTGTATATAATAAATAAAAATTACATACTGGAAGCGGATGCCTTTGGAGGGTGTTCCTGGCTATCCTTGGACAGTAGTATGTATTCAATATCTTTATACCAGCAGGCATCCTTTGCTTCAACAGGAACTTCTCATTACCACCCAGGTCAGTGTTCTCAACCGTCCCGTCCGTCCGGGATCACGTAGGACGGGGACGGGACGGCACCGTCCGTCTGAGTCAGGACGGGGACGGACGGATGGGACGGCCGGGAACTGAGTATTCACCGTCCCCGGCCGTCAACTGTCGACATCCATGGATCTTTCTCAGTGTACATAATATTCATATAAAACTTATTACAATTATCCTGACCTTCAAGAAAGGTCCTTTAGCATCGGTTCCATCTGTGCAATGTCTGATTCCGTTGATCAAGTCTTGCTGTATCCACGATTTCAGATGCTTGTATGACATCATCTGCCAAGCGGTTGCGTAGGTCACTTTTGCACTATGGAATATACGTTTGGTTCATCTGACATTGCAGGAATACTCATTAACTCTACTAGGCATAGATACATTCATTTATAACTCTTACCACACGCTTTCAGGACTAAATTGTTAATCATCTAAGTATATCCTGTAACCGCCCCATAACGGCCGGGGACGGTGGATGACTGCCGATGACGGTGTTTTCACCGTCCCCGGCAGACAACGGGCGCCCAGCCGTCATTTATATGCTAGGATGGGACGGACGGATTTTGCGCCGTCCCGTCCGTCCCGGCAAGAACTCGGACGGCACTACCGTCCCCGGCCGTCGGACGGGACGGTTGAGAACACTGATATGAGTTCGATAAAGTATCCGCTTCAGCTATTCTGCGCTACCTGCAGTATAATGCGGCGATTATGGAGCGTTTCTTCATGATGGAAGTTCGTCGCCTTGCCTAATCTTGCACATCAACATTCTGACTGTGGCATAGACATTGTATACTCACATCCGCCTTCACGTTCTTGTTAGCTTGCTCTGCGGCGAATTCTACAAAAAGTTATCAGGCTTATCGAACAGTATGTTTCTATGACTATTGGCGACCTATGCGGCTTGAACAAGAAGTTAGAAGACGAGACAAAAAGGTTCAACACGAATACTGATCAAAGGCGTCGTTGGTTAGACGACTTCGCGGCGCATGAGGTTACGGCTTACAAGCAGTACTTAGAGAGATATCCGGTCCATGTCAGCTTCTACCGTGTTATGGACACCCTTAAAGTCTCTTACCAAGCCTGGATCAAGCCCAAGAACTTCAAGTCTGTTCGAAATGCGGTCGCTAATGAGGAGTTCCTGAAAGACAAGAATGAAATGATACGATTGGATTGGGCTCCCCATTCACCAGATATAAATCCAATTGATAATATATAGTTTATATGGAAAGCGCGCTTTAGAAAAGTAATGAGGGACCCTAAAAAAACGACCTCATGGCTGTGAGGAAGTCATTGTTGTCGCGCAACGGTTGTGCGAGGAGTTGCCATGGGAGCGTATTTACCGATGGATAGATGGCATGCCGAGAAGGGTCCGTACCCTGCTTCACTACAATGGTGGTCCTACACGATGGTAGAGCTTCTTACATGTGTATACTACGTGCAATTTCATTCTTATTGACCTGCGTTGTGTTGAGAAATCGGTTTTTTGAATGTTGTCCGTGGGTCGCAAAAATGCCAAGCGTCCGCTCACTTTCTTCACTCGTCTGGCAGGAAGCCAAAGACTTGTTGATCAATATTGCAGCGGCCTTGAACATGTAGACGGCGAGGGTGCGACGCTTGCATCTGGACTTTTCGGGCAAGCCACGTCGACCCAACCATCTCTTGTAGTTATCGATCCACTCTTCTTCGTTACAAATTACCAGCTATGATACTGATAAAAAAGGCTCTCAAACGTCGAATGCTCATGTAGAGACTTGGGCAGGACTAGCGTCGCAGGACATTATCGAGATCGTTGAGGTTGATTCTGCCAGTGCGTAGAGTCTCTGAAGTTTATAACTACTTAGTTTCTCAGTTTCATCTGATCCGTCTATCATTCGAAGCTAGTCCTCGGCGGTCGCCTCATGTTTGGGGCCTAACATCGCGATTTTTGAAAATGGGGAAGAGTGTTGCTCTGGCGCTTATCGTTGTATGCATGGGGCGATGCATGATATACTTTTGGAGAAGGCAGAAACGATTAGGCAGCAAAAAAAAAACAATAAATGAACGTGTACCGAATCATGATACCAAACATGCAGATCGTTAATGTCCAGAACATGCATCCCTGCATTGTGATTGGACAGGTGGTAGACAATCAGGAGTGCGAGCGGTAGGCGAGAATGGCCCCGCCATGATGGCCAGAGAAGCCTCGCGAGTAACTATCCATCGAGGTGCTGTTGTCCAATGCTGTAACAGAGAAATAGTGTATTCCTTATTCTAAATACATTGAATTGATAGAAATATCATCGCGCCCATATTGTCGCCTAAGCCCTAAGCCCTAAACCCTAGACAGGTCGCGCCCAGCGCCATACTAAACACAAAGATTACAACCGTGTCGTGGCTACCCTGCGACAATAACAGCCAGAAGCACCTCTATTAACGGATTGTGTTGGGTTTATCGATGGCAAAATGCATAACATCACAAGACCAAAATGTAGGCAATGTACATGCTTTTCTAAACACAGGCGAAGCACCATTAATCTAATCAAGCTACAATCACATCGGTGGAATAGTTGCTCATTTTTGTCTAATTGAAGGTCGGGATCATGATCGATGGCTGTATAATCAGGGTTTGTAAACCATGCATATCTGCCAAATGGACAGCCAGCATGCGTATGGGGCGATCCCGGCTTAATCCACACCTTCTATCACCGTACGAAGGAATACATCTTACTCCTTCGCAGCTCAATTCAACAAACGCATGAAATCCCTTCGAGTTTCGATTGAGTGACATTTGGGCATATTCGGTTTCTTGCAGTGTTGCCAGCGGTCCAGGTGCGGACCAGTCCAGACTGGAACCACCCAAGTCCAGTCCAGTCCAGTCCACCGAAATTTCGCACTGGGATCGGACCAGTGTACAATTTTTGTGCACTGGTCCGGACTGCCTAAGCTACAGCGCGATTATTAGACCATTTCCAAGCCCATCCGGAAGTGTATGTCGACTAATAGGTGCTGCTGCAAAATCTGTGACGAGTCTCTTAACTCACACTCTCTCAATTGTCTAAGATAACACGAAGTCATTCAAGATTTATAGGCTCGCGCGCCAATTCAAACCCTAGGCCAACACCACATGATGTCTGTACTCTACATAACAATTGCTACATAATTCAGCCCAATAGTGATGATCTGACAGGAATGATATCCAAGGAGAATTATTTCCATAGAGGATACTATCCGAGCAGTCTGAGTTCCGAGGAGAAGCCACTCTGATACCGTTGGCCAGGGATTACTTAAATTGTTAGCACTGGACTGGTCCGCACTGCGTCAGTCCAGTGCAACACCCTAAATTCCCAGTCCAGTCCAGTGCAACTATTTTTCGCACTGGACTGCACTGATCCCTACAATGGACCGGGACCGTCCGGACTACTGGCAACACTGGTTTCTTGCATACACATTAAGTTAACGTTCTTACTACAGCATGTTGGAAAATACTTTATTGTATGTATACTGTTGCAAAATACTTTGGTTTGCTTGCGTGGTGGTCAAGTGAGTCGGTATTTTGGAATAGAAACACCTGCACTTGAAGAAGTTTTCACGGCGGAGTTCATTGGGATCCAGAAGACCATGAATGGGCGTCGCGATCGGAATAGGAGGAACATAGCTTGGACACAGATGTAGAATAACATAGCAGACTGAAGCTGGTTTGCTTCATGTTGAACTATCATACATTGACTCGGTGAAGTGACTGTCAAAATTGACTGTCTAGAATCATGGCGTGCGGCTGGTGGTGACAAAATCTGGATGATAGGTGATGCATGCCTTGAGGGTTGTATGTGGTGGGTCTGGACCATGTGGTATTGTCCAATCTACAGATAGGATAATCCCGCGTGTGGGATGCAACAACCGGGCAGCGCCGCACAATTCCATAGGTGGACTAGAATGCATCCTGACATAGGGTTGTCGGTATATGCGGATGTGCCAAGAACTGCTGGTGCCTGATATCGCATTTGGGGGGGGACAAATTGGTGCGGGGTGGGGGTTTGGTGTTGAGGAGTTATTTGCGGTTCTCAGTAAAAGTAGGAAATGAAGTGATTGGTGGGTGATGGGGCATGTACACTACGCAATCGTGAAATATTAACTCTTGGAAACCTGCCAGTCATAAACTACAAGCCAAACAACCCCCAATCTGGATCCTCATCATCGGAGCTTTCTGAAAGGACTTCCTCCTCCCCTCCTTTCGACAACGTAGGTTTTAATTCTTCCGCCTCTTCGACTTCTTTCGGTGGTGCAGGTTTTAATTCATCCACCCCCTCCCCTGATGCAGGATTTAATTCTTCGCCCGGAGCATTATTTTCCACGGCATCTGATAGCAGCATATCATCATCACCACCACCAACGCTTTTCTCAGCGGGATCGGTAGCTACGGTACCGCTCCCCTCATCAACTGCATCCGGTAAGAAGCCCCCACCTTCATCTTCATCTTCGTCTTCATCTTCGTCTTCAGACTCTCGGAAGAACCCACCGCCGACCGAATCATCCCCATCAAAAAGGAATCCACCACCACCGCCACCAGGCATAAAGCCACCACCACCACCGCCACCAGAAATCTCATCTTTACTAGCATCTGGTAGGAACCCTCCAGATTCCCGTTCTTGGACAAATCCCCCACCGCCGTCAAAAGAAGCGTCATCATCGTCAACAATGAACCCACCGGCCCCATCTTCTGCTTCAAACCCACCAGCAGCCTCTTCCTCCTCTGCCTGACTGTCCGCCAGAAACCCTCCACCAGCCTCTTCCTCCTCCACCCCACTATCCACCAAAAACCCACCACCACCTGCATTGTCATCACCTTCGTCCCACGTATCCTCTCGCTTCCCCCTGCTTCTCCTTTTGCCCTTCCCCTTCCCCTTCCCCCTCCCCCTCCCCTTCCCAATATCCTCTACCGTTTCCTGCATCCTAATCCCCGGCATCTCATCCGTGCCCATACCCAATCTCTCCCTTATTCGTAACCTCAATAACCAGCGTCTCCAAAGCGCCAATGCCTCTGCAGCCTTCTTCCTCTCTCTCTCTTTCTCTTCCTCGGTTTCAAACCCCTTCACCACCTCCCGCACTGCCTCCTCATACTCACTTGCCACAACCACGCCTTTGATAACCGCACTCGCCTGTCGGTTCCGAAACTCAAACCCCGTTACTGCGTCGGAATAATCGATTCCCAGCAGCTTTGCAGCGCGGGCGGCGAGAGCATGGTGGACGTGCGCGCCGCCTGCAGGAATCATGGAGGGGACAAAGATGTCCAGATTTCCGAATTTGTTCTTTGGAACGAGGCCAGCGGTGACAGGCGGTGGGGTATACAGTGTAGTCTGGGAGATCGCAAAGAGAGGTTGGTGAGGCTTCTCGTCGTCTGGTTTATCTTCGGAGTCTTCGTTTCCTCTTCCAGCTCGCACACGCCTCGGAGCAACCGTAAATTTCATGGGAATCTCATCTTCGCCAACCATGCGGCCGAGTTTGTACCACTGCTCCCGAGTCTTGACCTCCTTCACATCCTGTCGTCGAAAAATTGTCTCTATCCTCCCGCGGCCAGTAGAAACAGTGCCTACCTTTCGCTCCGGCCAGATAACCTCTCCGCGTTTTAGATGGCGTTTGAGCGCAAAAATTGGATGGTCTTTTAAGTCTTGTACATTGTTTGGTACCGGCTCGCCGAGTGTCAACTGTGAGAACTCTGCCGTCTCAAGCTGGTCACGGTCGATTTCGAAACCGCGGTGGAAGTTGCGTAAGAGTTTACGGTACCATATTTTACCGCCTTTAGTGGTGGTTACACGTGAGCGCCGGGTCTTTGCCGAAAGAAACTTTGCGTAACGACGGGTTACGTCGATAGAATGTCCGGTGTCTTCGATTGCGATGGCGTAGACGAGGGTGTTGAGGGTATCTGATTGAGGAGGCTCGATGAGCTGTGGTTTGGCGACGGAGCAGGTGACGAAAGGGTCAATGGTAATCCATTTCTGGGAGGGGATTGACCATGCTTCAACCCAGTAAACTGGGTATGCGCTCTCCGGTGTTTCTGGTGTCGCGGGCTTTGGTTTAGCCTTTGGTATTGTGGGTGTGCGAAGAAGGGGGCGTCGGAGGCTACCAAATCGTCGGGGAGTAGGTGCTTCGCTGTCAGAAGCATCGGAGGATATTGAGATAGCAGTTTGTTGTGGCGGTTGTAGTTTTTGCTTCGAGATAAAAGAGAAGGGAAGAACTTGAAGAGAGCAGACGAGACGTGCAGTTATTCCAGCGGAACGGAGAAGTGCACAGAAAAGTTGGGCGCCGATATCACGGGAGCCCGTGAGCGTCGTAGACGCCTGGATGAAATCGGTTTTGGTTACTAGTTCTATGCCCGGAGGAGGAGACCACTGCCGAGTGATCAATTATCATATTGTAGAGTAAGACGGAAGAGAATATACATTTTTGAGGGCTTCGAGTTCCTGCCAATGGGACGCAACAAGGCCTCTACGTGTAATACGGAATTTCTTGCGGAAGGCGTTGGCGGCTTCATTCAAACCGTCGATAAAGAGTTTGGATCGCCGGAACTGTTGGTCCGTAGAATCGTGGTTGAGTTTGTCGTACGCTTTCTCAGGAAGGAGTGGCCGTAGATTTGCCTAGGCATAACTTAGGATGGGCTTGCGAAGTGCTGTGGTGGCAAAGATACCTTCAATTCGGAGTTGTTGCACCATCTGCTTCTAATGTACGCGTGGTAAAGAAGACATATAAGGTGTAGCTTGTGAGTTTCGAGTCTTATCCTTCGTTCTACGGTAGTAATCTTTCGTCGAGGTTCGGCGGCTTTTCGAGTTGCTGGGTTGTCGAGGATGAGCTCCAGAGGCGCTGGTTTCGGGGGTGGTAGTTCTTGCGCTTGCATAATATCCTGTATATTTATCGCTATAATAGCTGTCAGACCTGAATAAACTCTGTGGGTAAACATAGCGGACGTTTTGCACTCAAGTCCACGTCTTCCCAAGCAATATCATCGTCAGAATCGACCGCTGACTCTTCGCCCCCGTCATCGCCATCCTGTAATAGATCTTGATCTGCCGGCAGTTGTTGGGCATCGCCTCTTTCCACCGCCTCGCTCTCATCAGACACTACAACAACCTGTTTCTCTTTTCCCTTCCTCCGCTTCCGGGCTCTTTCCACCGCATCATTGTCGCTTCCTGAGGTCCACCCCCTCTTCGAATCCTCCGCCAACATCTCTCGAAACACCTCTGGTACAAGTGGTTCCTGCACTCGTCGTGCATTCCGGCGTGCGCTACCACCGCGCACGCGTTGCTCGGGTGCACGCCGCCGGGAGGGCGATACCTGCGATTTGGTGACTTGGACGGAGGAGTCCGGAGAGTGGCTGCGACGCGGGGAGTCGGATATTGAGATAATGTCGAAGACTTGTTCTTCCGAGTTGATAGGCGTGGCCGCTGCTGCACGACGACGTTTTCGTGGCATTGTGTTGATAACGATGGAAGCGACGATAACGTTAGTGGTTAGGAAGACGCGATCCTCATGACGCATACTTGCCTCCGATGCCACGTGACATATTTCATGTGAGCTTCGCTTCCGGCTCTCCTAGGCGTTGCCTACAAGCTTGCTATACTACAGCCGGGTAAAATTTCGAATAATGTGACCGATATGTTTAGAATGTTAGAACCAGGGTTAAGGCAGCAATAATACCTCCAGTCTGGACATAATTGACATCATCCTCCCACTTCATCTACTAGATGCTTCCCAGAATCGGCAACAAACAATCCCTCCCAGTAACAAACGCATTGTTAATACCGATTATTTCTTGATCAGTCCCACGTACATTCTGGTATAAAGTATCGTCTTAGGACTAACATGAGTAGATTGTTGATATGGCAACTCTCAAATCACTCTCGATGGAGATACATTTGGCAACTGTAGATAGCATATCTCGGTAACCGAGATTTGAAAGTCGCTAAACATCATACTGTATTCACTCTATTTAGAGTATGACAGACCCCTACTCCCCTCCGCCTCCGGGCAGGCCGGCTAGATGGCGGAGCTCTATATAATCGCCAAACATGTTTCGCCTAGTTAACCGTCATTTTTCCTCGCTATCACGACCATATTTTTACCGGAAGTTTTGGGTAAAGTGTTAGACGACTTCGAGAGTTCCTACGACGGCTTGATTGGATCAATCGTTTAGATACTCGAAAACATGTTACTGGCACCGTGTGATTTTGGCAAAGAACAGAGCGAATCAGAAGTTAGTAATGGATGCAACGACTGTTTTATGTTTATCTTGCTGAAGAATCTGAAGGATCTTAAATCTGTAACCATCTGTCCCGAGCACTTCTTAGTCTCAGAATCATCCTCCCATTTTACGGTGTTTTTGACTGCACTAAGCGCGGCCAAGATAAATACTTTGGTTTTTGAGGGTGTGAGGAAAGGATACTATCCAGGACTTTTCGACCATAAGCTTCCAAAGCATAGCAACGATTTCTGGATCAAGGAGTTTACTACTAGACGCAACATGATTACAAAACCCGAGCTATGCAGTTCATGCATGTCGGCCAGTTTCGCAAAAAGTCCTTATTCCAAAGTTTTCCACGGCTCACGTCTCTAAGCTTGATCAGGTTGCTTTGCATAGCTTGTATAATGGAGACTTAGATGTCTTATTTACCCCCATGGTTTGGATATTGGCTTTGAGTGAACTCCAGACCTTAGTATCTTACAAGCTGATCCGAATACACTAGGTGGGGCGGCATCATTCAGAGGCTTCGAATGTTTGCTGTCTCAACGCATATATACTAGGATGCTAGGCAGCGGTCTGAATCCACAACTAGATCATCTACTAAACGGATTGAAAGAATTGAGAATAGAGTGCGACGAAGGTGACTACCTCGATTATGTGACAGCTACGTTCCATTCTTGTTATGCTAGAAGGCCACCGACTGCCCAACTTCAAGACATTTAGGGTCGAGGGAAGACAGTTTTTTTATAGGGAAGAGGGGGGAGGGTTAGAGATCTCGTGCTTCATGGGTTCTTGCCACCGTAGATACAATAGTCAAGTGGGTAGGATGGGGGGCATTCCAATGGATTGAATGTGCATTTGATAATTCAACAATGTCACGGTTGACATAGCGTTTGTACTTCTAAAACAATGTAGTACAGAGCTGTCTACTATGGCATTCGATATTCGCAATGAATAAATGCACTGTTCACAATACTACATCTCCTACTTGCTAGGCACTTTCTAAAGTTGTGGCTTTGTACTGTAGATTTGGACTAATATGTGGTCACTTGTTTACGATCACATTACCCTTACACCACCTTTCCTACCCAACTTCCGGACGCCACTCTAATCAACCCCAATGGCACAAACCCTCAAAAACACCTTGTTTTCCCTTCTCATGTTACTGTCAATTCCCTCGGGGAGGGGCTTTAGCTTCCCTCGTTTCGTGGTCGAACCAACACTTCCGAGCATTCAAGAGCTCCAAACCGATGTCCTCGCAGATTCACTCGCCAAAACATTCCCTGCAAACACGCATCAAAACCCCGCCTACTCTTCAGTCTTGATCTACCTCTCGTCCCTCGAATCCAAACCCTCATGCCACCGTGCCGCCACTGCAGCTTTCATTTCCGATTGCAACAGTCTCGACACTACCCGCTCCGACCTGCGATACCGCTATGCCGCGCGGTTGGCAGTGTGCGAGTTTGAAGCCACCGGAATCTTGTATCCACCCGAGTGTCGAGACGGTGACGGCCACAAAAAGTGTATCAAGCGCCTCGAGGAACGCCCGCAGTGGTGGACGACGCTGAGCAATAACATCCAAAATGCTATGGTGATTTGTGCGGCTGTTCGGCATGAGGTAGAGAAAGGTAGGTAACGCTATATGTGAGGAGAAATATGGTGCTGATGTGAGCAGATTCGTTGTTGGAATTGCATAGAAACGTCACGAAAGTGCAGGAACAGCTCTTTAAGGCAATGGATGACTCATTGAATCAGGTGTGGAGAAACCAAGGCGAGCAGAAGGACTTCGTTGGCGACTGGAATACATTGCTGCATCGTGTCAAGGAAGACTTGTCGGAGCTACAGCTCGACGTCATGACAAAGGTGCAGATGGGTGGACACACGCTCGAAGGAGTGCTATCGGGATTGTTGGAAAGGATTATGGAGGAACAGAAAGCTCATAAGAAGGAGTGGGAAAAGATGAATGCAGTATGAATCATCTTCCATCATGACGAAGTATTCATTCTAATTACGTCTAGGTGTTTCGGGGGGTAACTGAGGAGAGCATTTTGCGGTCGAAGAAGTTGGAAGAAGCTTGGGAAGATGCGGATCGAACAGTTTCCCTGCATTTGAATGAACAACACCAAGAGTTGTCGAAGACAGTGCGAATAGTTGAACAAGTTCGTAACTATTCGTACGTTTAACAGTGCACAAGCGCTGATATTCAATGCAGATAAACACCATACTCACTTCTACGACTGTAAAATCCGCTGAAGACTTGAATAATGCCGCAAAATCTCTTTCCACAGATCTTGTTAGCTCTTTACTTCCCTTCATATGACACTACTAACCCCCGCAGGAGCTGGCGGTACTCAGTACCCACCAATTGGCCTCCCTTTCCTCGCTTTACATTAGCCTTCTCACAACCCAAGATGCACTATCAGAATCTCAAAGGGAACAAGAAGCGCGTCAAAACCGTCTCCTTCAATCTCTTGAACTTCTCGAGCCACGCATTGAACAAATGGTATCAACTATGCTCACTAGTGCATCTAAGGTCGAAAAAAGCCTCGACGACGCAGAGAATCGGATTCAGTCTATGGGAGGGCTTTTCGGCTCGAATTCACTATCACTAGGTGTCCTGGCGTTCTCGCTTGCACTCTGGTTGGGTAAGCAGAATTGGAGGTCTACGACTGGAGTTTTTGGGATTTTAGGTACGTTCTAGGTTTCTCTTGTTGAGAGGAAGTCACAAGTTAATGGTAATAGTGGGAATCTCAATGTTTTGGTGTGCTAACCCCCAGCTGCACCATATACTGCAATGGTTCAGAATGCCGGACTACGAACTTCTTCGACGTGAAGTTGCAGTAGGAGAATCTGCCCAGAGGGATTTCGCAGTTTCACTCCTCATGGACATTACATCGATTGGTATAGGATTCTACATAGTCCTATTAACAGCCCTGACGATTTCATCGGCGGTTGTGGCGATACGCATGTGGTACCATAAACCTCATTTGTTAGACCAGAAGCTTCCGGCTTGAAAGAATTAGGTGATTTGCTTAAATACATGTACTTAGATGACGTTCATTTGCTTGGTTGTCGATAGTAACTGGTGGATTTGAGCAAGATGGATGAAAGACACACCTTTGCGTTGTTGCTACAGAAATGACATTGATTCTTCCTTGCAATTATCTAACAGTTATACACATGATTGCCAGCTCGAAGCATTCTCATTGGTTGACAGGTGATACATACCGACATACTGTGGCTAAATATGGTGTTCTCATTGGCTGACTGGTGGTATAAACCTACATACTGTAGCTAATGTTCTAGTCCATTCACGGAGGCGGTTCCTCCGCGGAGTACCTAGTCATTTCACGGAGGCCCACCTTCCGTGAACGAACCGTCCATTCACCGAGTCCGTACCCCACCTCCGTGAACTGACTAGTTCATTCACTGAGTCAATGAAAAATTATAAATAATCTACACATCATTGTGATCCCTACAATCGGATGCCTCTTGGACGTCCTGATGTAACTACAATTACACTGTGCTCCATGTCATCGTTTGATACCGGCTCATCTTCCTCATTTACCTCCTCATTGCCCTCCTCCTCTTCCTCTTCCTCTTCCTCCCCATTGACCCCTTCCTCCTCGAGAACCTCCTCATCCTCAGTATCCAGGTCTGGCAATTCACTGCTGTCATTGGCAGTATCCTCCGCAGATATGGGATCAGTATCCACGCAAGCATCTCTGCATTGCCTCGATGACTTGATAGATTGTGACTTGGCTCCGGTAGAGCTGATTTTGTGCTTCGTTCGTGATTGAAAGTACTTAATGGCATAGCAGAAGGTCCAGTATTTATGTACTGCGCACCACCATCTCGGCCATGGCAATGAAGTGTGCACTCGGCATTTGCTCTGAAACACTTGCAACGACCAGTGGCGCAGCTGCCTTTACACCTACAACGTACTTGGATGAGCTCAGCATGGGACTGAACACGAGCAGCTTGGCAAAGAGTAAGTTCTCGATGGCTACCCTTTTTGAATGGTGGAATTTGATGTGGGATGGTGGATGTAAGGCGGTCCATATTGTTAGTACGATAGAATCGGTGGAACGGACTCAGTTGCGCTGTGAAGAATGTACTCAATTGCGCTGCGCTGAACGTATACGATTGATGAATGTACCCAATTATGCCGCGTTGAACGTATGGGGTTGATGAATGTACTAAATTGCGCTGTGCTGAACGTACGCGGTTGCGCTGATTGAATTCAGCTGGATAGAGCCAGCTGAGTGTACGTACATGCCAGTGCATGCACATACATGCGTGCAGAGCAGAGTATTTGTAATTTTTGACTGACTCCGCGAACGAACTAGTCAGCTCACGGAGGTGGGGTACGGACTCGGTGAATGGACGGTTCGTTCACGGAAGGTGAGCCTCCGTGAACTGACTAGGTACTCCGCGGAGGAACCGCCTCCGTGAATGGACTAGAACAGCTAATGTGTAGCAAGCTTGAAATTAAAACCAAAGTCGCCCGACGAATTAAGTCCATGAGTTTTGTTCTGATCACAAAGCATTCTATACATGAAATATATATACATTAACCCCCTTTCACCTCCCAGTGCCTGTTATGTGTATGTTCTGTATATAACACATTGTTATTAGAGTAAAACTCGTGGAGTTAATTAAAATTTAATTGATTGAGGTAGCTGGGTGGAAAGGAGGTATCTGGGTGGAAAGCCTCTTCTAGGTTGCCAACGTGTTTTTCCTCTGTCTACGGAGACGGTAGAGTAGAGATAGACCCACTGAGAGCTGAAGAAAAGTCTATCTGGGTCACCCTAGAAGGCGGCGAAGCCGCCACCGTATCTTGTACATATCATGAACATCGAGTTTGTACTTAAATCTTCCCGACGTTTTCAAAGACACTCATACTCCACCAGGTATCCATATACCTGATGCTAACCACTCTTCGTACATGATAGAAACAAACAACTTGCGGAACACTAATTAACATAGCATAACTCTGTATGATTCCACCAACTTCCATCTTATTCCACAACTTTCCAGAAATTACTAAGTAATTACCGAAGACGAATGAAATATGAGGTGACGCTTAACTAGGGTCCCAAGCAGCATATTTATAGATAACGAAATCACAACCCACGTTCATGCAAGACAGCCTTCAACTTTTGCTGGAAAGAGAACACATGATCGGGTCCGACCATGGTGTGGAGGGTTCCACCGGCAGCGTGAAATCTAGGCTCCGACCTGGCGCATTCCCCCCACTTATACAGATGGTCCGAGATCCACCCCTCCTTGTCTTCCGATACTGCAGGTGGCGGGGCGGCGTAGAAGACATCTATAGAATCAACGGTGCCGGTCGGTTCGTACTCCCGCGCCATTGTGTGAAAAGCATGGGCGAGATCAGCCCACCTTGCAAGTTTCTTCTTGTCAAAGGCAAGCTCGCCAACTCGCTTCCTTTCGGAGTGCTCAATGATGAATTCCGAGACTTCTTCCTGCGAAAGGTATTGCAACTTGGGGGAAATCTCGCGTGCATAGGATTCTGTGATCAGACCCAGGAAGTACGACAGTTCCAGGATAGTTTCGGTCCATTCCAGCTGGCGTATTTGGGTCCCGACGCATGGCGGTGGGTTGAAAACACCAAGGAACGGGATTACGTCTCCTCCGGCTTCGAGGGCTTTAGCGACTTCGACGGCGAGAATGGCTCCGTAAGAGAAGCCGGCAATGGCGTATGGTCCCTCTGGTTGCAGATTCTTGATGGCGGCGTGGTATACGTTCACAGCATCTGGTATATCCCTGAAAAAATCCTCATCTCCCTCAGTTCCTTGTGCACGAAGTGCATATACTGGCCGATCGGTGATGTATTTCGCGAGATCTAAGAATGCTAGGACCTCCCCGACTTCGGAGTGAATCAACCACAGAGGCGTCTCTGCTCCTTGGCTCTGCAAAATGACAGCTGGGTTGTATTTCGGGGCACTATCAAGATAGTTCAACGCGGCCGCCAGATCACGGATTGATGGATTGGTGAGAATAGTAAGAACTGGAATCTCAATTTTTAGATCGAACTTTCTCTGGAGTTCTTGTTTGAGTTGGATAATTTGGATGGAAGTGATACCCAACTGAAGGAGACTGGTATTGACCTCGAATTTACTATTGGGGGCGCCAAGAAGATCACAGCAGGTGTTCATGATAATTTCCTCGGCTTTATTTAATGGGTCTTCACCACGCGTTCTGTAGGCCTCAATCGCCTGGTCGTTGGCTTGTTGGTAGCTTCTGTACTCCCCGCTTTCGAATGCAACCGGGATCTTTGTTCTTGAGATTTTCCCTAGGGAAGACTTCAGAAGGAGTTGTTTGTTCAAAGGAATCACCTTGTATGGCAGAACTCCACAGTGACTCAGAATGATTTGGGATATGCCGTCTGTCGCTACAACCCGAGCACCCGCGTCTGCTGGATGATACGTGGGTAAATAAACGATACAGATTTCCTCGGATTGAGATCCTTCTAGCCGATGAGGAAAGACAACCGTGTAAGAAGAGGCGACTCCTTCGATTGACGCGTGTTCAACCACGCCTTCTAACTCTCCGGGGAAATGTTTGACGCCATTGATGATGATGCTCTCTTTTGCTCTGCCGGCTATGTTGAGACACCTAGACTCGTCGATAAAAGCCTGGTCACCGGTGATGAACCATCCATCTAGGGTAAAAGCCTCTGCTGTTGCCTTCGGATTGTGGTAATACTCCTTAAAAATGATCGGGCCGGTGACTTGAAGATTCCCAATCTCGCCCCTAGCAGCCGTCATTCCATTTTCGGCCATAACGCGCATATCAATTCCTGGCACACAGCGCCCGAGCGATGTTACCCTTAGCTCGTTGTAAAGATCGTAAGTTGGGCAAATTTTGCTATATATTGATCCTGCACAGGTCTCTGTCATCCCAAATCCCGGTCTGATAACATGCTTCGCGGCACCAAACCTTACGAGAAGGTCAGAGATTGCCTTACATGTTTCTACGACGCAAACTTCTCCTCCACAGACCAATGCACGCAAATACGACAGATCCAGGTACTTTGCGGCGTCTGAGCGGGATCCAGCAAACTCTTCAAGGGCACGTCTCAGTCCGGCAAGATAAAAGCTTGGAACGAATGTGTATGCGATTTCGTTCTGGTTGATCATTCGGAAGAAGATGAGAGGATCTTCAAGAAGGTCCGCCGCCTGCACGTGCACCTGACTTGCCTTTAGGTACATAGCTTGGAGATGTATCTCCGTTAAACCTGCGATATGATCCAACCCTATCCAGTTAAGAAAGTTATCATCGCTACCGGTTTCGTGATACTCGCTTTTAGCTCTGATGGCCGTCAAAATTTGGCCGTGTCGGAGACAAACGGCCTTCGCTTTACCAGTATTTCCAGAAGTAAGCGCTAAGACTGCCAAGTCGTCCTCCTGCTTTGAAGGTCCTTTGTCATATACAGTCGGTGTTACATCTCCGAGTCTACTGTTTGCTAGAAGCTCCTCAATGGTGTGGATGTTGAGAGCGCCTATCCCATCAAATTCCTGGAGAAGGTCCATGGTAGTGATGATGACTGGATTATGAAGCAATGTTTGAAGGTGTAATATATGCGTCTTTCGTTGCTCGAGGTCATTGACAAAGGGCGTGGAGATGACGGGCAGATATCCCGCCACAACAACAGTCCAAAACCACTTGATAACATCGAGATGGCTATTCAAGTGCAGTAAGACAACCGAGTCTGCAGTAATTCCTTTAATGCGATGCACAAAAGTCGTACTTGACTGAGCTTGATGAAAGAGGTAATCGTATGGGACGCTGACGATTGGCTGTGCGACCCCGTGAGCGTGTCCGTATGAGTAGACAGTGATCCCTTTGAGCCAACCGACTTCTAGCTTTGGACGGATATCGGCTGCTTGAGCGAGTAGCTCGTAAAGGTTGCAAGGAGAAGTCATCTTTTAAAAGTAATGAAATGTTGCTTTTCTTTGACAAATCGATCGAAAACTGGCAACGTACTCTAGATTATAAGTTTTGCATTGAAAACCTAAAAAACAAGTTAAACGGGTTTACCATATATCAGCAGAAATCTAAGGCGACATCACACCACCAAAAATGTGCAGATATCTACATATCGATCGATCGACTGCAGCTGCAGAGATATGTTTCGGGCTAATGCATTGCACCGGCAGACGATACAATGTTTGGATATTGCTCTGATATTTCAACTACCTGGAATTTAATCGTTGATTTCCTGCACAACAATATCAGACTGCAACCGGCCACCACCCAATTGGGAGACTGGTGCCGCAGCCTAAAATGTGACCACGTTTGCCGCTACCAATAAAATCACGATTTTTCTGGCTGGTAGCACCGGTGATGTGCACCTAGACGATCTCGTGATAAAACCCTGTCACTGGTTGACTCCACATAATTGCAATCGTCACGGCCAAAAACGTTTGAAGGTGAGATCGACGGGATACAACGTTTAGTGGGAATTCCGTATAAATCGATGCGCTGGACTAATACTTTCTAAAGCCTGGAACGATCCCGATTGGCAAACTATTAAACTTTCCACTAATCATGAAAAATGACTCTTCTCAGTGTTCTCATTACGTGCACACGGCCATGCACAAAGCTAGCTCATAATAAAGTACAAGAACACACTAATTGCGGCACAGCTACATGGAAAGAATCAGGAACCAGCTGCAGGGGCTCTTGCCAGGTAAAATTTTGCGAAGCGTGAATTCATCATTCAGAGATATAGACGACAACTACGAAAGAGCGACCGCCACAGATTTCGAGTTTGCGATTGGTGTTTACAGTACCGGGTGTTTATAACACCATGGTCTACCTGTTGTGCTAGGAAGTTCATTTTTATCCGATGATGTTATGACATGATGGATACCTTATTACTGGGACACAAACACTACACTTCCATTGTGCTGTCACTGAGATCAGACGCCAGTGCAGTACTACGTAATATGGTTTGCGTTTAGATGCAAAATCGTCAGTCTTAAAGTCGCTGAAGGTACCGTAAAACGATATGAGGAACACGACTGCCTAGTCTATAAAGCTGGTGCTATAAACCCAGGTGTAGGTTCGAAACCTGTGATATTCACCTTTTTTACCAGTCTTTTATCCCGTCGCTTACAGCACTACGATTTTAGCTGTAACGCAAAAATCGTTAGGACTTCCATCAGTAGTCAAACTAGGAGTCGCTACATATATTACAACCGACCCAGTTTCACTTCCTCAATGGATAGTACACCAATTCTTTCTTGACAACAACGGGCATACCTGACAGCACCGGTGCTCACACTTTTACCCTGACACTTCATTCCATTCCAAGCCACGAAATTCCAGATCTCGTCGCAATGGCAGCATTTCCAGTACCTTAGTGTATCCTCGGTGTGTTTACTCGGCTTCGTAGGTTTTGTGGCGGGGTTGGTGCTACTCATGGTTGGGTTTGTTTGTGAGATGGGGCGGATGGGGCGGATGGGAGGGAATATAGTTATCTCGCAGGGGATTCGTGATGGGGATGCTACGTTCATAATGACCATGAAAACTAACGTTCAGCAAAAGAAGGGGCAGACTACCTCTTGAACCATGCAAGTCCCTAAAAACAGGCCAAGTGAGCAAGAAGTGATCGCTTAGCTTTGATGAAAGAGCATGGTGTTGTAAACGCCAGGTGCCAGGGCACATGTATGTAATGGTTGCTCTTTTGCCTTCTATTGTCCTGTCGTTCACCGTACTACGCTTTGACAGCAACACGAAAATCGCTAAGATTACCAGACTAACACTCACAAAAAGAAGTTCTGTGCCAGGTAGATACGGTGATAGAAGGCCCCGAAGATATGGATCATGCGCAAGCACTCATCGTTTAGCTTTGATGGGTGAACATAGTATTACAAATACTCGGCGCTGCAAACGCCAGGACACAGGTTCAAAACCTCTGGTACTCACTATTCTACCCTTCTTTGTTCCGTTCGTTCACTGTACTGCTGCTTTGGCACCTGCATAACTGTAACGATTGCCAAACTAACAGAAGAGGGAGTTATGCGACGGGTAGATAATAGTTATCTTTGCGATAGAACCCCCTCCAAATAGCTAATGAGCAAGAGCTAATCTCTTAGCTTTGATGGGATAGCATGGTGCTTTAAACATTAGGTGCTGCAAATGCCAGGCGCGGGTGCGAAACCTGTGATACTCACTCTTTTAGCCCCTCTTCGTCCAATTGCATGTGGTTAATTTACACCAAGAACTCAGACTCCGGCTCCCGTTTCTAGTTTTCACGAGGCGACAGCAGTCCTGGGGAGTATCTCTAGCATTCAACCCAGCGAGTTAATGATGGAGGAATTCTAAGTCTCACATTCTTCATCAATCTCACCTTCTCTAAAGAGCGCGTTCAATCCGACTAACGAATTTGTAATACCGTATTTTAATGCTCAGTCACCTTGCACAAGGCCACAGAAATAAACAACAGAACATACAGGTTCCAAGCGATATTTTATTCATTCATACACAAACTCAACTAAATCTACATGCCTACCCCTCCATCCCTCCATCCCTCCATCCACCCTCCCGCATCCTCTCCTTCACCCTCCCTCCCTCCACCTACCACGGACCCAACGCCATATTCCTCCCATTTGGCATAAAACTCGGACTCTTCGCCATCGCCAGTCTCTCCGCAGTCGCAGTCTCCAACTTCCTCATCCAATGCGCCGTCAACTTAGTCTTATACTTCCCCCACAGTACGGGCAAGAACTCCACATCCTGGACACAATACTCGACAATCTCTGGTCTCACCGGCCTCTCATTGAACACCTCATAACTCCCCCCTTTCTCCGGCGCAAACAGCTTAAGCCCCATCTGTTTCCTCGCCTCAAACTCACGGACCTGATTCCATCGCAGCCCGGCGTCCGTGCGGATACACCGCGCAAGGCCGTTGACACACTGTTTGCGCCCGGGACGAGTGGCAAGCTCCATAAGCTGCAGATCCCAGATCCCCGCCATGGACACGCCGAAGAGGTTATAGAGTGCGTCTGCGTCGCGGCGGACGTCAAAGAAACATTTTGGTACCGATGGAGACTCGAGGATGGATTTGAGGGCGGGAGTGAAGGCGGAGGTGCCGAGGACGTGTATGTCGAGGAGGTAGGTGTGCCGCGCAGGGAGGACGTAGATTTGCATAATTGAGATTGTGCCGCGACGGGAGAGTTCGACGCCTTCGAGGTCGATGTAGAGGGAGGGTGGGGTTGTGGGGAGGTTGGTGAGGGCTGGGATCATCGCGGCGAGGGATTCCGCGGTGTCCACGAAGGTGTAGGAGGATGGGGTAGTAGTCATGGTGGATGGAGGGGCTAGACAGGGTGGTGGTGGTGATGGTGGGGTGAACGTTGTTGAGGTGACGGAGGGGAGACGGAGAGGATTAGGGCGTTGAGAATAGATATTACAAAGAAAGCTCTGAAGGTGGGTATTACGACAGAATCCGTAGAAGCTTCGCAGCATAACCTGACAATTCAGAATAACTAGAGCTTTAGGAAATTTAGAAGACCAAAAGGCTGCTGATGTTTGAAATGAATGTCCGGCAGGACGATGTTTTATACCAAGTATACAGCGTTATAATATAGGTTGAGTATATATTCAACTCGTAAAATTTTGAAAGCAATAGGACTGCGGCTAACCGTAAGTATCACTTCTTGAAGATCATGTAACAAGTTGGTGTAGACTGGATAGAGTGTGTGCAGTTGCGCGCTGGGGGTACCAAATGAAACACTGAAGATACTGCCTAGCATTCCTCAACCCCAGGACAAGAGGATGACTCCAAGCGTAGGATAGGTGATTATGCGGGTCGGCGGCACAGTCGGTTGTTGCCAGCTGGTTGGTCGTTTTCGATTAAGCGCCAGCCGTACTTTTAACACCTCGTAAGAACAACATTCCTTCCGAACAAAACTGTGGCTGTGAGCCATACACAATATTAATCCTTGGTGTTTTGTGGGTTAGATCGGTTATCAAATGATGTGTACAAGTACAAGTCGTGTGGCGCATTTGCCATCGTACGCATTCTTTGTTCGCGGAACATCGTAGTGGCTCCCAGCTGTTTCACTCTCAACATTAGACAAGGTCCTTACCCAGCCCTCGTGGGCAGTGTACTTGCTTCTAGCGGCGACAGCCACGATAGGGTGGGGGTAATGTGTACTAGTGGTTCGACGGTGCTATCATTAACGCCGGCGACCATGTCTGTCAGCTCCCGATGTCCTTCAACCTCAATACGAACGATATTTCAGGGGATTAGACACATGAACTGATGATCAGATGACTGACGCATTGACCCAGCAATTCTGTGAGTTTGCGTACCGACTTCCGGCCGGAAAAGAGTGTGCTCGCCCTCCCAAATAGGTAGTGTTGGATTATAAGCCATATACAAAATCCGTCTGTGTACGTTAGATTTAATGGCTTGGTTGCGGTTGCGACCAAACCAACGTGCGCAGGCGGTTTTTGTATGTGATTTTATGATCCAACACTGCCTATTTGGGAAGGCTAACACGCTCTAAAGCGGAGTTCAAGTACTAGGAATCTTGAAAAATTCGATTTCCGACCAGGTCAGAGGTAAGGTTCTCCTGACGTAGTTTGTGAGACCCCCCAATCGGATAGAATCCTGCAGTTACTGAAATCCACAATCTACACTTCCATCCAATCTCTTCTTAGTGGTACGCTACCGGAATGCGTGCAGAGCAGACGCACTACTCTATTGGGAGTAAGAGAGGTTTTACCCCCGGCTGTCGGTGGGCTGACTGGAGGGGCAGATGTTGACCTCTTGCCTGACGGGCGGAAGGTGGTGGAATGCTTGATTCGTCTCTCCTGAAATGAGGCTAGAGTTGGTTGGCGAAAAGGCATGACAAGTGTTGTGGAAATGCGAAGTGGAGGTCGACACTAGAAAGCGAAGCACAAGCCAAATATCGAGAGGGTCATTCCCACAACTCAGATCTTCGTGCAACACACTTGTTTCATGGAACCACGTCAATATACTTGCCGCCCCCAGGCGTAGCTTGCCCTGATATAGAATACCTCTTGGACAAGGTAAGATTCCTCCTAATGCTTGTATTGATTGAACCTGGCTTTGGTGCGGTTGTCGGTCGATATATGTAGCAAGGCTGATTCGATCAGTAGCTCAGGCATAATGGCTCAGTCATCGTTGTACTATTGTGTGGTATTGAATCTTCCTTCTTAGTATTCGAACCCAAAGGGGCAGTCTGTAGCAGATGGTACATCCAAAGCCACCAAAATCAACTCAAATCTTATCCGATTGCCTCTAGGACACCCGAGATGATTGTCCTGCTAGCTCCGACTAGGTCTATATAGGTGAATGAGAGAGAACTTGAAGAAATATATGCCTCTAAGCACAATCACAACGGAGGTGCTGAGGACAATTGTCGATGGCTGTAAAGATCCATGTGATCGGTCAATTTTTTGGTCTGGAACATCCGGTGGTCATAGTAAGCATGTCGTACTTCTTCTTCCATAATGATGCCAACTCTGTTGTCAACGAAGGAATTTTGTTATCGTACTGGGCCCCGTGCATGGTTGGTTTATTTCCTCTTAAAAGAGCATTTTCTCCCAGACGCGCCGCAAGAGAGAGGTAGCCAGGTATTCGGGAGAGCTTTTGCACAGCTGTAAACGCGAAACGAATAGTGTCGATGAGGAATCCGCAAAATTTTTCTTTAGATTAAGGATATTTGGCTTCTTCCATTAGTAAACTGATCCACTCGAGACATCTCACCAATTGGGAGCGTACTTTAGAGTCTCAAAACTTTCAAGAGCAGATCCTGAGACATCTTGTCTTTTGTCTATCTTGCGACGGTCACTCTGTTGAAATTCCGGCTCCTCTTGTGCCTAGGCTTTCAGTTCTGTGAACAGCTTGTGAGCGAAGCAAAGTTTGGTTTATGAGAGCTACTTTCGACAATTAGACACTGCTCTCAGTACAAAATGGAACTCGCCGAACATATCCCCAGCCCCCACATTCCTAAATCACGGGCGCCGACCAGAAATTTCAATTCATGTGCTATGGTTAAGAGAATCTGTAACGTCTGATGGTGTGAGCATCGCTTGTAACATGAGCTGATCCCTGCAGAGATTAGGGTTCCGCTCGCGGGTGCTTCCCCTTGGGCGATTGCCACGCTTACCGCCTCAGCTAAACTGCACACCTACGTCATCTCCTATTTCCAATCCACCGACGTCACCTCTGACCAACCCATAACAAACAAATTTTCCATCCTCCACGCAACCTTAAAAGTACCATCGCAAAAAATCTACGCACCTCAAAACCCTTCATTTTCTCGTACCCCACCTCCATCCCCCCACTTTCTCCTCTCTAACAACACAGAAAAATGTTCCGCCTCACAACTCGTTTCACGCCCACCTTCGTCGCAAGCGCCGGCCGTCGCACCCTCGCATCATCAACCTCTAAAATCCCCCACAAAGACGACCTTACGCCAACATCGAAGGAGTCCACACGCTCAGGCACAAACGACGAGATCGCGCACGACGATGTTGCATACAACTCCGATACGAACCCGGCGTCCGAGAAGGCGGCAGCGGGCAGGGAGGTATGCTCGGTTGTTTCTTTTCCTGGTCTACGTCGGGGTGGTATCGCGGCAGCGGCAGCGGGAGTGGAGTGGAATGATGTTGATTTTGATTTTGATATGCATGTTGGTGTGATGTTGGGGGGTTTCTGGTTGTGATTGTTTTTGCTGCTGCATACCCTGCTACGTCGGTTTGCTTGCTTTACACTTGTTGGAGTTTCTAAGCGAGAAAAATGGAGTTAGAGCTGGAGGTGTATTGGTTTGGAGTTTTACATGGCCTTTTTGGGGGGACAGGAGAGGTGTTGGACGTTTCTCTTGTTTTGTGCCAGTTTTTTCTTGTTTATCTGCCTGTACTCGGTGTCGCAAGTTGCCGGCATCTTGGTTCCTACTGCTTTGTGTCATGTCGTTTCCTTCTCATCCGATCTTTAGTATTTCATATCTAACCTTGGACTACAAACTCCACAGGAAGGACTCGCCGAAAAAGGAGCTCAGAATCCTCTCGAGTACTCTCCGGCCACGCCCGAGGTTTCATACCAGAAGCGCGATGATCGGAGTGTTACGGGTGGGGACAAGAAGCCGAGTGGTGGGAGTAAGAATGCTTAGTTAAAAAGGGATGAGGGGATTGTAATTAGCTGGCATAGATGTTATATACGGAATGCGTTCTTAATCTCTATAAACGGGGGTGTAGACTTTTATGTGACTCCCATAAGTTCAAATACTCGTAATCTCTTCCCTTGCTATCGTTTCCTTCATCTACTCCAAATATAATTTCTTCAACATGAACTCAAATCCACACCACCATCAACTCGAACCTTCCCTCACATATAACCCTCCCCCACTCCCCCCCTCCTCCCACTAACCCCCATCCACAACAACCATGACCTCCTACACCACCGTAATCTCCCACCTCAGCACAGACCTCTACAACCTCCAATCCTCTCTATCCAAACTCATCGCCTCCTCCCCTCTCCCCGCCTCAACACTAGACGAACTCGAAGCCCACAATCCACATTTCAACAAGCCGTGGGATGCGACCTCGCTTCCGGTCGGTAAGAACCCGCTCTTTGACGAGCTGGAGAATCTACACAAGTTATATGCAGACCTAGTACGGGAGGGAGCGTTTTTAAAGCCCGGCGTCAGGGAGACAAAGAAAAGTAGGAAGTGTTACGGAAGTGACGCGGAGCATGAGGATTTGCTGTTTCGGTTTGTTTTGGCTAAGATAACAGCAGAGAGAGCGATTGAATTAGGGAAGGGTTGATCAGGGTGATTTTTTGGATTTTGTGTATGTTTATTTCATAGAGGATGAGTTATTCAGAAAGATACTATTGATCATATCTCCAGTGTCTCAAAGTAACATAAATTAATACCCATATTGCTCTCCTCTAAGTTCTTTAGAGTATATCAAGACGAATCGCGCGACCAAATGCCACCAACATTCTGCAATCCCATCCTTTGCCACACTTCACCAACCAGTTCTGTGAGCTCCAGAAATTCCGCATCGCCCAATACGTCGAGAACCATCCCCTCGGCCGCCTTCAACTTCCTTGCCTTCTTCTGCTCCGCTGTTTCTGGATTTGGTGGTGGAGTGGGGCTTCTTTTGCGTTTAGTCGACTCTAGAGTAGGGGTAGTTGGTGCTTTGGGAGTTGGCTTCTCTGCTTTCTTTTTCTCCTTAGTATCATCCTGCGATTTTACCTTTACCGCTATTTTTTTATCCCCAGTATCTGCCTTCGCCGCAACTTTTTCTGGTTTTTTCGCAGGACTGCGTTTTGGCGTCGGCAACTGTGTAGGTTTGAGGATTTGGGTGGGTTTCTTCAGTGGTGGAAGGTCGAGGACGCTGGTGCTACTGCGTGAAACTGTCAACGGCGTCGTGAGCGACTTTGTCGGCTTTGGTGACTTGGGTAGCTTGGGTGACGGCGGTGTGGGCTGCGCAGAAGGCTTTGGGGGCGCTGATTCTTTGCTTTTTTTGCTCGTTTCGAATTTAATCGGGCTCCGTGGGGGTGGGAGGTCGTCATCTTCCAGTTCTCTAAGTATAGGGATGATATATGGCGGTTTGTAACTTGTAGATGGCTTTGGAGAAGCTTGGTGTGGTGAAGGGAGGCTATAGCCAGATGGTGAACCGAGGGAGGTAGTGGGAGGAGCTTGGTTAGACGTAGCGAGGCTGTAGCCTGGAGGTGCAGGGAGGGGTGTTTGAGGATGGTAGACACCGGGGCGCGGGAGTGGGAGCGAGCGGTCTTGTGAGGGTGGAAGTTGAGGGTCGCTACGTTGATGAAGCTGCTGGAGCTGGCGGTATTGGTGGTGGTGCTGCTGAGGGTACTGAGGGGTTTCTTCAATATAGGGGCTATACGTACTGCCCCGATAGCCTATGGTAGACGATTCTACAAATCCTCCTTGTGACATAGGCTCTTTTTTTGGCACCCTTCCATGATGCGCGGATTGCATTCGATCAGATGGATACGCTACCCGTGAAATATTCGTCAACTGCGGCGGCCCCGCTTGGGTTTGCTGTTGTTGCATCTGTTGGTCCCTTCCTTGGTGCATTTGTGACATATTAGACATCGGCTGCTGCATCTGTGATTGAGGCTGCTGACGATGCATCTGTTGATCCCTCCAATTGTGCATACGATCCGATGGATATGCTGGATGCGATGTCACATGATGTGATTGTGATTGAGGTTGTTGAAGAACCTGCTGAACCTGTTGAACCCTTCCATGGCTCTGGGACTGAATACGATCTGGCGGATACGCAGTCTGCGACATATTCGCCAGCTGCAATGGTCGTGATTGAGACTGCTGTTTTTGCATCTGTTGATCCCTTCCGGACTGCATACAATCTGACGGATATGCCGTCTGTGATATATTTGGCATTGGAAGCTGCAGCTGCGGCTGTGTCTGTTGAATCCTTTGGTTCAGCCCATGATGAACGGAATGAATACGATCTTGTAGATATGCAATTTGTGACACATTCGGCCTCGCTTGCTGCGGTTGTAGTTGAAGCTGTTGTTGCATATGTTTGTCCCTTTCGTGGTGCACCTGTGACATATTCGGCATCACTTGCTGCGGCTGTGGTTGAGATTGCAGTTGTTGCATCTGTTGATCTCTTTCGTGGTGCTCAGGCTGCATAGAATTCGGTGGATATGGTCCCTGCGACATATTTGGCACCATCTGCTGCTGTTTCTGTTGTGAATCACCAGAAGACCCTGAGGCGGCAGGCCGCAGCTTGACCGAACATCCACACTGCTCAAACAGCGTTTTTGCTGCCTCAAAGTCGCTGCTGAACTTGAACCTAACCTGGAGCCTACGGACCAGCTGCTCTTTCGGCAAGGTATATTTTATTGCCAGCATTGGTGGACGGCCTAGCACGACAATCGCTGTGTCGGGGACAATCTGCTGTTTCATCAGCTCGCCCAGATTAACCTCCTCCTACTCGAGCGTCAGCTTAAAATGCGTAGGTGGTCGTAGACGGCGGTGATGGACCAAAATTTGGATATTCCAGACAATTTTGAGGGTAATTTTTGCTGAGGCAAGTGGGCTGTCGTTGGATGACTTGTTGAAAACGAGGTAGAGGGAGTCACGATGGGGGAAGTGAGACCTGCGGAACGAAATGTGAGCTGCGACATTTTATTGTGGGACGAAATAGTGCTTACCATTCGACCTCGCTGGTGCTGGGATTCGAGGGGTTGGAGTAGGAATATTTATCAAGTGGCCAAGTAGAAGCATTGGCCGATACAGAAGACGGAGTTAATGACAGAGGTAGAGCCATGATTATAGTCGTGGTGAAAATGGCTGAGCATCATAAAAGAAGTGTGTGATGTAGGGTGTGGTCTTAAATCTGCAATGGTAGGAGTGTGATACCACCTATAGGACTAAGTACTTCAATGGCAATCGACCCCACCCCACAATTCAAATCCCACTACTTTACAGATAAGTTCTAATCTTGCGCCCAGCGCATCGTACGTAATATCCATCACCATATTCCTCTTCCTCTTTTTCAGTACTGACCATTAGCTAAGTATCCAGCTATCCAACTAAGTGTCAACGTCACATTCGAAGTCCTCACATTACCATTCCACCACTAATTACAAGTTGTGTTTCCTGACGAAATCTTTGAGCTAGTTGTACTAGCTACACAGTTCCATAGACCAACTCAAGAGGCGGTTTGGATGTCATTACAATGGATTCGACACCTCAGAAATTCAGAACGGCAATTTTCGATCCGAGTCTTGAACCGAGTAACAGATTGAGTGGATATCTGCATATTCATATAACTGTTCTAGCACCTACTATTATCTAGTAAGGACATAGCTGCAATAATATTCTAGTTCTCGAAGCCAGATGCACTTACTTCCATCTCAGACCTCAATAATTCCCAGCTAGAGGTTCTGCCCTCGTAAAAGGAATATTCTCATGAAATTCAGAGCCCGATTAGGATTTAGCGCCATGTACATTTATAGACTCACAGTAGCCGTTAAAAACGGTATAGTATGTACACAGTTAGCTCCAATTAAGAATACAGTTTTGGGTCCGCGAAGGTGTTGGATTGTGGTAACAGCAGCACTCCAGTATTCGACGAGAATGGAATTGTGCATGAAATGGCCACTGCAAGGCTTCAAGCATCGATATTGGAATAATGGTGCCGATATCAGAAATATTTTCCGAAGCGCGCGAGGCAGGTTATGATCTTTGTCTGGCATAGTTCAGTCCTGGTTTCTGCTGTGCTTGCTGTGTTTTGGGTTTCTGCGTATTGCAATGGTTGCTGGGTTTTGCGGTCCTGAGTTTGCGGTGTTTACTAAGAAAAGTCTAACCTCGACCACAAGAGGATTTATCAGAGGGTACTATAATGCTATGTCAAACCAAGGTTTCACACCATCAAAGATATCAAGGATAAAAATGGCACTTGACTATGACCGTAGATTAGTACACAATCCACGTCCACCCAGAAACACAATTGCCAGAAACTGTTGCCAATAGCTGATTCTTCGTAACATGTTATCAGTGAACGGGTTGACAGTGCGATATCTTAGTGATGTTGTTTATAGTAGTGTTCTGTAGTCTTTGGATTTAATGGAGCTATTGTGGTTCATAAGTACTGAAGTACGCGTGAAGTTGTAGGTGGTAAAGGTCATGTTGGCGGTTGTGCCTCTGCTTCGGCAACCAAGCACCTAGGTCACTAAGTACATGTATGTATTGTTCTCACTACACCAGTCCCACTCTCTTCACCTTGATGTCTCACAGTTCTATCATTACGCAAAGCATTAACTACATCTACTGCCTATTACATACATCCTCTACCAACAACAGGAAAGTCCTGCACTCGGTAAATTTCGCAACAAGCATTCAATCGCTTAATCCTGAACTACAGATGATCTGCGTGGGCTTCAGGCACAACAATCTAGAGTTGCTAGGCAAAAGCTTATTTTCGGGTTTTCTCGTTTTTGAAGCGACTGGGGAAGTTCGATTTTCCCTTCTTCTGCTGTCACTCCCGGCAGATGAAGGATTGAGATACACTGGCGCAAAGCAGGAAGTACGTGCGTTCGTCCAGAAGGGTTGTCGAAGAATCTATGGAAGATCAGTCGGAAGTGGGAAGGATAGGCGCACGTTATTGCAGCTAAAAGTTTTTAAAAATGAGAACTACAGGCGCCGGTGAGAAATTGTGGATTCATTTCACCGCCATTACACGCTACGAACAAATGCGCATTTAGATACTTCTCCACATCATTATCTGCGCCACGACCAACTAGCATTACGTTACACAAAAGGCTGAACAACTGTCTGCTTGCGCCGGGACTAGTTATCTCCCGCATTGATGCTATTTATGCGGTCAGCATATTAGGCGGAGAAAAGCAATTATGGTAAGGCACGCACTTTAAGTTCTACTCAGGGCCCATCGATCCAAGCGCTCCTCCTCGCAGCTTTCGACACCGAATTTCCATTGGTCGATTTATCCTGGGAAGTAGCACTCACTATCAACAATACCCAACTTCAACATGCCAGTTCCGTTCGGGTTCTCGGTTAGCAACTTTTTGGCGGTGTCAAAACTGACTTGGGATGTGGTGCACGCCTTGAGAGAGAATGCAGGCTCTGTACAGGAGACTCAGGCTATCCTTAAGACTCTAATGTCTTTTCAGCGAGCCATCTCTACCTATCAAACAATTGCCTTAGAGTGGTCGCAGTTATCTTATGGAGATGTCACTCTGCCTGAGCGCTCGTTGGTGAACGGCGTTAATCACCAGCTGAAGCTCTGCCATGAGAAGTTGGAAAGACTTACAGCGAGGATTGATCAGTATACTTGGTCTTTCATGAAACAGTTCGGTACGAGAACGGCTCGTGATCAGCTCGTCAAACTGAAGTGGATGTTCAACAAGACGGAGGCAGAAAGTCTTCAGAGAGACCTAGTCATTCATGTTCAGGGACTGGAGGCTTTCATTTCGGCTCTGGGAATGTGAGTGTCTCTTTTTCGCTCATCATCTGCGCTCATTGAATCGGGCTTTGAGGACAGCCATACTGGCGTAGTCTCCAGCCAGAATCTCACTACACGGTGTGGAAGTCCGGTCAAGTTCAGCAGGGAAAGAAAATTTGCAGCATCTAATACGAAGTACCTTACTTTAGGCAGGTGATAATGCGGACGGTGCAGAAATTCGAATCGTACACCGCAGCAGTGAAGTCAACTGGTCAAAAGATTACAGAGATACACGGGCTATTAAACAAATTGCACCAGGAGCTTCTCAAGCTTCTAGGGTATGCATGGAAAGGGAGATTTTCAGCACACAACCAACCTATCATCCTTATAGATGCTCTCGGCAGAGTAGTGCTAATTCCATACTTGTTTTGCACATCCCCAGCAGTCAATCTCCGGGATGCAAGATAGAACATAATAGACTGATATACATACAGATGTTTCACGACTTTCTTGAGCTGATGTTCCGCCATCTTCCTGGTCATGGTAGAGCAAAGAAGGATGGATACCACCTAGTGGTACAAGATACTGAGGGGTTAATCCAGACATCTGAGTGGCCCCGTATGATGTCTCCCGGCTCCATCATCCTCATGAACATTGTGGTTCGAATCTCATCATCGCCCTGGGACCTCGAACGCGGGCTCTTTATCCGTTGCCCCCGTTGTTATGATTTCGTAAACCAACAAAATGCTACCGCCAGGTGGTCAGCCAGACAATATTATGAATGCTAGACGGCGTGTGTTACTTACAATGAGCGGAATACAGCCGTCGCTGCTACCGAGATTTCGGATTCTTCGAGAAAGAACGAATTTTGAAATGCGCACCCAAGCCTGTCAGACCACCGTCCGCAACTCTCACTAGGTCTAACTCAAGTCCTATGAATCCCATCCGGGCCAAACCATCGGCAGTTCAATTAGGAGCTGACCGAGCCGCAGAGCTAGTTCATTTCCAAAGAATCCACTTTACGCGTGAGTGGTTGGTGCAATCGTGGGTCATGCCAGTCGACTTAGTTGACGCCCGTCCCTCTACTTTACACCTCGCCGTAGAATGCGGTTTGCTCTCTAAAGTAGAACGTGTTCTTGAGGAGAATGTTGACCTTGAGGTTCGAGGTGCGCATGATTCACTGATTAGTGACAATGAGGGCTACGGATGGACACTACTACAACGAGCGGTTTATCTGGGTGATCACAGTATTGTGGATTTCCTATTGTCAGCAGGCTCAGATGTCAATGCTCTTTCGCACTTTGCGTACAGGAATCCGCTCCTAGCAGCTGTACAGTCAAATAACATGATTGTTGTGGAGCTACTCCTCCAGGCTATATCGAAGTTCCTGCAGGTTATTGTCGTGAAATTGGGAAATCCGGCGATTGTGGAACTACTCCTTGGAGCTGGGGCAGACATCAATGCTACTGCGTTTGATCGTGGTGAAACACCTCTATGCACCGCATTAAAGCTCGGAAATCTGGCGGTTGCGGAGCTGCTCATCCAAGCTGGGGTAGATGTCAATGTTCCTTCAGGCCAAGGGGGCTCACTGGCCCTACACATCGCAATAGAATTGAGAAACTTGATGATCGTAAAACTACTCCTCGAAGCTGGGGTAGATTTCAATGGTTATACTGATGAAACAGTTTTATGCACTGTAGTGAAATTGACAAATATGGCGATTGTGGAACTTCTCCTTAGAGCTGGGGCAGATGTCAATACTCCTCCGCATACCGACAGCGAAACAGCTCTATGCACCGCAGTAAAATCCGCAAAAGTGGGGATTGTAGAGCTATTCCTCAAAGTTGGAGCAAAAATTAAGTTCATTCAGGCACGATTGGCAAAATAACTCTGCAAATGGCGGTACAATTCAGAAACATGGAGATGGTGGAACTACTCCTCAAAGCTGGGGCAGATGTCAACTTTCCTTCACGTTATCGCGGCGAAACGGTCTTATACACTGCAGTGAAATCGAGAAACCCAGCTATTGTGAAACTACTCCTCCAATCTGGGGTAGATGTCAATACTCCATCTGGTGAGGAAACATATCAATGGATCCTCAAAAGTCCTTCGGAAACAGCTCTATGCGCCGCGGTACGGTTGGGAAAGTCAGAAATTGTGGAATTACTTCTCGAAGCTGGGGCGGAGAACCGTAAGTAGATTGCAAAGCAATAGCTACTGTCAGCCGTAGTGGCCCTCATAACCCTACCCCCGGTGTCACATTTATGGTGCTCGTCCGATTTCATTCGTTTCTTTTAATTTTACGAAATTTACACCTCTATTTTGTTGCTTTGGTTGTTTTCTCGCCTTAATCACATGTAGGGTTCGGTTCGGTTCGATTCGATATGGTGTTTTGGTTGTTTGTTGTCTCGCACTTTGTCCTGTCCTGTGAACATCTCCCAGTTGTATTAGGGTATGGTATCTTCAGACTAGACCTCTTGTTAGACCTTTTGCTCTCGTTCCCAGAGTTTTGTCACTCGCAAACTCCTCTAACGTCTGGAACAAGCAACCCAACAGTCCAATTCCCTAAGCCTTACATCCATCTCAGAATCGCACAATACGGTGACACATCTCGATCCAACTCCTTTAAGTCTGAGATCAAATTCCCCAATGAGCGAATATACCCTAGGGTATTGGCCCGAAGTCAAAAAACAATCATAGAACTGTTCGCCGACACGGAAGATGCTCCAATCATCAACGATGTTGGTGTAATCTGATGGTCACACTGCAATTGACATGTTTTTGGTTAACTAGTCTTGGGTGAAGTAGACTCCTAAAACAATTCCCCACCCTCATAGATTTCGGACTGCAAAGCAGTTGTTGGTGTGGCTGGAGGTGAATGTACCAGATGTTATCGAGCATTTTTCCATCAAAAAGAAGTACCTGCGGGGTAGTGCAAGCTCTGGTTCTTCTTTGTTTATCTATTACGGGAATGGGCTTCCATCTTACTATATAGTATGTTACCTCACACATTGTCGATGAATTGGCTTACATTTTAGAACATCCTAGGCGGTCATATTGGGGGTCCAGGGCAAGGAGGTATCAGACCTATTGTTCAGTTATTTTTGCCTTATCGGGGTGGGTTTTTTGGATAGGATATCGAGATGGTGTTCTCTTGGGCGGTTTAGCGTAGGCTCAGAGTACTCTAATTATTTTAAATCTCAGTACATATGCAGTTGTTTGCGCCGTATACTGTGCCATCATAATCACCTATACGCACCGTGATATGAACTTCGTGGTCGATCTACGAAATCTGTGGCATATTTGGTTTAGGTGTGATTACACTACTGAAGCGCAACCGCTCCTACTAGGTACTAAATTCTTCTGCATATTCGGCGGATGTCGTCGTGGATCTTCGCCGATATTATTGCGTTGGTGCTGTTGAGGTGTTGCTAATCAACACTAAACAAAAAGAGAGTAGCGGCACGTGTAAACCTGTGCGACAACTTGGCTTTTGGGGATCCGGGTGCACATAAGCCAAGTTGAAGTCGCGAACCTCACTTATCCACAACTGCGCAAATCCCAAGAGAGCGATCCATTTCACTCATTGCGGCTGAGAAGAGTCGGATGCCCATCTCCCACAGCTAGCGACCCATTGTGGCCCTAATAATTCTCGCAACCAGCGCTTGAGCCCCAAATCAACTGCCGCATATACCCACCCAGTATTGCTATAGCGGACTCCGTTAGTTGTCGGCCGCTCCATCTGTCGCGTCTCCAAATCGTCGAAGGTATCCTTCATTCACGTCGCTCAAATATCTTTACGTGTCGGTTGAGCCGCCATCAGCCGCAGCATCATGTCGACTCCTGCAACGCCGGAGCCGGAAAGAGAGAGAAAGAAAGGAGGACCGTGGGCGAACCGAGTCGTGAGTTCAGAGGTCGTGCACACACCAGAGTACGATGCGTTCATGGCAAAGCTGGCCGAGTATCACGAGAAGAGAGGGTGAGGATTCTTCATGACATGCTGTCGTTGTTCCTGTTCCCATTTCCGCTATCTCGTTAGCTCCGTCGCGGTCTGTTGGCCTGGATCTGACCCGAGATTCTTCGTTGTTAGTACAACTCTCACTCATGAACCGGAACTCGGACGCAAGCTACTCGATCTGCACAAGCTGTACAATACAGTTACTAAGTTGGGTGGATACGACAAGATCACGGAACGGAAGGGTGGGTCTCTTTTTCTGGCGCGCTCCGCCTGTTCTGACTGACTGTTGCAAACGCGTTTCGACAGGTGCCTGGAGAGACATCGCAAATACTTACAGGTCCCCCGTCAACAACTCCAACGCCGGCTATCTGCTAAAGACAATCTATTACAAGAACCTTGCGTCAGTCTTCTCACGCCTCTGTTGCGGATAGGATGGTGGGCTGACAGTGGCATCACAGTGCCTACGAAATTGCAACCTTTTTCCACAAGGAGCCTCCTCCGAAGGAGTGGTTGGAGGATCGATCTGCTGCTGGAGGTGCGATCATGACAAGAACAGCTGAAGACTTTATGGCGGGGCAAGCAGCGAGTCCGAAGGCAGAGGCAAATGGTGACTCTCAATCACCGCCGCCGACGTCGGAAAAGAGAAGTAAGTTGAGTCCGATGGCCGTTCCTTTGTTCTTCTGCTTGCTTGGCACTCCCCCACTGTGCCACTTTTTGTTTCAATAGTTTCATCAATCAACAACCTTGTCGCCGTCGAATTTTAAAATGCAGGCTAACACGGGAGATTCAGGTCTTCGTCAACAGCCAACACCCCGCTCCTTCTTCGCGCCCGATACTACACCTCAACGCGCTGCAAACTACTCCAGGTCGTCATCTCAGCAGCAGCAACAGACTTCACAGCACCAGCATGGCCAGCCACAGCAATCGCATCAGCAGCCTGCTACTAATGGAGCCCACGCACAAGTTTTCTCTAGCGGAAACGCCCACCATTTCCCGGACTTTCGACCAGGACTCCATACGTTGCCCATGGTACGACCAGTTCTTACGCCCAGGACGGCGCCTGGCTCATTCAATCGTGCCACTTTTCGCAGACCGAGGCTACCTGAAATCAATGGCCTTCACAATCAGCAAATGGGTGCGAGGATTGGAGGTGAGTTGGTCATATGGGCCTGACAATTCAATCACTAATTGCTTTGCAGCTGGCTACCCGGGGCCTAGTTTGATGCACCGCGTCACGATGAGTTTGAAGAGTGAATTGCCTGATGATGTCGAATACGCAATGGGACAACTGGTGCGCATCTCCCATGATGCTGGTGATGAGCTGCGTGCCGAGCACTGGCCGGCCCTCTGTGAGACCCTCTTTCGCATGCTCGGATCTGTTGTGCAGCTGGTCAAGGTTCACGGGACCGAAGATACAGTGTATAGTGCCGAATATACTGAGAAGCTCGAAAAGATTATCAATGCGGCTCTTATCCTCCGGAATATGTCATTAAACACGGATAATTCTAAGAGATTTGCGCTCGTAAACTGGCCCAAGGATATCTTGTTAGAGGGCCTGAAATTACCGGATTATCCGAACTTGACAGAGCTGAGGAATTACCTCCTCGAAATCACGGAAGGGGTAGCCGGTTGGCTTCCATTTGGTGCTGGTGATACCCTGCTGGATGTGCTTGCGGAAGGGTTGGGATCTAAGGACCGTGGCAAGCTATTGGGTTCGATGAGGGCTATCTGTCGCCTTGTCGTGGGTCGGGATGACTTCAACCGCTTAGGCGAGATTCCATTCACTTATATCACGAGGATAACGAACCTCTTGATGCTCGAAGATGACGAACTAGTCTCAGCGTGCTTGGACTTTCTCTACCAATACACTACTCACGAAGAAAACATTGAAAAGCTGATGCAACCGCCGGAAGGACATGAGTTGGTCCGACAGCTAGTGCGGCTGCTTCTCTTCCAGGGTATCACAGGTGAGCAGCTGGTATACATCAAAATGGTTAAGAAGCCCAGGCCCCCGGTCCACGACATTCCGCATCTCCCCAACGAAATCGTTCAAGATCTTCTCACCTATGCGGAGCCTGAACGCGCCACTAAATGGTATCCGCTCTCCCGTCCCCCCCTTCATACACAACTAACGCTTTACAGGATGCGTTGCTGCTTTGAGGAAGACCCAGATGCAGACATCACCCAGATCGCGCTATGGCAGGCATACCAAGCACGCTTCAATGAATACGTCTCTGCGGGCTTCCCTCTTCTCCCTGCCGCAGAATTCATCAAGAACGTCTCTGTAGCCTTCCAGACTGCGTCCGCTATGGTCCTCCCCACGACGCAGGGTCAGAAGTTCATCATCAAGGGCATCCGTGCAAGAGAGACCCCAATGAGCACAAAGGGCCACATCTACCTCGCATGCAAATGGTTCAACACCCCGGGCAACGCCGTCTCCAAATGCACCGCGCAGCTTGCCACTCCTCAAGACCTCTGGGCTCACATCCTGGGCACACATCTCACACCACCGGCCGACTCCTCTATCGCCGGAAGACCGCTGTGGTGCAATTGGGCAGGATGTCCACGCTTTGGCACCGACGGAGAAAAGAACCGCTTCAAGGTCATCGCACACGTTAGGACCCACATGCCAGACATGAAGAAACCTAGAGCCGTCTCAAGAGAGGAACAGGAAATGCTTGATGATCCAGACGCGAGGGTGATTATCCGCAGGTGTCAGACGGTTACGGATGAGCGCGGCGAGGCGGGAGGTATTCCGCTTACTAGCATCTTGGTCCTAAGGAATCTTTCGAAGCGGGGCGGCGCAACAGCAAAGATGTTGATTGATAGCTCGAGAGAGGACCTTGCGGAGGTGATGGCCGTTAATAAGCCCCTTGCTACATGGGTGGGAGATCTTCTTGTCGGTGGCCTCAGTGGCGTGGAGTAAGGGCAGGTTGCTTTTTATGTTTAATACTTGCTATTATCCGTTGTGTTTTTCTTTTCTGAAAAATGGAATTGCGTGTTTCTTGTCGGCTTGGATGTATTATCGTGGATAGTTACTTTAGATAGTGGGTGTATTTGGGGTTTTTCTGTGAGGTTGGTGAAATCTTCGGGGGCTGCTGTACGTTTGATGGGTGGCACTTTGTTGGTCAAGCACCGCTATCACAATCATACCTGTCATTCATTCTCGTGTGCCACATCTTTTCTCCCAGTCCTTGCGAATGTTTGTTACCACTATCGCCACCCTCCTACTCTGCAACACCGTAAAACCCACGACGGCACCCACCCACCAGCAGCAACCTGGCTTGTGGGCACACTCGTACGTAATTTCCACGGTAAACATGCACAGTTGGTGTCACAATATCGCTCAGATGCAGGGAACCCAGCACGTAGGGCTTAGGTTCTAGGGTTGGAAATGTTGTGACACAGGATGGGCTGGATGGACGGGAAGGAGTTCTGCAGGCCCGGCTAATCTTGATTTTGGTGTTGTAGCTACGGAAGAAAGACAATCTCAGACATCATATGCAATTCAAATCTCGCCACAAGCATAAGCAGACAAAACACCATATCCTATAACAGAGAAAGAAAAAAACTCAAGACACAAGATCTAATAATACAGCAACTACCATAAATGCAAGCCAAAAGCCATGCAAAACGACACTCCGCTTAATCATTATTAGTACTAACCAGCATCTCCCTCCTCCACAGTCTCTCTAGCGCAGCCTCTACCTCCCCACCCCTCCCATCAACCCCCAAATCATCCCTACTCCCCCTCCGCATAACATTCGCACTCCCGTTCCTTATCGCCGCTCCCCCACCCCTCCTCCCCTCTCCCTCCTGCAAACTCCTACTCAATCCCAACTGCACCCCGGAAACAGCTGCCGCATCCCCCGTTGCAGGCCGCTGCTGCTTCATTGCCACCCCGCGCCGCGCCTGCATCTCACGAACACGATCCACCGCCTCCCCGAGCGGGTTCTTGAACCGCCGCACGTTGAGATACTCCCGCGCCACACGGTCATACTCCTTCTCTGCGCGCGCCGTCTGGACCACGTACCAGTCTCGCCCGTGAAGTGGGTGCGGCGCCATAGTTGCCGGCGGGATGTGTGGGAGCTCGGCATCGACCGCCGCGCGCTGAAGCCATAACTTTTGCTGTGTGCGAGAGGGTGCGGTGCTGCTGGTTATTGAGTATGCGCTTTCGCTGCGCGAGAGGGCGGGTGGGCCGCGCTTGTTTGGTGTGCTGTCGGCGCCAGAGGAGGGGGATATGTGGATGAAACGTGAGGTGAGGGGTTCTTGTGAGTTTGGAAGGGAGTGGGCGGGGGTGATAGGGGCGTGGTAGGTTGGTGGGGTTGCGATTGCGGTTACGAAGGAGGTTGGATGTTGTTGAGGCTGGGTTGGAGGCGAGGGAGGCGCCACGGCTGCCCGTGTTATCATCTCTGTTAGCGCGTCTGGTGACTGTGCACGTCGCTGCTGCTGTTGTTGCTGCTGATTGTGGACTGTAGCCTGTTCCGTCTGTTGCTGCTGTTGGCGTTTGCGATCGCCTGACTTTGAACGCGCTCTGTCAGTAGTAGCCTTATCGGTGGTGGTGGAGGTACCGCGTCGCGTTGCCCGGTGCTTGCGTGATTCGTGGTCGAGCGATCGTGTACTCGAAGATTTCTGCAGGCCGATTGCCGAAATATTGTGTGGTAGGTTCCCGTTATGCGAGTCTGTACGAGCGAGGCGGTTGTTGGAGTCTGTACGAGCGAGGCGGTTGTTGGAGTCTGTACGAGCGAGGCGATTGTTAGAGTCTGTACGAGCAAGGCGATTGTTGGACCCTGTTCTTGCGATCGGTGGAGTAGGCTCGGGCTCCTCCTTATAGCTGCTGCCGCCGTCAGTGGTCGATCCCGTTGGCGATCCCAGCTCGAATGTCGCGCCCCCTTTTCTTGTTGATGTCCTCCCAGGTCCTTCACGCTTTGGCGATGTGGCGTGCTGCGGATGCTGCTTGCTCCCCAGCTTATTCAAGCCGCGGCCGAAGGAGGGTACGCGCGGGTTGTGGCCGTGACGGGAGACAACAAATTGCTTTGGCTTGTGGTGGCGGGAGGTGTGATCTCCTCCTCCGTCGCCATTATTGGCTTTGCTATCCGTTGCGGTGATGGAGGAGGTCGAGCGTGTGCGATGGATCGAGGATGACAGATGGTTGTGGTGTGAGGTGTGATGCGGGGTCTGCGTCTGTTGGAGATGGGTTTCGGACATGTGGGGCGTAGTAACTGTGTATGGACCGTAGGCAATGTTGTTTGGATG
>Ga0307512_10000605_pt1 | contig 53290 bp, 63 predicted proteins | sample 14_EM_MG_FD_200267 | JGI IMG/M metagenome (GOLD analysis project Ga0307512, IMG submission 200267) | Populus trichocarpa ectomycorrhiza microbial communities from riparian zone in the Pacific Northwest, United States - 14_EM | ecosystem: Host-associated > Plants > Roots > Unclassified | place...
TGGACTCCACCGAATCAGATCCTCCAATTTCAGGAGCGCCTGCCAGCCGGGAAAGCATTATCGACCTTTTCTAAGAGGTGCCAGACGACTCAACAATGGGTATTACGTCCTCAACCTCAAGAATACGTGGTGGTGATTCCAACAAAGTTCAAAGATCTTCATGGTTGGGCTGATTGTGTTGACGGGTTCATCCGGGTTGTCAAACAAACGAATAAGATGCATATTGTACCCTTTGGAGCAATAGTGGGACCGGCACATTTGGTGCGGGAGAATGCTGCATCAGGCGGCATCGATAGCATGTGGCTTGTAAATAATCATGTTGATTTAGATACCTACTGGACTGTATATTAATTACATTAGAATGCCTGATTCAGGTGTGTAGCTGTGAGATAGTTTATCGAATTGTGCTATTCGATATAGACATTACATATTATCACTCCCGGAGAGTCTGGCTCCAGGTGCACCGGAATCGTCATGGAGACGAGTGTTGTAGTCCCTGCAGCTCCGTACTTTCACTACCTTAAATGTATGATTTTATAGCATTCTGAAGACGACTTCATACTCTTTAGAGTATTCTTGTATGCCGTTCCGCTATGTCAGGAGCGTTCAGGAGCACCTGAAAGTACTCTCAGAGCATCTGAGAGGCACATCGTTTTGCATTCAGCCTGCTCGAGAGCTTCTGGGAGCTTCTGGAAGGATCGGTGGGGCTGTTCAGAACAGCTGAGTCATTGAGTTATGACTTCCGAACCATTTTACATTTTGCTGATGTGAAAACTTAATAATATTTCAGCTTCATCTTCGCAGGTAGGTATCGTTCTTCTTTGCTTGTCAGGCTACCCTTCCAAAGCCAGAGCTTTGTCATTCTTTTATAGCTTTCCTTGGACTAACAAAGTTTATGTCCAAACCTTAGCTATGATCTCATCTGTCATATCTCAGAGTACTCAATTATTGCGAGCGACGCTCTTTGATAGGGAACCACGCATCCCAAAGGGTATTGTGTTCTTGCGTGATCGGTTTTGAAGCATTACGCTCCCTTCTCGGGACATCTTCCGCAATAAGATTTACTGAAACAGTGACTTCAACTAAGATATCTTGCAACTGGTAAATTTCGGATTGTCAACACCTCTCCGTTGCCTGATGTGGTGATTTGGAGGGCTTTAATCCGATTGCTAAATAAATTGTTAGGGGTCGTCTCTAGCAGCGATAATGATACTTGATTTTAGCCACAAGATGCATACATATCTACGATATGCATAACACCTATGCATGTGGGAATCAAGCTGGTCAGTAACATGCTCTTTGGCAGGAGTACATGTAGGTCGCGCAAAGCGGGAGTGCTTTGTTCAGTCCTGGAAACTATGCGGGACATGCGTGGTAATCACGCACAGCAGTTGATAGTCCAAAGCAAGTAAGAGGACTCTTCTCCCCCTGACCGTAACGGTTGGGACTCGGGGAAGCACGTTCCGGTCTTGAGAAAAGTCTCGACCTAAGCTTGACGTAACTGAGGGATCTATGACGTAGGCCTAGGGCCTAGAGCGAGCACCATGTGTTAGCACAGATGGTCTGGATCGCAATGTAACCTCGTATCGGATACGAGCTTACGCGTCATTAATCTACGCTGGCATAGTATCGGTTGGTCGCCGATTAAATCTATGGCGCAAGATAAATCATCTCTTACATGAGGGATTTATCTGGCGATAAGCATCATCAAATTGGTTGGTGGATGTCCCAGCTACTGACTTATACGTTTGCAAAAGATGTCTGAGATAAAGAAAGGATGAGCTGATATCGAGCAACGGATGGCCTGATTCTTATCAGGAGCGTAAGCTTTCAAACCACGTCGCAGCTGCGCAATTACCTGAGGGTGTTGCTGTGGTTTATTGTCGGGCGCTAAGGGGGCGTGGCCGAGATAAGCACTATCATGGCAAAGAAGACAGACGGCTATAAAGAGCCAGTGTTGGACGCAGCTGTTTGAGGGATATCAGCGAACACATCAAGCCTTTAGAGAACACTGAAGACGATCTTAAAATATTATTAAGAATTCAATCTATATTATCTACCTACCTATCCTATAGAAATAGTCGTCACTATTTCTTCAATAATCAATTTACGTGATTATCCCTTGTATGCCTGGACACAGATATACACACGCCGAATTCGCACTCATTCGGATTGTCGAGACTTTCGGCAGTCTTCTGTTCACTTTAGAAGAGCACAATTTAACCCACACCTACCGAGTGGTTTTTCGTTTCGCGCAACTCGAGAATATCGACTACCTGGTGCTACGGTATCTGAACACCGGGTTGTTACCGTTCAAGGAGTTTTCCGGGGACGAATCCTGGAACGAGGAGGATTGATCTTTGTTCACAGAGGAGAAGGTCTGTGGTACAGGTTTAGGACAGGAGTTCTCGTTGTTCAGGAACGAGAAGTTGAGTCTTAGGATAAGAGGAGGAGAGAAAGAGATAATTAGATAGGTGGCCGTACTTAGTCAATAAAGTATTGTATTGATTATTGGGACTAAGCACCCCCGTAACATAAATTAAGACACAACCTTCACCATACGAGGCACTTTGGCTTATCTGTTTCAGAGGCTTACACGGCGACCCACCATTGCTCTCTCGACATTTCACTTGATGTAGTACCACACCAGTATTATTGAACTGATAGTGATTTAACCCTACTGATTTGTTCCCAGCCAGGGAGTCGGGGGCTTATCGGGTCATATTGACTTTGCCCATATCTTCATCAATCAGACACACCATGCTAAGGCTGAAACAATTCTCTTTGACCGGGAAGTACCCAAGTTAATCCGCTCCACAAGGGATTGGCCCGAAGTTCCACATAATCCCATATTGGCTGTCGTCTACCCGACACGTCCGTCGCATTCCTGCAACTCCAGTGTCCAGTCCCACTTAGCATAGTTCGATGAATGTGGTTAGAAATAACTGGCATCACTATAAACCTTCAAGGTTTATCAACTGGCCAAGGTTATTGCATCATCAAATCAATTCTACCGTAGTATATGAACTTTCCACCAATCAGTAAGCAATCAGGCTCACTATCAAATCAACACAAGGTTTGTAATCTCCTGCTAAGGATCATACCGTAGTAGGTTTCTACTTCATTATGAGATTGGTGTTATGTACTATGAGTTATTATATACCTCATGATGTAGATCCCGAAGTAGACTACAACCACACCTCTTGTTAAGGGAGAACCCCTAACACCGTACACAGCAATGAACTTCCCGCCTCCACATGTACCCACAGGACCCAATTACCAACAGCATCCATGCCAAGAGTTAGGACCCTATATCTATTGTGATGAGTTAGGACACATCCACACCATCTGTCATGATGCATGCACTGATCACAACCAGGGTATAATCGATCACAATCAACATGGAAGACTGACCTTAGGATGAAGACAAGGAAATCGAGGAGGGTTATCCGGATATCGACTGGAAAGGAGATTTTTGAAGATGCAGGTGTACGCCAAGGAATTAGCTCGGCAAGGGCAGAAGGGAGGGGGAGTAGCAATCAAGGCAGCACCATGGACGCCTAGTGTTAGCAGCAGGTCCGGGTAACCTGCCAACGGTCCGGTTTTTGGTTGGCGGTTCGGTTCGGTTGGGTTCTAGACCCAGCCAGAAAACCAACACGCTCGGTCTTGGCGGGGTTGCTACCCGGACAGGACATAAACCCTCGGGTTTTTGGCCAGGGTGGAACCGCACCGCTGTTCGATTTTACGGTTCCTTGCACTTTGGCTCAACGTTGGCCCCATTTAAGTATCTGAGTTCTGATTGTATCGTGATATGATCAATATGCAAATTTTGCAGTTTTATGCACTCTTTCATCTCCCACTTTCTGATTTGCGATCCGACCAATATTCATTGAATCGCTGTGATATCGGGCAGAATACGAAGTGACAATCGCAAGTTTTCGATCGCGACTCATAGAATATTGGTGGGATGGCATGTGTGAGAGCCGGTAGTGAAACTGCGCATAAAACTGCGCAATTTACGTATTGACCATGTCACGATACGATCAGAACTCAGATATCTAATGGGAGCGAAACTTATGATGTTGAAATGCCGGGTTTTTGGTGGTAAAACCGGCCCAATTGCAACGGTCCGGGTTTTCATGTGGTGAGACCCATTGCAACAGTTCGGTTCCGGGTCAGAACTGGACCCGGAACTGACCCAGCGAATTGCAACTGTTGTTAACACTGTGGACGCCCCAGCCGCAGCGAGTTGCAAGATATCTGTTGTTTCAAAGCGCCAGCAGCTCGGGAAACCTATACACCTAGTTGAAGTGAGGGTGACCAGGGAATATAGGGCCCAGCACAACAAAGGAGCAGGGTGAAAGTGTTCTGAAGGGGAAGAGTGGGATAAAAAGGGACCCGATGATAAAAGGAAAAAATGTGTAAGAGGAGGAGTCTTTTGGTACGGAGGGGGCATTTGCAGGCAAAGTGGAAGGAATATACAGCGAGAGAGAGGAGTGATCGTTTAAGAAAGAAGGGATTCAGTCGGTCAGAAAAGGGGAGCAATCGGGGGCAGTGAGGGAGCTGATGTGTAATGGTGTAAACTCGGGAGATGTGCGGGAAGAGGAGAAAGGTTTGGGACATCAGCGAAGAACATTTCCGTCCAAGCGGATTGGCTGAGTCAGAGCGGACTCGTTCCGTTGGCGCCGTCTGAGAGACCCCGGTGGCGGATTACTTGGCACCCTGCATCATTACGGTGTGTCGCGTTGCATATCTCCCTCGAATCGCAGTTTACCCGTTTCTTCTCGCTCTGTAGGTCTCCTATTTGGAATGAACACTCGGGCCTTGTGGCCATCTGTGACCATAGGTCGGTATGGGTTAATTGGGTACATGTGTGCATTGGGATTACAATGCAATCGGTGATGCTGCAACAATCTCTCCTTGAGTTCCTTCTACCTGTGCACAAAATGCAATTCTCTCTTTACTAATTATACACATCATTACAAGTCACCAGATCTATGTGGCTGTTGACAATCCATCGCTCATACCTTCCGTCTCATGTTTTACTACTAGTAGCTATCTCTGGAATTACGTGCGCGCAGCGGACAATGTTTCCTACCCTGAAAACCTGTGGCACAACGGCTGTCAGTGCTTGTCTGTATTGTACATATTTGGAGACAGGATCCAAGTTACCTGAGTTTTCGGAAATTTGGGTTAGCGCCAGGGCTAACCAGTACTCAATGAAAATTCCATCCTCGTTTAGGAGCTTGATTTTGGATAGTTGTTGCAGTTGCCACGGGAGACACACATTCAGCATGCCAAAACACCTCCTAGGTTGTTGCTTTACCCACACCCAGTCATTTCGTCGATCCCCTCCGCACCAGCTCTGGCTTCCGGTGCATCAACACATCTGAGCTATGCCTTCACCAGCTAGACCCTCAACTTAAACCTTGATATGGCGGTAAATGCAGAGCTTCATTGCGTGCAGTTGTTCATCTGATATATACGTCTTGTTACGACTCTTATGCTTGATAAACTATCGTGTGCCACTGTATATTGCCACAAGGTGCATTGTGTCTTGCATATTGCCAAGTAATGCTCTGCAGTCTGTGTTCATTGTGTCAGGGTGCTTCCCATCACGGGGGTTTTGGGGTCCCCTCAATTCGGGCTTCGCATATGACTGGGGTCTCAGGGGGGCAGCCAGATCAGCACCGGAAGGGAGGTCTTTTCAGGCGGCAGCTCTGTTCACCCAAAGCTGAGCAAAGGCTTGGAGATTGAGCTCTCTGATTTCAAAGCAGAGAATGTGACGCTGAAAGATGACTGCTTGTGTCAGGTAGTTGAGATTGTGATTGGAGGCTTTCCAACCGTGCTTGAGGTCGGTTTTATGTGCTTGTCCATGTCTCCCGGCAGAATACTGTTGCAACGCTCCATATCGACAAATCTGTTTGACCCGATGAGACATCATGTGCATCTTGAGAATGGTTAAGTCGGCATCTAACACTTCGAAAACATATATCTCGTGGCTGATAGAATACCGCCATCTGGTAATTTTCCGCCGCTTCTTGCATTGTGTCCAAGTTCCAGCAGTTGTTTCGTCTGTTACCTTTCGCTTCATCACGAGGTCTGTTCTCAGGGCATTAGCTTTGGCCTTCGCCTTCTTGCCGGCTCGCACAAGTAAGAAAACATCTTTGATGGTGTGAAAACAATGCAATGCATCCTCCAGGTAGCTCAATGTTGCATCATTGTGAGATTTATATCGTGCATAAATATAGAATTTCAATAATGCATGTGTGCACTAAATTGTGCAATTGAATATCGGACTCTGAGTGGGGCTTCCGCCTCGGAAAGACTCGGATAGGACTCTAAGCAGGTACCGGCTCATTTCCTTCATCTCCTTTCCATTCCATTGAGAAACTTCTTTATATAACTTATTTTTTGGTGTGAGGTCGTGGTAAGCAGGCATGGATAACCAGCTTGCATTGTTCTTGTCGAGCGATTCGTGCATCTTTGTGAAGTGGAAACTCCACGTCTGGGGGTGGCCGAACATGCCGATCTGCATTGTATGGAGGAGGGTGGGCTTAAGGAGGTCGCTCACGATACTGGAAATATGTCGAAACACATTGGATCCTCAGTGATCATGGTGAGCTGAGAGTCTGGCATCGCATCAGCAGAAACTGAAATTGGTTTCCGAAAATGGACCCCACATACCAATCCTTCTCCACATTCTGCACAGATAATCTGAGCGACTTGTTTCCAATCTTCCACCAGCCTTCGAAGCGTTGAATGATGTGATTGTGTCGTCGAGTCATCCCAAAATGTGTCTAGTCATTTAAGGTAATTTATGGCACATATTTCTTTCACGTTGGTCCTCTAGATTTCAATTGGTTGGACAGTTTTCTGAACTGTTCCATTGATTTCAAGGATATTCTTAACTATTTGATCCCTTGAGACATCCATTATACAGAAGCTTGCACTCCTCCCATTACAAAAATTAAGACACCCAGAGTAAACACTCATGAGATTGATATCGGTGTAACGATTACTTCAAGCATTGAGTCGAATAATCTACTTGTAAAGCAAATTGACAGAATTCAAGTCAATGGTGTTGCCCAAGTACCACTGCGAGCAATCTGGCTGTAGCGTCAGCGGAAGAAGGTGTACAGCTCCTTGGATCGCGCTTAAGGGAAAGATATAAGTGGTTCCAACACCAAAAAGAGGCTTACAACGGTAGCATCCATTGTGCAAGGGTTCCATTGGAGGTTGATCATTCTCCTCCACAATCACCATACCAGCAGTCTAATGTATTGGCCATGTTGCAAATGTCTGAACCAAGGCAAGAAGCTCTGTAACGCTTGATTAAGCATTCTCGACGACAAAAAGACACTCCAACCATGTGGGAATCCGACCCGCAGATGACCTAAAGTGGCTATCCAGACTCGTCCCCATCCAGAGAAGCAATGTATTATTGCTTGGTGGCTTATGCTTTCTCCACCTTGTGGACCCAGTGCAACGAACAATATAAACCGCTTGCTCGTCGCATTGAAATGTCGTCACCGGAATTGCTACTGCGTTGTACCGAATGTATTTTGCATTGTTGAGATGACTGAAATACTGATCATGATTGACATAGTCTGTGAAGTCGGTAAATCTCTTGAAACACCAAGCAATGTGATTCAGTAGCTCCCAATTTGGCACTGCACACCACTCGGCCAAGTCATCAAAGGTCTAGATTTCTGGTTGCAGGTTTTTCTTCATTCGCTTGATGAGTGCTTTGGTTACAGGCATATCAACATCGCCATGTTATTTTGCAGCGTTCAAATTCAGCCCTCGATAGTGAATAACCTACTTTCAGGCTTTCGTTCACCAGATATGAAAGGTGGCCTCATGACGATTCGATTGTCTGTACGCATGTTCAAGATCCATCATCGCGTTTTGTGAGAGTTCAGAGGGTCTATTTAAGAGGTTGCCAAGCTGGCGGATATGGTCAGAGAAGTCTTTCAGGAGATGCATTATCACAAGGTTGAAATCCGATTCGTCGACAAGATGTTGTGCAATTTCTGACTCAATCTGCGTTGTATCTTCATCAACGTGACGGTGCTTTGCAGCCGCCAAAAGATTGTTCCAAGAGGAGTCACTCTGCCGTTCCTCCTGTTTGTCCAAAGTAAGCTGCTTGTTCAAGGCTTCCAATACCTCCTTTGGAGATTTACTTGCGCGGAATCGACTGAAAACATCCTAGTGACGATGAAACTCCTCAAGATAAGTCTTCATGTACTTGATCGTGGCCTCAGTTTGGTACCGGTAATGTGCCATAAGGTGCAAATACACTAAGTTCTTGACGCGCAGCAGGGCTTCTGTGACGGGAATCCTTTGGCTCGCCGAAGGGTTTGAAAGTGTCGCCGCAATAACTGGAAAAATCACACGCCCCTGTGCTTTCATCTCCTTACCACTCCATTGCATCACCTGGCTATATGGCTTGTTGAATCGAGCGAAGCCAGGATATGGAGGCATCATCGCCCAGAGCTGGTTGATTTTGTCGATCCTGGAATGTTGTTCGGGGAAGGAAATTACCCAGTCCATCAAATGCTTAAGCATACCAAGATAGACGGTATGAAGAATCTCGGGTGAGATAATAGTTGTTGGAGAGATGCATTTCATATCTGAGGAGATGCCTTCTGAGATTCCGGCCGCTCAATCTTCCAGATATTGTCTTGCTTCCCATCTCTCCGACTCATCATCCTGAGTCGCGAATATCATCTTTTGGAAGTATAGCTGATATTCTCTCATGTGCCACAATGATCAATATTCATGTCCAAATGTCGATTTCTGTGCTTCGCACACAGGGTAATGGGGCTGCATGCTGGAATGCACGTGAATGATTTTGAAGTAGTCAGCCATCCCTGCAGAGATGACAGGATATCATTGCCGCATCCAAAAGTCCGCACAAAGCATAAGCTTTCCAGTGTTGAACAGCATGTCGAGAGGACGAAAAATCAGTTCGAAGACATTCCTTAAATCCTCTCGAATGTGGATTTGTTTTCCCTTCACGGCTGTTGTTTTTCCATGTCCTTTATAGTAATATTACCGAGGCACAGAAAGAAGGGCAACGCGCGTGTTGACAAGTTTCGAAGTGTTTGATCTAATCGTTGAGTCGATATTTCCGAGACTTAAATATACTGTCCATTTCTTCTTGTTGCTCGGATAGTTGGTAAGATGTGGCAGGTCTGAACCACCGAATAAAAGGACAATCGAAGCTCCAAGCAGCCGCCGTAGCTAGTGTTGGCAATGGTTCCGGACCGGCGCTTCGGTTTCAGGTCTGGGTCCAAACCGACCCCTTTCCACATTTGCTGTCTGGGTCGTCGGTACACCCGAACCATCAATTCGGGTACAGTTTGATGGACATCTCCCAACCTGTCTGGATTGGGCGGATTGTCAACAGGTTGTCCAGCAGGTCCATCTGTAGATTCATATAATGCTCTTGTTTTTGCTGTTTCATAATAGTATCTTATCAAAATCATATTTTCAACATCCAATAATGACTTTTTGCATGTTTTGCAGATTGCGATATTGATTATTTTGGAATCAGTATTTTTCCATGTCTGCTTTGTGTTTTTGAGTTGCAAGGGTGTCAATAGTTCTGTTATGAGCACTAATATCTGCACGATAACCAGATTACCCAATATGCATGACCAAAAATTGTTGAGGCACTGGTGACGCTCTTTTCATCATGGGGTAACAACAATATCGTGTACTATTTTGGCTGAAACGGTGGCCATTACTTCACATATGAATTTGGGCCACCCAGCGACATTTAGATCAACCAAGACACAACACCAAAAATCATTGACGCTCCATTGACACCCATTTTCAGGATGGGGCAGGGAGTGTGTTTCTTTGGTTTTTAGCACAGAAGGCGGCCAATACTTCATTTAAGTTGATTTTTGACCTGTCGCCACTTAGATTGCCCAAGATGGAAAGCCAGAAATTGTTGATGCTGGGTTGACGCTGATTTTCAGAATGGGTCAGTGACTCTGTCACTTTCTCTTTTGCCTACAAAGGCTGCCCATAAGTCCATTATGAATAATTTTGACCAGACCAATCGCTAATTACCATATTTAGAAGACCAACAATTGTGGACGCTCCGTTGACGCTCACTTTCAGCATTTGGCAGTGACTGTGGTGCAGATTGTTTTTGCTAATAAAGGCTGCCAATGCATTGGTTGTGCATAACCGCGACCAAATGCAATTTTCAATTGCCTTCCATTTTAGACCATAAATCATTGACGCTCTGTTGACGCTGATATTCGGAATGGGGCAGTGACCATGGCGCATTCTCTTTTGATTCTGAGGGCTGCCCATTCATTGGTTATGCAAGACAACTACCAAAGAAAGTTCCAATTACTTTACTTATACGACCAAAAATCGATGACACTCTGTTGACACTCATTTCAGAATAGGGCAGCGACCGTGTCGCCTTCTTTTTTGCCTGTAAAGGCTGGCAATACGTTGGTTATGTGAATCAGGGATCAAATTCATTAGTGATTACACCGGGAACAATGTCCTTACGCGATGCATAACTCATAGAGAAGCTGTTTTTGGGACGGTAATTCATAGCATATTTGACGCATGGCACTATGAATGTTCTATGGACCTACATGTTGACTAGATTACAACGATACGCATGCGATTTTGTGCGCTGGATCCTATACATCACATTGCATACAACAACCTTGAATGCAAGCTGCCAGATGCACGCTCCCAAGTACACTCCTGATTGCATGCAATTGCACACACCCCGCCTGCTTGACTGCATGCTCCCAATTGCTCTCGATGGCACACTCCCAGTCTGCTTGACTTACGCTCTCAAGTAAGCTCTCAAGACGCTCCCCAGTACACTCCCAGGTATGCTCTCAAGGACGCTCCCAATTGCACTCGATGGCACACTCCCAGCCAGCTTGACTATACGCTCCCAAGTAAGCTCTCAAGACGTTCTCAAGCACACTCCCGAGCACGCTCTCAAGCACTCTCCCCAGCACGCTCTCAAGCACACTCCTGAGCATGCTCTCAACTCCTAATTGCACTTGATGACACACTCCCAGCCTGCATGACTATACGCTCCCAAGTAAGCTCTTAAGACGCTCCCAAGTACACTCCAAGTGCGCTCCCAAGTACACCTCCGAGTACAATCTCAGTATACTCCTGGGCATGCTCTTAAGGACGCTCCCAATTGCACTTGAAGGCACACTCCCAGCCTGCTTGACTGTACACTCCTAGTATGCTCTCAAGACGCTCTCAAGCACACTCCCGAGCATGCTCTCAACTCCCAATTGCACTCGATGACACACTCCCAGCCTGCTTGACTATACGCTCCCAAGTAAGCTCTCAAGACACTCCCAAGTACTCTCTCAAGATGCTCCCAAGTACACTCCAAGTACACTCCCAAGTACACCTCCCAGTACAATCCCAGTAGACTCCCAGGCATGCTCCCAAGGACACTCTCAATTGCACTCGCTGGCACACTCCCAGGAACACCTCCAAGTACGCACCCAAGTACACCTCCGAGTCGCTCGCAAGTACACTCTCAAAAGGGATGACACTCCCAAACTCACATGACTATTTGCTCCCATGTACGCTCCCGCATGCTCGATCCAGAGACTTGCTGAATTGCAGATGCCAGGCACTGCGAGGCGTGAGGCAGGTGGCCTATGGTCGGCAGAGGTTGGCAGGCAGCATGTGGCATGTGGTGGGGTGCAGATGGTGGGCGGCGTATGGTAGCCGAATCATGATGTCGGTCCATATCATAGTCTGAACCTCAGCTTTAGCGCGCCCACCGAGACGAGATCTCACGATTCCTCATGGTCATGGTGTTGACAATTGTACCCTAAGATTCCACAGGAAACGTAGACAATTCGAACTTGGTGAGAGCAGATCTCCGATTCAGCATTTCCTGCGGAATCTGGTGCCCACTTCCCATTGATTGTGGCCATATGTGTGCGCATTTGGTCTGAGGCTGATGGAGATGATGGCGATGGTGATGGCGATGGCGATGGTGATGGTGATGGTGATGGTGATGGTGTTGGTGATAGTGATCATAGTACCAGAAGTACTTACACAAATAGGTTGGCTACGTCAACGTTAGCATCAAAGATTCCACAGACTTAGGGCATTGTACTAGCCAAAGCTTCTACAGACTTTGAGCTTTGTACTAGCCAAAGCTTCCACAGACCTAGAGCCTTCTATTAGCCAAAGCTTCCACAAACTCAGAGTTTTCCATCGGCCAAAAGCTTCCAATGGAAAACTCTACTCCTCCCGAAAATGCTCCTGCATGCTCGATCAAGAGACCTGTTGAGTTGCAGACACCAGGCACCGGGAGGCGAGAGGCAGGTGGCCTGTGGCATGTTGCAGGTGGCGGGCGGCCGAAATCTTGATGTCGGTCGATATCATAGTCCAACCATATCTGTAGCGTGGCCACCGACATGAGATCTCACGATGCCTCAAGGCCATGGTGTTGACCATTGCAGCCGTAGATTCTGCAGGAAACGTAGATAATTGGATCCTAGGGAGAGCAGATCTCCGACTCAGATTTTCCCGCAGAATCTGCTGCCCACTTCCCATCCATTGTGGGCGTATGTGTGTGCATTCAGTCTGGGGCTGATGGTGAGTATGGCCATGGTGATGGCCATGATGATGATAGCGATGGTGATGGTGTTGGTGATGGCGATTACAGTACTAGAAGCACTTAGACAAGTAGATTAGCTACATCGACATCAGCATCGAAGCTTCCACAGACTTAGAGCCTTCTATTAGCCAAAGCTTCCACAGACTTAGAACCTTCCATTAGCCAAAGCTTCTAGACTTAGAGCCTTCCATTAGCCAAAGCTTCCACAAACTCAGAGTTTGCCATTGGCCAAAAGCTTCCTATGGAAAACTCTACTCCTCCTGAAGCGCGGCTCTCTCAGGCAGGCTCGAGAGCAGGCATTCAATCACCAGCATGCTCTCATGCAGACTCGCAGCGATAGTGTGTACAGTACTATATCAGTAGGCAGTAAAGATAGCCATAGGTCCATCTCTGGCCGGCAGCCATATATAGTTCCATAGGCCCACGCGCACATCTGTATGAGTTGACTATACATGACCAAAAATCGTTGACGCTCCGCTAGTGCACATTCTCTGAATGGGGCAGTGACCATGTCGATTTCCTTTTTGCCTACAAAGGCTGCAAATATGTAGGTAATGTGAACCAGAGACCAAATTGATTAGTAATTACATTATGTAAAGGACCAAATTTATTTGACGCTTCGTTGACGCTCATTCTCAGAATGGGGCAGCGACCGTGTCGCTTTCTGTGTTGCATACAAACGCTGTTAATACATTCGTTGTGTGAATCAGCGACCACATTGATTTGTAATAACGTTACTTACATGACCAAAATTCGTTGACGTTCCATTCACACTCATTTTCAGAATGGGGCAGTGACCGTGCCGCTATATGTTTCGCATATAAAGACTGCCAACACATTGGTTTTGCATGTCAGTTATCAAATCAATATTCAATTACCTTACTTACAAAACCAAAAATCGTTGACACTCTGTTGACGCTCAATTTCATATATTGTCTAGTCAACATCTGCTGCCATTGATAATTGTAAAGATAATTATTTAAACTTACTTGATGCTTTTCAGGCTGATTAAGGCTGGATCCTGTGGCCCTAGTAATATTCTTGCACAGGTAGCTCTCATTCTATCAAAAGTTATCTATCACGCTGAATGACGCATTTCGCCTGCTATGCTTATGTGTATCAACCAAAATTCAAACATCACTGGTCAATATTCTCCGATCATATTACTCTAAGTGAAATTCTCGGTCAAGCAACATAAAGAACCTGCTGAAAACATATTGTCCCATTCTCTCCTACTTTTTTCTGTTTCCCCTGATCCTCCTTGTTTCAGTAGCATTGACCATCACCGACCTTTTTTAAGTCCTTTTCTTTGACTGCACTGTTGGCTGAATGAATCTGGGCACATTTGGAGCGGCACACACCTCCCACTGCTCAGGGCATCGCGGATCCTCGAAGCAATTGTCTAGCCCTGGATCGGATTCGTTATCTGCCTCACTGTTGTCTACGCTCTTGTTTTGAATATCCAAGTCACCACTCCAGTTGAGCCAATTTTCACTGTCGGAAATGCTTTCAGGTGCACTGTGGTCATCACTTCTAGCTGAATGATGGTCAATTCAACCTATTCGGCGGAAATTCAATACTTGAGTTCGTGCTCTAGTGTGTTCCTTTGCAGACAAAGCTGGTGGCAACGGTGATCTTTCCGACAATTTGAATGCAGCCGCACCATCATGTCGAAAGAGTAACCAGGATGCTTTGACGCTTTCTTCCGTATCTGCAATGTATCCTATGGCTGTCATTGGCTTGTTTTGAATGTCTGATTCCTTCTGTGTAGCTCGTAGGTTTTGGCTGCCCTGCCACATCTCCAAAAAGTCGTAGACCTTGGCCATTCTGTGCAATATTCTTTCCTCCACCTATCTCTTCAATTCCTAGTTGTTATCGGTTTCTGACCTATCCAATGCAGGGTCATCGCCTGCCAATATCGCATTAGTGGCTCGAGCATACTCCATTTGTACAACCTGTTCCTGAAGGGTCTCGCCGGTGGTCTTTGATTGCGTCCAGCTGATAATGTCTCGCCCAAGGGAAAAACTGGCCTCCACTCCGGCACCATGTGGTGTGATTGAGAATATGTCGCGTGCCACATTGGAGAGATTGGCGCACTTTGAGTGTGTTTCCTCTTGCTGACAACGCCATTCTGTGATATCCGGTGACCAGAATGTACTGCTAATCTCGATCAGGTCGGAGTGTTAATCATCGAGATTCAGATTTACTTGCCCCCAGTCCTTCGCTGATTCAGTGGGAGAATTCAAGTAGAGCCTTGCGGCTGTCAATAAGCGTGCTGTGCGATCGCTTCGTCCGAGTGTCGTTTCAGCCACATTTTTCAGCCTTAAGTATTCTTCATCATCACTGGACAAATCATATGGATCAAATGATGATTGACCAGATTGAGAAGCCGTTGTAGAAGGGATGAAGTCATCGCTCCATAGTGTTTCATGTTTAGTGACCAACAATCATCTGTGTTCAGCGTAGTATTCGTTCTGCAAATACTTCAGAAATGCCTCTCTGTATTGGGTGGTAAAAGAAGTCTCGTCTTCAGGATCAATATCGATCGCTTTGTCCCATTTCCTCAACAATCGCAACTTCCGAAACGGATCAAGGATTTGTGCCAAAATAAGACGCATACCTGTTGTTGGAGTGAGTTTAGCCTAGTATTTGGACAGCTTTTGTCACACAAACTTCACAGCAAAGTATAAATCTTCCTTGCACTGAGTTTTCTTCTTAGCTAAAGCTCGCTAACGCCATCCATATGATCAAACCTGTCATTATGGACAGTGATAACATGATGAAGTGTGACCGTATGCCTTTTCGACATCCACAAAGTCCAGCGTCAGAATGGCCTTAAAACTTCCATGACATACTTGACGATTGTCCATTCATCCTCTGTTGTGTAGAGTGACCGGCAATGACAGTACATTGGATTCTTCAGTCACTCGCGGGTAAATTCTCATAATCTGTAGGTTCCCTCAAGTAACTCCAGCGTCGAATTCCACTGTGTTTTCACATCCATAATATGTAGGACTGCAATGCGTACTTTGGCTTTTTGACGGTCAATGAACTCGTTTCAACAACCTGGTGTCAACGTAATCAACACAGCCAGCATTCGCTGCCATATGATGGTCAGTTTTAGAATTTTCAAAATATCTTGAAATACGTACTTTCTCAATTATCTGTGCCAAACCTGGTTTCATAGCAGACACCGTGTTGATTCTAGCATTGCCCTCTTTTCGAAGTCTTTGACTCTTCCCAATATCTGTGCTTTCATTCTCCCCAAATTGCTGATCGCGCTCATGTGCTTCCCACGACTTTGTATGGCCTTTGACAGCAAGACTGCCAATAAACGGACCTAAAGCAAGCTGAATGACATGCGCCATGCATGGTATGTTGTTTCTCAATGCAGGACACTTGATTCCTGAGGCCTCAAGTGTGGATTGTAGTCCCCGAGTCATCGAGTAATTTGAGAAGGCATTATCAGTTGTGATTCCAAGCAAGCGGCTGTCAGTAAGCTCAAAACGATCCCGCACTTCCTTCAAACGTAGGGCTAGCCTTGCTACAGTATGTTGACCCTTGACCTATTATCCTTAATTTGCTGATAAAATAGAGAAAGAACAGGATATTGACCTCATCGAAAGCGAGTTGCACTTCCCGCATTGCCCAATTCCGATCCATATAGGATCCAATGACTGATGTTATGGCTCAGTTGTTTGTCGATGTCCACCCGTCCAAAGCTAAACCAACTTTATTTCTTGTTGCCAACTGCTTCTTAATTGCATCCACAGTCAGTGAGTATTCCCTCTGACAAATGTTGCAAAGGGTGCTGGCTGACGGTAGCACCAGCTTGCTGCGTAATTTGTTATATGACCGCCTTAGCTCTAGGTTTGATATCGCGTTCCATGAAATGTGAGCCGAAACAAATCCTAACATGAGGTAGTGATTCGAAGTGTCTTGGTGAAATTCGGCAGTTACAAAGTCCTTAGCTGCCAATTTGGAGGGTTTTGTCTGTTAACACAGTCAATATAGCTTAGAAGTCAATGTCAACAATGAATTTCCTTTGCCAACTTACTATTGTACTCCGTCGACTTCCCTGCCTCTTCAGAATGGCCTGTGCTGTTTCATCGACTGACAAACTAGTCAATTCAGTAACCTCTGACTCTGGTAATTTGTTCAACCTCGCGATGTGCGCTTTTGTCAGCAAGTGTTTGCCTGTTGGGCTGGTCCCATGTTCCGATGGATGGCAAAGAACTTGATGACACACAATACATATGATGCCTGGGCTGCCGGTCTCCTCAATTCCGCAATCCAAATAGAACCGCCATGAAGGCGCATGTCTAGAATTCTTCCAAGCAATAGAATGCTTCGAGCCCACATTCATAGAAGGCCAACAAGCATCGAATATGATTTGTAAAGTAAGGTCGTTCAAATCACGAATAAAGACACATTCAATTTTGGAAGATATCATCACCACTAGCAATGAGGCATTTAAAGATTTGGAATCAAACATGGCGGTAGGAATTTGACAGCTGCATAGTTGGACTTGAAAGGATGTCAATAGGTACGGTATTGTTGAGAAGAATGCTGGTTCTTAAATATTGACTCTAGAGCTACAAGCAACAAAAAAGTAAGCCCTGTGAGACATTGCATGCATAGTTGGGAAGTGGTATACAAGGACGTATTGAAAAGACTGACCGTTAAAAATGCAATTTGAGTACTACACAATGCACTTCGTTGTAGTGTAGGTTACTGCGCCTGACCAAACATTGTTGATGCTCTGTTGACGGTCATTTTTAGGAGATAGTAGCGATATCGTCAGTAGCATTTTTGCCTATAAAGGCTGCCAATACTTCCATTACAAATCAAAGCCAATGCACAGCCCTCTGAATATGCAAGATGCAAGTCCAAAAATTGTTGACGCTCCGTTGTCGCTCATTATTCAGAGGTGTTTGAGACTTCGTGCTTAGCATTTTTCCCCATTAAGGTGGCGAATACATTGATTATGGTTAAAGATCGTTGCACAGCCCTTGGATTATGCATGATGCAAGACCAAAAATCGTTGACGCTCCGGTGATGCTCATTTTTAGGAAATAGTTGCAATGTTCTTGCTAGCATTTTTTGGTTGAAAGGCGGCCAATGCATGGAATATGGGTAAGTGTTGTGGCACAGCCGTTGGAGTATGCAAGATGCAAGACCAAATATCGTTGACACTCCGTTGACCTTCATTGTTAGGAGATAGTCACAATGTCGTTTCTAGCATTTTTGGCTTGAAAGGTGGCCGATACGTCAAATGTGGCCAAATATCATTGGACAGCCCTTGGATTATCCAAAATGGATGACCACAAATTGTTGACGCTCCGTTGGTGCTCATTTCCAGAATGGGGTAACCAGCGTGTTGCTTTCCGTTTGGCATATGACGACGACCAACATACTCACTTTTCAACACCTCGACTATGTCGCCTTTTGATTGCTGAAAGTCAAAGACTCAACCTCGTTGACTCTCCGTTGACGCTCATTATTAGGAGATATTAGCGATGTCGTCCCTAGCATATTTGGCTAGAAAGGCAGCCAATACTCTGATTATGAGTGAGAGTTATTGCCCAGCATTTAGATTATCCAAGATGCAAGACAAAAATGATTAATGCTCCATTGATACTCATTTCTAGGGTGTGGCAACATGCGTTGAACTTGTCCTTTTAACTATAAAAATGTCCAATATATTCACTTTGTCAGGATGTGACTATGTGGCCGTTTGATTGCCAAAAGTGAAAGACTATGAATCATTGATGCTCCATTGACGCTCACATTACAGACAGTCTAACAGCCATTGTAAGCCCAATCATTGTAGTCCAAATGTATATTTGCATTATTGACCACCAAAATATTCTTTCTGTGTATTATTATTTGCATCCAGATGCTTTGTCACCCCTCACTATCTGATTCACTACTACATGGATGATATGAGAGATGAATGACCTAGCCGTATTACGTTCCAGCGCTTTCGGCCGGCAAATTGCTGCATGCAGATCCCGCCACTATATTTTGACTAATATCGCCTGAGTGTCCCACCATTCCTGATCCAGCTCCTTTTCCTCGATTTCCATGACCTACCATAAGCAATTTTCAAACTCTCGGCCGTGGGGACCAGGGCTAGACGGAGAGTTATGTAGTTGAATGCATGGAGGAATGCAGCATGACGGTTGTCACACATGCAGGTTAGTATTGCCCTTTGACTGCTACTTCTGTGACTCGTATGACATCAGTTACATAAAAGTTGTTGGTAAATTTCGTCACTAGTTTAGATTTTGCTTTCGCACTTTACCGTGACAGGGATGACAATAACTGGCTAATTGGTCGTCTAATGGCGTGATTTGGAGTTGACCGTGTTCGAATGGTGTGTACGACCCTTGCTCATGCACAGATGCATCATCATGTCTGACAATTTGGTCACTGAAGTCAAGACAAAGCTGACACGTAGCAAAATAGGAACGCGAATTGCTTTTCGCACCTATCCGTGGTCAAGAGTATCAATTTGCTTATCTATGCCTCCGCAGACACAGGAGCTATCACCATTTCTTCGTCCAAATCCGATTTCAATATAGTAATTAGCTCGGGAGGCAATATGCAGTGGTAAAATCATACAAGTTCAACCGCCATCGCATACTTGGTCTGCGCCCAATCGGACGCCGCGCTGGGTTGGAGAGACGGTATGCGCTTGGGCGAGTGTGGTTTCCCTGAACCTAGTCCCATTTGGCTACTTCCTGGTTGAGAAGTATCTTGCGGCATTCGCGATATTCCGGGGACGATATCAAGTGTCTCTATAAGCTCTCCAAATGTTGTCAGGGAAGGTGCTGCTACAACTTGATCCATTTGGGACCTAATGACTGCTGGAACCTTTAATCCAGTCATTCTGTACTGCTTATCTCTTTCGCGGTAGTTGTTGGCCATGTCCCCCCATCTCGGTTGTGTCAATTCGCCAAGCTTAATCTGCTTCTGCCAAAACCTCTCCATGTGGCATTGCACCGTTTGGGAGATTGTGCCCATCACCCAACCAGGTTCGTCATCTTCGCTCGGCTCACCCTGCTCCGTATCTTCGTCATCTTCCTAATCTTCCACATCCTCCTTATCGTCAGAACTTGCAAGATCGCTCCGACTGTCTCTGATAGCATTCAGCATGTCTTCAAATGTCTTTTCAGGCTTTCTGGTGGTCAATCCCGCCTGTACAACATTGCTCACATCTTCTTGATTCTGCGGAATTGCTGTCTCTGCATCTTCAACTCGCTTTCTTGGCATTGCAGTCTCTCTTTCCACATAATCCTCAATCCATTGCTCTTTCTCTTCATTGCTCAAAAAGTGCGTTTCTCATTTTCTCTACGCCAGGAGCTGCTTTTTAGATTGCAAGCTACGCAATGGTGCAAGGGCTCAGACCATTTCTACCTCGAGCGCGCTCTTCTCTTCATTGGCTTGGTGACGTCGTCGTGTGGACTGCGGTGTCGATTTGCCATATTAGCCTGCCTGGAGAGGGGATAGGTTCTTTTTCGGAGAGTTAACCATTGTATTTCATGTTGACTGTTGTTGGCAGAGATGTTGGATGTTGCAAGATATGGACCATATGGAGGCAAGCTGCGTCTTTTATGTCAAGGTTGGTAGGCTTGATCAACGTGAACAAAGCAAATTCTGTGTTTTGACCTTCTTGAAATTGGGAATAGTCATGATAACCGTACCAGGTGACTCGACGTTTAGCGTCAGTTTCATGTATGATCCCGGTTATCTCTTGAGATAAACATCACGAGACGTCCTTTCCTCCGAAGAATGTTCTGTTTATATGTGACATGAATGAGATTTCGGCTGTCGTACACTTCAATTTATCCCTGTAATCAACCATACAACATCGGGCCGACTCTCTGCAAATCCCGGGACTGTTGGAAACCCCTGTAACCTGCAGGGATACGCAGGCGGGTTCATCATGAGTACAACGTCCAAGTTGGCGGTCGCTCAGTCTATTTTCAATTGAAGCTAACTATATATTCCTCAGAACTTCCCACTTCTTTTGGTTATCATCTTCCTCGCCTTTTCCGCAACAGCCACTCATGGCTACACAGAGACCTCAGACAGGTGAAAGCGGATCCGAATCGAGCGAAACGACGGGTGCTTCATACATTGCGTCACTTGAAGGGACATAGCAACAACGCAGACAGGAGTTAGTCCAGCGAGGAGCTGCCGATGTAGCCACCAAAAATATGACCCCGGACGCGCATTTAACAATCGTCGGTAAAACCGGGAGCATCACGAACACGAAGCAGCATGCACCAGGATGTGTATCAGCACAATGTAATTCGGTCCAGAAGCCACATAAAGTCCTCCCAGACACTCCGGGCAACCCCACCACTGCTTCTAAGTACTTCCAGATGCTCCCAGACCCCTGCAGCTAACTAAAGTGCTCTCAGACTCTGCAAGAGCATTCTCAGGTGCTCATGAAAGCACCTGCAGTTATGGAGGTGCATTCAAAATGCTATGAGATTTGACTTATAAAATAGTCAGATTTTGGAGCTCCTAAGACCTCTGCGCAGATCTGCGGGAGACTTCGAGAGATGCGGGGCAGCACTGCGGGATACTTCGAGAGCAGCCGGGACCACAGCGCAGCTCTGCGGGATACTTGGTGCCATATTCTTACAGCAGTGGTTCTTACATAACCACAAGGCATTTCGTCTTATGATATTCGTCTTTATTTCAGTCACAAGATTCGCTACATCATAATCTGGCATGCATTATATAAGTCTCTCTATATATATACATACGGTCAATCTAGCTGCAGATGGTACTCGAGCATAATCTGAGGAGCACCTGGACACGCCCATTCAGAGAACTTTTAGAGATGCACCATTTGGAGGCCGTTGTGGCAAAATGATGGGGCGAGAACGCAGAGAGCCCACCACCAACACTACGGCGCACCTCTCGCGACATGCAAATATCATTCATGAGAAAGAGGCGTTCTGGTTCGATGAGCGTAGGAATCTGGTGACAAGATATGATACTACCCGGAGTTGAGGATCCACGCAATTGGGTGGATGGATGGAATCTCGGACAGAGCGAGTCAGACCAAAAGTTGCGAAAGATAGAGTGTGTATTATCATTGTATGATATGTTGAGATGGAAATGAGATGATATCAATGTACTCCGGGGTCTGCCGAATATAGACACCCTGTCACTGTGTCCACCTTCGTTACCACTGTATCTCCGTACACCCGCCGTCGCTCCTTGATGATGTACTTGGAGGGCGTGATCAAGCATATTTGGAGAGGCACCTCGACACTGGGATCGAGTGAACTCAGAGATACACTTGGAGGCCGGGATCGAGCAAGTCTGGAGATGCACTTGGAGACCAGGAAATGGAGTGAACTCACAGATGCACTTGGAGGCCGTGATTGGGTGAATTTGGAGATGCACTTGGAAGCCTTAATTGAGCGTGCTAGGAGATACACTTGGAGGCCATGATCTATCAAGATGGGAGGAGTACTTGGGGGCGGTTGATCTGGAGGCATTTGATCTGAAGGTGGTTGATCTGGAGGTGATTGATCTGAAGGCGGTCAATCTGGAGGCAGTGAATCTGGAGGCAGTGAATCTGGAGGAAGTGAATCTGGAGGGTGTAGATTGGGAGGCATGTGCAATGGAAGCTGAGACTCTATTCATTGGTTAACTTGTAATTGTGGGAATGTAGAGAATTGAGTACAACAAGGTCTGCTGAGAGACTGGCTAGGTACGGGAGACAGTGGTTCGTGGGATGGTGCAGTACGCGGCATATGCAGTGCTCGGTGTATGCAGAACTAGGTGTATGTTGTACTCGGTGTATGATGTACTTGGTGTCAACTTTTGATCATCGTATGGAGAGATGGAGAGGGATGACTTAACCTTGTGTTCATTGGTGACGGTCGAGTTGAGGACGAGAAGAAAAGAGATCGGGCAAATCATCAAGAGAATCAGTGACATAGAGAGTTTCGTGTGCGGGACAATTTGCCATCCCCGATAGAGCAGGTACGAGTCCCAATCCGCAGTGCAATTACACAGACACAAGGTATTCCCAACCCAATCAGGCACGTCGTACCCCTGATTGCTCATGTCCGCTTATATGCTCCACATCGTTCTCATCTTCATCCCCTATCTCTCTCTTTCTCGTCCACAACTCTATCATCATCGCAGAATATAAAGTAAAGTCATCCCTCTCTATCTCTTCATAGCACATTAGTAACAACTCAAGTTTCCGTCAGAAACACCCGGGTGTCCCGGTTGGCTCTGACGGCTCTGACGGAACCTCGTACCCACTGACGGAGAATTACATGCTACCTGTCGCCCAGGCGACGGGTCGCATTCCACAGGTACTCCTTTACTTTGTGGTGCCGTTTATGCACCACCAAAAGGACACGTGTGTTACACTCTTCGCAGGGGCTGCAGTTATGCTGAAGCCGTTCACACAACGCCTGGCAATGTTAAATCATTGCTACTAAACGTTCAACGATTTTCAAAACTTATGCATTCAGTGTGCATTCGCATCTGTGTATCTATTTATCTATATCGCTAACTATCTACACGCAGTATATCTGGACTGGCAGCACGCGGTGATTGTTAGCAATTCGAGGTGCGCCTGAAGATGACAACGAATATGTACTCCCCGTCGCTCAGTCCACCTCCGTTACCCCTGTATCTCTGTACACCCGCCGTCGCTCATTAACGTTGTACTTGGAGGCCATGATCGAGCGAGTTTGAATATGCACTTTGACGCCGTGATCGAGCGAGTTTGGAGATGCAATTGGAGACCGAGATTGAGTGAACTCAGAGTTGCACTGGGAGGCCGTGATTGAGCGAGTTTGGGGATGCACTTGGAGACTGCGATCGAGTGAACTTGGAGATGCACTCGGAGGCCGTGATCGAGCGAGTTTGAAGCTGCACTTGGAGACAGAAATCCAGTGAAATCAGAGATGCGCTGGGAGGCCGTGATCGAGCGAGTTTGGAGATGCACTTTGAGATCTTGATCGACCGAGTTTGGAGATGCAATTGGAGACTGAGATTGAGTGAACTCAGAGATGCACTGGGAGGCCGTGATCGAGCGAGATTGGACATGCACTTGGAGGCCGAGATCGCGTGAACTCAGAGATGTACTCCAAGCTGTGATCGAGCGAGTTTGGAGATGCACTTGCAGCAGGCTATGATTGAGGGAGATCAGAGCAGTACTTGGAGGTGGTCGATTTAGAGGCGGTCAATGGGAGGCGCGCCAGGTGCTGAGACTCGATTCATCGGTTAGTTAACCTGAAACCGTGGGAATGGGCTCTTATGAAATCGTGAGAATGAAGGGACGACCGACAATCTTAGGTGTATGCTGTACTCGGTGTCAACTCATGATCATGTCATGGAGAGATAGAGAGGGATGACTTGACTTTGTGTTCTGCGATGATGGTTGAGTTATGGACGAGAAAGAGAGAGATGGGGGATGAAGATGAGAATAATATGGAGGATACGAGCGGATATGAGAAACCATGGGTACGACTTGCCTGATTGGGTTGGCAAGACCTCGTAGAGGTGTTATTACACGCCGGAGGGGGACTCGTACCTGGCTTATCGGGGATTGTCAATTGACTCGCGCACGAAATTCTCCAAGTCCCAGTTTCTCAAGATGATTTCCCCCATCTCCTCTGATCTCTCTCATTCTTGTGCTCAACTCTACCATCACCTAAGAACACAAAGTTAAGTCATCCCTCTCTGTCTCTCCATGCCATAATCATGAGATAACACGGAGTACAGCATACACCAAGTACAGCCTCATCCCAAGATTGACAGTCTCCCGCTCCCAGCCAGTTTCTCATCTCTCAGCGGAGTACTCAACTCTCTACATTACCACAATTACAAGTTAACCAATCAATGGAGTGTAAGCTGCCGTCGCACCTCCCTCCAAATCGACCGCCACTAAGTACTCCTCCAATCTCGCTCGATCATAGCCTGCGAGTGCATCTCCAATCTCCCTCGATTACGGGCTCCAACTGTATCTTCACACTCGCTCAATTACGGCCCGCAAGTTCGCACGATCATGGCCTCCAAGTGCATCTCGAAACTCACTCGATCCTGGCCTCCAAGTCCATCTCTGAGTTCACTCGAACGCAGTCTGCAACTGCATCTCCAAACTCGCTCAATCACAGCCTCCAAGTGCATCTCTGAGTTCACTCGATCTCTCGGTCTCCAAGTGCATCTCCAAACTCGCTGGATTGCGGCCTCCAAGTGCATCTCTGAGTTCACTCGATCTCAGTCACCAAGTGCATCTCAAACAAGCTCGATGAAGTACATCTTCAAGGTGCGACGGCGGTTGTATAGGGATACACGGGTAACAGAGGTGGACAGAGTGACGGGGAGTATATATTCGGCAGACCCCGCAGTAGATAGACATCATCTCATTCCCATCTCCTCTTATCATACAATGAAAATTCACACTCTATGTTTCCCAACTTTTGGTCTCACTCGCTCTGTCCGAGATCTCGTGGATCCGCGCAATTGCGTGGATCCTCACGGCCGGGTAGTCTCATATCTTCTCACCTTCCTACCCACCTCGAGCTGAATGTAGAAGGAACGCGAGAAGAGATTTTCGCATCGTCACCCATTGCAATCCCGATGCAGACATGTACCCAATGAACCCGTTCCGACATATGGTCACAGTTGCCCACAACGCCAGAGTGTTTGTTTAATATCGGAGACCGACAGAGGGAGAAGAAATGGCGAAACGGCGATCGGAGGACGATATGCAACGCGACGCGTGGTTGTGAAGCCAGGCGCAGAGTAATCCGCCACCAGGGAGTCTCTGACGGCTCTGATGGAGCGCGTCCACTCTCACGGAGCCATTCCGCCTGGACGGAAATGCTGTTTGCTGATGCATGATCATGAGTTGACAATGAGTACAGGATACACCGAATACAGCATCCACCCAAGATTGTATGTCTTCCCTTTATTCTCATGATTACGAGTTGACCCCGGAATGGAGCTTCAGCTTGTGGTGTGCCTCCCTATACAATCGACCACCATCAGCCACCTCGCCATGAGAGCTCAAAGGTCAAGTCACCTTGTCACATCCCCAAGCTTGCGAGTAATCCAACTGATGAATAGATTCTCAGTACCCAGCGCGCCGTGCATGGATAGCTTCCAAGTACTCATCCAATCTCGCACAATAACAGTCTCCAAAGTGTATCACCAAACTCACTCGATTATGGCCTCAAAGTGCACATGATGATGTCCTCCAAAGTGCATCTCCAAACTCGCTCAATCACGGCCTCCAAAGGGTATCTCCAACTCGCTCTGAGATTGCGGCCTCGAAGTTCGCACGATCATGGCCTCCAAGTGCATCTCCAAACTCGCTCAATCATGATCCCAGAGTGCATCTCTAAGTCCACTTGATCATTGCCCCCAAGTGTCTCTTCAACTATGCTTGATGACCGCCTCCAAGTGCATCTCCAAATTCGCTTGATCACGGCCTTGGTGTGAATCTCTGAGTTCACTCGATCCACATTTTCAGGCGCTCCTCAAATTGCTTTCAAGTACCGCCTGCAACCAGTCCAGATATACCGTTTGTAGATGGGTAGCTATATAGATTCATAGATACATCAATGAGAATACAAACTGAAAACATGAGTTTTGAAAATCGTTGAACGATATGTAGTAACTATGATTTCCAGGCACACCAGCAATGTTCCCAAATAGGATGTTATTGTTCCCAGACAGCCTTACAGTGATTAGAGGTGTTCCAAGGCTTGCCGTCGGCACACCCAGGCTTGTGGTCGCCGCTCTCAGACTTGTCGTCGGCACTCTCAGAATTGTCGTCGGCACTCGCAGACTTGTCGTCGCCGCTCCTTGGTGCTGCCAGGTGCACGCAAAGTTCTCTCTGGCGCTCCGAGGTGTCCTCAAACTCATCACAATCACTCCCATGGTACTCCTGTACGAGTCATCACAGATCCCAGTTCCTCCGAAGGCCGGCCGGAATGCCCTCGTAGGGTCTGATACTCCTCTGAAATTGACACATCTAAGTTTACACTTCATATTCTCTCAGACACTCCTGGAGGCTTCCAGTGACTAAAATACATTTTGCTGATGTGAGTACATCCATATCATGGTAGATGGCTATCAATTGTTCGCATAATCAACAGTGTGTATACGGAGGGAGCTACGTGACCAATATATTGCTGCCTGTATCAGGAAACCCCCATGGTCGACGAAGGCCTTTGTCCGCACAGCCCGGGTAATTGAATACCATGATGTTGTCAGCTTTGGCATTTTCACGCACAAATTTCGCGCCCAGCATCCCCGGGAAAGGACGAATAATACTTCAAACATCTTAGAGGAGGCTATGAAAGCGTATATGGTAGAGGTAATTGCCAATTCTCACTTTTAGAAGCTGCATCCAAGTTCTTGTAGGTTTTCAACATGTCAGCTACTATGGCAAGGCCAGGATGTCGGGTACAGCTAGAACCAACAGGCCTGCACCTTGCCTTGACAATGGCCACAATGGCTAAAGAAAGGTTTTCGTGCGCTGCAATAGAGGAAGCGCAATACCTGATCAAGAAACCTCGCGCAGAAGTCAGAGAAGAGAAGCAGCGGGGTGTTGAATTTCCTTGGCATAGAAAGGTCAAAGCTGCGATAGAACAACACCCGGCAGTGGTTTATGAAAATCAATCTGACGGCTGCCGTCCTTGCCAAAATGGCACAGTAAAGAATCCACAGACATGCTGAAGGCGCAAAGAAACAGGTGCACCTCCTCAAGTCCGACCGAAACAGCCGACACCAGAACAAATGCCACCTCCACCCAGATTGCCACCTGTGCCACCCAGTGACAATCATGGAGCTCAAACTTCGCAAATCGCAAATCTGCCTGCCGGATAAATATATATATCTACCCTCCTTCCGAGCGCTCAATTGTTGAATCATGATGCATCTACCGAATATAGAGAACAGGATAAAGATTTCATTCCAGATTTGCGGACTGATGAAGGAACATCCACTGGTTAGTACACTATCTGCTGCATAGAAATACAGATAAGATCCATTTTGCAGATGACAGCAGCCGATTGAGTGAAACTGCAAGTGGAAACAAACATGCATCTTAAGGGACGAGATTTTGGAGTGTATTATTATCTACAATTACTGGACACCTTACAGTATGTTTTAAAGGATCTATTTATATGTATCATTAAAGAACAATGTAGTGATAAAGAAGATAGTACATGAAGACAATGGAAAGGCTGTCAAAACACCATTAATGATATATTCTGCCAAATGGAATGATGGTATATTGTGGATATGCCCATGGTAAAATGAGCGTCAAGGGAGCGTCAACAATTTTTGGTCCTGTATGTTGCGTAATAAAAACGTGACTTGGGAGTAATTACACATAATGGAAGTGTTGCCATCCTTTATAGGCAAAAAATAAAGTGAAACGCTCCCTGCCCCGTCTTGAAAATGAGCATCAACAGAGCATCAACGATTTTTGGTCCTGTAAGTCGGGTAATCAAAACTCGATTTGGTAGTGAATACACATAATGGAAGTGTTGCCATCATTTATAGGAAAAGGAGAAAGCTACACGATCCCTGCCCCATCTTGAAAATGAGCGTCAACAGAGTGTCAACACTTTTAGGTTTTGTTAGTCTGGTAATTAAGAAGTAATATTGTAGTGGTTATACTGAATGGCAGCATTGAGAACCATTATAGGCAAAAATAAAAGTGATACGCTCCCTGCCCCATCTTGAAAATGAGCGTCAACAGAGCGTCAACGATCTTTGGACCTGTATGTCGGGTAATAGAAACACGATTTGGTAGTGATTACACATAATCGGAGTGTTGCCATCCGTTTTAGGCAAAAATGAAAGCGACACGCTCCCTGCTCCATCTCGAAAATGAGCATCAATGGAGTATCAATGATTTTTGGTCCTGTAAGTCGGGTAATAAAAACCTGATTTGGTAGTGAATACACATAATGGAAGTGTTGCCGTCCTTTATAGGCAAAGGAGAAAGTGACATGCTCCCTGCCCTATCTTGAAAACGAGTGTCAACAGAGCGTCAACAATTTTATGTCTTGTTAGTCGGGTAATTGGGAAGAAATATTGTAGTGGTTATACATAACGACCACAGTAATAACCTTTAAAGGCAAAGAAGAAAGCGATACGCTCCCTGCCCCATCCTGAACATGAGTGTCAACAGAGCGTGAACAATTTTTGGTCCCGTAAGTTGGGTAATAAACACGCGATTTGGTAGTCATTACACATAATTGATGTGTCGCCATCCTTTATAGACAAATGAGAAAGCGACACGCGCCCTGCCCTATCTTGAAAGTGAGCGTCAATGGAGTGTCAACGATCTCAGGCCTTCGATCGTGGTTTATCGAAGCGCACTGTGGCTGTTACAGTTCTTATACTCAGTTGTGGCCGTTTTTGTAGTGTAAAATGCTTGTGAACACATAGTTGCACCTTTGTGAATGACTCAAGCTGTTACTGTTCAGGAGGCTATCGCGGAAAAATCACTTGCTTATTTGCTTATAAAGGCTCCCTACCACTTGTTTATAGATACGTGCGATTGAGTGCCACTTAGATTACCCACGATGCAAGACCATCAATTGTTGACGCTCCATTGACGCTCATTTTCAGCATGGGGCAGTGAGCGTCTCTCTACTTGTTTTCTATATAAAGGCTGTCAATACATCAGAAAATGACTATGCCGTATCATAGTCAATATGTTCCAATTGACAGAAGGATGTCTGAATCTGACCATAAATGGTTTGACCCGAAACGCAGAACCAGAGATTGGAACTGACGGGTTTAGCCCAACACGGCAAAACCCGCGGGATGACCGGTACGGGTCTGGGTTTGGCCGGCCAAGGGGCACCGGTTCGGGTTGTTGGTCGTGTCTAGAACTGAACCAACCGGGGTTTACGGTCAGAACCCAGACTGCTGGCGGGTTACCCGGACCCATTTCTAACACTAGCCGTAGCTAATGATGTGGTCAATATCATTGTAGCTGTGACGAAATTCAACTAACGTACCTGTTCATTCCACCACTGGTCGCCTGATCCCACCTCTGAGTAGATACGTTTCTCAGCATCATTGAATTCCTTTGCAGGAGCATACCACATTTGTTCCCTGAACGCAGGCTTGAATGAGGAACTCAATGCATTCAACAGGATTGCGATGAAAGAAACAGGTGTAATCATCGTCACAAGGGTTGTTTGGATTGGCCAAACAATTGTAACACACTTTGCCAGATTTCCAAGAGTCTATGCCCGTAGCGTAGGACATTGTGTTCAAACTTTTGAATAAAGTGTGGGACATAGTGAAGTTGATGACAGTTGCCATCGTAGGGTTCCTGACAAGCACGTTGATAGCAGCTCTGCTCAAGTTGTGCTTGACGCACCAGTGCGCTAATCGATACTCCTCCTCCCAAGGAAATGGTGACCATGGATCAATTTCATTGTCGAAGATATCAAAATGCTTGTTACTAATTGGCTTGCCGGCTAGATGGTTGCGCAAGTGTGGAGTACCATAATTACGTGTCCGAACTGGAGGTTCCTTTGGATCGACACACCAATCCTCACTGCCAGCATCAGTATCGCTGGAATCATCGTCTGAAGGGTGAAGAAACGGGTAGCGATGCGGTTCATGAATGAATGGAAGTAGAATTCTATGGTGTTTGATCACAAAACCAACATCTGGTAGTTGTTCAGCTGATACATATACTATCCGGTCTTTGTGGGCGTGATGGAGATGAGTGATGAAAGTGCTGACGTAGGAGTAAGCGTTCGAGCAGTAAAGACACTGTTGATGAAGATCCATGTTTCGTTAGGACAATAATTTGTCGCCATAACATTCAGAAGCATCTCGACGGTATTTTCACAACTCATACCATTACAAGCCGGCTGTCCTCGGAAAATGCCGCACCCCAATGTACTTTTTCCAAAATGGGGTCCTACCACTCTCGTAGGATTTCTCTCATCTTCCTTCGCACTTTTGGAAAGTGTTTAATCGCCCTCTCTATTTAAACATACCCTGGATCTCGAAAAGCAGACGGCATCTGCATTCAGCTTGTCATCCCAATTGTGTTGCACCCTCAGAAGACCCTCCTACACCCACTGCCTGATATATGGTTCTCACCTGATGTTAAGTTAGTACCTTACATGAAACGTGCATTCTGTTCAGATACCGACCCACATCAGCAAAATGTATTTTAGTCACTGGAAGCCTCCAGGAGTGTCTGAGAGGATGTGGAGTGTAAACTTAGATGCGTCAAGTTCAGGAGAGTATCAGACCCTACGAGGGCATTCCGGCCGGCCTTCAGAGTAACCGAGATCTCTGATGACTGGTACAGGAGTACCATGGGAGTGATTGTGATAAGTTTGGGAACACCTCGGAGCGCAGGAGAGAACTTTGGGTGCACCAGCGACAAGTCTGGTGGCGCCGGCGACAAGTCTGGGTGCGCCGGCGACAAGTCTGGGTGCTCCGGCGGCAAGTCTGGGTGCGCCGGCGACAACTCTGGGAGCACCTCGGATCACAGTAGAGCAGTCTGGGAAAAACATCGTCCTTGGGAACGCTGCTGGTGCGCCTGGAAATCATAGCTACTACTTATCGTTCAACAATTTTTAAAACTCATGTATTCAGTTTGTATTCTGATCTATGTATCTATATAGCTACCCATCTACACAGGGTATATCAGGACTAGCTGCAGGCGGTGCTTGAGAGCAATTCGAGGTGCGCCTGAAAATGATGATCGAGTGAACTCAGAGATACACTCCGAGGCCGCGATTGAGCAACTTTGGAGATACACTTGGAGGCGGTAATCGAGCGAGTTTGGGGATGCACTTGGAGGGCATAATCGTGCGAACTTGGAGGCCATAGTCGTGCGAGTTTGGAGATGCACTTGGAGGCCATGATCGTGTGAACTTGGAGGCCGTAATCGAGTGAGTTTGGAGATACACTTGGAGGCCGTGATCGAGCGAGTTTAGAGATGCACTTGGAGGCAGTGATCGAGCGAGATTGGACCAGTACTTGGAGGCGGTCGATGCACGGCGCGCCGGGTGCTGAGACTCTATTCATCAGTTAGTTAACTCGCAACAGTGGGAATGTGACAACGTGACTTTACCATTTAGCTCTCATTGAGAGCTGGCTGATGGTGGTCGATCGTGTAGGGAGGTACACCGGAAGCTGAAGCTACATTCAGGGGTCAACTCGTAATCATGAGAATGAAGGGAAGACAAACAATCTTCAGTGTATGCTGTACCCGGAGTATGCTGTACTCGGTGTCAACTCATGATCATGGCATGGAGAGATAGAGAGGGATAACTTAATTTTGTCGCGATCGAGTGAACTCAGAGATACCCTCCGAGGCCGTGATCGAGCGAGTTTGGAGATGCCCTTGGAGGCGGTAATCGAGCGTATGTGGAGATACACTTGGAGGCCCTAATCGAGTGAACTTAGAGATGCACTCCGAGATCGTGATCGAGCGAGTTGGGAGATACACTTGGAGGCCGTGATCGAGCGAGTTTGGAGATGCACTTGGAGGCGGTAATCGAGCGAGTTTGGAGATGCACTTTGGAGGCCCTGATCGTGTTAACTTGGAGGCCGTAATCAAGCGGCTTTGGAGATACACTTGGAGGCCGTGATTGAGCGAGATTGGACCAGTACTTGGAGGCGGTCGATGGACGGTGTGCCGGGTGCTTGAGACTCTATTCATCAGTTAGTTAACTCGCAACCGTGGGAATGTGACAATGTGACTTTACCTTTGAGCTCTCATGGAGAGCTAGCTGATGGCGGTCGATCGTGTAGGGAGGTGCGCCGGAAGCTGACGCTACATTCAGGGGTCATGTTAGGGGTTCTCTCCTGACAGCGGTAATGACACATGTTATCTCAGCAAGTACACGTGACCACCATTCGGAAGTGGATACCATTGGTTACGATGCAAAACACCTGCTTGCGAAAAGAAACATGATGGTCAGTCAGACGGCCTTTAGCGGGGTTACATCTGAGCCGTATGTAATGATTTGATAAGAGCAGACTTATCAAGCGGATTCGCAAGATGATGCAATTATGCTGCCTTAGCCGGGATGTGAAAAACCATCAGCGGTGCACATAATTATACATTATACCTATTAAATCCTTGATAGCGGGACAACGCATCAAGACGACGGAAAGTCTGGTGTGCAGCACGCGTTATGCAATATGCGAGTAAGAAGGGATCGTCGCTCCTTATCTCTCAGAGATAAGGGTCGGAGCGCGCACCCCCCGGATCACAGAAGTCTGGATCCTAAGCATGCAGTGCGTGAGGGATTATTGGCATTGGCTGAAGATAAGAGGCCTGAAGCGAACACTGCTCATAACTTTTGAGTTAGTATGGATCGCAACCCCAGAGGGTGTCATAATCTACGTTGGCAGAGTATCGGTTGGTCGCCGATTAAATCTCTGACGCAATGCCGAATAGCCAAATTGGTACGGTGAGGCATTAATAACTTTAAGTTATTATTATATTGCGATAAAGCGCTGATCGTACTATGTGTCATCAGACGTTCCAACTACTGAACAAACGAATGTAAGATGTCCAAGTTGAAGTATGAGTTGGCGCTAGATGCGTTTGATACCTTGCAGGATGATGGCCTCATACGAGGAGCGTAACGCTTTGAAACCAATCATGCATGAACACGATAACCTAAAGGGAACTCGTGGCGGAGACCGGGACAGTATCCCGAGGAAGCTATCAAGCAATTCAGTTGTCATAGTCAGTGGAATGGCGGCCAAACTTGAGCCAGCTAAAGACTATAAAAAGACTCGCATTGTTCAGGCAATGAAAGGATAAGCTCTAGCAGCGAACAGTCAAAAACCTACCAGCGAAAGAAGACCTTTATTTATTATTGAGTTTTTATGATACCTATACCTATTATTATATATATAAATATACTAGCATAGTACGGCAGCACCGTACCGTTAAGTATTTCTATCATTCCTGATATATGACTATAACTTTCGAAACCGACTCTGACGTCATCGTCTACGCTTTAGAGAAAGTTATATCCTTTGCCAGAGAAAATCAATATCTCTTTGTGGCGAATTGTGCTTGGTGGATAGCCGGCGTTATCGGTCTTGATCGAGGGTTGATTACTCATATCGATAATCTTACGGCGAGAAAATACACGGTGCCATCGGAAGAACAATCCGGGAAGGTATATCTTGATAGGACGCACCATGTCATATCCGAGAGGGCAATATCTTCAACACCGAGGGATTTGACGGAAGATCAACGACGAGTTCCCGTTCAAAGGATTAAACATCAAAACCGAATCAATCCTTTGCCTCAGACCAAGAATCAGCTTAAGAAGGCCCGGAAGCTGAAACGCCTTCAAGAAGAAAATAGGAAACAGGAAGCCGGAAGAAATAAGCGACTTCGGGAAATACGAGCTACGGTTGTTAAGAACCTTAGCAAGGAATAGGTTCTACGGCAGTGGACCTTAGTAACCAAGGAAGTATCAGAGGATACTTAGGTTTAAAAGTTACTTAGGGAATACACCCCCGTAACAGGTCAACTCTTAATCATGAGAATGGAGGGAAGACAAACAATCTTGGGTGGATGCTGTACTCGGTGTATGCTGTACTCGGTGTATGTTGTACTCGGTGTATGCTGCACTCGGTGTATGCTGTACTCGGTGTATGCTGTACTCGGTGTCAACTCATGATCATGGCATGGCGAGATAGAGAGGGATGACTTAACTATATGTTCTGCGATGACAGTTGAGTTGTGGACAAGAATGAGAGAGATGGGAGATGAAGATGAGAATGATGTGGAGGATACGAGCGGATATGAGAAATCAGGGGTACGACATTCCTGATTGGGTTGGGACGACCTCGTATCGGTATTATTACACGCCGGATCGGGACTCGTACCTGGCGTATCGGGGATGGTACATTGACTTGCCCACAAAATTCTCTCACGTCCCAGTTTCTCATGATTATTTCCCCCATCTCCCTTTCTCGTCCTCAACTCTACCATCACCTAAGAACACGAAGTTAAGTCATCACTCTCTATCTCTCCATGCCATGATCAAGAGTTAACACTGACTACAGCATACACCGAGTACAGCATACACCGAGTACAGCATACACCGACTACAGCATACACCGACTACAGCATACACTGAGTACCGCATACACCGCGTACTGCATCATCCCAAGATCGACTGTCTCCCGCTCCTAGCCAGTCTCACATCTCTCGGCAGACCATGTTGTACTCAATTCTCTACATTCCCACAAGTACGTGTTAACCAATGGATAGAGTCTCAACTCCCGTCGCGCCTCCCTCCCCAACTACCGCCTCCAGATTGGCCTCCTCCAAGTACTCCTCCAATCTCGCTCGATCACGGCCTCCAAGTGCATCTCCAAACTTGCTCGATCACAGCCTCCAAGTGTATGTCTAAACTCGCACAATCACCGCCTCCCAGTTCGCACGATCGCGGCCTCCAAGTGCCTCTCCAAACTCGCTCGATCACAGCCTCCAAGTACATCTTCAAGGAGCGACGGTGGGTGTACAGAGATACAGGGGTAACGGAGGTGGATAGAGTGACGGGGAGTATATATTCGGCAGACCCCGGACTAGATAGACATCATCTCATTTCCATCTTATCTCATCATATAACGATAATACATACTCTATCTTTCCCAACTTTTGGTCTCACTCGCTTTGTCCGAGATTTCGGATCCGCGCAATTGCGTGGATCCTCAACGCTGGGTAGTATCATATCTTCTCACGCGATTCCTATGCTCCTCGAACCAGAAATGCTCTTCCTCTTGAATTCTGTTTGCATGTTCAATGGGCGTGTCCTGGTGCTCCTCCGATTATGCTCGAGTACCATCTGCGGCCAGATTGACCGTATGTATATATATAGAGAGACTTAAATAATGCATGCCATATTATGATGTAACAAAGACGAATATGATAAGACGAAATGCCTTGTCGTTATGTAAGAACCACTGTTGTCAGAATACGGTACCAAGTCTCCCACAGAGGTGCGCAGCGGTCTCGGCTGCTCTTGATGTATCACGCGCAGCAGTCTCAGCTTCTCTTGAAGTCTCCCGCAGATCTGCGCAGAGGTCTCAGTAGCTCCAAAATTTGAGTATTCTAGAAGTCCAATCTCGTAGCATCCTGAATCCACCTCCATAACTGCAGGTGCTTTCAGGAGCACCTGAGAATGCTCTTGCAGAGTCTGAGAGCACTTTGCTTAGCTGCAAGGGGGGTCTGGGAGCATCTAGAAGTACTTCGAAGCACTGGTGAGATCGCCCGGAGTGTCTGGGAGGATTGTATGTGGCTTCCGGACCGATTTCCATTTTGCTGATGCAGCGACATCATCGCGGGGTACAAGAACTAGAGCAAGGTCGAATGAGTGAGATATGACTGCAGAGCATGCTTTTAGTTGTCATTGTGATGAACTTAAGCATTCAGTCAACGAATCAGAGCACTTAGATGATGGTAAGCACAATGTTTCCTACCTTAATTGCAGCCAAGATGATGTCGCCAGATCAAGAAAACCCTCCAAGCCCATAAATATATTCGCCTTGCCAGTGCACCTTACTTACAATCTTCAGAACCTTCGACACACCTTCCTCATCTCTGCCGCAGCATCGCATCACCCTTGACGATATATTTAACACTCCTGACGCTTGGTTAGAGTTACAAGCATTCAATTTCAACCATTCAATTGTTGACTACCAGTCAGAACCCACAGTGTAATGTGATGCCTTCTAGTTGCCGAAATCAGTTATCGCAGAGGCTAATACAATCCAGATGCCAACTCTACAAGTCCACGTCTGGGCCAAGGATACCGGTGTTGGAGTCAGCCAATGGGCAGTAGAAACGATGGGGATTTGGCGGGATAAGGGTGGCTTGACAATACAACGGGTAGATGATATTGTGAGGGAGCGTGTCTGGGAGATTGCACAGTCCATGAGCATCATCAGCAAGCAAGGCGCCGGCCCAGAGCAATGGGATCTCCTAATCGATCATTGCATTACTCAAATCAGTGATCTGCAGTCTAAAAGGCCTCATTGGAAATGGTACATGGCAGACATGACTAACCTCAATGGTCAGAAACTCAAGGCAGCACTGGACGAGTTCGCGGAGGTTGGCCTTCACCCAAGGAAGAATAACGTCGCAGAAACTCTGACTAAGAAGAGGAAACTCATGCAGGTTGGTATGTATTTAATCGCCCCGATGCTGCTTTTGTTCTTTGCGATGATGTGTAAATACAGAGGACAACAAGGAAGAAACCTCAGGTCACGTGTCTTCGCCGATAAAGGTGGGTTGCAACGCCTCGACAAATTTCCCTGTCGAGCCATTTAGCTTTACCATTTCCTTTTGGGATCCAGGTTCTCTTTTTGGTGTTTTGTTTATTTTTTTATTACATCGGTCAGGTTCATGCATGAAGGGCTGTGTTGAGAGTTCACGATGTTGGGATTAATGGTTGAGACGATTAGTTATGGGAAAGGCATAGTGGTAGCGATAGGACTCCGTTTATGGCTATCATGTAATTGGTAGTTCAATATCTGTAACAAGCAGAAGTTAGCCTGAATGATTAGTCAAACATGAACGCGTTTTAGCTGATTGCGATAACAACTTTCATCAAAGGAAGGCAATGAACAACCCTGCCGCATGCTGGTCACCTGCCATTCTTAGTTCCCAGTTCCTGTGCATCCAAGGATGTTAGAAGTGTGGGTGGTGGGACAAGCCAAGATTCTTGAATTGTTGACAGGATAAAAAGAGGCATCACAATGATGCTTTTAATCATATCAACACTTTCTTTTCGTTCCACAACTCTTTAATTCATTTACTCTACATTCATTCACATTGCCTTTAGTCACTCCTTCAATTTTTTGTACTTATCACTCACCACCTTTTTAAATCATGACAAGACGGCGCCGCACTTCTCCTCCTCCACTTCCTTCCAGCACCAGGAGGAGCAGACAATCTATCCATGACGAGGATCGCATTGATGAGCTCAGCACAATACCTAGCAATTACAATGATCGTGGAGATGACAATTCAGAAACCAACAATGAGCCTCTTCGGCTTGCATCCAGAAAAGAAATGGGCAAGCCACCATCAAAAGTTTCCTTCACGTCAACACTTGGAAAATAAGTTGTGGAATCTCAATTAACTCCTACGTCAGCATGACCCCTACATCCTGACAGTCGGGAGGTCTAGATTGCCTTGGAGGAGGAGGATGAATGCGAGCCAGCCCCACTGGCACCCAGGACGGTATCCGATTATGCCTTTGGATGATTGAATCTCCCCAATAATGTATATATTTACCCGAGGAAGGATTCAAATGAAGCCGGTGAGCAATTGGTTGCATGGAAAGCTGCAAATCAGAGGCGATATGAGCCCTGTGTTGATGACGTGACAGGCCTCATTGTCAGTTTCAGAATACAACACCCAGACTACCCTTTCAGGCGTTCCGGCAATGGTCATGGCATGTGTGAAGCCTATAGCAATCGATTATGTGATGATTGTGTATCCCTATGCCACGAATGCAGTCAAGACCGCCCAGATTCATAGTTGGTGGTATGTGGAAAGTGCCAGGACTGATCCAGCCCAGAGAAACTCCGACCCTCCACATGCCTACATTTCAGTGGTAAATGAATCATCTCAACAAATGTTTTCATCGCTGACGTTGCGCATCAGGCGCTTGCTAACATTACTTGGTCCCGTGCAGCAATGGTATACCGCTGCAAAACCTCAATCGACTCTATTGATGGATTTTGAACACAGTCACCTACAGCTATCCGGAAAATGGTAGCCTGCCTTTTGGCCAACAGCAGGTTTACATTCTCCACAAATATTTGTAAGGTAAGTTCAAAGTTCCCTTCTTGTTTGATCGTTGTCTTGACAATCAATTTAGGAGTGCAAGATTCAATTTGCAGATACTGAAATTGTGGATCTTATTCACCAGACATAGTTCTATGGCATACGACAAATGAGAATGCAAGATAAATCATTGATTGATAAAATCAACCCGACATTCATTGCACTCACCGCAACGGCCATCCACCATTGTCTGTTGGCTTGGAAAATAGGTAAGTTTAGGGTCCCGCTAGAGTTTGGTCTAGGAGGTGGAGCACAATGTAAGTGCAATTCAAGAAATATTAATCATGCGATTATTAATGCATCCACAGAGGTATTTGGTGGTCTTGACGTGGATTTTTGTTCATCCTCGCCAGAGGTCCAAGCCAAAAAGATAGACAATATCCGCAGCATGTTCCACCAAGGGATCCACTCAACTGGTATGGACCCAGCGATGGCACAATCTCACAACAATCAGGCCAGCTTCAATGAGGGCTTCCTTGATTACGTCCTAGAAGAGCTGATAGAGCAGCCTGACAATTGTTTCATTTGTCTCAGCAGCTTTGTTGCTGCTACGGAAGCTTGTATGCAATTCTCAGCTGTTCTGCCTATGGGTTGGTCTGCCATGGCCAGCAGCAGCCAGCCCGTCCCCTGCAGTGACAGCAACAGCAACAGCGACAACAACACCAACGTGACAAGCGTTGAGAATACAGGATTGGTCGATGAAAGTACGATTGTAAAGGGTGCGATGTCCCTTGGAGGTTACGAATGGTGTCAGTGATCGGATTTAGGATATCTTTTGGGTGCTATTTTATTGTAGCTTTCGTCGATATATCATAATAGTAGTAAATGTAATAGAACTGATAGTTTACTGAAGTCTCATCTTAAATACCAGAAATCATTATCGCGATGATGCATAACCCTCCTGCAACAGTTGAACTCCAAGTTACTGACAGTCTCGTTTCAACAAATTAAATATTGTGAACCACTTCTGCATGGTAACTATCATTGGTCAAATTAAGCAATGAGGGTTTTCAAATGCAAGAACTACATGCTTCATGAAACGTATTGAGCGAGGACTTTCATCATCACGACGCCTAATCAATCTGGGTGACGTAGGAGTATGCCCAGAGATGATTTGTGATATTGCCAACGGAAGTGTGAACCATTCATCAAGTGCTAATTGTCACAATCGCAAGAGTGGGTGCACTGGTCGTGACGCATCAAAACAGCACCCAACGACTCAAACAGTACTCTGCAATGGTAAAGCAAGGCTATATTTCAGGGAAACCTCGATTTCATTTTTCTGAGTTTGTGGGTACAATAAACTAAAAGAACTTACTGAAGGAGATTTAGTTTCTCCTGATGTGGCTGCCGTGGTGTTGGCATCGCTGAGCATTCTATATAGGTTGCGATCCCGCCAGGGGTGTTGCTTGTCAGGAGGGACATAATCTCCAAGTTTGATCTTTGGACACTTAAAACGGAAGCAGACATGCCGCTCGAACTGATGTTGGTCACTATACTCTGGGCAATCTGCAAGCCATGCTGATAACACCGATTTCCAACGCCTGACGTTGCCTTCTGCACAGAGAACGTTGTAATACCCGCTCTTGGTGCTGGGATTTTGTTCACAGGTGAGAGGCTGGAGTAGCCACCGGAGTACTTTGTTCAGCACCTGTCGGTTTGTTTACCGCTGGTCATCCAGCCACTTCGGAGGACTATTGCGGTTCCTGATTGGAATCGGCAAGTGAGCAACCATCACCACTCTGTGTGTTGGGGGCATCTGGCAGATCTTCGAAGATGGATTGCCAATTGTCAAATATACAGGCGACTCATCATTGTCGCCTGCAATCTTCGAGAGATGTGTTCCTTCGGACATGAAGATCAAGTGAACCAGACTATCCCCCACTCTGAGCGTTGACTACATGTCGATTAGCATATTAGTATCCTGGAGTATCTCTCCTTACCTATGTCACCCACCACCAGGCCACAGTGTCCATTTCGGTATAGATGCGTTTCGGTGGCGTATGGCTGTTAAACAAACGCTGAGGTGCGTAAATGAGATGCTCAGCATAGGCTGGCTGCCACGTCAACCATCTCATGCTTTTGATGATGTCTCGACTCCAGTATTTCATAGGGATTTGGTGATTGTCATTTCCATCTCATAGCCTCGACAGTATGTAGTTCATCAGCAAAAAGTGAAATTGGTTTCCAAAAATGGACCCCACGCACCGATCTTTCTCCACATTCTCCACAAATAATCGAAGCAACGTATTTGCAATCTTCCACCATGCTTCGAAGCGTTTAATGATGTGATCGCATGGTCGCGACATTTCAAAACGTGTTTAGTCATTTAAGCTAATTTATTCCACTTGTTTCTTTCATGTTGGTCATCTAGATTTTAATTGTTTCGACGGATTTTTGAACTGTTCCATTGATTTCAAGAATAATCTTAACTATTTAATCCCTTGAGACATCGATTATACACAAGCTTGCACAACTCCCATTACAAAAATTAAGACACCCTAGAGGAAACACATCAGATTTGTATATATTGCTGCAACGATTACTTCAAGCATCGAGTCGAATAATCTACATGTAAAACAAATTGAAAGCATTCAAGTCAATGGTGTTACTCAAGTACCACCGCGAGTCATCTGGCTGCGGCGTCAGAGGAAGAAGGTGTACAGCTCGTTGGACCGCGCTGATAGTGACCATATAAGTGGTTCCAACGCCGAAAAGAGGCATACGACGGTAGCTTCCATCGTGCAAGGGTTGCATCGGAGGTTGATGCCTCTCCTTGACAATCACCTATCTAGCAGTCTGACGTATTGGCCTTGTTGCAAACGTCTGAACCAAGGCAAGAAGCCCGTTAACGCTCGATTCAGGATCCTCGACGACGAAAAGACACTTCAATGGTGCGGGACTGTATCCCGCAGTTGACTTAAAGTGGCTATTCGGACTTGTCCCCATCCAGAGAAACACTGTATCATTTCTTGGTGGCTTATGCTTTCTCCACCTTGTGGACCCAGTGGAACGAACCATATGAACTGCTTGCTCATCGCATTGAAAAGACGTTACTGGAATTGCTAATGCGTTGTACCGAATGGAATTTGCATCATTGAGACGACTGAAATACTGATCGTGGTCGACATGGTCTGTGAAGTTGGCAAATCTCTTGAAACACCAAGCGATGTGATTCTGTAGCTCCCCTTTTGGCATTGCACACCACTTGGCCAAGTCATCAAAGGTCTTGATTTCTGGTTGCGGGTTTTTCATCATTCGCTTATTAGGCGCTTTGGTTAGAGGCATATCATCGTCGCGACGTTGTTTTGCGGCGTTTGCATTCAGCTCTCGATACTGAAACACCTCCTGTAGGGATTTCGTTCGCAAAATCTGGACAGCCGCCTCATGACGATTCAAATGTCGGTACGCTTGTTTAAGATCCATCATCGTATTTTCTGGGAGTTCAGAGCTTACATTTAAGAGGTTGCCAAGCTGGTGGATATGGTCAGAGAAGTGGTTCAGGAGATGCATCTTCAAAAAGCTGAAATCCGATTCGTCGACAAGATGTTGTGCAATTTCTGACTTGATCTGTGTTTTATCTTCATCAACGCGACGATGCTTTGCAGCTGCAGAAAGATTGTTCCAAGCAGGGTCACTCTCCTGTTCCTCCTGATTGTCCAAAGTAAGCTGCTTTCTCAAGGCTTCCGAGACCTTCTTTGTAGATTCACTGGTGCGGAATCGACTGAAAACATCCTTGTGACGATGAAACTCCCCCAGATAATTCTCCATGTACTTGATTGTGGCCTCAGTATGGTACCGGTACTGTCCCATAAGGTGAAAATACACTAAGTTTTTGATGCACAACAGGGCTTCTGTGAAGGGAATCCCTTGGCTCACCGAAGGCTTTAAAAGAGTCTCCACGAAAACAGGAACAATCACATGCCCGAGTGCTTTCATCTCGTTACCACTCCATTGCGTCACCTGGCTATATGGCTTGTTGAATCGAGCGAAGCCAGGATATGGAGGCATCATCGCCCAGAGCTGGTTGAATTTGTCGATCCTGGAATGTTGTTCGAGGAAGGACGTTACCCAGTCGATCAAATCCTTGAGCATACCGAGATAGATGGAATGAAGAATATCAGGTACCATAATAGTCGTCAGAGAGATGCATTTCAGATTCCAGATGACGCCTTCTGAGGTTCCAACCGGTCGATCTTCCAGATATTGTCTTGCTTCCCATCTCTCCGTCTCATCTCCCTGAGTCGCGGGTATCATTTTTTCGAACTATAGCCGATAGTCTCTCAATTGCCAGGATGATGAATTCCCTTCTCCAAGCGACGATTTCGGTGCTTCGCACACAGGGCAATGGGGCTGTGTGATCGAATGCAAGTGAATGTTTTCGAAGTAGTCAGCCGTCCATGCACAGATGACAGGATAACATTGCCACATCCGACCGTCCGCACAAAGCATATGCTTTCCAGTGTTTAAATGCGTGTCGAGAGGACAAAAAATAAGGTCGAACACCGTTGTTAAAACCTCTCGATTGTGGATTTGTTGTTCCTTCACGTCACTTGTTTTTCCATGCCCCTTGAAGTGATATTTCCGAGGAACAGGAAGAAGGGCAACAAGGATGCTTGCAAGATTTGAAGGCTTTGATCTAATTGTCAAGTCGATGTTTCCGAGACTCAAATATACTGGCCATTCCTTATTGTCGCCCGAATAGTTTTTAAGATGTGTCTGGTCTGAATTGCCGAATACAGGGACAATCGTAGCTCCAAGCCGCAATCGTAGCTAATGAAGCGGTCAAAATCATCGTAGCTATGACAAAATTCAACTAACGTACCTGTTCATTCCACCACCAGTCGCTTGATTTCGCCTCTGAGTAGATACGTTCCTCAGCATCATTGAATGCCTTTGCTGGAGCATACGACATATGTTCGCTGAATGCAGGCTGTTGCATGAGGAACTCAATGCATTGAACAGGATTGCGGTGAAAGAAACGTGTCTAATCATCGTCACGAGGGTTGTTTGGATCGGCCAAACGATTGTAACACACTTTGCCGGATTTCCAAGAGTCGATGCCCATTGTGTAGGACATTTCGTTCAACCTTTTGAATGAAGTGTGGGATGAAGGGAAGTTGCTGACGGTTGCTATCATAGGGTTTCTGAAAAGCTCGTTGATAGCAGCTCTGTTCAAGTTGTACTTGATGCACCAGTGTGCTAATCGATACTCCTCCTCGCAAGAAAACGGTGACCATAGATCAATTTCATTGTCGAAGATATCGAAATACTCGCTACTGATAGGCCTGCCGAGTAGATGGTTGTCCAAGTGTGGAGTACCACAAATACGTGTTCGAACTGGAGCTTGCTCTGGATCGATACACGCATTGTCGCTGTCGGCTTTTGTATCGCTGGAATCACTGTCGGAACGGTGAAGCAAAGGGTTGTGATGCGGTTCATCAACAAATGGAAGTAGAATACTATCATGCTCGATCTCAAAACCATCATCTGGCAGTTGTTCGGCTGACACATATACTATCCTTTCTTGGTGGTCGCGACAGAGGAGAGTTATGTAACCGCCGATGTAGGAGTACGTCTTCGAGCAGTAAAGACATTGTTGACGAAGATCCATGTTTCGTTAGCAAAATGAACTGTCGCAACAACGTTAAGAAGCGTCTCGACGGTCTCATACCTACTCACACCATTCCAAGCCGGCTGTCCTCGGAAAAAGCCGCACCGCGATTTGCTTTTTCCAAAAAGGGGTTGTACCACTCTCGTAGGATTTCTCTCATCCTCCTTCACACGTTTGAACACTGTTTACTCGCTCTCTCAATTTCGACATCCCTTGGATCTCAAAAGGCATACCGCATCTGCATTCAGCTTGTCACAGCGATTGTTTTGCATCCTCACAAGACCCTCCTACGCTCATTGCCTGATTTATGGTTGTCACTTTATGTTCAGTTCCTACCTTACATGAACCATGCATTCTCCTTAGATACTGACTCAGTGACGTCATTGCAGGCTACAAGAACTAGAGCAAGGATAAATGAGTGAGATATGACTGAAGAGCATGATTTTAGTTGTCTTTGTGATGAACTTAAGCATTCAGTCGACGATTCAGGGCACTTTGATGATGCTAAGGAAATTGTTTCCTAGCTGAATTGCAGCCAAGATGATGTCGCCGGATCAAGAAAACCCGTCCAAGCCCATATATATATTCGCCTTGCCAGTCCACCTTACTTACAATCTCCAGAACCTTCGACACACCCTCCTCACCTCTGCTACCCCGTCGCATCACCCTTGACAATATATTCAACACTCCCGACGCTTGTTTAGAGTAACAAGCATTCGATATCCACCACTCAATCATTGACCACAGTTGAGAACCTACAATGTAATGTGATGCCTTCTGGTTGCCAAAATCAGTCATCGCAGATGCTAAGACAATCCAGATGCCGACTCTTCAAGTCCGCATCTGGGCCGAGAACGCCAGTGTTGGAGTCAGCCAATGGGCAGCAGAAAACATGGGGATCCGGCAGGAGAAGGGTGGGTTGACAACACAACGGATAGATGATATAGCGAGGGAGTGCATGTGGGAGAATGCCCAGTCCATGAGCATCCTCAACAAGCAAGGCGCCGGCCCGGAGCAATGGGATCTCCTAATTGATTGTTGCATTACTCGAATCAGTGGACTGCAGTCTAAAAGGCCGCTTTGGAAACGGTACATGGCAGACAAGACTAACCTCGATGGTCAGAAACTCAAGGCAGCACTGGACAAGTTCGCGGAGGTTGGTCTTTACCGAAGGCAGAATAGGCTCTAAGAAACCCCTACTAAGAAGAGGACACTCATGCACGTTGGTATGTATTTCATCGCGCCGATGGTTCTTTTGCTCTTCCTGATGATGTGTAGATCCTGAAGACAATGAGGAAGGAACCTCGGGTCACAGGTCTTCGCCGATAAAGGTGTGTTGCGACGCCTCGAAAGATTTCCTTGTCGAGCCATTTAGCTTTACTATTGCCCATGTGGATCCCGACATTGCTGGGAAGAGGGTGGGTGAAAACAATACTCAGCTATTCTCATGGCAGTGGCCTGGGGATGATGAATTGATACTTCCGCTAGTTACATCAATCGTCTATATGACCATTTTGTCAATCGTGAATGCTGCAATCGCCGGTCTGCCAGACCCCAGCTGGAAAATCCGAGAGCTTTGGGGCTGCCTGGAGGAGCCAAATGGAGATAGAGATCCATACGCCCGTAAAGTTACCCCAATCTCCGATAACAATACTGCTGCCGGATGGGTAGAGGCGGCGATGACATAAAGCAACGCAATGCTTTTTTGCGTCGTTTATCGTGGCCAACAGGCCCACGCCACAGATGGTGCCCAGACGCCTATGCATGGTGGCCACAGTTACCTTCCTCTGGATGACATCCTCCCACCTCCAGCGGAGGATATGATCGATGATATCAGAGAGGAATGGGATGATGATGGTGAGATGCGGCGCCCAAATCCAAGAACCTTCCCGACTACGAAAACAGGCTTCCAAAAGTTTAAATGGAAGCTTCAATAGCGAATTATCGGACTGCAGTGATACCTTGAAGTCATCCGAAACCGTGCTCTTGGTATCTTTGCCGATTACGAGCAAAGTGATGTTGCTGATGAGGATGTGGCTTGGCTACGTGAGGACGATTACATTGTGAATCCTCCTGCTGCAGGCTCTTTGGCCAATAGGAAGCGTTCAAGCAGCCGCCCAGCTGCAAATTAGTCGTTGTGAGGATGGAATGCACTGGCTGCACAGTTGTTCAAGGGTTTGCGTTGTCGGTGGGTATTTTCCTGGCACTTTGGAGGGTGGACGGATGGGTGATAATTTCGAGATTTTTGGTGAGGTTTTGGGTCTCTTTTTGGTGTTTTGATTATTTTATTATTACATCATTCATATTCATGCATGAAGGGCTGTGTTGAGAGTTCACGATGTTGGGATTAATCGTTGAGACGTTTATTTTTGGGAATGGCATAGTGGCAGCGATAGGACTCCGTGTATGGCTATCATGTAATTGGTAGTTCAGTATCTTCACCCAGCAGAAGTTAGCCCGAATGATTAGTGACACGCGAACGCTTTTTAGCTCGTCGCGATAACTATTTTCTTCAAAGGAGGACAATGAACAACCCTGCGGCATGCTTGCCACCTGCCATTCTTAGTTCCCAGTTCCTGTCCATCCAAGGAGTTGGCAGTGTGTGTGGCGGGACAAGCCAAGATCCTTGAATTGTGGACAGGATAAAAAGACACATCACGATGATGCTTTTAATCATATCAACGCTTTCTTTCCTTTACACAACGCTTTAATTCATTTACTCTACATTCATTCACATTTCCTTTAGTCACTCCTTTAATTTTTCGTACTTATCACTTGCTGCCTTTTTAAATCATGTCAAGAAGGCGCCGCACTTCTCCTCCTGTTCTTCCTTCCAGCACCAGGAGAAGCAGACAATGTATCCACGATGAGGATCTCGATGACGATGTCAGCACGATAACCGACAATTACAAAGATCGTCAAGATGACATTTTAGCATCCGACGACGAGCCTGTTCAGCGACCATCTAGGAAAGCCATGGGCAAGCGGCCATCAAAAGATTCCTTCACGTCAACACTTGGAATACGAGTCGCAGCAACTCAATTAACTCCGACGTCAGCCCAACCCCTACATCCTGAGCGTCGGGATGTCTATATTGTCTCGGAGGAGGAGGATGAACGCGAGTCTGTGCCGCTGGCATCCAAGAAGGTATCCAATTAAGCGTTTGAATGATTGAATCTGCCCGCTAACGTATATATATACTAGAGGAAGGATTCAAACGAAGCCGGTGAGCAATTGGTTGCAGGGAAAGCTGGAAATCTGTGGCGATATGTGCCTTTTGTTGACTTGAACGTGACAGGCCTCATTGTCAGCGCAGAATACAACGCCCAGACAACCCTCTCAGGCGTTCTGGCGATGGTCATGGCATGTGTGAAGCCTATAGCTATCAATTATGCGATGTTTGTGAATCCCTTTGCCACGAATGCGGTAAAAACCGCCCAGATTCATAGTTGGTGGTATGAGGAAATCGCCAGGATTGATCCAGCCCAGAGAAACTCAGACCCTCCACGTGTAGTGTTAGCAACGGTTCCATATTTGGAACCGGCCGGGTTTATAGGTCTGCGTGGCAACGGCCTTACCACATCAAAAATCGACGATTTTTTAAGCGAAATGCCCAACTAAGTCCACCAATATTGATCAGAGAATTTGGAGCTTGGTAAGTGAATTATGCAGCTTTGCATGGCGCATCTTTTGGTGGTCTCCGATTTTCAATATCTTCAAAACTCGGCAAGCTATGGTGCAAAAACATGGTTTTTGGGCGCAAAATCACGGTATTTTGATAGCCGCTTGCTGAGATTTGAAGATATCGAAAATCGGAGACCACCATAAGATGTGCTATGCCAAGCTGCATAATTCACGTACCAAACTCTAAATTCTCTGATCAATATTGGTGGACTTGATCAAGGGAACCGTTTGGCAAAAACCGGAACCGAACCGGCCGGTTCCGGGTTTTCTTCGACCCGCTATAGTAGAAACGGTCCCAAAATGGAACCGTTGCTAACACTATCCACGTGCCTACATTTCAGTGGTAAATGAATTATCTCAACGATTATTTTCATCGCTGACATTGTGCATCAGGCTCTCGCAAAGATTACTTGCTCCTGTGCAGCAATGGTATACAGCTGCAAGACTTCAATCGACTCTATTTACGGATTTCGAACTCAGTCGCCTACAGAGATCCTGAAAATGCTAGCCTGGCTATTGGCCAAGGACAGGTTTACATGCCCCACAAACGTTCGTGAGGTAAGTTCAAAGTTCCCCTCTTGTTTAATCGTTGTCTTGATGATCAATTTAGGAGTGCAAATTTCGATTTGCAGCGACTGAAATTGTGGATCTTAATCACCGGACATACTTCTATGGCATACCACAAATGGGAATGAAAGATGGACCATTGATTGATCAAATCAACCCAACATTCATTGCCCTCACTGCAACGGCCATCCACCATTGTCTGTCGGCCTGGAAAAGAGGCGAGTTTAGGGTCCCGCCAGAGTTTGGTCCAGGAGATGGAGCACAATGTAAATGTGATACAAGAAACATTAATCACGTGGTTAATAATGCATGCACAGATGTATTTCGTCGCCTCGATGCGGATTTTTGTTCTTCCTCGCTAGAGATTGAAGCCAAAACGATTGACAATATCTGCAGCATGATCTGCCGAAGGATCCACTCAACTGGTACAGACCCAGCGATGGCACAACCTCACAACGATCAGGGCAGCTTTGATGAGGACTTCATTGATTACGTCCCGGAGGAGCTGATTGAGCAGCCCAACAATTCTTTTAATCCTCTCAGCAGCTTTGTTGAAGCTAGTATGCTATTCTCAGCTGTTCTGCCTGCCATCGCCAGCAGCAGCCAGCCTGTCCCCTGCAGCAACAGCAACAGCAACAGCAACGACTTCACCAACATGACCAGCGTTGAGAATACGGGATTGGTTGATGGAAGTAAGATTGTAGAGGGTGCGATGTCGCTTGGAGGTTAGGAATGGTGTCAGTGATTGGATTTAGGATTTCCTTTGTGTGCTATTTTATTCTAGCTTTTGTCGATATATCATAATAGTAGTAAATGTAATAGAACTGATGGTTTACTGAAGTCTGGTCCAAAACGCGTGAAATCATAATCGCGACAATGCATAACCCTCCCGCGACGAACTGCAAGCTACTGACTATCTCGTATCAACAAATTAACTATCGTGAACCACTTCCGCATTGTAACTATCATTGGTCAAATTAAGTCATGAGGGTCTTTAAAAACAAGCACTACATGCTTCATTAAACGTATGGAGCGAGTACTATCATCATCCCGAAGACTAATCCAATTGGGGGACATAGGAATATGCCGAGTGATGAATTTTGATATTCCCAAAGGAAGTGTGAACCGTTCGTCATGTGCTTGTTGTCACATTTGCAAGCATGGGTACACTGGTCGTGACGCTTGAAAACAGCATCGCGACGACCCAAAGAACACTCCGGAACAGTAAAGCAATGCCATATTTCAGGGAAACCTCGATTTCATTTTTTTGAGTTTGTGGGTACAATAAACTAAATAAATTTAATGAAGGAGATTTAGTTTTTGCTGATGTTCCCACTCCCCAAGAGCCTGATCATCTGGCATGCTAGCCACAAGTTTCTGGACCCCATCCCCAATTTTGATCTTTGGGAAACACAGAGCAGTGTTTTCTTCCTTCAGCACGTTGTCATTGTACGTCTTCATGCCATTTTTCTTGTGCCCACACTGGGTATATTTGTACTCTTCACATATCGCAAATGGGTAGTAGGGAGTGTTTTGTAGGTTCGTCTCATTGCAACCCTGGGGGTCGCGTTCCGATGGCCCAGCAATGTCATCGATCAGTGGAGCGCCGGCGCTGCGGTATTTCGCCTACCACACCAGAGGAAGTGGCGGTGATCGAGCCTCTGGGTCTGCGATGTTTTCTACGTGTTCAAGGTAGGGAAACAATGTCCAAGTCTTCAACTCAATCTTTGAAAACATTGAATTCACGATGCTGAGCGGGTTCAATGCGTCGGGGCACGCTGTGAATCGTCAGATTCTTCTGGCGCGCAACTTCAAGGTGTTCAGAACGATGTAATTTAATGTGTTTAAGTCGCCAGCTGACTGAGGTGAACTTCTTTCGGCATGAAAATCCGGGGGAACGGAAAGGGGTGTTCTCTGGCATTGTTGATGACACACGAGGAGCGCAGTACACACTGCAGAATGCGACCAAAGTTGGAGCAGGGCCTGAGCAGCCCAGTGTGTAAGCTCACGATACTTTCCGCTAACTTGAGAGGTTTTTTGAGAGACACCATCACAAGGAGGTTCCTTACATGCCAGGAGTTGCAAAAACGCTACCTGCATGTTGTCCCATAATACTATCAATATAATACAACCAATACAGAACCGATACATAAAATAGACCTTGAGCGATCTGAAAACCACGCGACGCATGTAACAGTCAATGCCTGAGATAAATATATTAGAACAAAGGAACTGAACAAGATAGGAACCCAACCCTGACCAGAATACAACAACCATTGCCTCCTCTGAAACGTGAGAACTGGTTCACTCCTCGCCAACCGAGGCATCCTGGCGCGCGTCAGGAAGAGGGGCATCGGCAAGATGGAAACCAGGGAGGAGGACATCGGGGAGACTGTCGCCACCAGTCGATTTGCCGAGCAGCTACTGATCCTCATCCACATCCGAGTTGTATCCAGCGGCCTCAGGTTCTTGCAGAGTTGGCACCGCCGGGTGAGATTGTCGTGCGGTCACAAGTCCCCAATGCACCCGCCCGATGAGGAGACGAGTCTCCAGAGTGTGTGGTTGTGGGCGAGGCTCCGGGGTTTGTGGCTGTGTGGCAGCCACCGGAGGTTGTGGCTGGGGTGTATGCGACCATATGTCCTGGCCTCGCAGAGGTAGCACGATTGGCTGATTGTGTACCATGATATCTACATCGTCAGCCAATGTACTTACCATCTCTCCCTCGCCAATTGTCTGAGGTTCTTTGCCATCATCCGTATTTTTATCCTCCTCCTCATCGTCATTCTACTCCTCCTCCTCCTCCTCAACATCCTCCTCTTCATCTTCCTCCACTTCATCGTCACTGTCCCTTTCCATATCCACATCGCCGTCTAAACCGACCCCGTCTGGTGCGTCCGTATCATCCTCCATGCTCATATGCACATCAGAATCATGTTCTTTGTCATGTTCACAGTCCGACTCCTCGGTAGAGTTGGTATCTTCATCTCAGGAAATTGACATGGCGGGCGATGCTTCTGGCTCTGAATATACACGCCCCAGTTAGCCCTCCGTGTCCGAGTCTGCCTCATACATTTCCTTCTGCAACTGCAAAGCAAAGGCACAAGAGATATCATCTCCCCCTGGGGTTTGTTTATCAATTCCTTTCCCTTCACCGTTTCCCTTCCCCTTCCTCTTCCCTTCCTCCATTGCCTTCCCCTTTCCATTGGATCTCCCTTTCCTATCCTTTGTTCCGTTCTCTTTCCCAGTCAATTTCTCACCGCCCTGTGTGTCCTCCTCACCCTCGCCGTCGTCATTTTCATTGCCATCACTAGAACGGCTCATTGCACTGCTCGGCGCTCCGGGATCCGCCCAGTTCTCATCATCATCATCATCGTTGATTGTGTCATCCCAATTCAGAGGTCTAACGGCCAGGAAGTCGCCTGGCTTGTACTGCCAGCAGCTGGGTGGCTCAATCTTTGCCCTGAGATCATCACTACTGTGGCAAGAGAAACACTCACCAGTACGTTTAACCTTCCCCGAGAAGGTTGTTGGCAGATTTGAGCAATCGACTTAATCCCCAATGGCACGGCAGTTGTCACACCTCCAAATGTTCATTTGGTTGCGGGTTTTGTCAAACATTTGCACCATATATGAGCGGAAGGCTGCCCACCACTCCTGAAAAGCCGAACTCCTCATCAGCGAAATGTATTTTAGTCACTGGGAGCCTCCAGGAGTGTCTGAGAGGAGGCGGAGTGTAAACTTAGAAGCGTCAATGTCAGGAGAGAACCAGACCCTAGGAGGGCATTCCGGCCGGCCATCGGAGGAACTGGGATCTCTGATGACTGGTACAGGAGCACCATGGGAGCGGTTGTGAGAAGTTTGGGAGCACCTGGGACTGTCGCCCAACCAATGCAAGAATCCCAAACTCACTCTGAAAGGTGCCGGGTTCTTAGGGATATTCACTCGAAGGACTGCAGGCATTTTCTGAACGTACATGAGCAACATGAATACCCTCCATGTAGGATGCATAGATTATTGTTTATTATCAACTTCTCAATCATACTATAGTACCCAGCATCTCATCAACAATGTATTGTTTACATCGCTACATTGAGGAGAACCAAAGAAAATGGCGAGTGAGCGAAAAATGAAATTAGGTAAAACCGAAACAATAACCCGACTAAGTGATCTGAATCATATCAACCAAACATAGTCTCAATGTCATCCACTATATTTTCCATCTCATCAGGGCCGAGAAACGCAGGAACACAATGCATCAATGGCGGAAAGAAGCTGGAGGAGCTTCTTGTATATCGGAAAGAATCGGGCCTGGCGAATGGGTGAAATTGAATTTCAATGTTCTTTGGCTCAATTTGTGATATCTAAAAGGTTGGAATTGAGGTTAGGTCGCAGTGATTTAGAATGGAGTTTGAAAGGCAATATGATGAATTCGGGGGGAAAAGAGGTGTGCCACAAGGAAAGGAGGAGTGCCTGATGTGGTGTGCTAGGTGGGCAAGGGGAGTGCTGATGGCGATGGAGGAGTGCAGAATGAAATTGAGGGGCGCAAATCCAGGCCAAGGAGCGCCGACGGGGATCGAGGAGGACATATCCTGCGGAGCAGCCCATCCATGCTGCGCAGTGCCAAAAGGGGAGGGAGGCAAAGAGTCTGGAATGAAATAGAGGCGCTCCTAATTGAGGTTGAGGAGGGGATTGAGGAGCGCCCATCCTAGAGGTTGAGCGCGGACAGAGAAGCCGGTATGGACTGCTGAATGAAATATCGAAGTGCTAATCCAGACTTAGGAGCGCCAATCCAGACTGAGGAGCGCCAACGGGGATTGAGGAGCGCCAACGGGGAGTGAGGAGCGCCAACGGGATTGAGGAGCCCCAACGGGAT
>Ga0307512_10000606_pt1 | contig 53274 bp, 61 predicted proteins | sample 14_EM_MG_FD_200267 | JGI IMG/M metagenome (GOLD analysis project Ga0307512, IMG submission 200267) | Populus trichocarpa ectomycorrhiza microbial communities from riparian zone in the Pacific Northwest, United States - 14_EM | ecosystem: Host-associated > Plants > Roots > Unclassified | place...
AGCCCCCCCACCATTAGGACCCCCACCAGCTGCTCTACCAGGGCCCAAGAAACTCGTCACATCCACACGGCCAGGAGTGTTACCAACCCACAGCACCTTCAGCCCAATCACAGGTCCGCACACCAGCCCACTAAACACCCTTCGTGCACATCACAAAAACAGCACCTCATTCCCATCACAGCAAGAACCTCCGAATGAGCCCCCGGCAACAGCAAATCTGATGCAGCTCTACTATGCTTACTTCCACGCCAGCCACCCATTCTGCCTCCCTGCCGCTCACCTCATCAAAACCCCCGCGCATCACCTCACCGTCCTCCTCCCGGTAATGCGCTACATCGCTAGCTTCTTCGCAAAACTTGCACCCACAGAGGCTTTCTGCCGTGAGGCAGAAATCGCACTATTTGGCTCCGTGCACCCGCCCGCAAAAGACGCATTCACCGTGCAAGCGCTACTCCTGTTCGCGATCGGCCTGCACAGCGAGGGCGAGCAGGCGCGGAGCGCACAGGTGAAGGGCTTTGCGACGGATCTTGCGTTAGAGCTCGGGATGAACCAGAAGGAGTTTTCTGAGGGAATTGGGGGACCAGGGGAGTCTGGACGGGTGCTTGAAGAGTCGTGGAGACGTACCTGGTGGGAACTGTATTTTGTCGATGGACTGATGGCGGGGGTGCACCAACGTGATAACTTTAAGCTCTGGAGTGTGGAGTGTACCGTCCCCCTCCCCTGCGAGGAGCTGGATTATGCGGCCGGCCGCATCCCCGAGCCCCACTCCCTGCAGGAATTCGACGACCGGTATTTTGCCACGGAGACGACGGTGTTCAGCAGCTTTGCGTACCGTGTTGAGGCCGTGCGGATCCTAGGGCAGGTGCTGAGTGTGAGTATGATGGGGAGCCCTGATGAAACTCGGGCCGACGCTGCGGACGCGAGTTTAGGGAATTGGGGACTGCATTTACCGGAGGTGAAGAAGGAGCTGGTTAAAGGCCGTGAGCGGAAGGTCGACGAAATGTTGTTCCAGGCACACATGGTCATCAACGCGTACCCCTCCCCTCCCTCCCTCTCCCCTCTGCCGCTAACAAACTCAGCGCGATAATGTACCTCAACCGCCCAAAATCACATCTCGCCATGCCCTTGATCCCCGACGAAACCTCGGTCACCCCACCAACCTCGTGGAACACCCCCACCAGGCCTATGGCACTACACACCGCGCGCACCATCGCCGCTGCAAACGCAATCAGCAAGCTTGTCACGCTTCCCACGCCGCTGATAAAACACACGCCGTTCCTAACATGTATCATCACGCTCGCATGCGTTGTCCACCTCTCCGCCTGTTCGTGGCTCCTCTCAGGCGACGAGGGGTTCCTTGCAAAAGAACGGATACGTCTCGGTGTCGGCGCGCTAAGGAGCCTAGGGAATATCTGGGGTGTTGCCGCGGAGGTTTTGGCGCAGGTTAAGGGTGTGGCACGGGATGTGTTCCGGCTCGAGGGCGAGGGGGGTGGAGCAGGGATTGTGAGTGAGGAGGAGGTGTTGCGGTTTATTGAGGAGGAGGCGGCGGAGTGGGGGGGTACTGGGGAGGGGGAATGGGCGCAGGCAGTCGGTGTCGAGTGGGATGGGAATAATGGGTTGTGATTTTTTTGGGAGGTATGTTGCAAGGAGTTTGGGGCAAAAATGGCGATGACGGCGGGCTGTATATACTATACCGCACACCCACCCCAAAAATTATGGATGCGAAAGGTTTTATGATCTTGTACGATTTGTAGCAATAATTTCTATTGCGGCTTTGGTGGAGTCACTCGTTCATGGGAGATCACTCATTTTTGGTTGGGAGGGAACGACATCCGCTGTGCAGAGGGGGAACTTTCATTAAGGATGGGGATGTGAGGGTATGAGCGCAGCAGGTTTTGAACCACGTGTGTTTACAGCACCTGTACCTTGCGTTTGTAGCACTGGGCGTTTATAGCACCATACACTTCCAGCTAAGCTAGGCATCTTTTCTTGTTTGGTTGCCGAAAGGCTGCAACACGGCCACGGATTCCATGGTTTCCAGTTACATGTGATCACCCTCCGCATTCGGTACTTTGCACTCCTTACCATGCAGAACCAAGACTCAAGGTTCATCCGGTCAATATGTAGCGTAACCGGGAACGATTAAAACGCGTCCCACCCCACACCACGGGTAAAACAGCGGGACCCCGGCCAGAAACAGCCCTTATTCTGTCCCAGTCCTTTTCTTGTAACCCGGGTAATCAGTGCCGCCCTTGACAGCCGGACGCCCACGTTGCACACACAGGGGAAGACCCATCTCGTCGATCTCCGAGGCGACGTATTCTGCGGGTCCCCCCGCTTCCGCTGTCTACAGGGAAGCGAAAATACCGCGCAGTAAGCTGTTCCGCTTGTTCCGGCCAGTGATAAGGTCGGCCGCTGTTGTCTTGGGTATTCGGGGCCGGCTGTTAGACCCGAAACAGTCAAGCGGTGGAACCTGCTGAATTTAGAAACTCTAAGTGAGCAATCGCCACACGCCGGAGTTTTGGTTTAAATTCCGGCCACGAGTGTGTGGGACAGGTGGCGCGGAAGAAAGGTAGGGAAGAAGAAAGGAACGCGCGTCAGGTAGAAGCGGGATGAAGATGCGGTGCTGTGGTTCTATTACAATTGATAGCTAATTTTGGCACACAGCTACGGTACACGTGCTTATGGAGGAATATCCTCTACCGTTTGCTGGTTATTGTTAACATATTAAGATAGTTCTCAACGTTCGATACACCAGCATACGAGCAGTTGGTGTCCGTGATACGTGCCAGGTGCACCAATAGAGAGCCCTACGGGATAGTGGTGTCTTAGTTGATATATGAAGGTTTGATCCTGTTAGCGCTGTTACACAGCCTCTTCCTCTGGTTCAACCCTACCTGTGTGCAACGTTTCATCTCTTATCAACCAGTTTCTCTCAAGAACTCACTCGTTGCAAGCATCCAACCCACTGCATCTGAAGGCTTTTCCTCAACTTGCCGCTCCGCTCGCGTAAAGATTGTCTTCAGGTAGCGTTCAATGGTCATCATAGTGAACAATAGTATTATCTCTCCAGCTGGCCGGTGTTAAAGCTCGACTTTACTACTGTTGACATTTGATAATTTGTAGGCTCGCCCCCAAACCTCTAATGCAAGATGAGGAGCCGCTAAGTTCAAGAGAAAGTTTCTTTTCTGTAATTCAGCCTCCCCCTCTCACCAGTATGACAACACTTGTCTCGTACCCAAACTCCAGTGGGTTGCCACTCATACCTTGTTTTATCTCAGTAGCAAGCTTGCGAGTGAAGGCAATGAGAGGCTAGGGGCGATACAGGGGCAACACCTTGCGCTACAAATACACACTGCACACTGAGTGGCCTAGAGATTTCTCGTTATGACTGTTGAAACCACCAATATCACTCGTGCGATTTCTTCTGATTGGCGGAGTTTGAGTCGACTGGTCACGTGTGTGACCACTACGTCATAGAAATAAAATGGGTCCGTGCGAAGTTTCCATATCCGACCACATTGCAGCCAAATGCAGATGACAGAATACGCTCCTGGTCAATGTCTAGGATTATTGAATGAAATGTCCGAAGACTTTTGATTTCGACGAGTGATCATAATCACCCCTTACGGGGCATAGTCTTCAGCTCACCGCAATTGCCCCTCCTCCATTCACCAGTTCTATCATGGACCTCACCACCCCCAAATCCAAAACCACGGTCGCCTCCCACAACCGCAGTGGAAGCGTCGACAAGCCACTGCACACCAAAAGAGAACGTGGCGGCATCACCAAATTCTCACCCACCATCCCAAAAACCTCTCACCACGTTTCAGAAACAAACCTTGTAACAGCGCATGAACGCGGCATGGAGACGAACGGCCGATTTACAAACACACTGGTCCCACCGGACCTTTTTGACAGTCGACGAGGTTACAACCCACTACGGAACAAACTGGAACAGGACACTCTACTCCGACGCAGCCGCGCAGCAGGGCCTTCCACTTCACATCGCCGAAACCGTCTCGAACCATGCCACCAAGCTCTTTCGCCATCCCATTTGCCGCTTCTATGGCGACGCCCCTCCGATTTCTGCCGAATGGACGGCGGTCGATGAAGACCCGCATGCCTACTACAACCTGCAGATCAATACAACCACGTTGAGCGAGATACGGTAGAGGTGCCTACCTATCGTGGACATGGGGTGTGCGGTGGAATCCCCTTCTGCCATAAACAGATTCAGAATTGTGTCAGTGGAGTGGAAATGAACGAGGAAGAGTTGAAGGACCACTACGCTACGGTGCGCAATTTGCAGGTGGGTGCAGTTATCGACATTGAGGGAGAGTACGACAATGAGGACGAGCAGAAGGAAAAAGAGAAGCAGGAGAAAGAGCAGAGGGGAAAAGAGGAGCTAAAGGCAGAAGTGGAGCGCGTGATTAGGGGAGAACTCTCATAATTACTTAGGCATCGTGGGGCATAGTTTGTGTCGCTACCTATCATTATTTGCTGGTATTCGGGTTTTGATAGTTTGGGCCATCGGTTTCATTACTATTCTATCATTATTTTCTTGGTTCATGATGTATCTCTCTGTACGTCAGTTTCGGTTTGATATTCGATATCTCTTTTATCAGGGTCATGTAATCACCACGGGTCATGTCAGCAAGTTTATAACCATATGTATGTGTTGAGCTTAGGATATCGCAAAGTGATTAAAGAAGGAGTTTGAAAGATGATGCGAATGAGTTCATTGAACACCTCCGCCTCAGGACATCAAGTGGAGACAGTGGAGAATTAAACCCTACTCAACAGGGCGAGAGGGCTTGTAAGTATTAGCATTCGGTTTCAGGGATCCTATGCTTAGGGATTTGAACGTCACCTTCCTCGCCCACCAGATGGACAAGCAAACACCCGCTGCAGTTGGAACGGCGTATAGTCGGGAGAAATGCCACAGGGATCATTATTCTACCTGCTCTCTTGTTAACCTTCAATCGTACAGCATCACTCGGCGCCTCCCAAGCCGGTCGCGGTCGCGGACTTACTCGCTCGGTCTGGGCACTACGCATACGTAAGTGTCCCATAGCGCGTAACGGCTACGGGGCCAAATTTAGTCCGCTAAGTGACCAACTTCTCTCGTTGATTTCTCTACAAGCCATAGTCTAAAACCCGCCAGCTTGGGATATATTGAAGAAAGCCATGCTAATTACTGCTCAGTTGGTGTTTTGGTGTGGTATAAGTTGCCATACACATTTGCTCCAAACCCTACCTAAAAACCCACTTCACGATGTAGCAACACCAATATATCTGGCAGATCTGACAGTGATAGTCTGAGCCGCTGAGGTCGAATTATATGGACTCTTTCCTAAAACTTCCTCAAAAAAGTGATGGGGCTAAAATGGGTAGTTGAGTTACGAGAACCGATCGAAAGTTGGTGTTCGTGAAATTGGCCAAATATGGTCTACTATCGCCCCGTTACGCGCCATGGGATACACGGGCACCCTGGCACATATAAGAATGTCACTTTTCCGGGCACGGCAGACAAAAGGATGCAAAATAAATTGTACAAGTTTCGAACCGTAGAGTTTACAGCACCTCTAGGTCTGGCGTTTATATCACCTGGCATTTGTAGCACAATGTACTGCCAACTAAGCTAGGCATTAATTCTGTTTCGTTGGGTGCTTCGGGCCTTGGATGTGGGCAGCGGGGTTTTTAACGTTCCGTCTGGTCGGTTCAGTGGCGGCGACTGGGTGGAGGGAGAAAATGCACCTTATCCATGTCTAAACGAACAAAAGGGAGCAGAAAACGAATGCTATGGTTTCAAACCTTGGTGTTTAGAGTACGAGTCTTGGGTTTCGAACCTGGCGTTTATAGCACCAAGCACAGCTAGCTAGGCTAGGCATCGGCTCTTGTTTATTGGAAGGATCTAGCCTTGATAATCTACAACAAGGTCTGGTCAGTTCAACGGTATTAAATAGTTGTACTTGTCTCAGGACGAATAGGACTCTGACTACACCCTCCAGCTAACCTGGAGGTAATGATATGGGAGAGAGGGTGTATTTACCTTCTATATTTCTAAACGAACAAAATAGAGTAAAAGAATGTGCGCTACGGTTTCAAACCTTGAAAGGATGTTTATCGCACTCGAACCTCGGTGTTTACAGTGCCAACTTTGGGTTTCGAACCCTGGTGTTTATAGTGCTTATGACTGCCTACTAAGCTAGTGATCGGTTGTTAATTGAAATATTTGGGTCCTAATAATGCAAGACGGAGTTTACGGGCGTCTGTTTAGTCAATCAGTTGTACTAGGTCTTGGCTGTCGTACCCGATTACCGTATCTGATACTACTTTCTCCTAATCCTCTCAGCTGCGTGTCTAATCAGAGAGTACAATCTGGTGAACAAGCTTCATTCGCCCGGGCCAGTGAACATATATTGATATGTACGCGCTGTTCCTGGCTAGGAGGACTATAGGCGAAATAGAAGAGATCGATGAGAGAAACAGAACAAAAGACGTGAAAAGGACATAAAGACAGTGATCATGAGAGAGATGAAGTGTGTGTATTAGAGGTAGAGAGCGAAAGTGAGGATAAACCTCAAGAAAGAGTAACTAAAGTAAGGCTCTGCTCTCCACACGACACTATTCCTTTTTGAGTACCTTCACATCCCGAACTCTTGTTGCCCGACTGCAACTCCACACCCCCTTACTAACGCCGTAGCACCGCCACTCCACACCCCCACCCCGCCTACGCCTTGACCACAGTCGCTACCTCCGATTTACCACCGTCACCCTACTGGCGGTTGTAGATTGTGAATTTCCACCATAAATCAAGCTGGGCCTTGAGATCATGCTTCAGGAGCTATATCATGCCAATATTATCTGGCCTTAGGAAGCCCTCGTGTTACAGTTCTGCGGTCTAGCGCCGAACGGTTATCCAAGCATTATATAACTCCTGGAATTATAGGCCGCATTCCCGGTCTCGCTAACAATATCTAGTAAATTCAAGCCCAAAGTCGCCTAACAAGTCTATCTATATATCGGAGGTTCCGATTGCAAGTTACAATGATCATCGGTTTTAACAGGAGTCAACAAAAAGTAACTACGCAATCGCAATACTGTACCCGCAACTGAGACGCTAGCTGTTAAGTTAAAAACGTACTGTACACCTTTGCTTTGTAATTGCAATTGGTGCATTTTTAATCATTCGTACGTCGCACGAATGTGTTAGGCCTCATCGTCGTTAGAGTAGTTGCCGATACAGTAGTGGGTGCGGCTTATTCTTTAATGCGGCTTTTTCTTGCGTCCAAATAAGGTGACCAACTCCCAAGGGATAGGGGCGTCAATTCACTTGATAATAACCCTGGTGCCATTTTATCAATACTCCGCCACGTGCGGTAATCTGTCAGAAACTGAGCGTTCTAGTTCTTTTCCCTTGCCTTGAGTGCATATCGAATAGTCGATTCTACGGTATCCTTGGTTACGCATATGGCAGCAATTAGGGCGGTATTAACGAGAAGAATAGAGTGCATACTAAAGTACCTACTGCGGACACCATATTATGATGTCACTACAGAGTTTCACAAACTCATGTCTGTGTCCGAAGTCCATACCTCCATGTTCGCGATATGAAGCTTTTCCAACGTAGCGCATAATCCATCAATTTCCATGTTAGTTCGTGTATCCTGGTAGGATACTATAGTGCTATTCTTTATCCTGCCCTTGTACGGTACTCAAGGATTCCTCTATCAAGACTGGAGGCTTTACCAGTCGGGGTTTCAAGCATCTAGCCACTCAGACTTTAAGCACCCACACTAGGCAATATTTTGCAGGGCTAGGTTTTTAGGTGGCCGAATACTTAAAAATTCGACGAGTAAAGCTTTTCTGGAACCTACTCTTAGTCCACCTGAGACTGACATATGACGGTAGTGGAACGACTGGTGTTGTTCGTGGCTTCTTTGGAAATTAGGTATATCGCACTCGTGAGAAGAATTTGGTACTAAAAATATAGACTTTAAAGCTTTAAGATATTCTCGATATGGTAATAAACTGTAAAAGTTTGGAAACGTGTGGTACATCCTTGGAACTGCTCTCTACGCAGCGGCAAGAGCGTTACGAGAATAGATCCTTGATGATTCATATCTTTCTGGGAGAACTTTATCCATTGACCAATTTTCCGTACCGGATCCCTACTCAAGTATTCTTATGGTAAATTCTTGAGTTTAGGTATTGTTTGAGAGGCAGTACTTTTCCTTGCTTCTAAAAAACCTCAGCAGACGTCCTGTTCTGGAAAGGACCTCCTGCACCCCACGTTCGTCCATAGGCTCCACTCTGGTATAGTGCGGAACGGAACAGACAGCCTTTACTCCGGATGGATCATAAATCCCGTAGCTTACCATGTTAATAAACGACTTTGTAGCCCTTATCCAGTCGCTTTTATCAATGTCTCCACCACGAGTTGTCTTCTGCATTGTTCAATATGGGCTCGCATTTTTGAGCCTGCTGGCTGGGTACCATACACCTCCGCAGCTACGGTTCATCTATGTGTTACTACAGATAGTTTGTTATATCAGCGTATTCTACTACATTCCAAGTCGCCATGACGAGGGCGACTATGTATGGGCTCTTTGTACGTATCTTCCCTACGTCTTTGGGTATATTTGTATTAACCACAGGAAATAGTGGGCTTCTTCGGAACCCTTAAGTCCACCGATTGGTTCCTGCTTTCGTCTCCTTATACGGATATCTTCCGCCTAGACGGCCAAAAATACGCAGATCTTTCTACTTCTGGTCGCATCAAGTGGGCGCTGAACAACTGCTTCATATTCCGCGGTATCGGCTGGTCTTGGCAAGTGCCGTACCTACAGCCTGCGGCCTCTCGCTTCTACTTCCTGAAACACTTTTTGGTCATCTACCTCGTCAATGATGTTGGCTTTTTCTATCTCACAAATAACACCTACCTGCGGACGAGGGGCGCGGAAGGACCTCGACTGACGGACCTTCCGTTGCTGCAGCAGGCGCTGCTAAGCTGGGCTGGCTGGCTCCGTATTATCTTCGTATTGGATGGCATCTGCTCGCTTATTTTGATGTCTATGAAAGGGATTTGGGGAACGGCGGATGAGGCGCGGCCGATGCTAGGGAAGTGGGAGGATTGCTACACGGTTCGCCGGTTCTGGGGCAGGGTTTGGCACCAACTTATCCGCCGTGTAAGAATTATTCTCTTCCTTCTTACCTGCTATTATGAAGTCTGACGTAAATAGCCACTACAAAGCCACGGACGCTGGCTAGCATGGAAGGTGTTTAGATTCCGTCGCGGTAGCAATGGGAGTAATTACACTCAGGTTTACACGGCGTTCTTTCTATGCGCTACTGGTCACTGGGCAGGGAATTTGGCGATGGATTCTTCCAAGCCGTGGTTTGGGACGTTTTTGTTCTTGATGTCGCACGCAGTGGCGATTACGGTAGAGGATATTGTGATCTGGACTGCAAAGAGGTTAGGGCTTGGTAAACCAATGGGGGAAAAGGGGGCTACAGAAGTGGGAATGTGGAGATATGTAGGGTATTGTTGGGTTGCGATCTGGCTCGCAGTTATGATGCCGCGGTTTCTAGAGGAGTGTGCTGAGGTGGGGTTGCTAAAAGAGATTCCAGGTATAAGTCTTGTTCAGGGCGTTTTAGAGGGAAGGTGGGTGGTTAGGTAAAAGGAACTGTTTGGAATATGCCCTGGTAGTCTCCGCAATACATACGGTATTGATCTCGACAGATTTGGGCAGGTGAATGTTCTCTCAATTCTATGATGTAAAGAGGAAAATTCTAGTGGCAGAGAATTTCATAATATGGAAGAGATAGAGATGGCTAAATTCGATGGAGAACCAGTTATAAGAAGTACTATGGATAGAAGAAAGTCCCGCTCCGAAGATCCCTGAATGGGAACTGCCGAAGACAAGGCTATTCTTTATCCTTTCGTCATCCAGACCTCTATGGTTGAAATATAATCGGAGTGTATTTCTGTCCGATGGAATTGTTCTGTGTTTTTTGGTGCTAGTGGACATCTCCTATTAGACTGCCTCAGTGGGCAGAACTTTTACATGCTTGCTGACATGTTTTGTCACGGTTGAGAGTGCTGTAACTAATATCATCCTGCATAGAGTAGCATTTGCGCTCAAAGAGACCCGATGGTGTATTCAAAACACCGTGCACATGTTCCGGACCAGTGAGGAATTCGAATATCAAGCCGCATTCGCTTTTTGTGACTGGCTTATGGCTAAACGCGGTTTTCCTGGGATCCCCATGCAAACATAAACAGTCTAGGCCGCAGGTTATACCTATATGTATACGACAACCCGGATTCCCAGTCTGCGGATAAATATTAATAGTTGTATGCTATGGCTATCAAGTGGTTAGTGTCAGGGCTGTAGTATTTATGGAGGTAGAATACTTTTGAGTGCTTGCGAGTGGTGATTCGCTCCATTCTATGCAGGCTCGCTCTCTACCGTACGGACCATAGAGCTCTTTTGGGTGTCTCGCCCCGTGGTATGCACACTCATTACTGTGCTCTATCTCTCTTTTAACCGTGCGGGAGGTACATTTTTCTCGCATCATCGCAGCTACTACTTTGGTTGGTATAACCGGAGTGCGACAGCCCTGATGCGAGGGACCGGACGGAGTGTTGTCAACCTTGTTCCTATGATCAGTGTTCCAATCTTCTAATTAACAAGAACTGATACACAACTAGTGTAGCATGCTGCTACAAACACCAAGGTGCTGTAAACACCAGGCGCGGCAAACGCTGGGTGCGGGTTCGAACCCGCAGTGCGATTTCTTTACTTTTGATTTTATATGTGCCATTTTGTACAAGCGACCGCTCTAGGGTTTCCACAGTATTTCATATACCCGGGCTAGATATAATGGGACTTATCATCCACTAAACAACATCTGAGATGAGTACGGCGCTACACCAGGGTGCTGTAAATACTCACCGGGTTCGAAACCTGCGCGATGTTGTAAACGCTGGGGTGCTGTACGACACAGTAACGCTGGGTGCTATAAACACCGGGTTTAAAGCCTGTGGTGCTCTTTGTTTCATTCTTTTGTCGGCTGTGGAGTATCCCCTGGATCATAATAGACATCACCAAATGGGCGCCCCGTATCAATCGTTAGTTACTCGGCAATTACTGGTCAAATAGAAGTCACAATTTATTCCAATGAGGAAAACCATAGGAGAAGTTATCTTGTGGAATTTTCGGTCGATAGTGGGCTTGTGGGTTAGGTGGTGAGGTCTATGGTTTCATGGATGCTTTTGGTCGAATAGATACCCGTCTATAACTCAGTTACTATGATCTATAAGATACTGTGGGGAAATCGATAGGATAGCTCCAATACTTGCTAGAACATAGTAGGACTCCTGTGACAGGCTGTTGACGGGCTATTTCGTGGATTTCTGTTATTATTGGCATACATGACGGTGAATATTTCTACATGTACAAGAACTAGTCTCTTGGTCCAGCTGATAGAGGTGCAATAAACAACAGGGATGCCACAAACACCAAGTTCGAAACCCGCGCTGTAAACGCTGGGTGCTGTAAACACTGTTTAAAACCTGCTGTGCTCTTTTATCTGGTTTTGCTGGCAGTAGATGTCTGCTGTGATAGCCCTAACCAATGCTTTTGTAACTCGCTGAAACGCAATTCGACTGGCAGTATGCCTGATGGTCGCGAGTTGGACTGGCAAGTTTCAGGCAGAACTTAGTACCCAGAAACAACGCTGATCGGTCAAGACCGTAGTTATACTAGTTCTAGTTCCCAGCGAGCGATGCTTACTGGTGCCAATTTCTTTGGGCTCACCTTAGTTTCTTTCGGCTTATCTCTCTTGTTTGTGTCTAGTTGTATTTATCACTCGCCGCCACCAGGCTAACTGTTCCACAGAGATCAAAAGAGAGCCTAATCACAAGCTTTGAACCTTAGTGTTTATAGCACCACTCTTTCCTTGCCGGTTTCGAACTTAATGTTTGCAACACCTCTGAACATAAATTTTTACAGCACCAGTGTTGGGCTTCGAACCCGGTGTTTACAGCACTTGGCATTTAGAGCGCCAGTTGAGCTGGGTATTAGTTCTTGTTTTAGATCCTTCTCGTACAGAACAAGTCATAGCTGGACTTCGACTATAATACACAACTGGGCGGCAGTGTTTCGAGGGAAATGTGCGTGTCGAATGGAGCAAAAGAATGGACGCTACAGGTTTTCAACCTTGATATTTACAGTACCAATCTTGGAGGTTTCGGGCTCTGCAATTGGTCTTTATAGCACCCAAACCATGGTGTTTACAGCACCAACCTTGGGTTTCGAACCCAGTGTTTATAGCACCCGGTGTTTTAAGCACCAGTTAAGCTAGGAATTAGTTCTCAGTTTGGATCTGCTCAGTAAAATAAGAATGGGACTTCGACTGCACAAAGTTGGCGGCAGTGATTCTGACGGAAAATGTACCCCAACACGCTCGGATTGAGAAATTTGTAGTGCACTAGCGGCAAGGAGAATTGAAGCTGGTGCACTCCAACGTCAGACAGCCAGCGGGTTGGCTGTAGAATCCATTTGACCAGTAGATTTTCCACCAAAACCAGTAGTGCAACAAATTCCCAAATTCGAGTGTCTAGGGATAAAACAGAACAAACTAATGAGCGCAACGACAGGTTTTGAATGTTTATAGTACCTGGCGTTTCGAGTACCATGAAGTATGTGACTGCCAGCCAAGGTTACTGAAAGATCGTCGCTAATAATCGTCAGTATACTTAAAAGCAAAGATAGTGATGACCGTGCACGCTACGAGTAGAATAGCCCAGGAGTTACTCTACATTATCCCCTGTTTCCGGGCACTACAGCTCCGATGTAGAGTATAATGTTAACATTGGACGGATTTTGAAGCCAACTTTGCATTAGGATTAAGGATTTTAATTAACAAGGACTTATTCCTAGCTTAGCTGGCAGTCCATGGTTGTCTCGCACCAGACCAAAAGCGGGTCACCTCCTAAATCGCGCGCTCAACCAGTTGATAGGGTTGGGATTTTAGTCGAGGCCGGGTAAAACGTCTGGTGCGAGACAAAGTCCAGATACTATAAACGCCAGCCAGGTGCTAATAAACGCCGATCTTGTAAATACCAAGGTTCGAAACCTTTAAACCAAGTACTCATTCTTTTGCTCTCTTTTGCCCGTGCGAGTTTAAAACCCGCGGTACTCACTCTTTCCAGCTTAGGTCTGGTACAGGTCGGTGGAAATCATTACATATACAAGAATTAGTCGGTTGACTTAGCTGGTGCTACAAACGCCAGCTGCATGTGCTGTAAATACCGGGGTTCGAAACCTCATGGGGCTCAAAATGCCAGGCTAGGTGCTATAAACATCATATCAGGTGCTGTAAACACCGGGGTTCAAAACCTAGGTGCTCACACTTTTACCCTGCTATTGCTTTTTGGATGCTCTCGTGCCCAGAATTTTTTTCATTCCTCGGCCACAGCGAGCTTGAGAAAATTTGGGAATGAGAGCACCTTTTTGGGCTCCTAGCCTTAGTACACTATGGCGGAAACGATTACACATAATGCATGATGGCTTAGTCCAACCGTGCGAAAAACACCAAACGCAGGATCGAAACCTGTACAGGCTGAAAACCTGCAGTCGTTCTACTTTAGTTATACGGTGCAGCTGTTCTGATATTGATATCTTTCGCGAGTTATGATGAGTGTTGTTGAATAACTAGGGGAAAACAAGAGGTAAGCCTCTGTGTCTTGGTTCTACATTTCGATAGTAGGCCTAGTGTGAGGTGAGAGCGGTTAGAAGAGTATGAATATGAGGAAGGATAGTTTCGATGACAGGGAAGAAAGCGGGTAGGGGAGTTGGAGATGTGTCAGGTTGGTATTCCTAATGCATTGCTACTTGTAAAGAAGGCATATCAAAATGGTTCAGACCAGACCTCTGCTCGTAGAACTCCTCGACAGTTCGCGTCTTGCCTCCAACACATCACCACAAAAACGACAACTCTAATTTCACCTTCGCTTGCTCTCCAAGCTTCTCAAACACCAAATCCCTAATCCCTTTCTCCCGTCTCACTTCTACCTCCCTCCTCCTACCTTGCAGCACATGTCTCTCAACCAGCAAACACCCCCCCTCCATCAGCACACAGCCACGCAAACAGAACTCCCTCAAACCCCTCTCCGCCAACACGCCGAGTACCCACTCCAACCCCTCCTCCTCAACCACAACCCCACAAACTTCCAACCCAACCAAACCCTTACATTCTGCCAACCCCGCAACCCCCCCAATCGGTAAGCAAACCTTCAACCGCTTCACCCCCAGCCTCTCCACCCGCTCTGCAACCATTCCAACAAGCGCACAGCCAATATACCACGTACCCCCCGTCTCTCCTCTCCCTTGCACTCCTGGCGCAATGATTTCGAACTTTGATATATTTGAAAATCGTAGGTGCGCGCTAACCCACTCCACAAACGTGTCCATATCGCATCGGTCCAGGTATGCGCTTCGACGCGGGGGTGCCGATGGGCGAGGCGACATCTCAAGTGCTACGCTTTGCGGTGCCACCGAGGCGAGGACGTGGGAGAAGGATGGTTTCCAGAGTGTGCGCACGTGCCGGCGGTAGACGTAGTGTCGGAGGCCGAAGGGGACGCGGAGATCGGATAGTGCCTGGACGGCGGCATAGATATCTGGGCCGTCGGAGCGGGGGTGGAACTCGGGGTAAAGGAATTGCCGGTTCCAGGTGGGGAACATGTGGATGAGCCAGTCGTAGAATTCGAGGATTTCGGTAGGGGAGAGGGAGATGAGGTCGACGATTAGTGGGGTGAATTCATACGGCTGGTCGTCTGGGAGTTGAAAGTTTTTGATGGTGAGGGTTGGGCGGAGACGGGAGATGAGGTGGGCGTGGTAGAGGATTTTGCGCGTGGGGAGGGAGTGCAGGTCTTGTTTTTGGTCCATGTTTAGGCCTGAGGAGAAAGGGAGTTGGAGGGAGCGCAGAGAGGAGAAGCCGCGCGGGGAGTTGAGCGTGCTGTTGAGGAGGAAGTTGGGTGCGGTTTCCCGGTATGGTGGGCACCATTCGAAGACGAGGTGTTCAAGTGTTGCACCGAATATTTCGTCGATGAGATTGAGGAGCTCGTGTTCCCGCGCCACTGGTCCGCCGAAGGGGACGAACTCGGTTGTTGGAGGGAGCTCGTAGCGAGTCGGACGGATGCGTAGGGTGCGAAGATTTTTGCAGGTCGAGAAGGCGTCTTTGAACCAGCGGAAGGGTTGTGCATTGTGCAAGTGCAGCACGCCGCGGAAGGAGGTGGTGAGCTCGATGCGTAGGGAGGTGAGGGTGTGTAGGAACTCGGTGGAGAGCCGGGAGGTGGAGAAGTAGTTGCTGTCGATCGAGTCGGTGCCGATGTCCCAGGAGACGGTGGTGAGGTTGGGACAGCGGTGGAAGGCGGCATCGCCGGAGGAATGCTGGCCCCATGCTTCGAGGTGTTTAACGAAGGATGCGTGCCGCGGGGGAAGCTTGGTTGCAATCGGAAGCGCACAGATTACGTTGGGGTCTGCGATGTATTGGCAGTAGAGGAGTGGGGTGGTGAGGAGGTTGAGGCGACGGTTGACGAGGGAGAGCGGGGCGAGATGGAGTGGATCGAAGTAGGAGAAGATGTGGAGGAGGATTTCGTTCGGGATGCTGAGAAGAGATGTCTGTTCTGTGCTGAGTTACAGTGCACTAGCGAGATAGCTGACGGTGGAAGTACCGTGGTAGAGATGCGGAGAGCTTCGAGCGTATCATTAAGCTCCATTACGGCGATTAAATGAAGGAGGCAAGGTCGGATCGAAGGAAGCAATTCAGTGGCTTCCGTTGCCCTCAGCTGTCAGCATACTCGATGTATTGCCAGTCGAGCTCCCCTGTCGTCCCGCAGGTTTAGGGTCAATCAAATGCATTGCTCTCTTCGCACCCATCCCTTCCTCTCCAATAGCCACTCGCCTCGTTGCAGTAACGCTTCCCTCATCGCAGCCCCTATCCATCCATCCGTTCTCCCATACATTCATACGAAGTCATCTTATTTGTGCGACGTTCCATAAGCTTCCCTTGAGCCGCAAGCCGCAAGCCACTGACACTAGCCACATCCGCCACGTTTCGCAATCTGTCATCTTCCAAACCTTGACCTTGATCTTCTTTCTTCTCATTCTTCTCATCCTCCTTCACCCATCACCACCACAACACAACTACAACACCACATACCGTCATGAATCCACAAATGTACGCCCCCCCTTCCTCCCTTCCCATGCTTGCGCGTACTAACTATCCCCAGCACAAACCTCGTCGTCATCCTCGGGATGATGCAAGTGTCAAAACGGATCCCCTTCGAGGATCCGACCTGGCTCAATGGAATCCGGGGCATGTACATCCTCAGTAACATCCTGATCGTCGGGATCTACCTCCTAGTCGCAAAGAAAATCAAAACCAAGAATGGTACCATTCTCTTCCCGTAGCGCGGTGATTCCCATTAACCCTTTACAGATCACACAATGCTCAAATACCTCGAACCAGCGCCTCCCATGTCGAGCGAGGAGCCAAAGCTCATCACCACGACCGTCAGTGAATACGATAACTCGCAGCTCAAGGCCGCGTTCAAAGGCGTGTTGATGGGTGTTGGCATGATGGCCGTCATGCACATTTACTTCAAGTACACCAACCCTTTGCTGATCCAGAGTACGTTCCTTTTCCCGAAACACGCATACAACGTGCACAAAAATATTCCTCTACCCCGTCATCGCGCTAACATAATACCCCCAGGCATTATCCCCGTGAAATCCGCAATCGAGTCGAAGCTCGTGCAGGTCCACATCTTGGGTAAACCTGCAATCGGAGACCTGAAGCGCCCCTGGAAGGCAGCGGGTTTCATGCAGGGTCTCTCGACGGGCGCTGCGGAGCCAAGCAGCGACAAGAAGAGCATCGAGGAGGCGGAGAAGAGCGGTCGTGGTGGTGTCAAGGAGGAGTAAAAGGGGCGTACGAAATGGGGTGTGGCGAAGGGGGTTATGATAGAAATGGAATGAGGCTATGAGGAGGATATGGCTACTGTAATATTTGCTGCTTTATGGATGCGATCGGTCGCGTTGATGAGTGCGTGGAATGATGATGAGGATATCAATAAATCGTTGTGCTTTAGTAGACCGAACAACGCCTTTTTATCATAATCAGAATCTGCTGCGCATTCGTACCAACATCGGCATCGACACCCCAAAACGGAAGCCCCGAGTGATGTGCCGAGTAATCCGTCTGTTACCCTCCCTCCTCCATATGCGGCTCCAAATTTTCCTTCCTTTCACACTCCCTACACCCACAACACCACAACAATGGCCTCCCTCTTCAAAGCCCTCACCTCCAATGGCAGCACAGAAAAAGACTCCCCCGCTCCAAAATCACGCATCCTAATCCTTTCCTCGCGCGGCATAACCTACCGGCACCGACATCTCCTCAACGACCTAGTATGCATGCTCCCGCACTCTCGCAAAGACGCAAAACTCGACACAAAGAACCACCTGCACTACCTCAATGAAGTCGCAGAACTCTATAACTGCAACGGCGTCCTCTTCTTCGAAGCGCGCAAGCGCCAGGACCTATACCTATGGCTTTCCCGCGCGCCGAACGGGCCCTGCGCAAAGTTCCACGTCCACAATTGTAAGTCGCATCGCATCACACCAGACGTGGTGGCTGACGGGGGAACACAGTGCATACAATGAGCGAACTCAACTTCCAAGGCAACGCACTAAAGGGCTCTCGCGCAATCGTCAGCTTCGACAAATCCTTCGACCTCTCACCCAGCAGCGCGCTCATCAAGGAGCTGCTCGTGCACACATTTTCTGTCCCCCGCGGCACCCGGAAGTCGAAGCCATTTATCGATCGCGTTGTGTCCTTCACTCTGGCAGACGGGAAGGTATGGGTGCGGCATTACCAGATACAGATTACGGATAAGAAGCAGGGGAAGGAAGGAAAGGAAAGGAAGGAAGGGAAAGGGGAGGATACGGAGTTGATTGAGATTGGCCCGAGATTTGTGTTAACGCCTATTGTGATTTTGGAGGGGAGCTTTGGCGGGCCGGTGGTGTACGAGAATAAGGAGTTTGTGTCGCCGAATGCGGTTAGGAGTGCGGTTCGGGAAAGGAAGGCGCTGAGGGCCGGGGGGAGAGAGGGCGCGAGGGTTAAGAGGAGTGTTAAGAAGAAGGAGGTTGCCAGGGAACAGGCCGTGGCCAAGGCGATGGAGAGGGAGATTGATGATGCGGTTTTGTTTGCTTAGATGGGAAAAGTTTTACGGTAATGATTGTACAATGATAGAGAATCGGGTTCTTTGCGTCCTAAAAGCGATATAGATGTTGGTATTGTGCTAATTGTTATGGTCTAGATGTCAGCAGTTAGCATTGGGTATTTGTTTGGGTATTTCTGTGAAACTGGGGGCGGGGTGAGCGGGCACTCGGCGCCGCCGGCGGGCATTAGAGAGAAAAAAGGAAAGAAAATAAGCTTTACGAGGCAGCTGAACTGAGACGTTCTGACACGTACTTATAATCAGGGGTGGAGAGTTGAGGGGATTATGCAGGAGACGACGGTATACCAGTATGACATTCCGACAATTGAAGAAAGTGCTGGAATTAATTGGCATTTGACATATGCACCGCCTTCAAAGATACGTATTCTGTGGTGCAACAGCCACTCTCGAAATAGGCGTGAATGGACGCATTACGCAAGGGTGGCGGTTTGCCATGTCGGTTTTTATCGCTCATTCAAGCTGCGCCCCTCGGTGTTGGAGGTTGGGTGTGGCGCCAAGTTGAAACAAGCTTACAACCCCCCATCACACCTCATCATCCACCCACCCATCCATCCATCCTTTATACCCCTCTTTTTCTCTCCCTCTCCTCCATCCCCCGACATCAACCTCACCACCCATAATTCACAACTACAGCCATAATGTCTTCGTCGCATCACCAACCAACACCCCCAAACCCCGCTGGTTCCCCCAACGCCAGCGGCCCGAGCGTAGCGCCTCCCCCGCTTCCCTCCGGATGGTATATTCTGTCTCCTCTCGCCCGGCTATCACCTTCAGATAAATTAACATAACACTTCCCGTCCACAGGATCGCGCAATGGGATCCCTCTAGCCAGCGGTACTACTTCGTGCAACCGTCGACCGGAACAACACAATGGGACATCCCGACGCACTCCTCGGAAAGCACGCCCGCCCCTACCCCTGCACCTCCCGCGCAGCATACCCCTGACCACAACGCTCCACACCCATCCGACCATAACACCACTAACAATCCCGCCGACGGGACCCGTGGAGGCCTCGGCTCACTTGCCGGCGGACTCGCAAATAACTTACTTTCCGGTGGGAAGAAGCCACACGGCGGCAGCCACGGCAGCGGAGGCCCGCTGGGCTTAGCGTCCGGTCTGCTCGGCGGTGGCGGAAAACATAGTTCTGGATCACACGGTAGCGGCGGCGGCGGGGGGCTGCTGGGAACGGCGGCGGGGTTGGCGGGAGGGTTGTTGGGTGGTAAAAAGCCGCACGGGAACAGCGGTGGAGGACATGGACACTCTAGCGGCGGTGCTGGAGGATTGGGAGGGTTGATCGGCGGTGTGCTTGGGTCTGGGTCTTCGGTTTGTCACCTCCTGGGTCAGGAAGGGATGGAGCACGGCTAACAGGAGTAGTCGAAACCCCCCTACGGCAGCAGCACGGGTGGCGGGTATCCCCCGCATCAGCAGCAGCATCAGCAATATCAGCAACAACCACCATATGGAGGCCAAAGCTACGGCGGCGCACCCCCACCCACAAACTACCAAGGCTACGGCGGTAGTAACCCCCCCAGCACGTCCCCTTACCCTCCACAGCAGCAGTACGGTGCTCAGCAGCAATATGGCGGCGGCACACCCCCAGCATCACACTATGGTGGCGCGCCTCCCCCACAGCAGTACGGTGGTCCTCCCCCGCAGCAATACGGCGGTCCTCCTCAAAATCAACACGGTGGCCCCCAGCAGCAGTACGGAGGTCCCCCGCAAGGATACCCTCCTACCAATGGTCCCCCTCAAGGATACCCTCCTACAAGTGGTCCCCCATCGCCGTACCCCCCGTCCTCTGGACCATCGCCACACGGTTACCCCCCAGCCTCAGCGCCCCCGCAGGGTTACCCGCCCGCACAGCAGGGATACCCCCCGACCTCTGGCCCACCGTCTGCTGGTGGTTATCCAGGGAAACAGAACTATGCCTCTCCCTCGCCACAGCAGGGAGGCGGGTATCAGGGTACCCCGCCGCCGACACATTATCAACCACCCGGGTATGGACCGCCGCCTAAGCATTAGATGTTTTGGAGGGGGCAGGAGGAGGGGTAGATAGCCATTTTCGTATTTTTTTCTTTTACTTGTTTGTAAGGGTGTATGGCATAGGAATTTGATAGGTCATGTGCGGGGGTTAGTGTATGATGGAACACTGCTTGTAGGGATCTGGAGTGAATAGTATATTCTTACGATATCGTGATACCGTATGCGACCGAGTGTGGTATTTGAAACTCGCCAAATTTGAAACCCGTCAAGGGTGATATCAAGCTACACTTCACGCAACTCCCTCATCCCCCTCTTGCGATACAAAACCCAGACCCGTAGCTCGCGCATTGATGGATTCGCGGAACCAACGGGATTGATAGACGGTAGGTGCGGAATGTTTACGACGAAGAGGAGCGGCAAGTGATAGGCTGTGATGGGTTAGAAGTTGGAGGGTGTTGGGGATTTGTGGAGTGGTATGGTTTGTAGGAGGGGGAGAAGACGGGGTAAAGGGCGGGGAGGTAGTGGGGTGATGGTTGCGTTTATGGGTGGAGGGGTAGAGGAAGCCGAAGAGCGGCAGTGGGCTGGACGGTAAGCGGTGGGAGAGTGAAAGTAGTCTTTAACGCAAAAAAAAGTAACCGTACCATCACGCTAGTAACTCTAAGGCTAGAATAAACGCTCGTACTATAACAGAAGACTAGCATAAATTTACAGCCAGCCCCAGAACCATCAGTTTGCCAGTTTGCCAGACGGGAATCATACCGACCAGCTTTGGGTCATATCTATGTCATATCATTATCGCCAACACAATCATGACCATAGTAATATCCGCATCCATGATTATTACTACCGCTCTTCCTCCTCTTCCTCCTCTTCCTCTTCCTCCTCTTTCTCCTCCTCGTCCTCTCTACACTCTTCCTCTTCATAATCACCACCATCATATGCGTAATCTTCTTGACGTCGCCTCTTTGCAGGAACTCCAATGGCCAACTCTTCACTCGCATAAATGTCTGTGAGACGGTGTTTGGGAGTGTTCTCCCTCGATGCGCGAGCGTGCACCCCATATTCCGAGAGTGTACGAATGATAGCCACGTTACTAGGATTACACCACCTCCTCGCGTATTCAAGAACCGAAGCATCAACTTTTGCACCCTTTTCCAGGAGAAGGTGGACCATATTCCCAGAGAGTCTCCCTACTGCCACCTTGAGGATGGTGCCATAATACCCGCCCTGGGCGTTGACATCAGCACCCTTCTCAATAAGCAGGTGGACGATGGCATTGTGGCCCCTGGCTACTGCGGCCTGGAGGGCGTTGCCATATTTCCCACCTCGGGCGTTGACATCAGCACCCTTCTCAATAAGCAGGTGGACGATGGCGTCGTGGCCCCAGGCTACTGCGGCCTGGAGGGCGTTGCCATATTCTCCACCTCGGGCGTTGCCATATTCCCCATCTCGGGCGTTGACATCAGCACCGTTCTCAATAAGCAGGTGGACGATGGCTTCGTGTTTGTTGAATACTGCGGCCTGCAGAGCGTTGCCATAACACCTGCCCTGGGCGTTGACACCGACACCCTTATCGATGAGCAGGCGGACGATGGCTTCGTGACTGTGTAATGCTGCCTCGAAGAGGGCGTTGCTACAAGCCCTGTCCAGGGTGTTGAGATCGGTTCCCTTCTCGATCAGTAGATGTACGATGGCCTCGTGGCCGTGTGATGCTGCCTCTACGAGGGCGTCGCCATAAGCCCCGCCCTGGGCGTTGAGATCGGCTCCATTTTCAATCAGTAGACGAACGATGACTTTGTGGCCATTTGATGCTGCCTTCACGAGGGCGTCGCAATAAGCCCCACTCTGGGTGCAAAGATCGGCTCCCTTCTCGATCAGTAGACGAACGATGGCTTCGTGACCATTAGATACTGCCTCCACGAGGGCGTTGCTATAAGCCCTACCCTGGATGTTGAGATTAGCTCCGTTCTCGAGCAGTAAACAAACGATGGCTTCGTGGCCCCTTGCTGCTGCCGCATTAAGAGCGTTGCCATAATACCCGCCTCTCGCGTTGACATCATCTCCTTGACGTAACAGATGGCTGATAAAAGAGTTGAGTCCAAGATAAGCTGCAATATACAATGCTTTCGCCGTATCAAACCAGAACACTGGGGGGGTTTCGGTAAAGATGATAATTTGGAAAGTGAGGTTTAATTGCGGATCCAATTGCGCCAGTTTATGAAATGACGCCCATATATCGTTGCTGAAGTCTGTATATTTTACAAATTGTGGCCAGGTTTTTGCTGCAAACTCGAGAAATGGGTAGTCGTGAAATATCGGGTATTTGAGTATGCTCGAATGACCGGCAGCTATCGGTCCGCAGCTGAATTCATTGAATGACAAATAGGTCATACATGAAATAGCTAGCTCAAGGTTTGCTTGCTGTGGAGACATGAGGAGGCTTGGATAGATGGCCGGAAGATCAGCCCGAAGTAAGAACTCTTTTGCAGACTGATGCACAAGATGAACAACACTATCTTGAACTTTAAGTATCGGCCCGCACAGAGAAATGGTTTGGGGGAACTCTATGATAAGACTGCTTTTGTTTATTGAAGATGCGGATAGGAATTGATGGCTGGGTTTGAGTGCGCATGCAATCGCCAGCTCTTCAACCTTCATCGGTCGTGAGGCAAACAAAATCCACTTTAGAATGAGCCTTACCGAATCTGCGGCTTTCGGCTTCGAGTTGAGACGGTTCAGGAGGTGCTCATAAAGCCCATTTAAATCCGTTGGTGATGCTTGAAGAGTTTCTTCCACGGCATAAGGTGGAGTATCCAAAAGCTCGGTGGCGATCAACGAAACCCAAAGGAACATTCCATCTGCACCGGATTTGAGCTTTTCGAAGACCATCTCTTTAGTCTTGAGGTCATAGTGGCATATATCTGCCAGCTCATTTACTTTGTGCGAGATGAAGGACAATATGTCAGCTTCGATTTTACGACCTTGATCTTCGGTCTTCAACCGGATAGTGGACTCGAATTTCAGAATGCGGAAAAGCCTGTTGCGGATTTGATGGTAGGGTCGACTGGTAATCAACACCTTTAGAGAGCTTCCGGCACCTACGGAGTCCCTAGCGCTTGTATTGTTCAGGCTCAGTAGAAAATAGCTAGTGAGCATGTCTAAAAGCTGGTTTCTCGACCTCTCTTCACATTCATCAAGAGCATCCAGCACGACGTATGTGTTTCCGACTTGGGGATCAGTTGCAATCGCAAGAAAAATTTCCCATAGGGTCCCAAACGAACCGATCAAACGGGATCCATCAGTTCTGTAATATGTCATGGCATGTTTGACGAGAGCGGGAGTCGTCTTTATTAGTTGGTGAATAAGTCCCCGCAATATGGATTCGGCCGACTTCTGGGAATCGTCTTTGTCGTCACAGAAGAAGTAAACTACCACCTTTCCACGTTGATCGTTTGTCATATCTTCGAGGCAGTCCAACAAAAATGAAGCAAGAACTTAAATAAATGTTAGCGAGGGTTCTGCTATCCACGATTTGAACCGGTTCGTGGATAGCACTACTTGATTGAGATAGGTGGGAAGATGCCGCACCTGTCTTGCCTATTCCGGGATTTCCAGATATCCATAAAAAGTTCGTTGCATCTGATATCCAATTAACGTAGCTAACGTCTCTTAAGACCCACTCCAGTGTACCCTCATGACGTTTTGGGACCGTCTTCCGCGGGGTCACATAGTCCATGGTAAGGAACTTTTGATGGCATATTTGCTCCTCTTCTGATAGTGAGTAGCTAAATAGGCACATTCACATCAGCTATGACGTGTGTGTTCCAATGGAATGGAACAGCTCTCTACTCACCGAGCGTCTTGATATTGGGATGCTGTGACAGGCTGTCGATCTTCACGAGCTATCAGCATCGGTAATTAACTATATTATTGCAACTACATACAAAATTCTCCACGCTTTTGGATAATTTCCGGCGCATTCTTAACCAATTCCTCTATCTTCCTGTGCACTATTTCATAATTCGGATCATCGTACCCCTGGAATTTCACAAGGTTTGAATGATCAGTGTCAATGGGTATCTGGTGGTGAATAGCTTCGCGTGGACAAAAACAAGTAGCCGAATCTCGAGTTACCAGTCGCAAATACGCGCCGGTTCTTTCCCATTCTCCATTCGCAGAGACCTTGCACCGAGTACCGTCAGTACTATGCTAAACAAGGGAGAATAGGGCAAAACCTTTACTGTTCTTGAGTCCTTTGTTTCGAAGAAAGAGACGATTAGACAATCCTTGTAGGTAAAGCTGTTCTGAAAGGCGTGGTGGATATGAAGTAGAAGCGGCGATCCTTCTTTCAAGTCCTCAATCAATCGGGCGTTGTTTTGTCCTCGAACCAATGTTTTCAGGTTTCTTGCGTTGAGACCTCGATTCGGGACTCCAAAAAGAAAAAACCCAATGCAAGATTGAAGGATAGCTCGATCGTCGTCTGAACTACCTTGAGCAGCAGCTGCTAATGCCTGCTCGGGGTCAGCCATTCTCACCTGAACGGGTGGCTTCGTGTGTTGGCGCCAGGGGGCCTATCTCACCTGTTTCACTAAAAGACCCCCCATGCTGTGTGCTACGAATATTATCGGCCGGCGGTTTTCCTAGGGTGGACTATGTATTAGTAGCAAGTTGATTCGGGATCATCAACGTACCCCCTTGCCGTCGGCCCGGATGTTATGTATGGCAAGTAGAAGCTGCTGCGCGTAGTCCGCAACAGAACTAGTAGATGTGCTGTCCTTCAAAGCGGAATCGTATCCAAATATGAGAGTTCTAATCTCAAGTATGTCTTTGGGTAGGAAGTCTCTCAACCACATCTTGTGTGCTGACGATTGGGACCTCCATGAACCGAAGGCATGACCGCCGACTCCACAAACAGCGATGATACTACGAGGCCAAATCAGACTTCGAACTGAAAGCAACGGGAAAGGGACTCACTCGACTGAAGCATTGGGACCACAGTAGAGTGGCGTAAGCCCGATGAAATGGCAGTCGATGGCTAATTCTACTTCGTTTCCTGCAATCGTGATGGGCAGCTCCAGTCTCTGGTTGGGCAGACATCCCGTGAAACTCAGAGGTTCATTGACGAAAGTAACAGTGCCAACCTGCCATATGCGACTTTTCGGTACTAAAGACAGCACCTTAACGTTCCGCCCGCTGTTCTGGGTGCTGGTAGGCAGGGCTTCCAGGGATTCTCTAAGCTGGTCTTTCTGGACATCGATAGGTACTAACGACAGACGAAACGTGCGCGGCTTCGAGTGCGGGGTTTGGCTGCTGGTACTGGACATCCTCGACAGATAAGAGCTTCCGAGGAGACACTAAGTCGGGTCACTACAAGTAGATGACAATAAAGGTGGGGAGTCGAAAAGCCAGAAGCTTAGCTGAACATAGGTATCTCACATGCGTGCACGCAACAGCCTTATTATTAGAGTTGTGTGCCTGTCTGTATGCACCCGTGGTTGTGGTGTAGTGCTTCTACGTTTCATAGGTCTTTGGCATGAATCGAGGTTACGTGTGGCGGTAGGCGGCTGCCTATTGGAGTAGTGTCAGGTTAGTGCAAAAACTCATGACTCCACAACACAAAAAAATAGTTTTGCTTCGACTGTAAAAAGAGTTAATAAAATAATAGAAAGGGTGGTTAGCTGAAAGATAATTGTGTCTTAGGGTTTTTCTAAAGTGTAGGTGGATGGTTACAGCGGCGGTAGTGGAGGTTATAGAGCACTCGGTACAGGGGCTTGGGACCAAATCGGTGCCTCTTATTTGATTCCCTGCAAGGGACATGTTCTCGTCAAGAAGTTTCAGCAAGTAAGCTAAACAATCCATTTCGTAGTGGTAATTTCTTGTCCCAGAACATGGCCGGACGTAAAGCTGGAGCGAGTGACCGCAGGGGGCTTAGGCTCTGGATGATACCAAAAACCACGCCTACTAAAATTGACACCAATACCAAATGAGCTTTGAAACGTTGTTGTGTATTAAAAAGGTGCTTTTTTGGTGTACTTGTAAGGGGATATGGATAATATGGGAGTAGCTGTCCGGAAGACATTTTGATCGGATTTCGGAGGTCCGGAATTGAAGTGGCTGGTTGCGGCTTGCCTTTTGTTCCGGCTCTCCCATTGGAAGCATCCAAAAAGTGAGGCGTCGTCTGAAGCGCGCAACATGCTGTGCGTACCCCATTTCTTGGTAATGAATTTTACTGTGTTGAGTCACTGTTGACCAGGATATTGCATGTGGCTTACCAGCTCTGAGTGGTAACTTGCCAGAAAAGGAGCGTCCCATGTTCTCAGCCTGATCCGAGTAAGTACATACGGTCGTGCGACTGTTCCGCGCAAACATCAACTGAAAATCATAAAAGCAGGCTCGGCCCGTCCTTTTGCCAGAACACGATAACTCCTCCACGCATAGCACGAAATTGGCCAATATGAGTACAGCGACCACAGCAGAGGGCCCACTTCTTACTGAGGGTATTGGCATACATGAATTCTCGAAGCTGCGCGGAAATAACTAGGTTGCTAATAGTATTGAACTATAGGTCCTCACACCGAAGCGCAGTCGCCTCCCTCCGAACAGGAGACACTAGGATTCAAGCACATGGCTGTATTGCTCAAACCTGATTCAGCATATTCTAGCAACCTTCCGACCAGACGCCCATCGGACAAGGCTGGGATCTCAAGGACCAATCAGTCATCTCACTTCGATGCCAACAGCCTAACACAGAAATTGGGCAAATTAAACCTAGATTTAGGTTCGGAATTTGCCATCTTCCACCTAACTGGATATGAGATGTATTGCTGACAGAGTTACGTGCGAATAGCCAAGGACGTAGAGATCGACTTCCACAATCGTCATCTGGCTGAATCCCATGAGAGGCCTGCTGTCGGGCATTATGATAATGCCCTTCATGCAGCAGCATCTGTGGGCCACGAGCCCATTATCCACCTACTCATTAATGGTCAGGAAAAAATGGAAGAAACGGTGAATGGACGGGTGAACTTAGACGACTCAGATCCGATTGCAAAGGAACAGCAATCCTCATTTGACCATTCCAGAGAAGTCGATGAAGCCGAAGACGATAGCGATTGTCGAATTTTATCCACAGTTTCAGACGACGGATCCTTTGAAATATTGGACTTTGAGGACACTGAAGCTGGCGTCAAGACTTGCGCTCCCGGTAAAAAGAGGAAGACATCGGCCGATGGTCCAGGCTTTGTCACCTCTGGAAAGACTAGCGACTTCTCTAATGAGTTCCCGGATGGTGGCGATGGAGAGAGGGATTTGGATGAATATCCATCCCATGGAGGCGGCGATGGAAACAAGTCCGGACAGCATTGGCACCCTCGGGAGCCAGACAGTCAGCCAAAGCGCTTCGCTTGTCCGTACTATAAGAATGATCACCGGATTTACCAGAGATGTGCCACTTGGTCCAATCCAGACCTTCACCGGATGAAGTATTATCCCTGTCCTGTCTTTCGGGCTGCCGCGTTAATGTATTTTTTAGAGCTCATGTTTTACGAAAACATTTGCTGCCCCAACAATGCCCTCGATGCGGCCATAGATATGGGGAGGTTGGACAGGTATTTTCCCATCTTAGGAAAACTGATTGCCCCAAATCCACCATTGAACCAGTAGCGGCGAGTGTCGTGAAAAAAGGGAAAAATCTCAGTCGTAAAACCTGGAAACAAGTTTACATCTTACTGTTTGACTGCAGCGTAAGAGAGGTTCCGGATCCATGTAAATAATCCCCACTCGATCATTGATACAGGCTAATTACGTTATCTGGTCGTAGATATCGACGCTATCGATGCGCTTTGTGACGAATCCGATGATGGACACACCAGTGCAGATGATTCCTTGGAAAATCTCGCCCCGAATCCAGAGGAAACACTACCTGATCGGACAGATGCCCAGGCATTCGGAGCGTTTGCAGGGGAGAGACTTGCTCTTGCACTACGATCAACAATGGAACATCTTTTTGCTGAGTTCCACAGCAGCCCTAAAGGTGTCTTGCCTATCTGCACCGCGTAACAGTGTTTAAAATCGTGTGTTAATCTTCTATCTCTAGTTTCAGGCAAAACGCACAACCCCGCTGGCGAGGGCGTTAGGCGGTATCCATCGTCAAGTGATCTAGGTGAAACAGGTATTTACCTAGCATTGGGAATTCTGCATTATACTCACCGCTGCTCTCTAGGAGATGCAACCATTGAATCTTCGTCGAGTTCATTTCCACACTCGGGTTCCCCATTGGTCGATTCTTCGGAATACCAACAGCAGCCATTACGGTTAGAAAATACTCCAGCAGAATTGCCAGCCAACCTGCCAGCAGAATTGCCAGCCAACCTACGAGCCGAGTCGACTCCCGAAATAGAATTACTCTATACATCGGCCTCTTGCACTGATGTGGGAACAGCTTCCCATTTCATCCTCCAAAACGTTAGGGAGAACTCACCAGCTTCTATTGACTCGTGGTTTTCAGAGTTTATGAATTCACCCGGACTTGGTGATTTGGATCCCAGCCTTATTGGGGGCTTAGACGTTATTTGACGTGGTTAGTTTCGAGATAGGTTTTCGTGGAGGCTTTATCTACTCTATATCGTGATTTGTTTACTTCTCTAGCTCTTTGCGTCAACGTCACAACGATAATTATGATATTATGTTCCATAATAAATTAACATATTTTAAATACCCGCCTCTTACCATCTAGTAGCCGCCTTGGATGATTAAGCATATTCATGCCAGTGTCGCGATATTCAGACTGAGTGAGAGATTGTGAATGAAACCATTCTAACTCTGAAATTGGAGCCTGGCCACCATCTTTGCTTTCAATGACCCCAGTTATACCGGATTCAAGGCTATAACGGACCGGATGGCATCTCTCAGGTTTTTGACTCCTGTCGACATACAAATAATTTTGGCTATACTGGATGCCAAGGTAATCAATAGGAATTTTATGCCTAATCTGGCAGTTGTGGAACAATGTATACATTGGTCTCAATATACGATCACCCCTATTTGGTCCAGATATCAGAGGCCAACGCCTAATTTGGTATCTGCACGTGATTGCACTGTTTAATAATTCTGTATAAGCCGGACCCTGGTTATACCGGACAAAATACGGTGGATTTTGGGCGTTCGCTATAGCCAGGGTTAACTGTAGAGTACTTCAAATTGCAGTTTGCATCGCCATCCTCCCCCGACGTCGACCCCGGACCCCGGGACCCCGCACACCGGATTACGGGGAACAAGGTTGCGGCGATATATATTACATTCGGAAAGTAGGAATGGATAGCTTTTCTTGTCATAGCGAAGGCTCTGGAAGTCAACAGTACGCGAGGCGGTTCATTACGGGTACCTCGAAGAGCATATCAGTCGCTCAGTACTACCGGCTTGAGGTCGTCTTGCCACAGATAGATGCCGGCGAAGTTATGCTCAGTGAGAACGTGCTGGTGCTTTAACTAAGCTTTGACGAGTCTTGAGGCCAAGTGCCCGAACACACCATCTTCTGCTTCATACTACCTACGTACGCACGCGCGTGCTCAGTCGAGGTACATACACTGATTGATCGACTTGGTGCAATCGAAATCACTCGTCTTCTCCTATTGCGGCGTAGTAATGTCGCTAGTGACCCCGGCCTGCTGCCGAGCAGCCTTACATTACAGTCAGCACTTTCACCGGCTCTGCGGAAGAAACCCAGCACTCTGGGATACCTAAAACATCGGTGTGACTGAGGCTTGCCTGATGTGGAGATTATCCACTTCATACCCACGTGTAGGTGGGGCGCATGTTTTACAAACCGATGCCTTGAATCGTAAGAGTCACTGGTGCCTGGACATAGGAATGGATGCGAAATCTACTTAAAGCGGCCTTCATTCCTTCCACCTAGATATCGAGCTCTCGGCCCTCGAATATTTTTCTCTCCGTATATTCTGCTCTAAACTTTTGTGCGTTTCAGCCAAATATCTCTTTACTTCTCTGCACAATCACACCTCCACCATGTCCAACCGTGAGCACGCGTCAATCGATATCGCAGTCGGCGAGAACAAAACATCCAACGGCATCCCCGACACGGAAACCAAGCCCAACCCGGATTCCGCAGCCATGCCCAACGGAACCTCCTCGGACGCCCGCGCCCCCCTCGACCCCGGCAGTATCTGCTCAGTCCTGACGATCCACAAGAAATTCGACAAAATGCTTCAGCAGCTCGTCGAACTCCCAGTCGACGAATCTCCCTCCGACGCCAAGCAGAAGCAGCTGGAGCACGCTCTCGTCGTAAAACACATCCTCAAGAAAAAAACCGGCGACATCGAGACCACAAAACTCCAGATCAATTCTCCGCACATTTTGAGTGCGCTGCGGAAGGTCGTCAAGTATTTCCCCGAGGAGCCGAGTCTTTTCGATAAGAAACTTAAAATCCAGTCTCCGTATCCCATTCTGTATCACCACTGGGATGAACTCGACGAGCTCCGGAATACCGCGGATGGAGAGGAGAGAATGCATCTAGACCTTCTGATGGAGTTTTTGGAGCGTGAAATTGGGGAAGATCGTAACCAAGCGTGCAAGATGGTGGAGAACGGATTCATCTCTTTTTGCTTGCTCTGGACCATCTTTAAACCCGGGACTCTGGTCTTGCACGAAGAGCATGGGCATCAGCAGGTGTTTCGGTTCGAAGGCGCAACGTACGGAAAGAACGCTAAAACGAGCGAAAAATACCTCCGGCTTCAGTTGATCTACACTGACTTTGACGGCACATCCTTTGAGAGAGCAACTAAAACAGCAGACGTATGTCAGTCGGAACTGAAACAGCCTTCTGCTATCACGTCGCTATCGTATTTCCCTTTGCAGTACCGTGCGAATGCGGAGGGGCTACTTGAGCGACTGGAAGAGCGTGGAAAGCGTTTTCTACAAATTGGGGGCGTTCAGTTGCAGCGTTACGATGGAGTAATGTTGGCGATCCCTGAGAAAGACGTAAGTCAGACTTCTACGTCTGTGTGCAAATCTCATATGTGTTCCGCGGATTAGAATTCTCCCTCAGGCAGGCTCATGTCTAGTCTTTGTGATATTATGGGTGGCGGTGAATCTGAGAAGCAGAAGTTTTCACCTAAGCAAGTGCACGGACGAATCATCGTCGACACCAAAACGTTTAATGAAGAAAATACCAAATACAAGCCGGAGATGTCGGACGGCCAAAGCCCATGCGGTTAGTTGTTGTGGTAGCTGATACAGAATAAAACTGACGGGCGCCAACAGATACAGCACCTCCATGCACAGTTCCTTTTTGGGATGTCCTAGAACCTACGCTCTGTCCCTCGACTGTAGCAGGCTACTACCCCAGCCTCAAGACGTGGGGAAGATTCTTTATCGACCATATCACCGACCCCGAGTGGGTACCAAATGCTCTCGATGCGCTGATCCTGCCGGATGCACCCAAGAAAGTGATATCGTCTCTAGTGAGCTCGCACAAGTTCCCCGAGCGCACCGTGGATCAGCAAGAGCTCAAGGGGAAGGGGCTGGTTTGTTTACTCCATGGAACCCCCGGCTCTGGGAAAACTTTGACGGCGGAACTTGGTTGGTTACACTTTCAAACTACCGTTGCATTGTGCTAATAAAGCTTGTAGTCGCGGAACACACGAAGCGGGCACTTATTGTCATCACGAGCGGCGAGCTGGGCACTGATGTCGCGGAGATTAATAATAATTTGAGGACGTTTTTGCAATATGCAGCAACGTGGAAGGCGGTCGTGCTCATCGACGAGGCGGATGTGTTCTTGGAAGCACGACAGGAAGGCGCTACGAATCGCATGGAACAGAATGGGTTGGTTGCAGGTTTGTTTCTTCTGAGTCTGACGACTAGTGTTGATGGGCACTAACTCCCCAGTTTTCCTACGCCACTTGGAGTACTTCCAAGGAATCGTCTTCCTAACCTCGAATCGGTTCCAAGGCTTCGATCCCGCAATCAAATCCCGTATCCACATCTCGCTCGAATACGGGTCTCCGGACCTCAAGACAAGAACTCTTCTGTGGAAACAGATGCTGTCCCGTATTCCAGCCAAAGAGTTGGGTTTTGATATGGAAGCCGCCGTCCGAATGGCCGCAAACGCTAAGATGAACGGGAGGGAAATCTCGAACTCGGTCAATACGTTGCAGACCCTAGCTCGCGAAGACGGGAAAAAGGTGGGTCTTGAGCATTTTGAGATGATCATGCAGGTGTGGTTGGCGTTTGAGGGAGAGAAGGCGACGGAGAAACGGGGGGGACAGGGGAACCCAATTTTGGGCGTGCTGGTAATACTTGGGGCAATAGGGGTGATAATTATGATGAAAGCGAGTGGCGCGTATACGTAGCGAGAGGAGGAAAACGAAAGTACGGACGGGATGTGAAACGAGTGGTGGTGGAAAATAAGACCTATAACGTGAGAGAATCGTGCGCAAAGAGATTTCTGTCGATGTCGTGAAGAACTGGGAATTATGTTGTCACATGTCTCTATTTAACCACTCAGTACGGGCCAATGGGGCTTCCTTACACATTCACGGATGGTTTACTTAGATTTGTTGCACGCTCTGTTCTGCAGTATTGACAACCAGCTTATCCTGCCATGGAACCGACTGACTCCATTTTAATATAGTATTCTGTGAACACATCCAGACCGACATCGGAATTTTGGCGTTGTTTAGCCCAAGTCAGGGACCGAGTGGGTTACCATGATGCCCTAAAACGAGCTTGTTTTATTTAAGTACTATCTGGTCTGAAACCCTGCTATAATCAGCCACCAAAGCTCTCAACAACGGCTTTTATGCCGGAGTAACTCCCCGCATTCTACTCTGTTGACCGCATTGACTATAAGTCGCTACAAACGCACCGCACCTCGCGATACTACCACCAACACCAGCACCACCATGCATCCCCTCATACTCTCTATCCCCCTCATCCCCCTCGTCCTCGCCCGCCCGCTCCCACAATTCGCCGGCATCGGTCCATGGGAAGGCGAATTCTTTGGCGCCGACCCCGGCCAGGAATACCGGTATGGAATCACCCCGTACGCAGCACCCATGATGGCTCCTCCGCCCGGAAACCCATACGGTGCTCCGTATGGCAGCCCTGTCAACCCCTACGATCCGTACAACAGACAGACGTATCCCGGTGGTGTACCAGCCAGCTTCATCGGAGAACCCGAAGCTCCCTCTCCCCCTCCGCCAGAACCAATCGATCTCATGACAGCGCCGAAAGAGAAGCTCCCGCAACTTGCTCCTGCTCCACTGCCACCTAAGGCTGAGGAACCGGAGGCGAAGGGACCGGCTGAAGGCTCTGGTCCTCCGGAGAAGAAGGGTGAGGATTTCGATTTCATGGGTGGAAAGTGGGGAATCGCCGGTCAGGGGAAGTACATCGACGCCGCACGTGGGGAGCACAAGCTTCCTGCCGGAGCAGAGCGAGATCGCGATGATAGACGGGGTAAATACGGACGTTTTGGCTTGGGCTATGATGAAGAAAAGGAAGAAAGGAAGGAGTCGGAAAAGAAGGAGGCGGTTCCGGAGAAGAAGAAGGAGGAGATGCCGCCGGTCAAGGTCGAGCAGGATCCTGACCACCCCCTAAGGTATAACGTCCATATTGGTGGGATCAAAACGGGTCCGAATGATGAAACCGGGCCGTCGGATTTTCATGTTTTTACCGACGAGACTACGAAGAAGATGAGCTCGAATGATATGAATCCTGAGGCAGAAAGGTATATCAGGGAGAAGATGATGCCGAAGTTGGGTGGAAGACGAAAGAAGGGTGGTAATGGAGGCGGTAATATTTTCAGCGTTTTTGGAGATGGGAATTAATGTGTAGTGTGGGAATGTGTTGAAGCCATTCAACTGTGGACGGTGTGGCTTTTCTTGTGCATCGTCGTTGCTAGAAGGATGGACGTTTTGTTTTTGCTGCGATGCCAAATTAGGTCTGTATTTCCAAGTGATGATTCATATTCTAGCTGCGACTAAGATCTTAATATCACGATTATTCAATAAGCAAGCCTTCCAGGCCTTTGTGTGCATCTCGATGTTTGAAAATGTCAAACTTTTAGTTGTGTCTTGCTATGTTCTTGTATCTAGATGTGCCGTAGATCATTCACGGTCCAGAAGGCGAAACGTAATGTCTTCGTTACAAGCTGTGATCTTATTTTGGACATCGATGATTCATGACACCATGAATGAGATGTCGATATTTAAGCTATCTCAAACTAGAAGCGTTGTCGACTTTAGGTTTCGGCCCTGACTGTGATAGTCCAATAACGTTTGTTGGGATTGACCATTAGGTTCCAGTAAAAGTTTATCCGAGTGCTAATGTTAGGCCTCGGCCCTGATTGTGGCCATAGTGCATTCAGTATACTTTCGCTCTAACATCGATTCCCCTGGGGCCTGTGAGCATGTAGTGTTTAGAGGAACATTATCTCCGCCATGAAAGCCAATATTAGTGGGTGGTTTCGGCGGTCTAGAGCGAGGAACCGCTCTATAGGGGACGAGATTCAATCTAAAGTTCTCTATCAATATGTCAAAGCAAACACTCTTGGCCGCAAAGACCTAACGCTACCCCGAACGAAGATGATCAGCGCACCCCCGTAACATCATATAAGGCGTGGGGATCCCGGGGACTCCAGTTGAAACAGCAGCTCTCGTTCCAACAACAACAGACACTCTTTTTTCTCAGCCTTTCATTTCCAATCATATCATTCAATATGCAGACTTTCCACCTTGCCGTTGTCCTGGCGTCCGTCCTGGCTACTGCCTCTGCGGCTCCTCGGTGAGTGTCCTCCATTTCCCTCTCTAATCGTTTTCACTTTGAAGATTGCTTACCATGCTTGTAGATGCGGTTTCCCAAGCTACGGCCAGTACTACCCTAGCATCTACAAGAACTTCCAGCCCGATGAGCAGGTCGAGACTGGCGATGATTCCACTTACTACTCTCCTTACAAGGGTTACAACAACTACCACCCCTACAACAACTACCACCCGAGCTTGAGCAAGCCGGCCTTCTACCATGCCTACGACCGTCAGTCCGCGGAGTACGAGGAGACGGATGCCTCCTCCGAGAACCAGAACGCGAACGAGAACGCGATGGCCACCGACAACTTGGCGGGAGCTAAATCCGAGAACGCGAATGAGAACGCGAACTTGGCTAAGGGAGGTGAGGCATTCGGATTCGGAGCGCTCGAGAGCGACAACCGCAACCTCCTCGCCAATGAGAACAACATCGAGGTTGCCAACGCCAACAAGAACGAGCTCGGAGTCGAAGTCGCCAACTTCAACGCCAACGAGAACTCGGCTGAGCAGGAGTCTGCGGCTCTCGCCGAGGTCATGAACGAGGACCATGCCGAGTTCACCGATTACCAGGAGAACGAGACCGACAACATCAACCTGAACGACAACTACAACGACCGTCTCCGCCACGGTGGTCGCAACTAAGCACAGCAATCCGCTGGGTACCGTTTGCATATAATTGCTCAGTCCCCGTTCCAGAGCTGGTTAGCATTGCATTGGTGGTGTCTGCGATTGTTACTTGATGGGTTGCTGTTGCTGGCGTACCGTCCGTCCTCTTCGGGTTTCTTCTTTCTGGGTGCTTGTCATTGTCCCCCTTTTTTACTTTTTTTTTTACTTTCATTTCGAGGGTTCAAATGTTGTAGGCATTGGGGGCATCGTTTCAGTCTCTGGTTAGATAGTCCAGCATACAGGCCTTGTGATGGATATAGACTGAAAAGGTGCCGGAACGGGAAAATAAAAGGTTTGGAGCCTGTTGCGTGCAGGCTTCTTAAAAAGTTTTTCAAGGCGTTGTTCCTTTTGTACATTAATGTGGTGACCAAAATGAGACCTTTACACATGTGAGACTATGACTATGCATGCCCGTAACATCAGTTCTGCGGCCACCCCAGAAGCATAACTGCCACCTTTCAGAACTAGGTAAATACAATGGGCTATAATTAACACGAGATAGGATACTTACTCAACACTCGGGGTTAAGCGTTCGTAAAACTTGCGCTCTGAATCTCGGTACTGGTAGCGAACAAGCCACCTATCTGCCAGAGCCACTGGTTGGGTGCATCTGGTCAACGCGGGCGGTAGTCCCGATAAGCAATGTCCACTGCACCGGAGGGTGATGACTCATCCACATTTTCCTAGAAACGCAAGAATCTATTGTCATCTTCAGATGTAATGGACCGTGGCGGTACTACCGGCAGCCACAATTACAGGCACCTTCAGCTGACGATTCGATAAACGGTATCGTCCATCATCTGGTCCTTTTCCACGGGTCAAATCCCGGAGCACGAGCTGCAAGCCTGATGCGAGAGAGCAATATTCTTTAGAAGTTTTGGTGCCTGCCCTTTTGTACTTAGTGGGAAGGTGTAGATACCTTCCAATCCAGGCGTAGATATTCTGGTAGAAGGCTTGGACTTTCGGATCGGTAGTAAATTAAGAGCATTGGTTAGATTGATTGTAGATAGAAGGGTAAAGACCCACTAGGCGGCTGAAGCCTCGACTGCGATCCCGCACACTTCGACTAAACCGTCTCTCGCAACCGAAGCAATCTACACGGTGTACCAGTTAGCTGGGGTAGACGCTTCGAATTGGCCATCAAATAGTGTGTACGTCACGTTTGTAGTGGTTGAATGAACCCCATCGAACACACCACGAGGAACAGACGGTAGCCACTCACTTGCAGCATAGGTAAGTCGAATTATAACGTTGCGAACAGTTGATAAATTGACGAGCAATGTTCCAGCCGCTCACGTAACAAAGAGTGTAGTAACAAAAAAGCAGACGGTGTACTTTCAAAATAGCAATTTTTCATTGCATACAGTAAAAGAGACGATGATATGCACGAGTACTAGGAGAAGATGGAAGAACGGGTGACGTAGGAGAAAGATGGCGCACTAGCGTACACCGAGGTGTGGGAACGTAGTACATGCAGATACGCGAGAAGATGCCAGACGGGAATCGTGTGGTCAAGCAGGCACGGTGGGGAGAGTCGGAACGGGGGAGCGCACAGATGGTGACTAACCGAAGATGGGGAGGTGGGTGTTATTTTCCCATCATGTGATTATAGAATTTGGAACCCGAAAATGACAAGGGAGCAGGATATCCTTCAGATATCCGCCGCCAGCACTCACAAATAACATCGATAGGAGACCTACTGTCCCCCTCGTTTACCAGTAGTTATAATCTAAATCTCAGTCCGCAAAGCAAAGCCATGCTCAACAACCAGCTAGTCATCATACTCAGTCACTCGTGCCAAGACACGGTTATTCACTGTCTTTTTTTTTAGCAGGGCGAGAAAGGTCGCCTGAGGTTTTTCCCGGAACTCTCATCTAAAACGCATCACGAACCATGATATCCGGACGCTGGTCCCGATCGATGTTGACACCGCGCGAGGTGACTTTTGAAATTGACTGTCTGGACACCCGATGTCAGCTGGAGTCAAGCCGAAGTAAGCACTATAGTAACTGGATTACTTATATAAATTCTTATCTGAAGCATGCCAGATCACAAATCATAGCCATGGACGATGAAGAGTGTTACATTCTCTGTTCTGCCGTCACATCGGCCGCGCGCGGTTGGGTGGGTTTTGCCGCTCGTGTTAGCCGCGGGTGTTTAGTTTGACTTTCTTTGGAGGTGCGTAGGTAAGTTATATCGTCCATCATGAATATTCTTTTCTGTGAGATACGTATCGCCGCGAGTTGCTTGTAAAAATTGCGTCCCAAGTTGTGCCCTTCCTTGCGGATGGCCAAACGCCGAGGTCCGTTGCCTTTGCTTTATTCGAATAGTGTTCGACCTTTTTGGATGTTAGCTACTGGCCATGGCATTTTCGCCCTGCGAGACCTCTACCGGTTTGGTATCTCGAACTCAGGAACACTTTCATGTGGAAATACTCGTTGCCTCCCCTCATTTCCCTTCCAACCCTTCTCTCCCTTCCCTCTCTGCCATCCTCCGACGAAAAACCACTGTACTCCTCTTCGCTCTCTCTTAGATTTTGCGATGGTACCACATACCAAGAAAATGTCAGATCAAGTTTGGCCTCATCCCTCCAGTCTAGAAGCCGTCAACCAGCAGCTGTACCGTCCTCATTTCCTCAACATAACACCCTCAAGTGCAGCCGAGTTGCCTTGTTGTGACGGTAGTGTATGACACTCGATCGTATACAAACGTGAGAGTTATATTAACATTGACCGCAGTACTCAGAACTAGAACCACAACCAGATTACAGTAACCTCCAGACTTGCGACGAGGAGGAAAGCTGGATTATGATTTGCAGAGCGTTTGCGCCAGAAACTCTTGCGCCACCGCTCGAAAGATGGGAGGCATCCCAAACATCCCATGATACTGCTGTTGGCACCTCCCAGACGCAGATAGCTCTTGTACAAGCGTTGAGTGGAGTTGTTGAGGGTGAGTTAAGGTGTACTATAGACGAATGCTGTTGCTGAAAGATTCAATAGATCCAGCATGTCCATCTCGAGACCGTGAACCTGCTGTGTTCACGCCACTGCCACCTGGTTGTCAGTTGTTGCTGTCGTCCATGCATCCTGGATGGCCTACCGCAGAACTATCGCCATCTACACCCTTGGTCAAAGCTCCAGCAACTGTTAAAGTCATGGTCCACGAAAGCAGGGCAAGCCCCCAGGCAGAGCCTACATCCAACCAATCCTCAACTCGCATATTCCCCAAACGTTCAGCGATGGTCGAGGACATCCCAGATACAGACAATTGTTCTGCCAAGAAACGAGTCAGGACTAGAAAGCCTGTGTCGAAGGTGAAGGAGAGAGCAAATCCAGTAGAGGTTCCGTCTTCTAACGAAAATTCCACCAACATCAATGGGCACCAACCCGATTATGTTAAAGCTCCATCGCCGCCACCGCCGAAGTGGACTGCTTACCCGTATCCACTTTGCATTCTATATCTAACTTCTGATACACGATTCCGCCTCCAACCACTGCCAAGTTTTGTCGATCTTTCCGACACTGCACAAAAGCATCTCAAGCCGCTGTTTAAATTGTATCGACAACACATAACAAATTCAAAGAGCCTTGATTCATTTATGGAGGGTGATTCGGAAGAGCTATTGAGGCTCATTTTAACGGAGGTGGCGGCTGTGGAGGAAGAGGTTGTGAAGTGTTATAGATATGCCCAGGAGACTAGTGCGGTTGATAATGAAAAATCATGGATTGCGGCCGTGGTGGGGAGTGTCGAGAATGAGCTGGGTTGGTTGAAGGGAATGCTCTCGGGGATTTAACTGAGACTCGCAGAAATAAAAACAATCCCGCGCGCCTGTTCAATTTCTATGTGAGCATTGAGCTCTTTGGAGGCGCATAATTGCATGTCCACCCTCTGTGGTGTAGTTGGTATCACACCGGACTGTAATGTTAAGTTGTTATCCGTTGGTCACCGGTTCGACTCCGGTCGGAGGGACTTTTTCCCGCCCTTAGTCTGGAAGAGACCGACGTTGGCTGCTTTCTTTTGGGAAAGGCAGCGGGCCCGGAGGCAGGAATTTATTACTGCAGGCGGGCAGGTGCTGTGTGTTGCACTCACCGTCTCTGTTCGTATCTTTCTCGTGGGGTCTATCCTTGAGTCTAAGGCAACTATGATCGAAGTAGATAGGAATAATCCCAGCTACTCAATGTCGAAATATCGGTGAACTATTTAGTGGTCAGCGTGTATGTAAGACAGAATCTGGAATAGTAGTTTTCTTGTGGTAAGGATCGTTGCAAATGTACTCGGGTACAAGGGTATTTCGGACGCGGTGACACAGGGCAAAAGAGCGCCCGACTTTTGCCCCCCATACAACAAGAAATGCCAAGATCCTCATCATTCCCTACATGACAAATATTTTTCTGAGAAAACTTCATAGAAGCATTTCTGATAACCAATTATCACTCGCCTCTCTTTCGAAATTTCTCTCTATTGTTGTGGTGGAAGTGTAGAATTTCCGCATTTTATGGGGCGCGCCCGACTTTTGGCACCCTCCGAGTACAACAAGTTTAGAGTCTTCCAATCACCAGAGAATATTTCATATTCCTACTTGACATTAGCAACGCGTATGGCGGGAGCTAGTCTGTCAGACGGCTAGGATACGGCGTTGCATACGCGTTAGCTAGAAAATGCCGTCTGATAGACTATGGCGTGAGCTGGTCAGTGAAAGGGGCTATTGGAGGAATTCCGATCTGATAGAAGTGCGTTCTAACGGGTCCAACAGGATTGCATGTAACGGGATTGTTTTAAAAAGTACCTATTCGGAAAGCACCGATATCATTATTTCTTGTTGGGGTATTTTTTTAGACCTGAACGTTTACGCGTTTCTATTAAAGCACATATCCTGTAAGAATTCTTCTATTACGTTGACGCGCAGCTGGTTATTTTTAGACTGTCTGGGGCCGGATGTGGTGCAAAAACGTGTGGGAAATTCTTTCGGAGCTGGATCCAATCGTCGCCTGTACTTGGATTTTTTTTTTTTCTGTTCACGCTGCGCCCCACCAGCAATCAACGCATCACCACACATGCATTGCAGCTTATGATATTGGAAACAACCGGCTTTCGAGCACGTCTTTTGGTCTGGTTCTGAGGTTTGTGACTGATTTCCACAGGCAATATTGGAGTGCATGATATGCATGATACGTACCATATGGTCAAATTAAAGCCTCTGGTTTGCCCGGGGCGCAATACCATGATACCCGCAGTTACCCAGTATACTCTGGATGTTGTTTCCTGAAGGAGGCGTTACTTACGGCCCGAGAATCCTAATGATCAGAACTTAAAGCTGTAAATAAGATGGGATTTGGCGGCCGAAGCAGTGCAAAACGCTCGTCTAAAATATAATGCAAACACTCTGTCGAACCACTCTACTAACGCCTAAAATTCTATCCTTAGTTAGGGCCGATATTGGGGCGAACGTAGTGGGGGAAATACACTTATCTTAAGCACAAAGACTAGTTAAGCATCAGTACGCTGCACAATCCAATAGCTAGTGACGAACTCGGAGCCCGGCAGTTGAAGGCAGTATACCATATGATATCAGGGTTATAGAACAAACACTTATATCAAACTTAACACACATACCCTTACGACACCCAACTTTCACTATTTTACCCCTTGGCCTTAGTTCTTCTACTTTGACATAGTTTAAATACATGATTCAATTAATATCACTTTCCGATCTCTTCGTCTTCGTCTTCTTCATCCTCTTCCTCATACTTCTTGTCCGGACAGCGAGATAGTGGATACATCGAGATAGCGGAATAACATCAATCGTATCAAAATCAAAGACACAGCAGAGAAAAGCTCAGATCAAAGTAGATTTAGGCAGTGTGCGTATCTCATCAATCCTGTATCTGTATTCATCTCACTATCTAGGACTGTACTTGCTACTTATAAGCTTATCTATCTCCTCACCGGTCTATCGCGGTTCTTTTCCGACTGCCGAGGATATACACGTGTCAAGACAATCCTAAACTTCATGCCATTGAAAGATCGGTGCAAAGTTACTCGTAAGCGTCCGGCACTACCTACACATGAGATCAGTGACATAAATGGCATATTTAGAAACTAAAGTCCCTGTTATATAGATATCTATCTTCACGGCCCTTTCAGATTTGATTGCAAGTTCATCCACCCGCCCCCCATGTCCCCCAAATTCCGAACATTATTCCGCCGTAAAGGTGACATACTTTCATCGCCAGCCCACTGCTTGTGCTTGTGCTTGTGCTATCCGCGCATGAACGACACCAAAACAGCTGCATAGCTGTCCAATTACACCCGCATAGATCAGCGCTCTATTTTTCAAAAGCCCTGGAGAGCGAGTAGTAGTTATACATACGCTGCAGTTGCTGCTACGACTTCCCAGCTTTTGGCGTGCGTTATACCTGCAACAACCACCGAAAATAGCGAAACGAATGACGAAACAATGATCAGCTTAGCTTTTACGCTTTGATAGAGCGTGAGAAGGATGATGGGTATCAGCAATATCACCAGGCCTCCAAGTACGGTTAAGAATCTCGACGTTGAACGCACAGCAACAGTTGAAAAGTAACCTATCTGATTCTCGGAAATCTTATTCTATTTATCAAGTCAAAATCTTGTCGTAGATATATGGAGATGTTTGAAACCTTTTTTCCGAACATCAGTTCCATCAGTTTTGGATGCGAGAGTAGTAATCGGTGCGTGGCATCGTCCTCTTGGTTGATGGTGGACAGTAGGTCGTCGGGATGCTCAATAAAATCTTGTTCTTCGGAGTAGAGTGGGTTGTAAAAGTCTAACCATTTTTTAAGATCGCTATGCTGCCGCTTAGATGCGTGTGGAAATTTTAGAATATCTGAATATGAGCGTATCGCATTGTCTACATCATCAGTACGTACCTACTTAGTAGATACATCTATCAAATAGCCTTACTATATCTCTGTAATAACCCTTCTGCGTTTTGCAGCAAATCAGCCCTTGTTCTGTTGTCGTCCCATCGCCTTGTCCCTGGTTTTGGGTCGGGTTTCTCGTCCTCTCTTGCGAGCTTTTCGGTGATGTCAGAGAGCCTGTCCTGAAGATAGAGGATGTTTCGGACATTGAGTTCTCCGAATTTCCTAAATACGAGGAAGTCGTTATCGCTATTCATGAGTCTGGACAGACGCTCGTATCCAGCTAAATTCCTGTAGTTAGAGGTAGTCGCGTTAGGCGATGTCACTTCGCTGGCCGCCGTAGCATCCATCGTCCTCAACTCTATCTGGTCTCCGCCAGCTGTATCTCCATGTCTGTCGCTTGATATAATAACGACCGTGTCATGGTGTCCACGATCTCCTCCAGCTACGCTGGGCGGTGGATTCGCGAATCCACCATTGTCATTAAAGGATCTCGACTGCATGGGTAAATCAAGTGGGGATAACGTTGCTGGGAGCTGTAGTAACGATTTTGCCGAAGTAGCCATTCCTGTTGCGATGTGGTGCATGTGCGCAGTCTCTACGGTGCATCAGTGCGGGGCCCGAACGGCCTTGTTTCGCCTGATTGCGCACACCGCAGTGCACAGCCAGCTGGCAGTTCAGCACATGAAACCCCTCTATAGTTCGTCCGACATATACCGGTAGCCTCTGAGATATTGCCAAATAAATGGCTACATATCTCGCTACTAGAGCTCCGCCTCCTCCACACAGTTCCTTTGGCCATGACCTCAAAGCTTAAACTTCCAACAGCTCCTCCACTGACGTTCCCTACAGCTCTCTCCTGCACTCAACAGGTTTCTTATCGACGATTTCAACCGCTTTTTTCATCGACGATTCCAATCAACGCCCGCTACCGTTATGCAATCAATTAAGCAGGTTGGTTCGCAGCGGGGTAATCGCATATGTGACTGACGCAGTTTTGCAGCTTGCAGGTCCAAAGGGTATAGAGTGCCACATTTTATTCAAAGCCAATAACAAAGATGCGCCGTTCGAACGACGTTCCGGTCGGCAGGAGGAAGTAGAACGGGAAAACAGATGGGGCACAGGTGATGAAGCTGGGGAAAAAGACGTACGACGGCTTGCTGGCAGCAAACAGCCCAAACGGTCACCCGGAAATTGGGGCGTACCTCATTGTGGCGGCAGGTGTGGTAGAAGCTGTGGGAGTTGTGGTTGGCCTTGCGGGTCTGAGAGTACTGCTGTCGGAGGCGTGCGAAGTGGGGTTTGCTGCAGGTATGGAGAGCCAGATCTCAACGATTCTAGGGTTGGCCGCTGGCTTCTAAGGTTCGAGGGGTGGAATAATTACCACGGGGATCCTCACCGGATCTGCAGAGAGTGTCACACCGCCGAAGCTGCGAGGAGGTTTCTAAGGGGTTGATCCAAGCGTGTTTAATTCTTACGAGTATTAATGCATTATTGTGTAAAGCTTCGGGTTGATTTATTATGTTTTGCGGTAATTGCGTGTAACTGTACATATCTAGTCTAATTATGAAGAGACGGACTTGAATTAAACTAGTGTCAGTTTTCCGGAAGTGTTTTTGTTATTCCTTATCTGGTTCGTACAGAGATATGTATGCATATTTAGTGCCATATCTGGATCCGCGAATCACAAATATTACTCATTGATCCTCAGGCTTTGTCTTGTGCCTATAATCTGCATATCTTGTACGTAGATTGTGGAGTGCATGTGCAGCATTGGCGGCTAGGGTTGCTCCCCATTAATAATCGAAGCCTGGGTCGAGACGACCTGAGGCTACACTAGCTTAACTAGACTCTGTTATAGAATCATGCAAGTACAAGTCATCGGCTCGAACCCGGTTAGGACTAAAGTTGTCTGCGTATTGTATGCTGTCACCCTTCTGTTGCACCCTGGGCGAGGATCGCCCTATCTATGGAATTTCACTAAACGGCACCCTCTCCGCGCGAGGTGTTTCCGCAGATCATAGATGCCCTATATGTAGAGTTCCTAAGATGGGGTGCGTTTGAAGCACATAATTCGATGGTGCACGGGGGCATCATGGACCGAGTATGGCTACACTGGTGGCAGGAGCCATATGCGCGCTGCTTGACTCTTTCTCGCGGCAGCGCGGGGACGCGGGAACTCAAAGCTCTCCACTGCACAATAAAGGGAGGAAGCTGTTGGAAATAGGCAGCTGGCGCTAAGAGAAGTCTAGCTAGAAGCGATACTGTCTCTTACTATCTTCTGGTCTCTCGATATATATAACGACAAGACCAGTTGACGGCCTTTCTAGCCATTTACAATTCATTCCATCTATAAACTCCATTATGAGGCGTCCTATCGGTGGAATCTATCTCCGGGCAGGTAATTTCCTGCTCTCCCGACTGTAGGGTGTTTGTTCCTATGCAGTCATGCACTCCATCCCGCTATGCTATTTATTAAAGATGATTCTGTATATGAACTTTGGTTCGCCTTGCGTTTTGAGATTTTACCCCTACTTAACTATTGTTGGCGGCCAAAAGTATGCGTGCTCTGCAACCATGTCTCACACCTCACTTCCGAACTCTTGTTCAGTTCAGCAACCACAATCCCACACCTAAACCCTTCAAAATAAGTTGAAAATTACAAGCTAGACCTATGCACAAGCTTACCCTCAAGGGTGCTGCAATTGCAACAGAAAACGTAAGAATTAACACTCTTATTGTAGATATGACACTCCATTTTGTTCACATAATGGTTCAAGTTATGCTTGAACTTTTGAATACTCCAAAGACAAACATTTCTGTACTACTTCTAGACAGGCTATAAGAGTGGAAGTTGAGCTTCATGGAACTTTTGTGTATTATGGAGGGCTTTTGCTGCTTGGATGTTGTGGAAGATGAAATGTCGGGACGGTTGCAAAGCATCCAGAGCACGAATACATTTGGCCGCTAACAATACAATCAACCTAGAAGATAACATTGGGGATGCTGCACTGAACTTTGATATCACACACTACTTATGTAGTTAAAACTTAAATATTCGTAGTCTGTCAGTCGGATATATTTTCGCTGGGGCTACCCAACGCCGTATCTAAGCTATATGACAGACTATCAAATCTGGATTACGAATTTCACCTAGTGCATACCATTCTTCCCATCCTACTTAGTAATTTGTATCATAGCTTTTAATATAATTTCATATTATTCAAACCGAACCAAGGAAACAATACCAAGGCCCAAACATAATAAGCGTCTCTATCACTGATCGCTACTTAGATCTGACAGGTAAAATTAGATCTCCGAATTTTCGCACACCATTGCTGTACGTACCTTACTCAACGGTCTCAACCCCGACCGGGCAACGCTACGCTCCGGCAGAGAAATAGTCCGTTGTAACCAAGCACAATGTATCTGGAGTTTGAGGGGTTTCTTTGGGCGGGGTTGTCGAGGGGTGGTAGCGCCTAGAATTGTCGGTTTCTGGATCAAACGTTGAATATCGGCACCCAGCTTCGAGCAGCGGTTTGGTCAGGTCTTCCAAACCAGTTTTAGTGGCTATGTCTAATGCGGTTTGTTTGAATCTATTCACGGAATTGATGGAGATGCCACGCCTTTTCAGTAGACTAACCAGAACGCTTAGGCTCCTTCCACGGGCGGCACAATGAAGAGGAGTATTTCCGTTGTTGTCTGTTGCATTAACATCAATTAGATTCGAGGTGAGAAAGAGCGCGACTATTGCCGGACATCCGCTTAGCGCGGCTAAATGCAGAGGAATGAGACCACTGCGGTCTTTTAACGTAAGAATGGCATCAGAAAGCGGATGTTGTAAGATGCATTCCATTATCGGTTGCCAGTCCCACGTGGCTGCCCAGTGAACAGCAGTTCGTCCTAAGGCATCTATCTCCTCGATACGGACTCCTCGGTCAAGAAGCAACTTGAGAACTGCCTCAGAACCGTGCTCGGCTGCAACATGTAATGGAGTCTGAAGATTGCCGTCTGGTACTGCTGGTAGCGCACCTTCCTCCAGAAGTCTTCGTGCAGCATGGTATCCTCTTTCTTGGGCAGCATAATGCAAGGCTGTCCGACCGTTTGCGTCCACCTCGTTGAGTTCACATACTTTCCGGTCCAGAATCGCGTCCAGAAGCCGATCCCGACCGTTATAAACACACCAGTGCAATATCGTCTTCCGATTAAGATCGCGAATTCCGTCAATCGACTTGACCTCCTTTATTACCGTCAAGGCTATATCTTCCCAATCTTGTAAAACAACTAGAAGCAAGACTTTCCGCCAATATTGTTGACTTCTGCTGCTCCAAACCCCCGGATCGGCAAGAATTATCTCAATAGCAGACCTCCTACCCATGGAAGCTACATACTCTAGAATATCTTTTTCATATTGGTCAGTTAATCCCGAGCTCACACAACTGCGGATGCTGGTAGTTTCCATCCATTCGCGAAGAACCCCGTGGCAAAGAAGAGATCGCCCATTTAAGTTACTTGCTTTGACATTGAGTAGATTACTAGTTGCGAAGGCCATTGCATGGGCTTGATACTGGGGACGAAGGGCCATGCTCAGAGGTGTCTCTCCTAATTTGTTTTCAGTGCCTGGATTGGCACCTAATCGCAGCAACAATTCGCACATCGCGCTGTTCAGATCCGGCGAATGCAGTGCTGAGTTCCCATCGGAATCCAATTGATTAGGACTGGACCCAGTAGCTACAAGCATTCGCACAAAAAATTGAAAATCTAAAAACGTTGCGATGTGCAAAGCTGGTACCGGTTTTATGTGCGTGTAAGATGTCGATTCGCGGGGTCTCAAACTATAGCGATAGTAAAACCACATGTAGCGGAGGTTTGACGGCGACGCTGCAAGCCTTTGAAACCCAAGCCATATCTTTTCACACTCCGGCCAGAATCTGGCATGGTGAGACCAGTATTGTGCAGCATATCTATAGAACGTAAAATTTTCCGGAGTATTTGTAAATGCGTCCCCACTCTTGACTGAGTCATGATCTTGTATGTCTGCGCGGTTGCTGTATTCGTGGAACGCACGGCCTGTATTGAGGTCTTCAAACGCTAAGCAGGTCAAACATAAAGTTGCTACACTTCGGTGGGCTGACAATAGCCTTATACGGTACTTGGGATCAGAACCTTCTAGCAAGAAGTCTTTGAACGATTGATGTACGAACTGAACTTCCCGGCGGTCGTTGGTGCGAATGAGGTTTGGACATATCTTTTGAAGCTGATCAACTACATAGGAACCAGGACGCAGACTAAGACTGAGTTGGCTGAGGCATGTTTGCCCTTCCTTTAAACCAACCACGGTCTCTAATTCATCCACTGTAATTTGCCGAAACGTAACACTCATCCATCGGAAAGCTTCCATGCTCACGCTCAACAAATCCTGATCCATTCGCTCCAGAATGTGGCAGTAGAGCGATGCAAGTCCGGATGGAAGATTTCGTAAAGCTTGCAAGCGCGATTCCATTACACCTCTGTCCGCACCTCCAAGGAAACATTGCCAGGCCAACGATGCCCATAGAAATATCCCGTCGGCATGGCGAATTATTTCAGACGTAATATCTTGCAGCAAGTCATCGGGGAGAACATACTCGTTTGCATGGTTGATGACGGTACCGGTATAGCGCACAAACCTAGCAACATCTTGCTTAACAGATTCGTGAGTGAGTAAAACCAGCTTGAGTGGACGCCTTTCAAAATGAGTCGGTTCTTCAATCTTGGGCTCAGGCCTGCTAGTCAGAAGAACCTTTAACCAAAGGGAAGGTGTCCGGATCCCGAACTGTATCAAATCGCCGATATATGACATAAACGATATCCAAGATTCGCGTTTCATCTCATTGAGGGCGTCTATGACAATGAAAATCCGTCTCAATTTGATGGACCCTAGCATGGCCTTCAGGGTATTCCGCAAAACCGGTAGTGAATCGACGAATTTGCCGTTTCGACCATTACTATCATTTGCGCGAATAACAAAGTCCAGAAGACGGCGATCCTGAACCAGAAGCTGATGTATAACTGTCTTTAGCAAGCTTAATTCAGTCTGATGATGCTCATTTCGACCAGAGCAAAAAAAGTACGCTACGAAAGGAGTCCGCAGCTCCCATACTGGACCATCACCGCCGTTTGGATTCCCCGATACTGCTTCGATGAAATAGCGTGAAATTACGCTCTTTCCAGCCCCGGGAAGTCCTATCAGCCGCAATATATCCGAATCCCTCCCTTCAAACCAATTCCGAAAGATTTCATGATCAAAGAGCCATCCCAATGTCCCGCCGTACCGTCGTGGTACTGCATCCAGCATGTGTTCGGAATTTGTGACGTATAATAACTTGAGGAAAGTAGCATAGTGGGAGTCTTCCGCCTGACTGTGCATGAGATCTGGGAATGCTTCACCTGCCGACGCAACCAAATATCAATACTGCGGGCACGTAGATGGGTATGTGTGTTTACGAAAGCTCACCGGATATACCATCCTCTCCAACCATAATCCAGTAGAGTGCCTGCCACACGGATCTGAATTGAGGACTATGAAGTTGAGTAAACTGAGTCATTCTCTGGTGGTCTGAAGCGATTGGTATAGCACGCTCATTTGGAATATTCAGAATCGCGGAATCGCGGGTAACAACCTGCATTTCATTAGTGATATACCGTGAATTAATAATAGAAACCTACAAGCTTTCCCAAGGGTAGATCAGTGGTGATCTTTAGTTCAAAAAATGAGATGATTCTCAAATTGGCGCATTGGTGCTCGAATGAACTTGAAACCTCCGCTACGCGTTTCGAACTCTTTCGTAGATCGTTTAGTAGATCAATGCGTGTATTGTTGTCGATGGTGCAAGCCTTGATTGGTTCCGATAAGACTTCCGGCCAATCTGCTACCGACAAGCTTCTGTGTGGTGTACCCTTTTCCAGGTCAGTAAGTTGGAGTGAAGATAACAACCAAGATGGGGATTGTTGGTCACCATGAATATAATGCCCCGGGTTTGAAGGAATGTATCTCGAAGGAGCATAACAGCCTGTGTTCAACAATCTAAGCAGTTTCCTGGAACTTCCAGTACCCATAGTGCAGAGAAAATACCTTGCACACAATGCCTCCGAGCGAATGGCAAACGAATATCAAGGGGCGGGACTTTTCCTGTCAAGCGCAGTCTTCCGTGTTAGCGCACATTTTCTGTGAGACCTAGAAGACACACGGCACACGCCAAATACAACCTTTGTGCTCCGTCTAAGTGAGTTGAGGTTCTCAAGCAAAGACAATGCATATTGGGTCGCGCTGAAGGTAGATTCGGTAGGATAGCCAAAAGTCATAACTCGAGCATTTGGGATTCGCTGAGGAAGAAGATCTCGAAGCCAGAGAATTTCGGTCGCTTCGTCCGTCCATGTTTTGTATGCATGTCCACCTGGCCCATGTATGGCAACAATGCTGACCATAGATAGGTATTAATGTCGTGATATGGTAGCTATGCATTGGGATATACATAGATTACTTACTCAACAGAAATCTCTTGTTCATGGTCATCATGACCTGGATACAAGATAGAAAGCCCATGTACAGATCGTTTCTGTTGGGCCTCTTGTTGATTAGGATAGAAGGACTTCGTAAATGTGAGTCGCTAAGCCCATGGGTGGCGATTCAACTGGACGTAGCCATACCTGTGCATTCGAGCCGCTCGGTCGTTCGGACCAAGACATGGTTGTAAGTGTAGCTTCAGGGAGGGATGATGGATATCGACGTGGATTCGGGGATCGAAAAATGAGGGGTCGAGGCTCTTATCTTTGTTGTACACGCAGCATTCCATGCAGAAATTTTAGGCAGCACTTACTGGAAATTCTGCATTTGGTACCTATAAAAAAAAGCAGCATTTTTGAGTTGTGGCACAGTAAAGGAATTGGTTCGCCTACCGATTGGGTTTTTTCCTCCAGACCAATAGCCAATGAGGCCAAGACTATATACTTGTTTTGGCACAGTAATTACTAGTTCTTTAAACAGGGAATAAGTGGAACAGTAAAGTAGCAAATGCTGGAGGACTTTATATGAGTACAGTAAAAATTCACTTAACTTGGCTAACGCGGGATGCGACCTGCCGAAAGAGTGGCTACGATTATCTAAATGTTTTTAATTTCAATCTTTTTTTTTTTCCAAATATGGTAAATGAAAGCGAATTTTTAAAAATTGATTTTAAGCGCGCCATTTTCCTACAAAAAAAAGTACTTGAGAATCGTATATCAGGCAAACAAATCGGCTTCTCAGCATTCGAGACTAACTCAGAAACAAGATACCCCCCTTATTAAGTTAGAGACTAAATGATTCAAATTCTATATATGGCAAGATGTCGGAAATTCAAATTCTCAGAAGTAAATTAAATTACCTGGCCTTAGCAAACGTTTACTTGCTCGATGAAACTTGCTAGCACTTTCTTTGGTGAATTAACTGGCGCATTTAGGATCGAGCTTGTTGAACCGTCTCCGTGAGAGTGGTCACATTCCAGCTGGCGATTTCTTTTCCAAAAGTCGACAACTCAGCGTTATTAACTTCCTGTCATGCCTCACAAGACCATGTGCTATTCAAGGGAGGTGGTTCATATAAGTTTTGAGGCTCGGCGGGTAGCCTAGCCTCGAGTGGTTAAGATTGATCTCGTGCTCGGGAAATTGGATTCATCCACCATTCTCATTACCCCTAAGCTCGGTTCCAAGATTTCGACCTTCTAAATTAGTTTTAATCAGATATTTCCTTAGCGTCTTCATCCTCTGCCGGCTTGGTTAGAGGTTGCACGGTTTGTCATAGGGTATTACTTACGGAATACTAGGATTATCCCCGGATATCGCATCTGTCCTGGTTCTGGTTTCGTCTTGTCTTGTCTTGTCTTGTCTTGTCTTGTCTTCACTCCATCCAATTGCCATCATGACCAAGTCCGAGTCTCTTAACCTCCGCCATATACCAGCAAACGAAGAAGCACATATTGCGTACCCCATGTACTAACCTACACAAAGCGGTTCCTTCCTTTCTCCGTTCGACTGAGAATATACCGCCTACACGACCCCTCACACCGTACATTCCGCGTGTCCTCGGATATCGCAAGGTCACGACTGCAACCCGTTCACGTCCTACATCTCGTTGCCGTTGCTTCGGAAGCGCTGTTTCTCCAGTCCATCAATCGGAAGACCAGTCAGATTGGGGTTTTAGAGGCCGCTGCTCACGTAGACCAGCCCGGATGTCACCGATCTAACCGCCGGGTAGCACTAGTGTCACCAGAGGGTTCGATAGAGCAGGCTATCTGGCGGCCGCTTGTCGTAGAAATAATTTGCAGTCCTAAAAACTTCCCCATACAGCTTTACGCAGGCAGCCAGTGTTGCTAAGTGGCTAGGCCTGGCTGGCCTGCATGAAGCCGGGCCTGATCTTCGCTAGTGTAGGCCTATAAATTGAAGCCTGGCCTATCAGCTGAGTTTCCCCGGACTGATGCGAGAGAGGTATGCTTTTATCTCTATTGATTCGCTTCGGGACACTCTAGAATCATATGTAATGAGTTTATAGCTACACTGCAGGGAAAGGACTTGAAGACTACGTTGGACAACATCAAAGACAATCTGTTGAAGCCCATTGAATTCTTGGCCCAGCGTATCAAAGCATTTGCGGTTACCACCAGTAAATCCATTTTCGCACTGGCGTTTGACGAAGCTGCCAGCATTCCTGGAAATATGATTGAAGCGATTAAACGCTAGATGGAAGGTCTAGGAAGAATAAATTTTATTGGTATAGGCATTCTTTTTGTTTACTAACAACGCTATTTAAACTTTAATGTTGGCTATTTACTTAGAACTTTTAGCATATGTTTCTACTTGAAACTTATAGAGATTTGAACTTATAATCGGACTGCAGACCGATATTGAAGTCCATCGGCAGTTATCGAACAAGGACTTCGCAAGAGTCGAGCTGAGAAAACCATTGGATGAGATCGCGACAACCGCACACATGTGCATGTTTGGGAGGTCACTTTGGATCCTTGTGGCAGATGATGACTATAGTAAAATAAGTTGACTTTCTTGGAATGAAGCTTTTGGGAATGAGAACGACGCCTTCACTCTGGCTCACCCAGCCACGCGTTTGCTCTCTTAGCTGCACGATTATGCCTAAATCCCTGTACGAACTCGAGGGCCGCACTCCTCATTGTTGACGGAAATGCGGAGCTTTTGCCCAAGATCATCGACGGGCATCATGTGATTGCTTGGCTATTACGTGGGTTGCCATCTTCAATATAGTTCTTTAGACATCGTGTCCTTTAGTTTTCTCCTTTTCTCTTCTCCGTTTAGAACTTAGACGATTGACGAGTTTTCCATGCCCACCGCAACACCCGCGTGTCAACACTCATCGGCGATGCAGTCAACTGGCACCTGCGTCTGGTAGTTGGCTATGACTAGAACTCGGGCTTAATGTGAAGACTACAACACTCTCTGAGCCGATTGTAGCGGATGCAGCAGCTGATATGCTCATAAGGGAAAGTGTGCTGGGGAGAAAAAGTATGGGTAGGATGCTTGGGTACGCTCACGGGGGCGCTGCTG
>Ga0307512_10000607_pt1 | contig 53267 bp, 54 predicted proteins | sample 14_EM_MG_FD_200267 | JGI IMG/M metagenome (GOLD analysis project Ga0307512, IMG submission 200267) | Populus trichocarpa ectomycorrhiza microbial communities from riparian zone in the Pacific Northwest, United States - 14_EM | ecosystem: Host-associated > Plants > Roots > Unclassified | place...
TGGATTTCCCCCTTCCTCTCATCTCTGCTTCACGAACTACAAGCTGATGGAAAAAGCCACAGGAACTGCCACCACGGCTACCGACCCGCCAAAGTCTGGCAATAAGAAGGTGGTTGATGAAGCGACTGGTACGTCTGCGTCCCTCTATACTCCCTGACCTAAACCAATGAAAGTCATAGGAATCGTCTTAGAAATCGCCACCATTGGTACCGGCCCACCGAAGCCCGACAATAAGAGGGCATCTGATGAAGCGGCTGATATGTCCCCGCTTCCCTGAACCTGGTGACTGGGGTTGATGAACACTCAGGTGCGATGTAAAACCAGCCGTCGGCTGACCCCGCGAGCCCAGCTAGTCTCGAGGAGTAGCAGTGCTGTGGGAACGGGAGAGCAAATCGCAAGCAATTGAAGCATTGATAATCGGGGGTTAAATCCACCTGCAGATCTGCTGCCGCTAGATAGAACTCAGCTGGAAATAAACAAACGAAAATAAACTGTTAAACGTCTCTTCAGTGCCGGGGACGATTTCAAGGTGACCAACAAGCACTCGGCTTTTCATACACATCGTCATTCTCATTAACGTTAACGCCACCAAATATATGCATGGACACAAGGCGGGCGAGTGTGAAAGGTTACAAAGAACAAGCGATCCCCCCCACTTTTCTTCCTTGCATATGCCCGCTTTCGAGAAAAACCAACCCCTCCAACTTTTTGATACCCCGTCACCTGGTGCCCACCCTAAATCCCAAAACAAAGATCCATCAACATCACGTACATACACGAAAATAGAAAAGTAGGGAGAATGCGGTCATATCGAGCGGGAAGTGGGAAACAAAAAACAAACATCACCCAGCAAAGGAAGAAAGGAAAGAAAAAACCTTACACGCCCCGCTAAAAAACACAACGAAACCCATATCTACATTCCAGCCACCCATACTCCAACGAAACAGCAAGCAAAATACTAAACAAGCAGAACAAAAGGAAGTCAAACATATCCTGTCTAACTACCGCCGCCACCAAAGAAGAATCCATCAAACAGATCCACCTGGCCTGCATTCCCCTCTTCACTCCAGCTGTCATGTTCCCACATTTCCGCCTCAGGGATTCCAAACTGCGACATATCAATGTAGCCCCACTCGCCCGGGGTGGCGGGCGTATATTGAGGTTGTGGTTGCTGTAATGCGGGATCGATCATCATATCCGCTTGTGGCTGGGGGTAGATACTCTGCTGATGTTGGGTGTGTGTAAAGACCGAAAGATGGTACTGCATTCCCTCGGTTAGTGTGGTCGGGGATTGAACGAATCCGTGCTGCTGCTGGGGGGAATACGTGGCCGGGGTGGTGGTGACGTGCTGAGGGCGGGGAGATGTAAACAACTCTTGGAAACCGTCGTCAAAGTGTATAGGTTGTCTTCGACACGCCTCGGCGGCAGCAGCAGATTGTGTGTAGGATTCTGTGCTGCTGGCGCGACTGACGGAGCGCTGGTGCATTACTTGGTGCTGCGGTGAGGGCGGTATGTGAGGGACTGATTGTGAGGGTTGATAGACGGGCCTGTACTGCTGGGTTGGCATGGCGTTGTCCTCACTCTTAATTTGGTCCCCGTGTTCGATGGCTTGGTGACAGGGTGGTGGTAGTAGTGGTGGTGGTCCCGACTGATATGTGCCGCTAGGGGCGATAGTCGATGTTGGGCCTCGCTTTCCACTGAGACACATCTGGACTGTAGCCCGAGACATGCGTTCGAATGCATCTCTGCAAGCCTCCGCAGGTGGACATACATCCACAAGATCACCGAGAACAGACGTGGCCGCAAGAATGGTAAAATCAACATTATCCATGGACAACCGCGAGCGAACCAGCGGAGAATGCCAGATGGCATACAAAAACGATATACCTGTTGAAATATCAGACGAAAGAGCATGATCGCGGGAAAAACAAGGTAATAATACCCGCCATGAACAGATGGTGTGTCGCTAAGAAGGTGTAGTTGACCTGGTGCACGCGATGTAATTGTCGGTAGATTCGAAGCACCTTAGTGCCAGCTTCTGCTACGATCATGTAAACTCGCTCTTCATCTTCAGCTCGTCCGGGAACCATATGAGCCCCTTCGCCCAGTCCTCTCTCCGCTGCGCGGGATCGCGCATTGCCGGCGCTGGCACCCAGTTCGCCAGCAAGGAGAACGGGAACGGATAAGCATGGCCTGTACAACATGATCTTGGCTTGCCAATAGTTCAACTCGAGGAACTGGGGAGAGAATTCTACTCCTGTTTCAGTACTCAACTTAGGTGCGGTGTCTATCCATTCTTGCAACCGACGATCAACATCTTGATGCCAGGCCTGTAGAGAGTGATGGCCATGCAGATATGGAGTCTGAAGGTGGTATGGGTGGTGGCGGGGGTAGTTATGTTTTCCCTTATACATGTCTCTCTTGAAGGCCGTTTCAGAGGAAGCAGAGGCAAAAGCAAAAGCGTGAGATTGTTGCTGTAGAACCTGGAGAATCTCCGACTGGAGAAGCCGAAGGCGAGTGTAGTGATCAGATATTCGTTTGTATGATGGAGTTTTCTCGCCGTGAGGCGGCTGGATAATGCCCTTGGTGGGATGGATGTATTGGTCGTCCAACATGGAAGGAAACTAAAAAGTTCGGTTAAAACACGAATCTTGTAGGATTGAAATGATTAGGACATACCTGTGTGCTGATGACTTCGTCTGCAATCCCAAATGGCCTTCCGACACATGTGCTGACTAGACGATCCAGATTATACACACACCACCAAAGACGCCTTCGCATGTCTCTCACCCACTCTCTTCTTCCCTCTTTTTCGGTTTTCGGTTCGCGACTTGTCTGCTTCTTCGCTTCGGTTTCCGCATCTTCATAATGCAAGCCCAAGTCCACTGCTAACCTTACTGCTACTCCCACGATGTACCAAAGACCAGGTGACACAGGTCTGAGCAAGGCATATCCCGCCAAGAGCAAGACTGCCTGAAGCTCTTCCAGACCCCCTTTACTCTGGCTTAGAAAAGCTTCCAGATGAAGCATCGCAGAAGCGTGATACGACTCCGGTTCGCTCTGCACAGGTTTGTCCTTGCGGTTTTTGGAATCAACCTTCTGCTTTTTCCGCGGTCCTTCTTGCGGTCGGCCATGCTCATCATCGGTTCCGGTATTCACTTCAGGGACAGTCAGGAATATTCCGGCTCCAATGGCACAAACGATGTTGAGAAGGTAGCGTTCTCGTGCCGTACCGCCAAGGCCAGTAGCTTGTACGCCATAATCCGATACACCATTAGGCGTGCCATCAACCGGTGAATAAATAGTGTCCAACACGCTCGCAAACTCTCCCCGATGAAGAGATGGGATTTGGGGATTGGCGTGTTCAAAATAAAGGCCAACGAGTCTCTCTGCCACAGAACGAGTGGGAAATGGAGCTGGCGATATTGTCGGTTTCGTATGAAGGCCAAAGAAAGAATCTCTCATTTGCGTATCCGCGTCTACTTCGCCCTCTTCGTCCTTAGTAGCCCCACCTCCCATCCCGAGTCCTCTCGAGCCACGAACACGAGAGGTGGATCCGATTCGCCGATTCCTACCTTTTGGGGGATCGGTACTATTCTGTTCATTTTGTCCGCTAGCTCCTGGCGCGCTGCTCTTGACTGCAGCGAAGACTACTCGAGCAAAGGAAATCCCGGAGACTGAACCTAGGTAGCGAGGGTCGCTTGCGCCGGCAAATGAAACCAACCCGATATCAGAAACAAGGTTATCGAGTTTCTTTCCTTCTAGACCTTCAGATGACTCTCGTTTGACTCTCGGGGAAGAGGGGTGCCGGGCTTCCCCTTGGCCTTGTATTGCGGGGTCAATTGGCATGCCCGGAGGGGATGTAACGGTAGGTAGTGGGGGAGCATAGAGAGCGGTAGCGGTCGACGGAGCGGACAGCGCCGAGGAGTTAGTTTGGATGGGTGGTAGGTCGGGAAAGTCCTCTGCTGGCGAGAAAGCAATGTTGTTATTGGTAAGAAGTGATTCAAGGTAAGCAACTCGCGTTTCGAGATAATGTACGTAGCTGGACCCAAGTCAGCACCTAGCCTTCGACAGCCAGTCGGCAGCCAGTCGGCAGAGATGGCAGGAAACACCCCGATGCAACCGATCGGAATATCTCATCTCTAAAGCACTAGCAAGCCAGGCTCGGGCGATGCTCACCTCCTCGGGATCTCTCTCTTTGTTATCGGGTCGTAGCCTGTGCACGCACCATGTCAATCGCGATCTCCAACCGATGTGGCGGTAAGAAAGAGCCTCTTCCCCGCCAAAAGCCAAAACACCGATGAAGCGCGGGGAAGCAGAGACGCAAGGAATACACACCTACACATCGCACGCCCTTGAGAAGAGTTCAGCATCCAATTGATAAACAGGAGTCGCAGGCAGTAGCCATACGGCGTAGGGTAAATCGAGAGCGAAAAAAAAGGGCTTGTGCCAATCTACGTACCGCCTTTTCGCAGCTCTGACAGGCTGGCAACCGTTGATCGCATCGATTCTTTCGCAGCCGACATCGGTTACACGCTGAGACATTCCGGAAAGATGAAGTAGCACCACCGCCAGTTCCTGCTCCTGCTCCTACTCCCGTTCCAGTTCCTCCAGTCATTCCTCCACCAGTTCCTCCGTTGGCTGCAATTGGAGAGGCATTTCGTGCTGGCGGTGAGTCGAGTGGATTCGGTCGGGAAATCGAGACATCGTCGGTCTGGGTCTTTCTTCGACGTTTGGGCGCTCCTGGTGTGCTCGTAGACGAAGGTGATGCAGATTTTGAGTTCATTGTTGTGAGCGGGAAAGTAAACGAAGTGGAGGCGCTGTGTGTGCTGTTGCTACTTGCGCCGTCGGCCGGGGATGGGAGCGAGCACCCATTCAGCAAGGCGCCTCGGTAGACCCTGTGGACTTGGTGTGAATGCGGCGATAATAATGGCAAATCACCAAACCCGCTACTGCTCGCGAATGCCGCGCCTATGGGCAGAGAAATCGGGCCCGGTTGAAAATGGCAGAAACTGTGTATTTTGGCGGTTCGCGGAGAAATTGTGGGGACTTGTTGAGGGAACAACTTGCAGCACTACTAGAAAATCTCACGAAAGCGAGAGATAATAGGGATTGCCACCCTCTCGGACTTCTGGTCGAGTCGAGGCTCTATCTTTCTCAAATGGTTACCTACGGTATCGGACACGAGCTGACAGATCGGTTGGGCAAGGAGCTTGTCAACGCCGGCTGCCTGGCTGCAGGATGATGTTCGGCGAGGTTACGAAGAAAAACACACTTCGTGAAATATGGATAGCAAAGACGGGAATGATTTGACTGAATGTTTCTGCTTGTTGAGTTGAATTATTTAGAACTGGGAAAAAAGAAACTCCTATTATAATTCCAAACAATGCGTGTGCTTTCGAAAGTCTGTTGATTGATCGATTGATCGTGGGTGGGGTAGGCGGTGAGGATATACCAAAATGAACTCCGGCAGCACCACCGAAAAGAAATTGCCATTGCCATCATCACCCGCTCGATTTGATGTTGATGTCGTCGGTTTGGGTGCATTGGGACCCCAAATGATAAGACGAAGACCTCAGCGCCACAAAAAGCAATTAACAGATGTGTGCTGCTACTGCAGTATAGAGCCCCCCACGCCTAGACTTTATTCCATCAACTACATCTTGTACTCTCGTCTTGTCACCACTTCATCCGGATCCTGACCAGCCTGCCGTAGAACGATGCATCCTGTATGCTGCACATACAGCTGCATGCCCACGAATTCCTGATCGATATCTCAAATAGCGGATACTCTGGCTTCACAATAGTTCACTTCTAATTGGCCCCTCTCAAGGAGTTCTTAGTATTTTCCTTGAATCCTCGATATTCCCTCGAATGCCGGAAAACGGAATCAACAGCACGACACCAGTGCAACCCTGGGTGTTTCATTTTCTTATGTCTCCTCCTCTTCAAGATCATAGAGTCTGTGGCTCCCTGTTCATTTGGAAAATTCCTTAGCCGCGAAAGCGGGGCCGGGTCTGTGTTCCTTCATGTTGCAGCACAGTGAGCCCGAGGAAGCATGTGAACTCTCGGTCTTCATCCGGTGCCACCGAGAGGACATAATCCGGGGGCGCCGTGAAACACAGATCAGGTTACTGGCACCGCCTTTCTATCGATCAGGAGCTTCCACAATACAGAGCGGAGCAAAATTACCAAAAGGGTTTCTAGGTGGTGCTAATATTTCTCCGCTTCTTTGGACACGATCGAAGCGTTATTGATACTGTATGGATGTCGGATTTCTATTGGAGGTTATGAACCATGGCGATTGCACCATTTTACGGGACCTGCTACCCATTTTTGGATATATTTCGTCCGAACACAACCCGGGATGATTACTGTAATATTTACTAACAGCTCGTCAAGCTCCGCCACTGAATTTAGGACGGGTACATTACCACCCCCTGGTAACCTTGGTGCAACATGATTGGCGCACCCAACGTTCGTTCATTCAACGGCGATTATCTCAAATGATGTAGATATCACCTAAACAAGAAGTTGTTTTTGCTAGAGCCTTTAAATACTCTAGGATGTTTTCATGGAAGGCGAAAGACTGAGATTAAGCTATCTTTGCACTAGACCAGAGGCACCTTCCGTCGGAACTTCCTTGTCGCCCGAAGGCATTCTATCTCTAAGTGTGCGTTACTAGTTATGCACCTTCGGCGAAGTAGATACTGCCTACATACCCGCCCCACCATCTTTGACTTCGAAAGACTCGGTAGCTAAGTACAATTCCAATCTCGCTTGTGTTCTGTATTTTTCTTATTAATAACAGATTAGACATAGATATCTCTTTCAATCCGCCCGGCAGGATTTGGGTTGACTGGTATACCACACGTATATATGGACCTAGATAGCCGCCGCCAAAGAACCTCACACAAGTACGAGATATCTCACAGCTTGTCTTGCTTGCACGTAACCGACGCAAAACGTGGCCAACGAACTGCCGGAAGATATTGGAGTATTCGCTCATGCAGCAGAGTTATTGTCTACCCGGTTTCTTCTCTGGCGGCCTACAGTAAAAGTTTTACGTGCAAGGACGTCAGCGCCTTTTTCGGTGAATATTTCGGCCTAGCCCGGAGTATTATCAAATGGCTCAATTGGTTGGGTATTGGTATCAGCAATGAAGCAGGGACAGATGGATGGATGGACGGAGTGACTATGATGATCCCAGGATACCAGTATACCAGCACTTCATGATTTGTGGTGTCAAAGCTTTGACTTGCAGTGCCATCTTGTGTCTGTAGGTTTGGCGGACCCACTTTAGAACTATCATAACACCAATTATTACATTACGCGTATGTTGTAGAGATCAATATGCAGTTGGAATACATCCTTACTACATACCTCTACCTATGATAAGTAGCTGCTCTTTCGCCTCCAGCAACCGCACTGAGAAGCTAAAAGTTTGATGTGTGGCACTTATCTACTTGGTAGATTTGTGCATCGAACATATGCAGAAAGAGTTTAAGTTAGTCAGATCCAGTCTTATGGTCCCATGCATGTATGTACTATATATATAGCTATATACAGGTGTGTACCATAAGGTAAATTTGCATGGGTGCATACGGATAGAAGACCGCATTATTGGAATCTCTTCGTCTACGCTGTTACATACTTTGTGTACCTACGTATCGGAACGAGGCCGCGATTCTTATCTTGTCGATCGGCCCGAGAACATGATCTAGATTCTAATAGCAGCATTGACCAGCCAGAAACCACAGTGCGAAAACGGACGGTCTGCTAGCGCGGTATAGTACGCAGGTATGTTGTGGTCTCGAATCAGGTTCTCAACTTTTGTAGTGCACTAAGATGAAAATGGAAGTGACAAAAAGGGAATAGTGTTACAAGGGCTAAGGAGTTGTGAGAGCCTGGAGACATCGCTTCACACAGGTCAACCCGGTGAAAATTTCAACATCATGGGTTTGAGCTGGGTTTCCACAGAAAGAAGAGTTCAGGGCGAAGGAAACAGAGTCTATACGGGGCACTAGGTAAGTCATGCAAAATTTGTGCCGTAAAGTGAATGAGAATGACCGGATCAAGCTGGCTGCGATCTGGATCAGCTTCAGGTTAAGGCTGCAGTGACTCTGAATGTGCTGGATTTTTGTTAAAAAAACTCGGCATTGACTCAGGTAGATGTTACCTAATCCCCCCCAAAGCTCAGCTCTCTAGAGGTAATTTGAAAATTTGGTGGAGTGAAGTCTCCAGGCCCTTTCACCTCACTTTTTTCATGATCTCAAATTGGGTCAGACTCACCATTTCGGTTAGTATAAAATCACGTGAGATCAAAGGGCCAGAGTACGAGGCCAGGTATGTTGTCCAGGTGGACCTCAGTGATTACTAACGGTGTAGTGGTTGTGGATCGGCATTGAAACTTTTTGACTGGCTAACTTACGATTCGATTTGGCTGTGCGGATCTAGACTCCTCAGCGTTAGCTCGGAGGGAAAGGATAAAGTTGTGTAGACGGAGAATTAATTGCCGTGATAGTGGGCGAGCTAGCCATCATTCAAGACATGCCCGAACAGGCTCAAGGGTCAAAGCTCAAAGGGTGTGTTGTACGCGAGACTACACAAGGCACAAGGTTTGTCATCGTTTTCCTTCCCTGTCGTGGAGGGATTTTCTCAATTTCCTCCTTATCGAGCAAGAACAAATCTTATGTGCACGGAGAGGAGCAGTTACTGATTGTAAATCTCCAGTGCGGGGCTGATCATGATTTTTTAGTTGGGGCCGGGGGCCCTGGTACCGAGGCTAGAAACCCCTCTGATTTCCCGAATACTTCGATCCCTGGAACGTCCTCCTGTGGCAGGTTGTATCTGGCATGTGGGCGGTTTTGCTTCCAGAAAGTGTTTGTGCGTGTGGTGGTCTAATGATGAGAGAGGAGGATATAGTACCCTAACCCTATTGTACCTCTCCCCTTTTCGATGAAGAGAAACAACATCACCCAGTGAAGAGAGATAACGGTATAACGAACCGCACGGAGTACATGAATGATCTGGATCAAGGATCTAGAGTATGTGCATAGATGACCGATAGGTACTCTATTACGTATTATTCGTATGGTCTTTGTACATACATACAGTCTAGCTGCACCACGTCTAGGAGGAGTAGAGGTTAGTGGATGAGGTGCGGGGAACAGTTGGCGAGATGGTTGGGATGAGACGACCATCTGATAGTAGCGGTAGGTTGGTGTACTTTGACTGACGATCCGTCTGAGTGGTTTATTCGGTTGCGGGCTTGCGGAAATTTTTAGTATTGGTGTTAGCAATGGTATACTATGAATTCTAGAAGCTTTGTTTCACTTGGTAGCGTGCAGCTTTATCACCCCACCCCATCATCGGAGCGGAGATACTGCTTTCGGAAGCGTCATGGGTGCTCATCTATCACAAGTACGCCGTCTGCATGTAATGTCATAACCGAATGAAACTCTACAGGTTCCGTCCTACAACTTCATGGGGACTGATTTGATCGTCCATCCCTCTTAACTAAAGATCACCACATCCATCCATTCCTGTTCTATACGAGGAATATGGCTTCATACCACCCAGTTCCCGAATTCGGAAAGGCGCGTCATAACCGGACGGATGGATATGCAGGAACATCAGATCTCATGCACCCAAAGAAAGGGGAGAAAGGAAGTATGCGAGGGTGAAGTGAGTGAGTGACTATGTCCGGCGCCGGGTTTGGGTCTTAAACTACGTCTCGTGCTCCACCGGCCTCGACGGGACCATATGGAGATTAGAAAGTTGATAGTGGAGCAACGAAGGCTGCTGAGGGCATAGATAAGATGCAAATTCTTACACCCGATGTATATTCACAATGCAGGGGGTTCTCGATTGGACCCTTCAAAAAATTTCGCTGTCATCATTCTTGCTTTTTGCCCAAAGAGGATCCCGGATGGAAAGCAACCCCCCCGAAATACGGACCAGGGGGGGACTTCTGACAGCTACCATCTAGAGCAGTAGTTTCCACCGAAAATGTTGGGTAGACATGCTTTTCCCGCCACCGTCGGAGGTTAGTGCGGAGGAAAGGACGGTCTACCGACCGGGTAGATATTATTGGGCTGGCATTGATCGACAGTTGTTTCTTAGAATATTTCTAGAAAACGATGATTTATTACGAGATTGTAATATTGTGAGACATAGTTCTGCTAAGCGAAACGCGCTTAACGGACAGACATGAGAAAAGCCTAGCTCATGTCGCCGAAGTTTGACTTGAAACCGGAGTTCAATATCCCTACTATATAACACACGAGGGCATAGTCACGAAAATTTACCCGGCCGCAGGAGACAGCCTTCGGTTTACAGCCAAATATGGCGAGCTTGCGAGCAACACGCCCGAAGGAGCCGGAGGCGAGTTCGGGCCAACTTTGAGAGAGAACCAGCAGAAGTAGTAGAATCTTATTTTTCGGGGTACCGTGTGGTTTCCATACGCGTGTTCCCTTGTGTATATTGAACACCGACCACACATGGCAAGCCCTCGGATATCGTTCACCCCAATTCTCTCGAGAAAATATATTGGAGAGCTCTCGGTTTTTGGTTCTGTATGGACATGTGCGCGAACATTATGTTGGACGTAGGCACTCTCGGTATCCCAACCGGTGGAGGTAAACGCTCTCGCTCTGAGTCGTCTCCTTTGGAATGTCGGGCTTTCCTTCGACTCCATACGATCAGACATTTCAATCTCTGTGAATTCATGAAGAAGGGTAGTCATTATATAATGTTTTTGCGAAAAACAGTAAGTTCTAGCAATAGAGGAAGGAATGAAGTTGTATTTAGACCCACGCATCGCGGGGGTGAATTCTTGATAACAGAAGAAACTGAGTGTGGCATTATTTTGATACTGGACGTCCGGAGGATAAAAGATGGTTACAAAGAAGAAACCGTGCACGACAAGTCTTAACTTGAACTATCGCTAATGCAGCTGCATAGCTGATATAGGACACAAGGGCACAAGCTTTATACGAGACTCCGTGGCGCAAGGGTAGCGCATCTGATTCCAGACCAGAAGGTTGCGTGTTCAAATCACGTCGGGGTCACTCACTTTTTTCTTTTGCCATATTCACAAATCTTTCTTTTTTCTTGGGTAGAGGTGCTCTCGTTCCCAGAATTTTTCGTCGCTTGTAGTTGGCTGACGAATGATTTTTGAGCGCAGGGTAGGGGCTATCCGGGTCTAGTGGTGGATACGGGTGGCCTGCCTAACTGCGGATCCACCATTGGCCCCGGGACACCTGCGTGAGATCTTGGTTTGAAAAAAGCCTTACATGTTAGATATCTAAAGTGTAACAATTTGTTCATGTTGTGCATGAACACTAATTTTCCTTTCCCTGTTTAGCAGTTCCTATTCTTCCTTAAAGGTTCATGCTACAATATCATCGTGTTCCTAAGTTCCAGAATCTATTTGAAATCCTCATATCAAGTTTAAATCTGGATGTCAACCGCTGCAATAAGTAATACCTCCTCTAACCACACCTCTGACCTAAGACTCTTCAGTGGTTAGTATATGTGTAGACATGGGGCATGCTGAAGGGGGGGATGGGGTGAACAGAGGGCGGCGAGCCAGTCATGGATCCGCCGTTGGGCAGTCCAGTGGTGGATATTGGACCATCTCCGTATCCACCACTGGACCCGAACAGGGCTGATTGTTTGGCAGCGAACATCATTCCTAGCCATCTATGGACAAGCTCCGGCTAGGTTAACCTGTGAAATAATACCATGAGTGACATAATATGGCCCTCATAGTTGTGGTTAAGTACACGTCTAGCGCAATATGAGGCCTATCTCGGGGAGAAGAATTCCCGAGATCCCGAGGGTTCTCACCATCACTAGCATAGGTGAACGACACGGGTTTGGGTCGTGGGCAGAAGCTATAAGTGCACTAAGGGGGCTTGCTTCAAGGAGGGACCTCGTTGACCACTAACTCTGCTACCTGACCTAAAGGCCCCGTAACAGCCGGCTACCACACTCCGAGACTAACAGCCGGCCTGAACTAACAAAAACATTCAGGGTTAGTCTCTCTACAGTGAAAAAAAAAGAAATACATGACGGAAGTAAACGAAACATTAGATACCTCGTTAGGCAAACACCGCGAAGCAAACCAATCATGCAACCCTACGCATCGTCCTCTACGTCATCTCTATCCCAGATCTCATTTCTCCTAATGATCTATTATATACCATATGTGATAAACATTCAACTTGAAGAACTAGATTAATCAGAGGAGCGGCTAGTAGTGAAACGCTGAGATGTTGTACAGTGAGGTGAAAGTAAATGTCTGGCAAATGAACCGAGCCCATGGTAAGTAAATGAAGAGAAAAAAGGATAACCTCAGGTTTCAACCTTTGGATTTGGTGTTTGTAGCACCTATTGAGCACTGTAGGTTTTGAACCCATATCTTGATTACATGATATTTTCTTACACCATGCTTAGCCAGCTAAACTAAGAGTTTGCTTCTTGTACTCACAAACGGTGTTAGCCATGACCATGCGAAGTTCATAATTTTATCCGCTGGCTACTTTCATGAACCATCACTCACAGACCTTGATCATTCTCGATGAGGCCGACGGAGGAACTCGAGTTGTCCCGTCTCCATCTTCCCACTCTCGGGTCCTAGTCCCGAGGTAGGGTCTCAAGCCAACTCGTCCCACGTGCAACACTACAGAAACCACAGCAACTACAATAGTAGCCCTAAGAAAAATTCCAATCGCTTTTTGGCTTGCCCCGCGATTCTCGCCATTTCGAATTACATACAACCCTCTGGCCTTTAGAGCCTGTAGAAGAGCATTCTCCATTACCGCTTTCCCTCCCGCCTGTCTGTCGCGCAGCGCCTTTCGCGCCACAACTTCCTCACTGATGACGATTCCAGAGAGTGTTGCGTCTATCAAAGGTCTCTTCCCCTTGCTTCCTCCGCATGTCATCCGCTAACCTGTTAAGACCAGCAATGTGTAATGTTACACACGGGACGAGATTAGATTAGATCTGAGGTAGACTCGAAACGTCTTGGTAGCCGTCTAGGTTCGCTCGCCCGGGTACCCGGGAGTTAAACATGATCCTCTAACATAGCGATAGCGCAATGCGGACCAAGCCAAGCCGCCGTTACTCCTTCAACATCTTATTTATGATAACTAGTATGTACCGGCTGGGCCATCACACGGTTCATAATGTACATCATCACCTGCAAGTACCCGGGAGATTGAGGGAAAAGCCCGGAATATCTCATCTCGTCAGTGATACGTCCAGTCTCAAATCTGGGGGCGAGTACCTAGGCCATCTCGTCTCGAGTGCAACACTAGTAGTGTAATATAGCAACTATCAGCAAGTGTCTATTCACCTATCGTTGGGTTATAACGGTGTGCGGTATCGTGGAAATGCTCGATAACGCTCAAGTTGCCAGTTCATGGAACTCTCACCTGTGGAAAGACCACACTGTTACTAATATTTCAAGAGAACCTCATAGACCGCGGTGATTCCGTCGTCTTGCTCGCCGAATGGCCGTCCGGTCCGGCGGGAGAGGATTATCGTACAATGCTCACCAACTCCTGCCAATGTTCCGGAACGCACAGTCCAGGCAGATTTGATCCCAGTCAGAGCCAGTTTGTGCGAAGGTCGACCGACCTGCAGAATAGAGGCCCGAGTCGACCCAGGTTTGAAATATATCGGTTTCGGTTAGATTATCGCGGGCAATGTGTTGGGGCCGTGCCCCATTCCTCAAGATCTCCGATGTGAAGGTCCACATCTTGTTGGAAAGGGTCCCGCCCCGTATCCGAGGAAGAAGGCAACTGTTGCATGAATCTGCGAGAATTGAGAGCTGTATGGGGTGGGCGACCTTACGGTCGCCGTGTGGCGAGGAAGCAAGGGGAGGTAGACGGAATCTCTTCAATTTTCTTTGGTATTAAGTAGTCAATGAACTATTTCCACTGCTAGCATATTGCGGCCTTTGTTTGGTGATGAAAGCCCAGTACTAGAGGGATATAAGTTTGAACAAGAGTAACATGCTACTACAAGTGCTGCTGTCATAAGGAGCTAGATATATGGCGATGCTTGGTATCTTGAATTTTCTCGATTTTTCATCCTTTTTGGAATGGCTAATGAGCGACGTCTGGTAGCTGAGTTGTAGGCAATGGTAGGGTTTAGGGCTAAGTCACTCTCCAAAAGGGTTGATGACAGGACATCATATTAGAACTTAAGGAAGCGGTGCACTAGGTGGCCCAATAATCTTGCGTGGGGTGTCAGTTCATGGGCATTTCTTGGTTTTCTCGTGTCCAGCTTGACCAATTAGGTAAAATATCCAGGGTGGAATCTGGGCATGAGAAAATTTCTTCTGGATTGCGAATACTTACCAGCTCTTTTTTGTGTACAAGTGCGGGCCCTCATTCCCATGTTTTCTCTCAAAAAACTCCTTTGGACAGAAAATCAGGTGGTCGCACGAGAATTGTGGGGTCAGGTTTATTAGGCCGAGTGACTTCACACGTGATTTCGACGGAGAATATCCTTCAACGACGCTGTCGTCGAATAGAAGCTATGGGGTCTGCAGAAACACGAGATGAGAACTCAATTGTAGGAACAAAAGGCTACTACAAACATTGGTCGAATTCATAGAAGGAATTTGTCGCCCGCAGGAAGAGTCTGTGCATCCCTCAAGATTTTGACAGCATGTCCCAGAGAAATAGACCATGGAAGTATGGAACTAAGAGAGCTCTGGATTCTATGACGCACATTCAACTAGACCCATCCTATCTCAAAACCCCGGCTCATCAGGGTCAAAGATATTGTATGGGCTTCGGGTCCATTCTATTAACAGAATCCAGATGCTTTATATACTCACGATTGGAGCATCTCCTCCATCTCCCATATTGTTCAGCATCCGCACAGAAAACCCAGAATCCATATCCTCCTTCATCGATATCATCCTCAAGCCCGCTGCAAACCTAGCCCGACAGACTGTTGCAAGCTCACATCCAAATAACCAACATCAAGTTTAGAGACGGCGGAAACCGGTTCCTCGGCGCTTTGGTTCCCTGGAAAACAACAATCGACACACAAATACCAACGTTCTTCCCACGCCGAGACCGTTCAACAATGTTCACCAGCGCATCTGAGCATGGCCATTTCCAACCATATATAGAACCTGAGCCCCAACACATCCGCTTCCAACCACACACACCACCCACAGCCGAACACGGCAACTTCCAACCATACATCGAGTCTGTATCCGAGTCTGCGGATAACGCCAGCCACTACCAGCACCACACCCCCATACCCTTAGAACCCCACCCCACACCGGCCGGACCTCAAAACACAACCGCAGCCGAACTACCAGGCGACTCTCCACCCTCCGCCCACGACATCATAACCACCCTCCTCTCCCACGCCCCCTCCGCCACCGACATCCGCCTCCTCCACCACCTCCGCAACCGCCTCCTCCACCTCGAACAAACCGCCGCCACCAACAACACCCGTATCCAAGACCTCACGCAGCAACTACAAGAACCCAAGCACCCCGTGCTAACCCGCCTCCACTCCCAACTCGCCGTCAACGTAGATCGCATCCAAAAACTCACGCTCGAGCGGGACCGTCTCCAACAGACCGTCGATGGCCTTTGCGGCGAGCTCCGGCCCACCCCAGGTGGGGCTTTCCACGACGGCCCCGCGGACGGTAGCGACTTCCCGCCTAACCCGCTGCACGGGCAGGTCCTTGATGAGAACCATGTGCTGCGGCAGCACCGGGGGCGGCTCGAGCACCTGATGCGGCTGCAGGAGGTGGAGCATGTCCTTGACCGTGCGCCGGTGGAGGCGGAGGTGCTCATGCTGCGTGATCGGGTGGGGCGGTTGGTGGAGCAGCGGGGGAGGTTGGCGGGGGAGAATGAAGAGTTGAGGGGGGTTGGGGCGGTGTTGCTTCGGGAGGTTGAGGAGATGGGGGAGGTTATTGAAGGGTTGAGGAGGGAGAGGGGGGATGTTGGTGTTGTTGTGCGTGGGTTGCATTGGCGGCTGGGTCGGGGTGGTGAGTAAGGGTGCATAGATTTGTTGGGTATCGAGGGTTGGGATCGCAAATCTTGCCGGGGTTTGGTGTTTCTACTGGGCGGTAGGTGGGCTGGTCTGGGGAGGGAAACCATGGAACGAACAACATAGTGACCAGTTTTGAAGGGGGCAAACACAACATTATGTTCAAGTACCTGTATGGGGAAGAAGATGGTCTGGTCTGGGGAGGGAAACCGTGGAACGAACAACACAGTGACCAGCTTTGAAGGGGCAAACACAACATTATGTTCAAGTACCGGTCTGGTCTGGGGAGGGAAGCCGTGGAACGAACAGCATAATGACCAGTTTTGAAGGGGGCAAACACAACATTATGTTCAAGTACCTGTATGGGGAGGAAAGCCCTAGAACGAACAACATCGAGCAGTTTTGAAGCGTGAAGGACCAAGAGCTAATACCCAAGTACGGGACGGAAAGCCCTGGAATGTGAAAAGTATTGGTGTTGCAACTTCTGTAAGTGTTTCAATGTGTCCGGAATTGATTTGTCTGACACTGGTAGGTCCTACCAAAACCTTGAACAGGAACATGCGTTCCTGCTTCCAACATGTTGACAGGAAGCATGGAATCCGCCGGGAGCAGTTGTAATATGCGGTGCTGGATTAGTCGATTCGGAGAAAACGGGGAATGAATGGGATGCACTAGGTGGAGTTTTGAAAGATTGATGGGTTCGTGTAAATGTACAATAATCGTTTGAGCGTGGTATCTGGGTATTTCTGGTTTTAGGGGGCTTTGTACCTTAGTTCTTACAATATTAACTAGCACCAGATTCTACGATATCAATGGTAAATAATTCATCAGTGATCATTAGGCTTGATTTTACGCTTTCTGTACCAGAAATACCTTTAACATCGCCCTTCGCTAGAGCTATTCTCTCACCAGTTAAGTCAATCGATACTCTTGCCATACATCCTAATACAGCCATCCCTCGGTCAGAATAATGAGCAATTATTACAGCACCGTACGCGTGCTCCACCCATCATTGAATAAATTCTGTTCCGCACCACGCAAAAGGTTAAACATCCAGCGGGCGCCATAAAGTTTTTCCTTGCAAATCAAGATAGCAACAATACAGACTGGCAACAAGGGGATTGATGAGTCGGTATCTCCACTACTATTGCTGTGGAGGTGCTGTAGCGGGGGCAGTGAGAAGTGACGGCCAGATGCGGAGACATAGAGGTAATCACATCCGCCGCTAACCAAAGCCGTCGTTCGGAGCACAACCTTAATAGAATCCGTCATTCCGGACGGTCGCACGGACCTGCATCTGTCTGTGCACGCCATCGTTACGCTGTGAAGCAAGCGGCTCAGAGCACGAAGGATGCATGCATCTAACTCCGTGTGACGGCAGCCGATTGGAACACAGCCTCTTTAGCGGCACGTTACTCGTGCTCCCGTCAAAAACAAAGACCGTAATATGCACGCAAAATCATTCATTGGCTACTAGTACACCCCCGCCCCCCGCTACCGCCCCTTGCTCCCCCGCCACATGGCGACCGTCAGGTCCCCCGCCCCATACACCTCCCAGTTCTCGCAGACTCCCGCGAGAACTGCTTTCTTGCCGGGGTATGGGGCGGGGACCCTGCCCAGCAGGATGCGCACCTCCGCCTCGGAGGTCTTAAGGAACGGGGCCCGGCCCCAGCACATGGCCCACGAGCAGCCGATCTCGTGGACCTTCATTTCCTTCGGCTTCTCGCCGACGTGGTTAGGTTTGCGGAAGATGACCTGCTTGACGAGGTCGGTGGGGACGGGGCGGTCTGTGAAAAAGGCAAGGAAGCAGTCGGCGCAAACGAGGGTGTGGGTGGCCCAGCCACCCGTGATCCGGCGATTCAGCGGGACAGACCACCAGTGGTGAGGAGGGTGGAGGGGGCGGAAGATATTTTCTCCTCCGGGAACGGATTGGTGGACGACGAAGACGGTGATTATGCAACTCTATGCCGACAATCAGCAATGTCCACAACGATCGACAGTGAGGAAGTAAAAATCTAAACGTACCTTACAAAATACTTGGTTGCATCCCCAGCACTCAATCGTTCCTTGCCGTCGTTCGATCATGTAAACGATAGTCTCACGCCATTCCCTTTCGTCAAGCAACGCTTGTTGGCTACGCCAGTTCCTCAGTGCTTGGGCACGACTTTTCTCTGCTTTTTCGATGAGCCTTTCATGATTGGAATGGCAATAGGCACATTCAATGGAATAAGTCTCAAGAGACTGCCAATAGTAGCGAACCGTGCTATCGGCTTCAGATCTTGGGAAACGAGGCGAGATAATTCTTGAGTTGATTATACACGCCACTCTGTGTTGCAATTCCTCATCCCACCCTCCGTGCTTCGCTTGCCAGAGGAGGTATTCCAGCTCCTTAACATTCGTTGCCACTTGGACCGGGCGCTGGTTCCGAAGAAACCTTGGCTCCCAAGACTGTCGATACCAGAGTTCCTCCGTATGGCTAATTCCACCGCCGAATCTGAGGCCTGGGTGAAGGCATCGGTGAAGAACAGGATCGGTGCAATTACACGGGAACCGACCACCTGGAGGAGGACGTCTCGATCCGACTCTTGGTCCTTCGATGAGATACATATCCGCCTTGGTTGTCGATGCATCGTCCAGCTCGTTTTTCAGCGACTTGAGTCTCAGAAGGTCAATCTCGTACTTGAGTTCCATCCTCCTAAACTTGCTAGCCTTCTCTTCATCAGTGAACTCGAAGTCGAGAACCGTGGAAATGTCAGGTTTATTTCTACCGGGCACACTTGAAGCTCTCTGCGGAACTGCGAGCCGGGCCTGGGTTCGTCCTTCCAATCTCATCCCCACATCAAGATCCGGTGGAGGCGGGAACTGAAGACCAAACGCTCCCGAACACTTTTCGAGTTTCAAAACCTCGACATAATTGTTAATCCGCTGTATATCCAACTGCTTCAAATGCTTGAGATCATCATCGTCGGTATAGAAGCAACCTATAAGTCTCTCTTTCGCCCAAACTTGCTCCAAACGATGTTCTTTGATCCTCTCGAGTAGCGGGTTGATCTTGCTGAAAACCTTCTCGAGTTGTGTAAAGTCCAAGTACAACCCCGACGGATTTATAGGCTTCTTCTGTACCCAGTTGACTTCGGACCACATGATTGCGCTCATAGCAGGCGAGCACGCAGCAAGATTCATCACATCCTTATGCGTTAGATACCGACAGATCTGGCTCGCAATCGGAAATCTGGACATCATTTCGAGCAAGTACCACTCGAACGACGGGCCATCAGCATCCTCAGCTTGGAGTTCAGGCGGGTATTTTGCAGATCTCGTATATTTCGCGTAGCTCTTGTATCTTGTGAACGAGAGAGCGTGTTGGAGGTGGAATTTGATGTCCTTTGTGGTGCGAAAAAATGCGAGATGGGTGGGGTTATCCATGTTGAAAGTGTTGATGAAGGGTTTGCGATAGGAACCGTTCATATTTGCGACGGGGTGGAGATTATATGTGTAGATTGTAAATTCGCCGAGAGATGATTGACAGTCGCGATTTGAAGGGTGGTTATTGGAATGTCTATCGGGGCGCAAACCCCCATGCTGGAATCTCAGGAGCTGGTAGGCTTGAAGACGTGCACGGCGTGTCACTCACTCTCTGGCGCCAGGGAAGAGACGAGTGCCATACCTCTTCCTACTCCAACCACGACTCCCAGATTAATCTGCTGCGTAGGTGAGGCCAAAGTGTCGGGACGTACCTGAATAATTGGTCCCTCACGCGAACATCCAGTGGCTCAGTACTCGCCAATCCCAACAGATAGCCGGTCCTATTTACCCAGACCAAAGTTCCCAGCACAATAGAGATCATTCGTGCGCTACTGCTCCCTAATTACTGAAACAGGAGCTTATGCCCAGCCTCTTAGCGTCACTCGCCCTGAACCCTAGTTGCGCTACTAAAGACTACCACAACCACCTTGAAGAAAAGCTCCGTTTTCAAGCACCTCGAGTTGTAAAATTGACCACGACAATTCCCCCTAGCTATAAAATTCACCATCAACTTGTGCTCAAGAACCCAACATGAACCGTCAAACCCTGCACAAATTCTGAGGTCTCTATTCCAGCACACCCCTTCCGTCTTCAAACTGCTCCTCGAGCTTATCCAAGTTGAGAGGATGGTGGGTATACTTTGGTATCAAGGGAAGGTATCAATTAACACATATATGTAGAGCAATCACTACACTAGAGGACCACGGATTCTGGCGTCCTTGATATTGTTAGGCCCTATAGTCGCAATCACCTAGCCCACGCAACGACGTATCTAATCCGTATGACAGACTATAAACTAGGAACTAGAAAGGCACCGGGAAGCATGTATGCGTTGTGATTGTGTTTTGTCTGTGGCGATCAGTTCTCGCACATACCGGCCAAAATCGCGAGGATGTTTCCTCACAGTAATTGTTCGAACTCATGCTAATTTATTCTGCGATAGCTTGAGAACTAGCATAGGTGGTACGTCCACTACTTCGGTGGGCTTCCAGTACCTCAAGGTGCACATACGTTGGTTGGAAGCACGGCTCTCGTCTCTTCTGAGACGATGGATGTCGGGCATTGTACGCCATCTCAGTCCTTTGTGACACCTCTCGCCTCAGCTCTGAATTCTGGTCCCGCGGAAGAGGCGACAGATTCGGCACCCCTTGTCTTCTTCTGGAGGCAGTGAGGGCGACCAGGCCGGTGAGCAGTCGACTGCTCTAGCAATGGTTCCAACGCCGGTAGTGGCTCGGGTTCCGTTCGCATTCTGGTTCGTCGCAGGATCTTCGGCGCCTACTTTAAGAGGCTTTCCGAAGATTACCACAGCTAGAAAGCGTGTTGCTAGAGCTTCAGCTAGACTTCGAAGAGCTCCTCAAAGCCGTCCGTCTAATCAAGCTCCTTCTTTTATGAAGAGGTAAGGTTGGATCTGAAGCAAGTGCAAAAGCGGCGGGTTCTTAGGGTTTAGAGATGGCCGAATCAAGTTCCAACCCCGAGTCAGCGCCGGCATCTGAGGCTGAGGCCAGTAAGGATCTGGTTCAGACACGGGAGGAATTCAGAAGTGACTTGAAGAGGACCTTGAGAAGGAGTTACTTGCACTTGCCGAGGAGTGAGAGGTTTAAAAGTAATAGTCTAAGTCTTCGGATGCGGGCCGGGAGATGATGGCACGTGATGCAGTTTCATCTCTTGTTTGTTAGCGAGATTGGAGAAAAAACAGAAAAGCACAAAAAACCCCAAAATGCAAAAGCCCCGGGCAGACTAAAAAGGGAGTGGTTGGTTGAGGATGTATTTGGGATCGGAGTTTTTTCTACTCTCGTATACCAGACTTTCCGGGTTCACTTCGTAACTTGTGAATTCGATTCGATCCCAGTTTTATGATTTGGCAAGGCTGCGTATCACAAAACTGCCACCAACGCCTGCATAAACTTGGTGCTTTCCCGTTCGCCAGTTTTCTAACGACCTGCATGAGCTGGCCACCATATTTCTGGCCAGAAGAAATTTAAAACCCCGTCATCCCCACTTGTTCTTCAACCTCCCCTCAGATCCATCATGAACAGCGATATGTCGCAAGATTTGGAGAAAGGAGATATTGTGCCTTCGTCGTCGGATGATAAAGGTGATCGCACTGACGACTCCAATAGTAATTCACCAACCACAAGAATGGGAGACAGGTACTTACTTGAGATTCACAGACACCACTTCCCCGACACCCGACAACCAAACCAACCAACCCACGATTCCCACACCGAGTGAACCAACACTCCCAGAATTTGGTCCCGAACTGAGCCCAGGACGTCTCAGGGCTGAATCGTACATGGAGAGAGTGAAGGCCTTGCCATACGATACCAGATGCATTACCGACGATTTTGAGCCTAACGCCAGTTTTGTTGATATAATCGTTATGAAGTTGAAAGATGATGGGTCCATTTTACCGTCCCACCACATTAAATCGGCCAACGATTTGATAGAATTCCTTGAGACGACCGATGTACACTCCGCGTCTGCACCAGCAGAATCTTCCGCCGATATTTCATACGTGTTCCTCGTTGAGGATCTTTCAACATCCATGATGAAACTGCTTGGTGGATATCTCAAGGTTCCGCCACAGGCATTTATCAAGCACATTTCGGGCGGTGAATTCATTCAAAGACATGAACAGCTCTCCCATCGCCACTCCGAACATTTGCCATGTGGTCCTGAGTGCCCAGTCATCCAACGCAATACTGGTGCTATTCCTGAAACGACGACCGAAGACCAGAGTTTGCTCTCGTTTACTTGGTGGAGGGCGTCCGCCTATGACAAAGCCCGGCACAGTCGTCTGAAAAACGCGCTATTTGAGGGAGACGATTGTCTTCGTCAACGTGGTTTTGAGCCTGTTGCGTGGGAACGACTTAGCTTACCGCCTCTGCCTGAAGTTTCCAGTTCTTGGCACGGCACTGCCTGGACCATGAAGCCACAGACCAGGGTTTTCAGGCCCTACCATACAATCACAAAGGTTGAACACAATGCGTGGATATGTGCCGCGGAGGAACGGCTAACATTGTTTGAATGCAACCAGAGATGCGGTTAGGTTTTCCATTCTTGTACGCCCATATCAGCATAGACTGACATTAGGCCATGTAATGCCCAAAACTCATAGTCATTGCTCTTTTTGACAAAAAACATAGCCTGAGGTGGAGAGGGCGTTCAAACTGTGAGTTATTCTCTTCCCAGGATGAATGGAGCCGTGTTTCGCAAGCCGCAATCCAATTTCATTTTGGTGGGGATATACGAGCCGTAGGTGAGGAGGAAACCGCACAGGATAAACACGCACTTGATGCGAGCACCCGTGGGTTTTTCTCGTCCCTGTTGGAATCTGCAGCGCAAGAATGGCAGTCTTCTGAACTACACGGCAGTCCAATATTGCCTCGGATACTCACCAGCACTAGAGTAAAATTCCTACTAGCAACATCAAAAATGTGGAAAAGCATCTTCGTTCAAATGAGTCAGACTCTTGACTACATCGACAGATCGTCATCCAATGATGCCCGTCTTGGAACAAGTCTACTGGAGTGGAGAAGTATGCTTGGCAATTGGCGATGTCTTCTTGTTGATTATCGTTCCCAGCTCAGGCAGCAAGCTTCCATCGGAGAGATCTCTGAAGAGTGCAAGCCGGCAGACCCGAGAAAAGAAGATGTAAAGGAACTGAAAACTCTCTATGCAATTCTTGAAAAAGACTGCCAGATTATAGAGGAACGGGTTGATCGCAGTTTTCAAGTGTTGATGTCCACAATGTCGATAATCGAAAGTAAAAACGCTATCTCTCAGGCAGAATCTATCGGCAAATTAACTGAGCTGGCATTCATATTTATTCCTCTGAGTTTTGTAAGCTCGTTCTTTGGGATGAACGTAAAAGTATGCAGGTATTGTCCCCAATATAAATGTATCGGAACTAATTTTATCGCCAATATAGGAATGGGATAACGAAAAGCCTCGAATGGCTTTGTTCTGGGCGTTTACGATTGGGCTTCTCCTGGCAGCATATATCGTGCGCCTCTCTATTCGTAGCCAATTCCTAATATCACTTATGGATCACCTTAAAGGGCAGATCGCTGCGGCTGATGCGATACCCGAAGGCCAGCCGATTCGAACCCGAGAATGGCTTCGATTTCTCTTAATGCACAATCATACAAAGATCTTTGTCATGCTGTGTGTTATCGTAGCCGCTCCACTTGCTCTCATTTGGGTGCTCTGGCCTCGACGACCAGACTGGGCACTCTGGCAGCCGCTTCTCGCAAGCAATCTAGTTGTTGGACTCTTTTGTGTCCTCTTCATTGCAGTCGTTATAAATCTACAGGTCGAATCGCTCAAAGTAGCGATATTATGCGTCCTAGTATTATTACATACCGTGTTACTTGGTATACCGCTCTCTTTCTTGTGGAGTTGGGGATGGCCGCGATACATTCCACTTGCAGCAACAGGAATTCTTTTTGGACTATTGTTCATCTGCGGGGTACTTATTTTTAATAAGATATATTGGAGTAGCGGAGGCGAGTATCGTTCTCTCGTGCTATTCTCTATCTTCCCTTTTTGCGTCCTTTATCATATGATGTTGCCCGTGTTGGTGATCTTGGTCGGCGAAATCCCCGCTGTGGAATTATGGGGACGGGGGCTAAAGATTGGAGTAACGGTGGCGTCGGTGATCGGGTATTGGATTTCGCTGATCGGCTTATGTCATATTTCGACGAGGGGGACGCACTGGCACTGGGACGTGGTTAGTCGGGCTAAGAGACTTCTAGAAGTTCTCTGTTCCGTTATGCGATAGAAGAGATGATTATGGGGTCCATTAATGATAGAACAGCTTAGATAGTGGGCGGTACCTTGTGGTGGTCACGCGCAGTTCCTTGCAGGTGGATACTACATACATAATGCTTTTATACTTACGTACTACTCAAGCATTCTGTCTATACTTCTCTTTCCGTCTATTTCCTTATTTCTTTGGGGCACTGTCCAGATGCGTGGGTATTCTCTCAAAGCTCTTGGTTTTCACGTTCACGTTTTCGTTTCCACACCTGGTCCGTGCGGATTTGTTTTCCTTGTATGTAGCTCGGGCTCTCATGCATGCATGCCGCGCTCAAAGTCAAGATGGCCAGACCAACCTTTGTACTGGCATTGTAGGGCGAATACCAGAAATATAATTCCTATTGACGAGCAAACCCACTCTATTTCCTCGTAGCAACTTGTTGCCAGTTAAAGCGTGGCTAGATTGCTAAGAGACAAAGGGTTCTAACGTACATAGATATCGAGATACTATCTGGGACATTCAAAAATGACAAAGCTTTTCAAAAACTAGAAAAGATGTTTTATGGAAGTCAGACCCCATCGGATTAATGTAAACTGCTGGTGGCTGTTTCAAATTGTTCCGGCCGATACACAGACCCCGCCCGTTCGCAGACAGGACTGGTCAAGAACTATGCAAACCCACCCTGTGGATCGGAATAAATTAGCACTTGTCGGGAAGCACCGCTCATCCCTCTGAGAAGGGACTGGAAGCAGAACGGGACTGGGCACTTTTAAATCAGGTCCATTGTACTTTGTGTACCTAAGTACTTACAAAACTAGGTATGGAAATACATACTCTCTTAACTCTGAGCTCCGAGCTCTTTCCGCATAAAACTTCCGTGCTATCCCCTCTAACCCCACCACCTCCAGGTACCCTCAAAGTATTCCTTTTGACCGCCGTACCCTTCTACAGCAGATACCCAACGCTTCCGCAAAATCTTCCTCCCCATAAATCGCCAGGGTGACGTTCTCCCCAACCTCGCTTCTGGCGGCCGAAAGCTTCGTGGCAATTCTGCCATGTTCCAGGATCCGATGGGTGAATGTATCTAGAGGCTTTCAATGATTCCGGTAATCGTAAGTGTAGCTGAAAGACAGATTGTTGGCCTGCAGAACCCCCCACCGCGACGATGCAGTATTTGACTATGAGAGGAGGAAGGAACGCGAACCGCAGATCGAGAAGCGAGGCTTCTACATCTATTTGTGTGAGCGCCTTGAGATTGTGATCCCGAGTTATGGAGCAGAATTCTGGTTGTCTGGCATAATTAGTTGCCACGCCAAATATTCGCGGTCTGTTATCAAAGGAACATTAATAAAATTGTTAGCAGATATAGATGCGATATGTTCTCCCAATCCGAAAGATGGGGTTTTAAATAGTCGCTGGCTGTCAAGGATAGGAGGATCTTGTAATCTCATCCCATAAGGTACGGATGGGACAGCTCTCATGTTGAGGTTTGTTGGATGGGAATTCAATGCACTCGAGGCCAAGTGAGAAGCTTCTTTTCATTCGTATGAGTATACAGAACAAGGAAATGGTGGGCCCAGCCTTGTCAAGACAAGACATGAGTGCTTTCCCGTGCTTCACTGTTTTTTTGGGCGGCAAGATATACTTATCTCCAATGATGTCAACCTCTGCAGCAGTGATATTATCGAGATTGATTGGGATATCTTGTTCTAACCAAAGTTACCAACGTACCGCTTGCTATACATTGAAATGCATAACTCAAAGATTTCTTGACTGGTTACACTTATTGCACACGTAACCTAAATGGAAAACACGATATTAAACTGAGCGATTCTGATAGAGCGTGCAACCGATATTTAAAAGTTCCTACTGTCCTTGAGTGGATACCTACAGCTATGAAGCACGAGTTATCTCGTATCATCCCACTTCAATCTCGGGCGTTAGATTGGGAATTGTGGTAGTGATTGTAAGGAAGTCTAGTGGATTTTACAATATACTAATCCGTTAAATGGACCAATAGTATTAGTAGATTCAAGTTCCAGCGGAAGAGATGGTTAGCATTGAATGAGTACTCGAATAGAAAATTGAAGCCCAACTTTTATCCGCCGATATTGGAATCATTATCTACTGAACACATACACGTCTCCATACGCTCACCAGGTAGATTTACTGGGTCCAAAAGATGGTTGCTGTATTCAGTGTGAGGGCTCCATAGAATTATCCCGTTAAGGTAAGCTTTACTATATCAGTTGGTTACTGACTGAACAGCATCAACTTGACCCTGATGACGCAAATTGAGAATCCTCACACATCGTCATCAATTTGCCCCAACTGGCGGATTGAACCCTCCTACTGACTTGTATTCCTTCTTCCCTCTTCTTTCCCCGCACCGCCTACGAAACCTCTCTAACCACCAGCGACTAGCGACAAGATTCCATCTACCCACCGCCTATCATGGACCGCCTCCCACCGTCGTTGAAAGACGCCGGTGCCTCCCTCAAAAGCACTATCACAACCATTGCAAGCACCCCCCTGCGAGACACCATTGCAGGAGTGGGTTCTTCAATCTCAACCCGTATCCCCGACGCCGCCTCGCTCGCAGAAGCGATTTCCATCGCCGGAAGCTCCATTTCAAGCACATTCTCAGCAATCACCAATGCCTCCTCACAGGCACGCACATTCCAGAACCAACCTCAAGCCAACAAAACATTCCAAACAATGCACACGGAAGCGGAGCGTCTGGAAATGTCGAAGGCGATCCTCGCCGCGCATCCAGACTTCATCCCAGTTATCCTACGGACGCCAACGAACCCATGTAGGAAGCTCAACGTTCCTAGAAACATCACGTTTGGTGAGTTTGCGTACCAGAGACACAAGAAAATGAGGATTCCCTCAGAGAAGTCGGTGTACTTCTTGGTCGCCGGTGAGCTGCCTCTGTTGGCCTGGACCATGGCCCAGGTCTACGAAGAGTATGCCGACTTTGATAGGTTCTTGTATGTCACCATGTGTGAGGAGAATACTTTTGGGGCTTAAGACACAGAGCCGTCGGCGTGGGGAATTCCAAACATTTCGAAGGATTGGAATAATGATATGGGGAATATTCTCTGGCTGCCGGTACCCAGCCGATGGGATTCTTTGTTTTGGGGATGCAGAATCACAATATCGAATGAGTCGTAGGAATGAACGACTCATTCCTTGGTACTATTCCACGAACAATTTACTGTTGTACTAAGATCACTGCATACTCAGAGCTAACGTTCTCTATATATTAACTCCACGAAGTGATACCCAACATCTCCATTATTCCAGTCTAAATAATGAGTCCCCGATAACTAACGGGGCATGGCTTACTTCCAGTTCACCAGCTTCCTATCCATTAAACGACGGAACACTCCCTTTAGACAGCGCTTGCAGCCTGCCACATCACAAAAACACCAATCATTGCTTGGAATGGTCTCGTAAACTAGCTCCTTTGTAAGCGAGCGTCAAAGTCTGGGCACGAGATCATGCTTGGGATTAACATCAATCAGCTAGTGCTATAGTTAGCATAAAATTAGAGGATTGTGGAATAATGAGGCCGCCTGGGCTCTCTTCACCCTAAGCCCTAAGCTCTTGTGAGCCAGTGCGCCCTGCAGCATTTTAAATACCTGAGGCGGCGTTATAATTGGTGCCGAAGTGAAAATGCCATTGAAATTAATTCTGTGCCTTAGCATGTTAAACCTTTCCGAAATGCCTCAATCCTACTTGCTCTTTTCGTAGAATATCCTTTCAGCCCGCTGTGTCTACCGAGTATACAAAGTGAGGATCACCAATCCTCTTTTTTAGAATGAATCTTGCAAGCTTATCTATATTTTTCATAGAGATAATAGTTGCGCATGCTTGCGGTCGTATACCAGTCGCTTCCTTTTGCCTCCGGCCGGCCGGCAGGCCGAGCTTGCGAGTGACGAGAAAATCTGGAAACGAAAGCATCCGATGACATGCATTAACACAGCTTCAAAGATTGAAAGACATTGAAAGAGCAATTCATTGAAACCTATACAGCGTTTTGCGTTGGGTGGGGAGGGAGATGACATCATTCCCATCAAGCTAATCATTCGGTATACAGGATGGGTATGGCAGGGTGTACTTGTGGATATGCCATAATGATTTACAACCCGTTACAAAGTCGTGATCCCTAACCCTGCTAAATTAGGACACATCACTTCAAACTCCCGAACCCCAAGCCTTAATACACCTCTACAGCTTTGTATGTATGCCTTACATTTATCCTTGGCGTTATCATCAACCACAGCGCTTCTTTGTAGCACAGGAGACCCCCGCGCCCAATGGGACCCGGAAACATGAGGATCTCGAGCGTGATAGTTCCCGAAACGGACACCTTGAGTCATATCTATGTAGCATCATGCCTATGAACTGTTCACAAAAGTCAATCCAACTGCATAGCCTCTCGCCTGAAATACCTTGAGATGGTCAGGTTTATACATAATATTGCTTTTATACTCGACACACTAACCTTCCAAATACAAGAGTAAAAGCTATTACTTTGATAAAATCCATACTAGACATAATTATGAAAGGTACCATAAATATCACTATTCGACCTTCCGGCATCGTTGGAGGTATCGATACAATTGCCTCCAACGTTTATATCATTCCTGAGAATTTCAGAACTCCACTCCCGTCAAGTCACTTCCACACGGTCAAACCGCCTAACAAGCACCATCCTAAAATTGTGCTTCTTGCCTTGTTGACCGATTGAATTCCCCTCGCATCGATCTAAATTACGGCTCTCACGCCATTCATGCTGGGGCGATTCATTCAATGCGACCCAGTTACAATTTATAAATCCTCAACCCCCCTCACCCTCTCGTGTATATAGGCAAATATACAACTATGCCATCTACCACCCACTGCAACCTCTATCAAACTACGCTCCAACCGACGACAGACAAAGTGCTTGTAAAATCCAACGCACACAATACTTTCCACGAAGCCTGCCTATTCCCCCAACACCATTTCACGATTTCAATTCCCCACCTCTATGCGGTCGATATCACGGATTCTCGAGAACAACGTGTTCACCTGCTGGGGAATATTTTCAGAAGAGCGCTGCCTTTCTCGTCAGCACTAATGGGTCAGCTGTGTGAGGCTTGTGATTATAGCGTAGAAATATACTTGGCGGTTTTGAGGCGGTTCGTGGAAGTTAAGAAGGAGGAGGAAGAGGCCGTTAGGAGGCTCGATGGGGATGGGATGACACTATGGGCTTGGACTGTTGTTGTCGCTGGGGAGTGTACTTTGTAGCCCGCCATTGAGATTGGCTGGTATTTTGGCGCATTGAGGCGCCGGGGGTTGCAGTAAATCTTTTGGTTGATTCTTCGCTATAACTTGCATGCAAGCGGTAAATCCAGACGCGCGGCAAATTTGTTTCTGTTATGACCACTCCTCTACGGCGTGAACTGCAACGCACGCGCCGTATCAATGCATGCACCTCACCCTTTGCTGTTCCAAGTTTTCGGTACATACTTTCGGCCTATGATTACTTAGAATAATACATACATCCATATCCAGAGAGAAGTACTGGTGACACTTATACCTGTTCAGAAACTCAGACAACATATACGGGTATCACGGCTTATCCACCATACACTAACAACCCCGTAAATTGCGGCCTCCATCGGTCCACACGGCAATGCTGAACTGCAGGTACCATCCGTGGAGCATCCTTCCAGAAAAAGTTGACTGCAACTGGGAGGACCTCCGCCGATATGAAAGCAGATATTGATCGTAATGTGGTTGCTATTCCTTTACAAAGCCAAATCAACTGTTGAAATGCGTTCTTGATGAGATATTAAACTTGATAGAGACAGATTCCATATTCAGTAGGAACAAATCCAATTAACCTTATAATATGATGCACCCTCTGTGGTGTAGTTGGTATCACACCGGACTGTAATTTTAAGTTGTCATCCGTTGGTCACCGGTTCGACTCCGGTCGGAGGGATTTCTTTTGCTCCCTTGCCATCGTGATCGCCGACTGATCTGCACCTCTCTTACTGTGTTGGAACTAAAAGCCCGCGGGTGATCCCCGCTCCCTCAAACCAAAAAAACTAGCAGCGTGTCCAATGTCCATTGGTTTCCTGTCTCCCGGACATAAAAGCGTATTAACTACAAGCAAGATCTGCCCCCTCATCATCAAGCAACAATCAATTTCCATGTAATCTATCATACCTAGGTAGTTATCCACAGTGTTAACCATTATCCATTCTCCGCATGCCACATACAAAAGAGAAAGAGAAAGAAAATAAGGTCTATCCAAAGCAAACGGGCAAAGCAACAAATCAAAAATTCATCATCCCACCCAACGAGACCCAAAGAAAGATATCAATATCATAATAAAAAACAGAACCTCCCGTTTACCTCTCCTTTCATCCCACCAACTTTCCCGGTTCCCCACGTATAACCCCGAAAGAGAATAAATAAAAAAAAAGAATAAAAAAATCAATGCAAGCAAAAAATATCTTCCCTACCAAAAAAGTAACAAAGAAAGGATAGAATAGAAAGAGAGAAAAATGTAACCTAAAACTACAACCCAATAACAACGATGTGAACTTTATACATGTAAATGTAAAAGAATATCTCCACAAAAACTCATCCTACTACTGAACAATGCACCCCTCCCTTCCGTTCCTGTCGTGACTATCATAATCCCGCCAACAGCAATACTACTACATCCCCGCATAATTAAAAGAAAAGGAAAAAGGCACACTGCAACATCCAACATCTCAGCTCTTCAACCTAGATCCGGCCAGAGCAGCTCATCATGCCAAAGGAAAAAAGAACAAAGTTATGCAATCACTCAACGCCCCGAACGAAAATGCTGGTAAATCCGCTGACGATCCTTCCGAGGAGTCCCCGGCCTTGTAGTCACCTCTCCCTTCCCCTTCTACGACGTGGCACTCGCTCGTCTTGCTGTTGTTCCCGCTGACTCTCCGGCCATGTCCTTAGCGGTGAAGGTAATGGTTCAGCATCCCCACCACTAGCCTTCACTGCCTCCTCGGCCGCCTCGGCCTCCCTCCGCCTTCTCTCCTCAGCCTCAATGCGATCCCTCTTGTCCTTTTCCTTTAACCTTTCAATCTCCCTGTCACCCGTCTCGGGACTCCCAGGTGACATACTACCAGTGCTCGGCAATAGTTCCTTTATTGTCATGCTGAGTTCCCCGAAATTGACTGGTTTCGTGACATATCTGCTGAATCCAGCAAGCGCGCATTTATCGGCAACGTCACTCATGACATTCGCAGATAGCGCAACTATGGGGACACGCGGGGCACCCTTCTCATCCTCCCACCGTCGAATTTCCGCCGTAGCTTGGAACCCGTCCTTTCGCGGCATGTGTAGATCGCACAGAATCAACCCATAGTGTCCTGGTTTCTTGGAGAAAACCTTTTCGACACATTCTTCTCCATCGCTAGCTGTTTCCACCTGGAGTCCAACCTTATCCAGGAAGCGGAGTAAGACCTTTTGATTGACACTATTATCTTCCACCAGAAGTACTTTGTAGCCTTTGTTTCCGACTTCATGCTCGAGGCGAGAAAAGGCTCTCTTCTGCGTCTCGACAACCTGTTGCGCCGAATCTCGATATCGATCCATTGAAGCGTCGCGTTCTTTGGTTGGATCAAAGATATCCCCGAACCGGCTGGGCTTGATTGGCTTGTATATGAATTGCAACCGAGTCGCCAGTTTGTTACAAGCATCGGCAGCGTGTTGAAGAATCGCGGTTCTCTGGTTAGGATTGGTTAGTACCAAAACAGTTGTCTGTGAGTGTATCGGGTTCTTCAAAAGATGCGAGATTAGAGTTATTATCTCCTTGTAACCCGGAAGACTGATGACAACATGCGTAAACACAACTGGGTCCTGTCCAGCAATTAGGTCCTGACATTCGGAGGACTTTTCCGCGCAGGTGATCTGGCTGGGGATATTCTTCGGCAATGTGACCTTGATGTGGTGTGATATCGCAATTCGGCTATAGGGTTGCTCCGACACAACCAAGATTGATAACATCAGAGGAATAACAGCTTTCCCAATATCTGATTCAACGGAACTTCGTTTCTCAATTGTCTGGCGATGAGGATCTTGTGCGTCTTTGCTCTTTTGTTGGGCGTCGTTCGGTAATGACAGTCGCATGGAACCGGGATCTGTTTGGGAGGGAATGGAATAAGTCTGCACAGGTATGTCTCTCGGTGTGTCGTTTGAACGAGTGGATGTCGATGGTAAAGATCGAATCGAATGATTAGTGCTTAATGGCGATATTGTAGTAGAATTTGTTCCATCGGTGTATGTCAGATCGGGTGGGGAATCCACAAAATGGTCTGAGTCTAAGATATGCTCGGCAGCCGTCTGCATATATTCGCGAGTTCCAGGCGAAGGCACACCACTGCTACCTGGGGTAGCAGTATGTTCTGACGGGATGTTTGGTACCTTGAACTTTGCACTTGCGATGAAAGTCCTAGTTTACTCGTCAGTTTGAATACTCTCAGCTTCCATTCCAAGTATAACTTACGATCCCTTGCCTTTCTCACTCGTGGCAGTAAGTTCCCCTCCGTGTATTTCCACAAGCTGTCTTGATATTACCAATCCTAAACCGCTTCCACCATGTGCGCGTGTGCTAGAGCCATCAATCTGACTGAAGGGTTTGAACATATACTCCTGGTCCTTGGTATCGAAGCCTGGGCCAGTGTCGTGGCATTCAAACTGAAGCTGGACTTCATTTTCCTTGAGACCGTCGGCCTTGACTACCGAACATCTCGAGAAGACTTCGCCTTTATTGGTAAATTTGATCGCATTCTACCGGGAGTTAGTGACTGTAACCCAGTCATTCGACATTCTGAACACTTACCCCAATGATATTCAGTAAGACCTGTCGCAATCTAACTCTGTCACCGCACACAACTGGTGGCACATCGGTATCAACAATGAAGTTGAGCTCCAGATCTTTCGCAATGGCCATAGTGCTCAAAAGTTCATGAGCATCTTCAATCAGAGAATTCATCCGAAACCAGTCCTCATTCAGCCGCATCATGCCAGCTTCGACCTTCGACAAATCCAGAATGTCATTTATCACACTCAAGAGACCATCGGAGCTTTGAGATATCGTATGACAGTAATCAAGCTGCTCGCCGTTCAGAGGGGTATCCAACAAGAAGGTGACCATTCCCGATATACCAATAAGAGGTGTTCCTGGTATTTCCCACAAGTCAGTACAGCCGCCTGTGTACTATGCAAAAAGACAAGATGGAAGGCTCTTACGAATTTCATGGCTCATGTTCGCCAAGAACCTAGTCTTGCTGTCCATGGTCCTCTGTGCTGCTTCGTTGGCCTCCTTAAGCTTCTGCTCTAGGAGTTTATGGTCATTGATATCCGTACACGTGCCGAACCAAAGTCCGTCCTTATCATCGACCTTCGAATCGACACTGACACACCGAACCAGATGCCATCGGTAGTTATTGTGTTTGTCCTTTAACCGAATTTCGGTAGAATGGGTTGGTTTTTCATTGTCATCCTTGCCCTTTCCTTTGCAGTTCCCACTGCTGCCAGACCATTCATACCCACTTCGAGCCCCATCGGTCGTATCAAATTTTCCCGAATCCGGCATTCCTAGGAAACTTCCGTTTCCAGGTAGACAGCACTTAGGTCGATCTGCTGGATGAACGTGTTCCATAAACCCTAGTTTTAGGACATCCTCTTCAGTTTGGCCAGAGTAAGAACGCCATTGAGTGTTTGCAAAAGTGATTCCATGGCTCGCCGTGGCCGCGAATACTATTTGCGGACTCGAATTTGCCAGGCTTCTATATTTCTGCTCGCTTGCGGCCATCTCTGCCTGTCGTGCGGCGTCGAGTTCTGCCAGGCGTTGATCATGAATATCCATATTGGTGCCAAACCAATGAACAATGATGCCGCGAGGATCCCTTAAAGGCACTGCTCGAACCATAAACCACCGATAATCACCATCAAACCTCCGTACCCGCGTTTGATGCGAAAACGGCTCTCCCTTCCGAATCGCAATTCCCCATCGTCGAAGGTATTCGTCCCTATCATCCGGGTGCAACGCCTCCCACGGAGATTTCAAGAATTGTGCAGCCGAAATTCCTCGATACGCTAACATACGAGCATTAACCCATGTAATCTGTCCACTATCCGGAACGGCAGTGAATACATGGACGGGGATGGAATCTGTGATCGTTCGAAGGAGTCGGTTCGATGGGGGGGGCATCTCATCATCACACACATTGGTGCCTTTTTTGCTCCCTTTCCTACTAGGTACCACCGAGGACGATGTGGACAAGTACTGGAATGTTGATGCATAGTCGGCGCCGTATGAGTGCAAGTATGAGTGATGGTGGTGACGTATACCCAATCTTTTTGACTTGACTCTTTTCCGCGGTTTCCGATACTCTTCAGGTAAATGGTTGCTTTCAGCTTGCTTTCCCTTATCCTCGTAAGCTTGAATGGGTGTTATGTCGTCTTCCTCGGTTACGAATGCGTGTTTCGGTTGCGCATCGGGAGATTGGTCCTTAACCTGGTTGGAAGACTCTTTGCTTTCTTCACTCAATAATGATTCGCCATTTCCCATACGCAGCCGGGCCTCCAGACTTGTATATGACTCGGGATCAACACCCTTTGGCACAACTGTAGGCACGGCCCCACTGCTCTGCCGGCTGAATATAGGCTGTCGAATCCTTGTGAAATAACTGTCACTACTGCCTCCATTTAGGGGACTCAGCGGTGTAACAACCCGACTACTACCCGACCCGCGGCTGCCTGCGGTTCCATAAAGGGGTACACCACCTGGCTGTTCCGACATTGGGCTTGCCATATTGGAAATAGTAAAAGCGCTACTACTCTCCGAAGGACTGGTAATGCTCCCTAGTATGGTATCCTGCGAATGCGCATCAGACATATAAGATATCTGACGTGTAATTACTGGTCTCCGGGATGCACGCATTTTCCTCAAGGAATTAAGCTGATTCAAAATATTGGTGTGTGAACTGGCCAAAGAAAACGCTGTCGCGACCAGAGGGGCAAAATGAGAGAGCGAGTGGATGAGATTGCTGGGATAGGGAATAACTGGACTGAGCATTGATAATATTGCAATTGGTGCCTTATTCTTCTGCTGTCTTCCGACATCTTCCATGGTAACCGCCGTGCTGTCAAACATTGATTGCCTTGGTGGTATGAACGCTGGATCGATTCCCGGCGGTGTATTCGAATTGAATCCTTTGGACTGACTTGGATGAACAAGAGGAATGTGGATAACCGTCCAGGAACTTTCACACCCGATGGCATTTACCGGCTCCTGGGCGGAATAGATGGGACTCACTGTGGCCGGATTGAAGGTCTCCTCATCGACCTTTGGTTGCGTAGCAAAGAAAGGATTCTCTGAAGGATCTGGCCGTGGTGCCGGCGACGGAGCGGGAGACTGGCTCCAAGGAGATGAAATAGGTTGCTCATACTCTTCATAGGAGGAATGCCGCGTTGGGGAATTAGATCGTGACTGTACATGATGTAAATGCTGTTGAGTTGAATAGTATTGTGACACTGGATTATGAACATAGCTGTCATTTGGCAGCTGTATCTTCCTTCTCCTCCTTCTGCCTCTCCCAGCAAAAATTAATGGTGTAAGAGGCTGAGAAGGGGCTGCAAATGGCGATGTCGGCATATCGAGTTTTCCCAATCCCCCAGTCGAAGGTCCAGGTATGGAAGTTGTCCTTTCCTCTGATTTCGGCTTTGCGGGAGAGGACGACATCGCACTCTGCACATCCTTCCGTCGCCTCTCCTTCTCTTCCAGATGTGTCTTTATATCGCGATACTCACGACTTAAGATAACTGTCTTCCCCCTTTGCAATACCCGGCTCACACCTGTCTCATCTAGCAATGCATCTGCCTCGTAATTCAAAGGCTGGAGCATTGGAAATACCCTCCCCTTCGCATGACCCTCGCCTATTCTGAAGGCCCTATCTGCCCGCTCCTGTCTTTCCTGTGTCTCCGTTTCTGACGCCATAGGTAGCGGCTCCGGTGCCTCGTTTGGCGAAATTCCACTGGTCACCGATACCCAATCCGAGTTGCTTGTGGCATCAAAGCGCGTATCCTGCAGACCAACTGTGACCGGTCCGAAAGGTGCATCAGAGGAAATATCGATTGGTACCGGGTCCGTCTCATCCATTTCGCCCCTCAAATCCAACTGTCCGCTAGCTTTATCCACACACACATTAGGGAGTGGCTCTTTTTCCTTGGGGATTGCCACACCTTGATATCCATTGTCCTCCTCGGAATAATCGTCACCATCTTGGTCACCTACCCGGCGGTGGACATCGGCCATATAAGTCAGAGATAGCCGATCATCTTCTACCATATTAAAAGTCGCCTTTTGGCCCCATGGTGTATTCTCCAAATCCGTTGAGTCAGACGGCACCGCCAATGTAATCCTCTCTGCCTTATAACATGTAGTGGCGATATTGACCACATTACTCCAGAACGCCTCAATACCAGGCTCGGAATGTAACAGGAGTGTCAACTCGTACATATTCGGCGAGGGAAACTCGGGATTTTCGCACGTCGACGCTGGCTGAGATCCGGGGGGATGAAATGCCACAGAAGCGGGGGTTGGTGTACCTGATGGTAGTAGCTTATCTAGAGGCCCGGCACCAGGAGAATTAAAGGAAGCACCGATGCTCGTTGAGGACATACTTCTCATCGGCGGAAACGGATAAGCGGGAGATATTGCGGCGGAGGAATTATGGCTTGGAGGTGGTAGGGGTAACACTTGTTTCGTTGTAGAAGAACGACCCTCCGCCGTGGCAGAGGCAGGTACAGATTCTTGCGGGAATACATCGGTAGTCGGTGGTGGTGAGTTGGAAGCGAGAGTAGCATGGTGAAGACGGCTTCGCTCTCGCGCTCGATTTTGTGAACGCATCACTGCCTTTCGAGCAGTTAGAAACCGGGCCGTCCACTTCGCAAAAGCAGTGGTAGCGATGGCGATGGCGAGAAGAATCAAAAAGTCTACAGCACCTAGATGAAGGGCAAATACCTCTTTCAGACTATCAAGTGTCTGGAAACCCTGCGATGCAACTCCAGCAGCTGCCCCAGTCTCAGTCCCTGTAGTCCCGCCAGCACCTCCTATGGACATCCCCGAGCCAAGCCCCCCAAGCCGCGAACTTGTTGCAGCAGCTGCCGCTGCCGCTCCTGCTGTGACTTCTGGATCTTGAAGACTTCCAGTGTTATGCTGCTGGTAGTGATAGCGATGGTGATGGCGCGATAAAGAAGCAAAGGTGGCTGAGGACGCTGAAAGGTGGGGAAGATGTGGGGGGGTCGAAACTGAAGCAGACGGTGGTGGTGATGAAGATCCTAATGGCGGCAGTGCGGCAGAATTATCGTGGTGTAGATGTAGGTGGGGAAGAGAAGAGGAGAATGTTGTTGAAGCCCGGGATGTAGGGGGCGATCTGGGCGGCGTGCTCATTGTTTCCTGTAGTTTCTTGCAGGCGGCCGGCGGAGATCGCGGGTATCGGCAAATGCCTGTTTTGGATGTGTGCTGCTATCACCGAGCGCTGCTGTTGCTGCTGCTGCTCGCAGTAGTGGTGGTGGCAGATGCTGGTTCTGCTTGGTTTGGATGGGGGGGCGTGGTTCGGGTCCTGTTCAGGTTTGATGCACACAGTTCGCAACTTGTAGTGACGTCGGCATCTACCGATGTGTGTGACATCAATACCTTAGTAAGTAGGGTGAACCTTCGCTTGCGGCGTTGGCCCCGGAGAATTTTTGGAAACAGTTGACCTGCAAGTTGAAGGGAGAAATGCAAATCCGACGGCTGTGCGAGCGGGCCGGCAAGAAAGGTACGGGGCGCGGAAGAGAGGGGAGAGAATGAGACGGATCGATGAAGGTATGCAGCGACAACGACGACGTTAGTCACAGTTTGGGTCAGTCAAAGTCTCTGTCTACTTCCTACTTAGTAACTTAGCAAGCCGAGTGCGACAAAGAGGGGAGTGAAAGGACGAACAATATCTGGATGGATAAGACAGATGGCGTGGGTGAATTGTTCGGAGTGCGGTGAGAGATGATCAACATCCGAACCAACCTTGTACTCTGGGCAGGTCATAACACAAGTAAACAGAGCAGCCAGCGCGAATGAATGAATGAATGAGTGTGTATAATAATAAAATATTCGTAGATACACAAATTTAATCTCTGGGACCGTTGTGGAAGCGTCCACTCAAACCCAAACACCAGCCGCCGAAGTGTCTTCGACCGAGAAGCGTCAAACTCAGCGGCAACTGAACCGCAATAGCTAAAAAACCCTCCTTTTCCAGGATACCAGACAGAGTAAGCATGATCAGGAGAAGCCGAACGCTGATTGAATGCGACAAAAAAAACGATCTGATCGCCAGTAACACCAAAGAATCCCACCGACTCTCAATGATGAGACAAATTTACTCTACGAGTCGGCGGTATATTAGTATGATGCAGATCCTGCTCAGCCAGTACCTACAAGCAGCCATTGCAACTTTTACTCGACACAAACGCAGAGCAGATTCTCCTGGTAATAGTTCCTTTATATGTGATGCGATGCGTGCAGAATGTACTCAGTACTTTGACCACAAACAAAAAAGGAACCTAGTTGGATCGCGGAGGTGCATGGTCTTTTGGCGGTGAAAAGAAAACTTGGAGTGACCTCATAATGCAGGGTCCGGAATGTACCATGACACTATGACGTATAGACTCATGCACGTTTGTCTTGGAATCTAGGTAACTAGGCCAAGACAGGCTGTAAGTACAAGCACGAATCGCGATCTCGAGAAAAAGTAGTGTTCAGCACTGGTTGCGTGCGAACCATCATGCCATCGTGTTGAGTTGCGGCGGCCTAGCCACCCTCCATCTCCTTGAAAGATGACACGAGTGAGGGGAGAAAAGCAAAGCAAGGCTTTGCGCACATCCCGCATCCGCACCAGGCACTCCACCTGACTTCATGATACTTGAACGTTTGTACCGGATTGGCCTCAATCTGGAGTCCTGGAAATAGCAAAACTTCTTCCTTACGCGACATCCACGCATTCGGTAGACCCCTCACCGCCTTATACAATTGTGCACTTTGTCCGCATCCTGCCTCCAATCGAGATCTGCCCAGCAATGATCGGATCCCAAGTTGCGATGCACCGTACGATATCCGGTACTTGACTTGGCGAGGAATGAAAGTTAGGGTTAGGGAATCAGTACTTTGATACTTGAGTCAGAGACGCGGAGGCAGTATTTATCTCAGTTGTGAAACATAGAAGGCTGTTTACTCACCAAGGCTTTCAAGGGCACTCGCAGTGCATTTTGAAGCTTTCTACGATACTTCCACAGTAGCGATCTGGCAATGCTGGCGCCACAAATACGCTACCTTTTTGTGACGCTTGCCAGCGGAAAGGTGCCTACTTTGGTGGGTTGTAGTCACATTTTGGTCTACCATCTCTTGCTGCTACTCTAAAGTAGTTGCAGCTAAGGAATGCCACAGTAGAGTAGTAGAGTAGTAGAGTAGTGTACCAGTGGCGGCGAATGTCGACGGGTGCAGTCACACGACCCACAAAAACTCCCGGAATTCATATTACCGCAAACGAGTGCCCTCGGGGAGGCAGGTCAATTCCCCCTTTGTACTTTTGCCTTCACAGGCCCCTCCTTACTTGCCAGATCTGTTCCAGGCTTCAGATCCAGGCATCCACTTTGGTAGCAATATATGCACTAAGCTAAGGGTGTAAATAATGCTATGGCAACAAGGCCTAGATTCAGAGTGTTGTAGGGCATAGGTTAAGCTTAGATGTTTTTGGAACAATCACCCTGGAATATCACTCCACAGACCAAAGGAAAACACTCGCAGAATTAAGAAATTGTCCAGAAACAAATACGCGAAAATCAGCCCGTAGGATACCATCGTCCCGGCTAGCATCAAACCGTCAATGCGGTTCGCCCCCCGCACTCAATGCTTTCCAAATTGCTTCGAATAACGACCTCCCTGAACTGGTTTCCAGCCTGGCGTGTCTTTCTCCTTCTCTCGGCGCAGTAGCTCCTTCGCTTTCGCACGTTCTGCAGCCTCACGTTTCTCGCGTTCTGCCCGCAGTTTCGCGAACCTTTCATCCGGCGTATCTGAGTGGTGTCTATTGGAGCGGTGGTGGTGGTGGCGGTGATGGTGGTGGGGTCGTCTAGATCTAGACCTAGATTTGCGGGGTCGGTAGTCTCTTGGGGATCTGGAACCGCGGCGGTGGTGTTTTTGGCTGTGATGATCATGGCTCACCCGCTTCACATCCCCTGGATCACGCTCTTGCTTTCCCACACGATCTCGGCCCCTGCTCCAACTATCCTCACGCGGTTGGGGAGCAGGCTCTTCCTCCGTATCATCACCGAAGACTCCATCGCCTCCTCCAACATCGCGTTCCCTGCCCCTCCTCCATTCCTCGCGCGCCTCCTCAACCTCCCTCAACCTCCTTACCCCAGTATTAACCAGATTCAAGGGATCAGCCCAGCCTTTCCTCTTCTCCTCTTTCTTTCCCCCCCATTCGCCACCACCACGTTTTCGAGATGATGACTCGGGGGGCGCTTTTCCCCCCGTCGTGTACCATGGCCGTAACTCATCGCAGGGTCTCCCGAGCGCGTTGTGAAAGTTCTGCGCCTCCCACTCGGCCTCCTTTTCTTTTCGTTCCTTCTCCGCTTCTACATTCTTCTGCACGTTTGCTGGGGGTGCAGGGAACAGGTTGATGTGGCCGCTCTTGTCGGTGAGACCGGTGCGGTCGATATGGTGGTCTAATTTTCGCTGCGCTTCCGTTCGGACTTTCTTCCGCGGCCGATCGTCTGCATCCAGCGCATTGTCGACGTGTTCGTCCCCAGTCGTTAGCCTCCGTGATAGCGGAGAAGGAAGATGTGAAAGCTCGCCAGCTGCCCTTGCGCGCAGGATCTCGAGTCTGTCCTTGGAAGCCTCGGTAGCTGCAAGGTCAGCGGCGACCTGTGCATTCGCAGCAGCTTCCGCTTCGTCGTGGCGCACGCGTTGGACATTAGCGGCGTTATAGACGTGGTATGACTTGTGGTGTAGGAGGTGGAGTGGCATGACTGTTGTTGGTTGGGTGGGCAGGAGACAGGTGGATGGACTTGAAACACGATAGAGATATATGTCACGTGATAGCTGAGATATCGAAGCGCCTCCTGCCAAGGTGAAACAGCCAAAGCTTCGAAGTTTCGCCCACTCACTCCGCTTCAAGTGATGGTCAAAACTGCGGAAGACCAACCGCTAATTTGGCAGGACAAAAAAGCATTCGTATAACTGTACAAATACATCCACATCATCCCACGTCACTCTTTGCCTCAGCAGCACAATCTCACCTCTGCCACCTCATGCATTCCAATGAGCAAGGACCTACTGAAAAGAGAAAAACGACTCCAAAAAAACAACTCATCAAGAAACAAACTGTAAGTATGTAAACCTACTTTGTCCACCCGCTAGCATCGTGGCAAGACCCGCATCGCCCAACACATTCATCAATTGCTAAGCTTTGATAAAATATACACCTTCAAACCGTCTGATCACTCCTCTCCCCCGCCTCTCCCCAAACTTACTCAATCTTAATACTGCTGTAGATCTTCCGAACAAAGAAGTAGCTCGAAAAGAACCCAATAGTTCCTACATATGTATAATTAGCGATAAATCTTGATATGAAGGGAAGTGGGACAAACCTGTTAAGATGAAAAACAGAAATCCAATCAGCGCAGAGTATCCCAGATAGAGAACATTCCCCGTGAATCCGCCCAGGCTCAGCTTACTAATCCAATAGATGATGGCATTCAAAAAGATGTAGAACGCACACGCTCCAGATGTAAAGAATGCACGCCATTGCCAGTGATAGTTCTCACTGCAGAGGAGGAAATAAACCATCAAAATGGTGACCATGGAACATGTGACAATCTATCGTCCGATTAATCTCAAGTTGGCAGGGGAAAGGAGGGGAGATTCACCATGATGCCGTAGCATACAAACAAGAATCCAAACATATAGTACACCTTATGAAACCAGATGGAGTTCATCATAAAGTATAGCTCGACAAAGATGGCGCCGAACGGCAAGATACCGGCAAGCAGCAAAGAGGGAATAGGCCGGAGGTATGTAAGCGGCGGTGGAATTTGTCTCGGAATCTGGTTTGTTCTGACGGGCGCCTCAAGAACGGGCGCTTTAAACCCAAACCAACTACCCGCAAAAGACAAAGGTACCGAGATCACAAACCAGATGCCGATGAGCGCCAACATAGTGGTGAATGGGACCGCTCCAGAGGACTGTTTGAAAACCAAGAAGAGGTTGAGGAAAAAGAAAGTACTAAAGACGATGCCGGGGACAAGAACAGGGGTGTAAATGATATTCTGTTTCCATGCTTCTCCACCGAGCGTCTTGTAGACACGCGCAGACACATAGCCACCGATAAAACCAAGGAGCGTATAGAGAAGAATCGCAACTGTCCCCAGGCTGCCGCGGTTCGACGGCGAGAGGAAACCCAACAGCGCAAACGCAATTGTAATTCCAGCCATAAAGAATAGCTGAGAACCAGATCCCAAAAAGATGGACAATAGCATGGGGTTCTTTGGAGGACGGAAGACATCTCCGTGAATCAATTTCCAGCCCGAGTCGTCTTGCACGTCCTCATTAAGGTCGAGCTGGTTATACCGGGTGATATCCTTGCGCAAAGCCCGCAAAAGAACCATGCCAACCATAGAAGTGAGGAAAATGACAATTATCGCAGAGTTTACGAGTGAGAACCAGTGGATTTTGGGATTGTCGACCCCGAGATATCTGTCCCATCTGGTAGCCCAAGCTGTTTTGGAAGGCTTCCAATGAACAGAATAGGTAAACAGAACGTCAGTGTTCCCCTCGAGTTTCAGTGCGATCGGTGTTTTATCATCACAATTCGCGCCAGACTTTGTGTTGTCTTCCTTGCTGCTGCGAGATTCAGGGTGTACAGTAACGCCAACAACTCGGTAGTGGGGGTCGCCGCTGCGAGCCGGAACCTCGTGATAGTCGATAGTGAACGTGTAGTGATTGTTGATGTATGACATAGGGATCTTTGACTCTTCTGGTTCTGGATTAATAATAAAACCCAAAGGAAAGCCTTGTTTGAATTCCGTGCCGCGTTCATTCTCAGTAGCTGCAGCTACTGGCAGTCCATCAACGAGCATGTTGAGATGATAATTCTGCCAAATCCTGCGATTTACAAATCCCGCCATTTTCGGATCATATTTTCTCGTCCCACATTGTTTCTTGCACGTCTCATCCTTCCCCATGTACAGTTCAAATGGTGATGTCAGGATCCGATCCCCGAACAGAATTGACCCCAAAGACTCTGAGACATGTTCTGGCCTATCCTTCGGCTGGCAGAAGTTGAGCTTAGGGTGATAATAATCAAAGGAGAAGACAGAATGGAGTTCTGGCATTTTTCCGCTGTTGCTGGGCGTCAGACGATTGACGTACAGTGGTACTTTATCACCCTTCTTGTAGTCCGTCGGCGCAACACCAGGTAGATAGAAAGCGGATGCCAGAGAACTCAGCGACAGAGCCCCAAGCAAGGGAGCAGCTGAGGACGAGAAACGCATGGCTGCGGCGGTGAATTTGAAGTAGTTGGTGATGGAGGTGTAACGTCAGGGGAGTTCGGAAGCTAACTGAGCTTCAACTCGCACAAAAGCGAGAAGAACCGAGGGAGTACACACAGAGCGGCGCAGTGGTATCGTGGGGCCGTAAAATATATTGTACGGGCGAATGAGAGATGTAAAAGGTGATAGATTGTGGTCGCAAAGCTGAGCGTTGGCAAGCGGCATTCAAGAAATGTGTTCCAATTACGCGCGTAGACAAGAGCCTCAAAATCACTGAAGGTCACTCAATTGCGCTAGATCCGTTGATGGGATCTCTTCTCATTCCCAGTAAAATGATAATACCTCAAACTTACTATTCGAATAATGGCAACTTTGAGGTGCACACTACGAAATAATTCAGTTTTAAGCACATCTGCAGCATTCAGTCCCGTAACGTCAAGCCTCTTGAGCATCAACTAAATTCAATGAGACCCCATACAGTGTTGAACCGACAAATTCGAGGCAAATAACGGCGTATATAGATTAAATTGAGCCCAATGTCGCTCGGTTTAACCTCCGCAGGGAAAGGTAGGAGAGTAATCTGAAGAAATCGCCTTTGCAAAGTAACTTCACAATTGAGAGCCATTTGAAGGCATCACTCCCATTGGCCATATGCTGCCACTTTACTTATGAATTCCACAGGTATTTCCTACGCCTGTAAACCCGGGTCTAAAGACCGACGAAAATGAGAGCAGGCGTTTTCATCACTACGATGCCATCCAATGCAAAAAATTAGCCCCAAGAGGAGAGCACAAAAGAAATCCCTCCGACCGGAGTCGAACCGGTGACCAACGGATGACAACTTAACATTACAGTCCGGTGTGATACCAACTACACCACAGAGGGTTATTATGATCACTGTGCCTTTTGAATTTTTAGCATTTTCAAAGCGATATGCTCTAATATCAAGGATTAGAACCAGAGCGAGTCTCCGAGGAGTAAAGTCTGGTTGGGATAGGTGGAACAAGTAATTCGCAATCGATCCTTCCAGAGCGTTCTTGGTCGGTTTCAAAGCTTTCTCTCACAAACTCCGAGGCTGTTCTTGGACCACATCTATCCCCGTTATCATTATTAAAATCAACAGCTCGTATGCTTCCCTATGCCTCCATATAAGAGAAATAGCCGTAGATGTTCAACAGGTACCATGGGCCCACAATCTCAAACCGATTGTATTCCACATCAGGTCTTTCGTCCGATAGGACACCAAAACCTGGCACCCTCTTCTTGACGTCCTGACATTCACACCTGGAGGAAAAATCGATGCGGGACCGTTGATTGACATCGGATATCTCGAGACGCAACCTGGATCCACCATAGCCGCATTTCCATCCATACCAGCATCGGTCCATCCGCGTAGCCCGTCCTTCAATATTAGCATCACCAAAGTCTACCTCAATCAGCACCATCTCGTCACCATCCACTCCTCACTCAGGGCTCACTCACTTCAACTTCCTCCTCCCGCCACTCACCTCCTTCTCCTCCACCACCTCTGTGATCGCCTTAAACGACCTCCACCCTAACATCGCAGGCACCACCAGCCATGGAACATTACACCCCACATAATACACCCAAAAATACAGCGCCTCCGGACGACAATGTTTATTCCCCCCCACTGCCGCCGTCACAAAATACAGCATAACACCGTAGACGTGGCAACAGCACGCCAGGAGTCTTGCCGGGTGTTTTTTCGGACTATCCAGGACGATAGCAAGGAACGTGAGCAGACACAGCGGACCCAGAAAAATCTAGATCGCGCGTCAACCCCCCCCCCCCCCCCAACTCTCTTTCTCCCAGAACTCACTCACCACAGTCAACACCTCAATCCCCAGCACAAACTCCCCCTCCCCCTTTCCCCTCAACAGATATCTCGAATCCGAAAGCGCATACTCCTTCCACAGCTCACCCACAAGGTCGCTACGCGAAGCGAGAGAATTCCGGTACTTGACGAAGTAACCCTCGAAATGGATATGCAGGAGGCCGCAGTAGAGGAACCAGCTTGCGGTTGCTTTTGCGCGGGTTGTGAGCGAGGGGTTGACGATGGTCATTAGTTGCCATGCGAGCGAGAGGACGAGGACGGAGAGGATGCTGAAGATGGAGATTAAGATCGTTGGTGTGTAAATGGGTGGTGTGTAGGCGGGGAGTGAGAGGGTAGGGGGGTAGTAAGGGTGCGACATGGTGGTTGAATGAACGAGGAGCGAGGAAGGTGAGGTTGAAGGACGTGTTCGTGCGGAAGATGCCGGGTCATGGGTGGTCACCCACCTCATAAATTGTACTGATAGATTGGGAACCTCCACTAACATTGCCGTAATTCTGCAGCCACCGCTTGCTTAGAGATGCATACTAGCTGTGGTATAAGTATATCAATAGGTGAATTCGTAAAGAACTTCACCCCTTAGTCACCAATTCCAGCTCCAAAAAACGCACTAGATTATGCAGCGCAGAAGGATTCATGCGAACCATAAATATGAATACCATCCAACCCCTGCTAAATACACCAATTACACATGCTCCTCTTATATATGTTCATAACTGCAGATATCCCAACCAACTAAAAGACGCACATCCCCAAAAGTATATACAAACCATTCCCCGCCTATCCAACGCCCGACCCTATCCCAAAGGCCATAATTATCATTATGCATTACTTCCATGAACTCTTACTCCCCGCCCTAGAATTCAAAAACTGCTCCTCCCCCTCCTCTCCTGTTCCACTACTCTCACTCCCACTCGCCAACCACCCCTCTTTAAGCTTCATATACGCCCCATCCTCCTCCCTCACCACAGCACCAAGCCCAAACACCTCATCCGACGATCCAGACCTCGAATGCGTGTACCCCACCTCCTGCTCCGAGATAATACTCGGGGCCGATGGTGGCCGCGCGATCTGTGCCGCTAACCGCCGGTGCTCATCGTCAAGGTAATCTCTATCGGTCTCTTCAGGCGTAGATTGAGGTTTTGGTTCCGACGGCCGTGGGGGGAGCGGGAAACGGTGGGAGTGTTCAGCAATAGGCGAGTTCTCTTCTCGCAAGTCCCCGAGTGACCCGTTCCCGGAACTACTGCTACCAGCGCTACCAGCCCGTGGTGGCGGGATCCCAGAGGCTCGGGTGCTGCTCCGTCGGCTGATTGTGCCCACGTCTACTTCTGTCGGTGAAACGACGCGGCCAAGGCTTGCAGTGCGCGTGTGGCTGCTTTTGCCGATATTTCCGGAACTCCGGCTCTGGCCGCGGGCGGGAAGGACACCGGGTGTGTGTGGTGGTGTTGGGCCGCGGCCTCGGCTCCCAGAGAAAAGGACAGCGGGTGTGAGGGGCGGCGTAGGGCCGTCGACGCTTCGAACTTTGCCTGCGGGGAACATTCTTCCCACTGTGGCAGAGCGGTAGAGCCGTGGTGCGGATTCATCGGGGACAGCGGGGGCGTGGCCCTCTTCTGGTTCTGAGGAGGCGGTACCGTATTCTCGTGCGACGGTGGAGACTTCGCTGTTTCTGCGTTGCACTGTAGAGAGCGTGGTGGACAGCCTCGGTTCTCTACGGACGGAACCTTGATCCTGGCCCTGGTTGAATTCACCGCGATCGGATGCTGGTGACGTTGATGTTGATGGGAATAGAATTACAGGCTGGCTTTGTACGTGCGACACAGACCGAGAGCCCTGCGATGGCGAGTATCGATACCCGATTCCGATTTCTTTTACAAACGAAGGGGAGTAGCGAATTGGAATTGTCGCGGTGGTGCGGACAGAACTATTGACATCGACATCCGGTAGGTCTCCTCCACGATGATGGTGGATAATGTGTCCCAGCCCAGCTTCTTTATCAAGCCCCGAGTATTTGTCGATACCTTTCATATCGCGGGTATTTTTACGTCGTCTGTTTCTCCGTCGGGCTAAGAAGAAGCACCCATAAGCACCTGCACCCAGGATAAGTATACCGCCAGCGATCCCGCCGACCATGGGTCCGATACGGGGAGAACCGCTGTCTGCTGATTGCGATGAGAATTTGCCCGCAAATATCGTTATCGACGCCGGTGAGGCGGCGATTAGATTCTTCTTATCCGGAAGTGGAGAGGGTAATGCACTAAGGTGGAATCTGCCAATTACTGAAGGCGAATCGATGATATAGATATGTTGGAGGAAACTCCGCCCTAGATACTGTCCTTTTGAAGAACCATCTGGAGTGGGCGTTATTCGAAGGTATGTTCTCCCGGTCTCGTTGCGCGAGGTGAGTGGGTTATCGTTGGATGATTCAGTGACTACGAGTGATGAACCCGGGACTTTGACCGTCATTTCAACGGAGCCATTGTTAAGACCAAAGTTCAAGGTGTAGTCTGTCTTTGGTTCATCTCTGTAAACATATATGTTCGACCCCTTGTCAAACTCCGGGTTGCCAATTAGTGGAAGAAGGGAATCGATAATGCCCTGAGAAAGCCGGATGGCATAATCATCATACGCGAGCCCGACGTCCGCAACAGAATCGGCATTCGTCCGTTCATCGAGGATAACCGTTGTAGAATCTCCTGCAACAAACGACAGCTTTGTCATTGACGCATGAAAAGCGTTCGGCAGGTCAGTTCCCTTGGGAAACACCGCCCGTTGTTTCGTATCAATCAATGCATCGTCATAACCTCCAAGCACAACGGATCCAGGGTGACCCTCCGTGCCTAGGTTCAACGCAACGATATTCATCTCAACAACCTCGGCATTACGTGCAGCCTGAAGCATATTGAGAGAGAACATTCCCTTCCCCAAGGTGGAGTGGGACACGAGATCCATACTAGCACTACTGAAATGTTGAGCCGATTTATCCCCCGAAGCATTGTAGCCGTCAAACGAAAGTGTAGTTGTCCCTACACCATCATTATGGATCTGCCAGGTAGTGTTTGAATTTTTGTAAAACTCCATATAATATTCCCCACGTCGGAAATCCGAGTCGAGCGAGTAATTGTAGGACCCTCTATTTGATGCCAGGTATTCCAAACACTTCTTTTGCCGCGCAAGATCGGCCGCTGAGACAGCCACGTCCGTATTCGAATCCTTATCACCGCCAGGTGTTGTTCGTAGTGTAAAATACCCCGAAATGGAACTCCGTGGAGGGTTATCGCTCCAGAGCATCAGCGAATAATCACTCCCATTTTTGAGCTTCGCGTTGTGAAAAGTCACTGCCGCATTCCACGGATATTCGCCGTCGTTCGATATATTTGCTAGCCGCGTGTTAGCTGATACACGCCAAATTGCGGTCCGAGGGAAACTCACTATCAATCTCCGAAACATTCTTGGCTCCCTCCCCTCGACCCTTCCGCAACATCAAATTCAACGCCTCTTTCGTCGTCGAAGTCAAAGTACTTGGATTCCATCTGACAACAACCCCACCACTCAATATATCTTGCGTCTCATTCACCCCGGTTCCAGTCACAATCACATCCCCCGTATGCGGCGAGGTGATCACATTCCAATCCCCGATCGGGTCTGCCTCACACAGAGTCGCGATCGGAACCTCCATCATCGCGTCAGAATTCGTGTATGGCGAGGCCAAGAGGCCGATTCGTTGGTTACTCGTGCCATCTCTCGGACCAAGCGATACCTCGAACACACCCGATTCTGACGAGTTCGTGACGGGTAGGAGATCGAATGCGAGGATCTCCGCTTTTGTGGAACTGTCGGAAGCTGCGGAGACGGCGACAGCGGCGATAGAGATAGCATACAGAAAGAGGCACCGCTGCAGGCCAGGTCGTGCTCGAGCTCGCGATAATGGCCTGTCGTGAGATCGTGACGATAACATTTGCACCGGCTTATTCCGCATTCCCGAGGTGCTGGTGCTTCGACGACTTGGGAACGTGTCTGGTCGTGCATACGGTCCAGAGCTTTCACGGCAGCCGTTACAGTGACAGCAACAGGAGGGAAGATGGGAAGTGCAGACAGGTTAGGCTCTACCTAGTGTTTAATCGTCGGGAACAGAATGCGAGAGCGCTCGAGCGGTGGTTAAACAACTCGCACAGCAAGTTGTTAGGGTGACCTCCCTTCACAGCGTCCAAAGTAAGCCATGCATATGTAGAGCAACATGCCATATAGCCTTGGTTCTTAACCGGCTGCCAATCAGCTTCAAATTTGCTCAGCAAATAATAAAAGGGATGCATTCAGCCATCGTTTGAGAGCTGCATCTTTTAAGCGATTGAAACGCCCATGCTTCTACGGGCCGTGTGTTGGTTCCTTTTGCATCCATGTTATGTGCGTCCTACCGATACCCGTGAAACCAGCAGCGAAAAAACTCTACAGCATCTAGAACACCGAGTCTGCGTCCTGTGTGTCTCAGTTCTCCACGCTTCCTCCATGTCAGCAGGCGAGAAAATGGTGCAAGGCACCACCACAGTGCATCCCTTTCATCCCTGCAACCGCAGAAAACCGCGTGCTCTAATAGCGTCTCTTGGCGCTACCGCAGAGAACGACTAAAAATGGAAGGCAGTTGGGATCACACCGTGTCTCAGAATAACCTCTGCCCTAACCACCCACACGATGGTGATCCGTGCTTGTGCGTAATGTTGATCGATCATGCGAGCAGAACGCCCCAATTCTTTCAAATTGATTCGACAATAATTTTTTCCAAACCGGTAGCTGAACTGCTACATACTAACCGCTTGTTCACCCTATGCCGATGCGTTACAATGGGCGGGTAAAGATAACAGAACGTTGCACCAAATGGGGGCGAATAACTGCTCGGACATGAAGGTGGGGCAAAACCCCGCACCGCAGGTCGGCGGCTCGAAGTCCAGTAGGAACTCGATACTGAGACGATCATAAGGCCTCACTCACCACGCACTCGCCGTCTTCTCAGGGGTGGGATCCAACGAGTTTCGGATGTCCTGACGTTTGGTGGGTTTATTGGTTGAAGGACTGCTGTTGATCGTTTGTACACAACGGAATAGGCACCTTTGTTGGAGAACTCAAACAAATTTGAAGCTGTGCGTTGCACGACGGGGTTGGAGTTACACATAGGGCAAGATACGAGATTGCCGAGTTGTGCTCGGTGGGGCCGCAATTACTACATCTAACTGGTTTGTATAAGAACTGAAGCGGAACGGCTATGTATTCTCTGCGGGGAAGAGGGTGGTGTTTATCTATTGCTAGGGTTACTGGTGTGGCGAATCCCAGAGCCGCAGGGAATGGGTTCATGCGTTCAGAGAGGTACTGCCGTTAAGGCGGTAATGGTGTTTTGAAACAGTTACTGGTGTGGTTGGACAATGCCGTCATAGGTTGTCACTCTAGAATTTTCCATTCACATTCTGAGATTTGTGAATCCTTGTGGATTAGTGCATATGTATTCTGTGGAGGGATACCAATTGATTCACAAGTAAGTCAAAGATGAGGATGAGATCTAAATCCCCGGACATGTACATAACTTAAGACCCCAGTCAGCGTTTCAAGTCCACGGCCCGCTCGTGCATATCGATGCGTTGTTGTTGTACTCTGATCATACAGCATTCGCTCTACCAGTGCTGGCGGCTACTCGTTTCTCCGTGTCTTAAGCAGTCGGATTGATAACCTCTTGGAATTTTGGCGCCAGTGGCTGTTAGGGGTTTAGGGCTTGGGGACTGGTTGGACTTTAAGTTTCGAGCGTAGCAAGTTCCCATCACCGAATGGACAAGAGCCACCATAGAGAAATATTGTAAGGCGATGACATAGTTTGAATCTAGTCTCATCCGGCTTTTGTCGCTGGGGCTACCGCAAAAACCCTACTAAGCCGTCTGACAGACTACATAGAATCTCTTCGGTTTGGCCGGGAGGTAAACTTTCAATTCAGCACCGCCCAAGTTCACTTGAGCAAAAGACGAGGACGCATTCACCCATGGACCATAGAAAGTGTATCTGCAAATCAATGGCATACAAAGCAGAACTCCTTTTCAATGTCCCCCAACCCGTAAGCAAAAACGTAGATATTGCTACTATAAAATCAATTATCTCCCACCACCACCAACCTTACAAATCCTTCTTTGCATCAGCACCCGGCAACATGTCCACTTACTTGCACGGCTTCCTACTCATCCTCATCCTCATCCTTTCCCTCGTACTACCTACATGCATCATCGACCTTATCGATATTTACAACGCACTATGGGCCAATCCTAAGGGTGCTATCGAGTATCTCAAAGTATGCATATAACGCATATAACGTGTGACTTTGAAGGAGATGGACTGATATGGAGAGTGGGGAGTAGAGGAATAATAGGCTCACGGTTGGGGTTTGCCTTCCGAGACTGGCGGTAGTGGCAGTTTGGTTTGCGGCGGTGGGGGTGGAGGTGACGGTGTGTGGGAGGAGGCGGTAGGTGTTGCAGGGTTTTGTGAAAGGGAGGCCAGGGAAAGGATGGTGGTGCTAGTTGTGTGGACTGCATTTGAATTCGGGACGTGAGATATTGTGGTTGTGTTTCGTCCTGTTGGGTGGGAATCTTCGTATCAATCTAGCCCTATAACTGTCTGTGGATCAAATCATGCCTCTCGTTTGTCCAGAGGCATTATCACTAACAGCGGCCACGTAAGTTACAAACGGGGACCAAGGAGTGTGCCAGCAGATTCCGGCCCTCTCTTTTAAAATAAACCTTCCTGTTTTTCTATTCTGCTCCTTATTTTCAATCGTTGGGACCGAAAGTTATCATTTTCTCTGAATTTTGAGGTCAAATATGAAAGTCGTCACCACTCTCGGTCAGATTTCAAATGTCATCGGTTATACCTTCATCATAAGGCTCATTCTACTTATGATATACGATATCGTTACTGCCCTGCAATCCTGAACTCGTCCTAGCTGATGAGGGAATGGAATTATTTCCATCTTCGTAGTCGCCACACAAGATACATACACCAGCACTCTCCTGGTGTTACAAGGGTTGAAAACAACATTCATCTGCAGTGTCTACTATGGCTTCAAGGAGGCGGACTGGCTGGTTTATGAGGTACCGAGGCACACGGGGGTTGTCGGGTGGATGTGGATGAAGGAAGGCGTGGCACCGGTAGAACCAACGTTGTGTATGGGACAAATGAGGTCACAATGGGCGAAGGGAGTAGAGAGTTTGCGATTTTGGGGCTTGCCGCAGAGCCGGCCCATAGCCAATCAGCCGATTTGGGACTAGAGTTGAGGCCACTTCCAAAATCGCAAACTCTCTAAAGGCAGTCATGGGGAAGTGTCTAGTTGCTTCACATATTTTTGTGCTAGATATATTTCTTCAAGGGGGGTGGGGAGTACTGCTGAGGATTCTTTTGGATTTCAAAAAGCCATTTAAATTAAAACAT